>Ga0335078_10013947_pt1 | contig 11907 bp, 9 predicted proteins | sample Lox_Sample_32_FD_206711 | JGI IMG/M metagenome (GOLD analysis project Ga0335078, IMG submission 206711) | Soil microbial communities from Loxahatchee National Wildlife Refuge, Florida, United States - Lox_Sample_3.2 | ecosystem: Environmental > Terrestrial > Soil > Wetlands | place: USA: Florida... | reverse complement strand
CCTTGAGTATTTGCTTTTTTCGGTAGCCGGTGATGAGGCCTTCGACCTTCAGAAGAGGGTCGAACTTCTCAAGCAAGATAGGCCTCCATAATGTCAGACCGCTCCAGCACGTCCTGCGGTGTCCCGAGTGCGATTACCTTGCCATGGTCCATGACGATGACGAGATCAGAAATTCTTCGCACTGCCGCAACGTCGTGCTCGATAAAAGCCACAGTCTTGCCCTCTTGTCGAAGTCGCGATAAGAGGCTCAAAATGTGTAATGTCATTTCGGGATGAACTCCCGCTACCGGCTCATCAAGAACGATGACGCCGGCTTCTGTTGCGAGGCAGCAAGCTAGCGTCAGGAGCTTTTGCTCACCGTACGAGAGTTCGCCTGCCAACTCCCTGGCTTTCTCCGCAAGTCCTACAAATTTGAGCTGCCGCATTGCCTCTTCTGTGTTTCGCAATTCCTCCTTTGCTAGGCCGAAACGAAGAAGTGCACTGGACAGGCGTTCACCCCGCTGTTGGGGGCGGGCCAACCTAACGTTGTCAATGGCGGAAACCTGCTGTATCAGTCGAAGGTTTTGAAAAGTGCGCGCAAGGCCTAGCTGCGCGATCCGATGGGGTGATAGATGAGTAATTTCGCAGTCGCCGAGGAAACAATGTCCTTCATCGGGGCGCGCGAATCCGGTCAAGATATTGACAAGGGTCGTTTTGCCAGCACCGTTGGGACCGATAATCGCTGTGATACACGATGGCAGCAGTTCCACGCTCACACCTTCAAGAGCCGACACTCCATCAAACCGCTTCGTCAGGTCGAAGCAACGAATGGTAGCCATTGGTCCTCACCGGCCAAAGCCGTATCGTCCCACGAGGCCCCGTGGCCGAACCATCATTATCACCACCAAGGATACTCCGTAGAACACCTGACGCAGGTTTGCAGCGACAGAGCCTGGGAGTCCCAAAAGTCGCAAGGCCTCGGGGAGTGTCACCAAGACCGCCGCACCGATTAAGGGACCCCAAGTGCTGTCGGGCCCGCCGATTATCACCATTGAGATCACCAGAATCGATTCAGTAACGGTAAAGCTGGAGGGGTCGATGAAAGTGGTGTAATGCGCATAGACAACTCCAGCTGAGGCGGCCAAGGCAGCGCTGACGGCGAACGCCGTTACCTTGAAGCGGAGTGTGTTCTTGCCGAGTGATTGGGCGAAGACCTCATCCTCGCGAATTGCGCGAAGAACACGTCCAAACGGACTCCTCGCGAGTAGGGTGACCACGAGGTATGAACAGACAGCAAGAAGTGCCGTCAGGAGTACGAACGAGATTCTAGATCTGACGTTCCATCCGAATATCGTGGGTTGCGGGATCGCCGGTATTCCGAGGGGGCCACGAGTGAAGCTAACCCAGTTGTTAAAGATCCCGAAAAGGATCATCTGGCACCCGAATGTAGCGATGACAAAGTAGTCGTCGTGCAAGCGAAGAGAAGGAAAAGAAACAACAAGCGAGACGAGAGCCGCCACAGCCATCCCGGCCACTAGGCTTATGAGAAAGGAAGCACCCAAGCGAACTGCTAGTAAAGCGGAGGTGTAAGCGCCTAACCCGTAGAATCCGGCATGTGCGATAGATAGAAGCCCGGTCTGACCAACGAGCAAATCCAGCGAGACGGCGAGAACCGTGTATATGCCAATCAGAACCAATATGTGAAGAAAGTATTCCACGTTAGACCGCTGCACTCCTCACGGGCGTTCCAAGGATGCCTTGGGGTCTCAGCACGAGGAAAAGGACTAGAATTACGAACACGATTGCGTCCTGCCATTGGCTCGGGAGTTTCCACACGCCGAGGTGCTGCGACAATCCAACCAAGAATCCGCCCAGGAGGGCACCTGGTACGCTTGCAATTCCTCCGACGATGGCAGCTACCACACCCATTAGGAGTGCATCAAACCCCATCGTTGGAGTGAGCTCTACGTTGAACGAAATAAGAATTCCAGCTGCGGCGGCGAGTCCTGATCCCAACGCGAAAACCAAAAGCATAACTCGATTCGCATCGATTCCTACAATGCGAGCCAACTCTGAATCGGATGCTACAGCCCTTATAGTTCTTCCAGCCGATGTATGTGCAATGAAGAAGCCTGTTGCCGAATACAGAAGCAGGGTCACAATTAAAATAATCACCTGTATAAACGTGATTCGCGCACCGAACATAGAAATTCCTTGAGTCGGCAGGCCAGAGAGAAGCGCATGGGGATCATCCCCGAACACAACCGAGATCACGTTTTGGACGACAACATATATGCCGAGTGATGCCACCAAAAGCATAAGGCTTGATGCGTGCTTCGCCCGCAATGGCCGGTAGATTGCTCTTTCCAAAAGCGCTCCCATAGCAGACGAAAGTACAATTGATAGCACCACGGCAAGACTTAGAGGAACTCCCAAGCGGGATGAGAGTGCGAACACGAGATATCCCGCGCAAACAATTACGGCGGCATGCGCAAAGTGAAAGAAGCGGCACACTCCATAGATCAACGAGAATCCGAGCGCAATTAGCGCGTATGTACCGCCGGCGATTAGACCATTCGCAATTAGTTGCGACAGCATGTGTCCCCGAATCTCACCTCCCCACTGTGTTCCCATAGGCCGAAAATACTTTGCGGTACATCATCATCGGCTCCGATACGGTCCGTTCGGAAGGCAAGGTACTTCCGAGGGGGCTTCCCAAGCGCTGCTTTCTTCCCAGAGTGCGGGACTAGGATTCCCAGAGAGAAAATCCTCAATCTTTCGCAAGAGGAGCTCACCTTTGTAAGTCACAGCCTCTTGGGTAAACCAGCCCGCCCGGTAGGTAAATACGTTATCCAGCAAACTCACCTTTTTGAAATAGCGTCGAGGCGGCAAGCCTTCGTAGACATCGAGAAACGCATAGACTCGACCTCGTTCTATCTCGGCAAAAAGAGCTTCCTGGTCTACTAGTCGCCCAGCGCTTGTGTTGACAAAGATCGCCTTGTCTTTGAGCTTGGCAAGCAATTCGCCACTGACAATTCCCTGCGGGGCATAAGGAGATAGATGGATGCTCACTATATCGCTGGTAGAGAACAGATCTTTCAGTTCGGCAAATGCTACGCCGCTCGCTTCCCAATCGTGTTTCCGTACGCGCGAAAAGTACTGAACACGCATCTTGAATGCGAGCGCGAGTTCGGCTACACGTTGCCCAATCCGGCCAAAGCCCACTAGTCCAAGCAATTTGTCCTTTAACATCCGCTGCGGGATTGCGTTCACACTCGGAACATGAGCTCCTGTCTTGAGAAGTTCGTATGGCCATTTCCCGCGCTCAGTGTCTTTGGCGCTTTGCATGAGCTTCCGCGAGACCGCTAGCATGCCGGCCATCGTCATCTCCGCGACTGACTCCGTACCGTAGTCGGGTAGGTAAGTAACGTAAATTCCTAATTCACGGGCGAGCTGGAGATTTATCCGGTGTTGGGCAAGGTTGGTCCACAACCCCACGTAGCGCAACTGCGGATTTGCTATGAGCACCTCGTCGGGAATGCTGGTCCAGCACGTCACCGTCGCGTCCGCACCTTCTAATCGCTTTTTTAGCTCTTCCTTTGTAACCGTCTCTTGAGCGAGTTGGGTCCAACACATGGGACGGGGATTCTCTTCCAACTGACGAGTCAAGCTTCTCAGGAGCTTATCCGGGTCGATTCCAGGATACTCGACTACCGACTTCGCGAACGATTGGAGTCGTCTGCGTTGGTCAGCCAGGAGAAGTACAGGATCGAGAACTGCGATTCTCTCAAAAATCATCACGATGCACCCGACAGCTGATTTCTCACAACCGGCACTCCATCAACACTCGGACTGCTTTGCCTCAGGTTGGCGATCACTCGCGCATACTCGGAGAACCCCGCAAGTTGTCTGCCTCCCTGCTCACGCTTCTGCCATCCTGGTTCAATTATGTGAACTTTTGTCACTTCAAAAGGGTAATCGATCTCAGCAGCAATAAGAATTCGCCACGTTTCCGTCCCACCTGCATCTTTTATTCCGAACATATGGAATTCGTTTCTCAGTCCGAGCTCGGACCACTTCAAAATAGCGTTCGTATTGAGCGCAACCACCGTGCACTCGTGAGGAGATGACTGGAACGACTCAGAGAACACTTTTCCTAGGCACGGCAGCGCTTTTAGCTTTTCCGCTTCCAAAGTATCCTTGAACCTGAGTGCTGCCATGACCATTCGGCGCAGAAGCTCCTGTGCCTGAAAAGCCCTCGGAGCTTCATATGTGGATAAATGAACGTCCATAATCTGAGTGAGTTTAAGAAAATTAAAAACGTGGCTTGTATCACCCCCAACAAGCGCATCACACGCCGCTCGACAAGTCTTCCAAATCTCGATCGCGTGCCCACTGACCTGACTTAGAGCTGCATCAAGATTCTTTTTGTATTTCTCCAACTCTTCTCGATGAACGCTCGCAGCCAAAGCTACTAGTCCGAGGACTTCGTCAGGCCTTTGCTTCATTATTTTGTTTAGGCCTATCAGCATGTCCCCCACGTCTTGTGACTTGGCGTCCGATGCCCACCGTTCGCAGACGAGTGGAACAACCGATAGGCTATGAGCCTCATAGCCAGCATTCCTTACCAGTGAAGAATAATATCTAAAAATTGCCGATGCCGCTTCCTCATTGCGTTCGCCGAGGCTGCGAAGTGGAAGAGAAACCGGTAACAGCCAACTGTATTTTAGATCCTGTTGCAGCTGAGAACACCGATCGAGAGGCCAACCAAAACGGGTGCTTGATTCAGTGCGAGCAGGTTCGTCACTTGCAGCCAACACAATGCGGCTGACTTCAAGAACGTCATGTAAACCCTTGGCTCGGAGAGCTTCGCGCAGGCATCGCCAGAAATGTGCTAGAAAGTCTTCCTCGTAGTACGCCCTTGGTGTCGCACGACCATGTGGCCAGTTGTACCAGTCCTTTGGATGCACGGGAGTCACTGCAAAGTGTAGCGCCTTCAGGGGGTGGCCTTTCTCAGTCGATTTCGAGCAGAAAGACGCTAATACGTCTAGCGTATTTAGAAGAAGGTATGTGAAATTGCGAGCGTTCGTCACAATTTCTCGGCGCTTAATATCAAAAGCTTCCTCCAGGTAGTATGTCCGCGTGTATCTCAACCACGCAGAGACCATCTCGGGCAAGTCTTTGTTATTGTTGATAGGGTCAAACCAATTGCGAAAGTTGAAGCCGAGCGCTTCGAGAGCTTGATTGTACTCGTCGGGATGAGAATTCAAGAGATGTAGATTACCAAAGCTTGTTCCCAACGTATTGTCGATAAGCCCGGTGGCCGCCCTGACCGCGTCGGAGCCACTGTGACGAACATCCTGCAGTTCCACTGACATATCGGTCAGCCCTGTTTGAAGCTGCTTGATAAAGTGCGCCGAATCGGTATGTACCTCGACTTGCGTCTGCTTCATTGTCGAGACAAGCTTTGGAATGTCCCTCAGCAGGAGAACCGCACTTACGGTGCCGCAGAGCAACACGAACCCGCCCGTGAACATCACAACAGTCCAGTTCGGCAAGTCCAAGAGTTCAAGAACCCCTGGGTGTGGCAGAAGCGCGTGTGCCGCGGCTGCAAACTTCAGATAAACTGTCGCTAACCACCCCGCGAAAAACGGGAATACCAGGACTCCAATTGCGATTAGCTTTGTAGAATACGCATTAACTTCAATGGTGAGGAGTCTCGTTGCTGCGTGGGAGCTGGCATCGGTGACCTGCACAGTAAAACTGCTTTCACCGCTTTTTGTGGGTCGCCCCGAAGTGACGCCCGTAACTCGCTCCAGGTTCAATCCGTGCGGCAAACTTCCCGAAACTATCGACCATGTATATGGCGGGCTACCACCATCGGCAACGAGCGTGAAGCTGTAGCCGCGTTTCGTCCGGCCAGCAGGCATCAACGTAGTCGTAATCGTTGGCTCCGTCTCTGGAACCTGCCTTTGCATATGTTGACCTCCGGTAGTTCCCCTAGGCTCGTGCTAACCCTCCGTCCCAGACGATCGAACTGCCATTCATGAACCCTCCCTGAGGCGAACATAGGAAAAGGACCAATGAGCCGAGCTCGTTTTGCCGCCCGAGTCTCCTAACAGGAGCGGCGTTGGCCCATTCCAGAAGCACTTCCTGCGACGTTTTTCCCGAGGCGCCGGCGTTCTGTTGCGCAAGCTCTCGAAGAAGAGGAGTGTCTACGTATCCGGGACAAACTACATTTACACAGACGCCATCCGGTCCAGCTTCTCGAGCCAGGCATTTGGCGAAAGAACTAATCCCGGGGCGCAAAGTACTGGAGATCACGTACCCCTCATGTGGCTCCACGGCAAAGACAGAGCTCAAAAACACAATACGACCAAATCTGCGCGCTCTCATTCTGGGAAGAATCTTGCGACAGAGTACGATTGGACCGCCTAGGCACAGTGCATACCCTCTCGCCCAGTCACTGTCAGTCACCTCGGAAGAGCAACCCGAGGGGGGGTTACCGGTGCTCATCACAAGTATGTCAATCGGCCCAAGAACTCCCTCGGTAGTAGTCACAAGTCGATGCAAGTCCTCTTCGACCGTCAAATCTGCTCGAATTCCCGTTACGTCTCCCCCGGCCTCCTTGGAGATTGCTGCGGCCGCATCTTCGATTCGCTCCCGGTCTCGGGAGCATATGACGACCCTAGCTCCCTGTTGCGCCAGTGCCACAGCACAACCATAGCCGAGGCCGCGGCTCGCGGCCGTTACGAGAGCAACCTTGCCATTCAACGCCAAGTCCATTGATTTCATTTCAGCGATTGCGAGGACAGCCAGACAAATTGGTTATCCTTAACAGTCTTGAGCCCTACTGGTTTCAGCACGTCTCCATTTGAGTCAAAATTGATAATTCCTGACGCGCCATGAAAATCCTTGACCAGTTGGAGTCCGTTTCTCAATTTTTCGCCACTAGTTCCTCCCGAGAGTCTGGCCGCCTCAGCCAACACTCTCAAAGCGTCGTACGCGTAGTCCGCAACCAACCCGGGGCCCTTGCCATACTTCTTCGCGTACGACTCACGGAATCTATCCACAATCGGATCTGTCTGATCGGGCGGAACTGGCGACGTGAAAACAACGCCCTCCGTAACTCGCCCCTGCAGCTTTAGGATTTGTGGATCTTCGAACGAAGAGGTCGAAATAATGGGGATCTTGGTGCCGAGTTCGGCATATTGACGAAGGAAGACGATCGTGTCTTTTGGATACGAAATCAGATACAGCACATCAGGATTCGAAGCCTGTAGTTTGGTTAGCTGGGTCCGTAGATCCGTCGCATTTTGTTGGAATGTTTCTGTATCTGTAATCGCTCCGCCAAAAGGTTGAATTCTTTCAGAGAAGCTCTTGAGCATTGCCTGGCCGTAGTCGTTGTTGACCAAGAGGACTCCGATCTTTCTATAACCCTTGGTTTTGACGTATTGAGCCATTCCCGACGCCTCAAAATCGTCGGACGGCCAATCCCTGAAAACATAGTCCCCAGCTTTACTGATATTCGGTGAAGATGCAGCTGGAGAAAAAAGTACGATTTTGCTTTGGTTGGCAATCGGCGCCATTGCCAGGGTTGGAGAACTTCCAACATCTCCGATTACACAGGAAATATGGTCGACCGTAATCAATTTCAGCAGAGCCGACACAGCGGTCTGAGGTTCTCCCTTGCTATCTTCCACAAAAAGCTGAACGTTTAACCCACCCGCGTGAGCGGCTCTATCATTCAATTCCTGTTCCGCAAGCTCGATCCCATCCTTTGAATTGTTCCCATACGCGGCTAGATCTCCTGTCAGCGGAAGTACCGCTCCGACTCGAAGCGTGTTTTCACCAACGCGGCTGGTGCCCGAATGATTGATCATCCAAGCGACCAAGAACACCAAGCCACAGATTGCGACGATCAGTGCTATTCGTGTTCTCTTCGCCATGAGGTCTTCCTTGTTCGACCGACTTGCTCGAACTATTTACTTGAATCTTTTCACTAGCTTGGGTACGTCACCATATTCATAAAAACGGAGATGCGGCTTGTCCTCAAGCCCGCGAATCAGTGCTTGATGACAAATTCCAAACCGAGAGAAGCTTCTAATAATCTCTTCGGCCCGATGCTCGTGAGTCGTATACTTTCGCACTACAGCTACAATTTGACGCCCTGAAGATGTTTCGCGAAGACAGTCCATCGTGTTGGTCTTACCGGCTCCAGCCGCACCGTCAATTAGAAATGAGTTACGCGTTGCCTCCGAAGTAGGAGCGAAGTGCACTTTCGGAGCAGGACGATACGCTAACTGGTATGCAACAGTCAACGCCCTGCACTTATCTATATAATTAGCGACCATGTTCGTGCGCGCGGGCAGTTTGTGCGGTTTAGCGCAGCAGCGATTCGCAACCCATTGTCGCTGGAAGCGAGACATTGTTGTCAGGCCACTATCATTTGTTCAGTAGCGATAGAATTACGACAGATTCCGCCACGGCTTTGTCAATGATCAGAAGGATTCTCCGAACTCAAGACTCGATTAGTGTCCGCGAAGAATTCGGGCGCTTCGTGAACTGCAATTGGAGCGACATTGGCTGCTTGTCAACCCCACCAGAGCTCACTGAATTTCAAGAGCTCTAGATGCAAAGCCTGCAAGCTTCTGTGTCCTTTTCATTCTCAGTCACACACGTTAATGTCACTAAAATGACTGCACAGTCAGACTCCCTGCCCCAGCCAGCGTATAATCTATGCACCATAATTATATTGTACAGTACCTAGTTACCGAGAAATCTACATTGCAACAATTGACCTATAACCAACCAAATCAGCGATCCGCTGTTTGCGCTGTGTGGCGGTTCATCCCCGGAGGCGATAGATGGCTACGAGTGATTCTCCCTTTCTGAGGCCAAATATCAAAACCTTGAAGCAGTGGTGGTTCAAACTCCTGGGCAAGGCTCTCGCTCGCTGTGCTACAAAAACTCGGTCCGGTCAACTCCGCGGCAGATCAGCATTAAGTCTCTGCGCTAACGTCCCAACCTGGCGGACCTGCGGCACACTTGCGCAGATCCTCTGGAATTGTTGCGATTTGCTCAAATTGTGCTGCACTGTACGACGTTTTCAGTCCGCTTTTTTGGTAATTGCGTCAAACTGTATGGTGCCCCTGTAAGGTAGTGATTTCGGGCGAAAATCACGCTAAATCCGAGCTATCTCCGGAGTTCTTATTCCGGTGTCTCGCCGTCCTTCTCCAGCGCGGAATTCGGATTTCGCTTTGTAGCATTGTAGCGCTTGTAGCGCTTAGCTAACGCATTACTGACTCTCTTCATGGCCCTGCACTTCGGCACCGATAAGTGTGCGGCTATACCTAGCATGGTACGAATATTGCGCTACCTTACCGCTACGCTCGCTACATCCGCTACGCCGTTCGAGCGTTCAAACCGTACCTATCCAACAGTTTTTCGAGACGTCGCAGCGGGATTTCATACGCCCTAAGAACTCGTTTGCCGAATCTGCATGTCTTGGAACGAAACCCAAATCTGCGCAATAATGCTTGCGCTTGTGCTCTCGTTTCGATACTTGGGATCTCTTCCGAGAAGTGCTCTAGAGCCGTCTCAGTGCGGAGGTTCCACACCGTTGTGCGCTCGGGAAAGTGGTGTTTCAAGACTTGAAGGCCCTGAACCACTGCATTGGATTCTTGCTCCTCATAAGACCGCTCTTCAGCGATGCTGTTCGTAGCGTCTAGAAGTTTGTCTTTTACCCAAGTCGGTAAAACGCTCGCGATGGCGAAAAGAGGCTCGAGAATATCTCTCGCCCGGTCGTCAACGTTCAGAGGGATACTAAGGTCGTTGCGCTTCTGATATGCCCCGATGATTCGCAACGCGTCACGCAAGGCCCACGCCTCAAGCTGGTCCCGCAGTGGTTTCAAGGCCTCAAAAGACCCTGGCATGAATCGTTGAACCTTCTCTGAGTGCATCTTTCGATGCAGAGAAATCTTTATGCATCGATCTTGAAGCGTGGCGGGTAAATTGTTTATTCCCGCTATCACTTTCGGGCAGTACACTGGCAGCTTTTCGAGCGTGAATTTCTTGTTCTTGCCGGGCGTTGCACGCAAGACTACCCCGGTACTGTTGTAGTGGTTCAGTATCGATATCACTTCGGATCGCTTCTGAGGGTCCAGATTATCGACCTCATCGAGAAGCAAGGTGCCTCCAATCACAGAAGGGAAACGGAAAAGCGCAGCTGACGTAGGTTCAAGTTGCGGCTCCGTCGCCTTGTAGCAAACTGTCCAGAGTACGCTCAACAGCTTCGATTTCCCCGAGTGGGTCGTGGGTGAATTCAGCCAGAGATGGCCGTAGCACGGAAATTGCATGTACAAATAAGTTCCCATGGCCCACAAGCTCACGAGGGTCGGCTGCCAATCGTGCGTAAAGTGGATCTGACTTATGACGTAGTCGTGCAATGACCTGAACACCGCTTTCGTTGCGAATTCTTCCTCGATAGTGATTGTGCGTAGCCTAGGAAACCTTCGTATTTCGATATCTTTGGCCGGCCCATCTGCGTCGCTGTCAATTCCCAGCCATTCATAAACCTTATTTACGACATCTGTCCCGATGATCTTCGCAAGTCGCGGACGTCCGGTCGTGCGAGCTTTCTTGTCTAGCTTGTGGCGAGTTGCTTTGACAACCAGTCTGCGGGCCTTGCATTCTTCGTCGTGCGCCGCCTGGGCAGCAAGTGAGATGAACTCGGATGCTTCTTCTTCATCCCACCCTGCCCGCAACAACACTCCAGCCAATGCCAGGGCTGCGTCGTTCCGACTGCCTTCATTTGGCCAGTGTCGAGCGATTAAAGAGCAAGCTGCTAATTGACGTACGGCGTGAAGCAGGCCCTCGGGAGTGACGCGGGCTGCCTTCGCCTTCTTAAACCAGCGCAATCGTTCGCCCGTCGGATGTATTGATGGCGGAACTACGGTTTGTGATCCCGTCGAACGAATCTCCGCAATACTGTCTCCGTCAGTATCCTGAAATTTGATCGTGTCCAGCAATGGCGCCACGCGATACCAGTAGTGGGAATCCTTCGCTGACTTTCGGCCGTGTATACGTCCGGTCACGGGCAAGAAGAACGGCGCTAGAAATATCGATTCCTTGCAATCGAGATCTACATCCACTAAGCCTCTACTCGGCTCCCCGAGCAGTACACCGATGTTGTCATCCTCATCGAAATACGCGTCGACATCGGACTCTGAAAGGCGTAATTTCGTCCATCCTTTCAAGGTCGGCGCTTTCTTTCTTGAAGGGATCGGGACAACGCGCCATCCCCAGCGTATGTATTTCCGTGCGTGTTGCACGATGCTATCGTCATTGAGCATTGTGGATCTCCTTTTGTCCTTATGGGCAAAGATTGCACGGCGACAAAAGGTGCCCCGTTGCGAGGCAGGCTTCGAGGGGGCCGTGCAACCGTTGCCCTATTGCCCTCATATTTATTTACCCGGCAGCAATCGAAACGTGCTCTAACTTGAAACGTGGTTGGCTTACTCTCTCAAAGTTGCATTCCCGCTCTGCATGGAGGGGCTAGTAGAAATTCAAACGGAAGCCTACGCGTGGTTTCGTTCGGGCCCTCGGCTCCATTGTTGCACCCCCAAGTTTCCAAGATCAGCCCCCAAGACCATCTCGCGGCGCTCCGCGCACGGTTTCGGCACCTGCCATCGCCAGTGGTGGTATGACGCCGGCCCCTCGCGGATCGGGATAAACAGGGACGCCCCGCAAACGCATTCAGAGCAAGCCGACGGTACCGACCCTTTTTGTCGTTTCTAGCCAGCCCAAGATTGAGCCATTTGGAGCCGCGTTGACTTGAGTTGTAGCGCAACCTAAGATTGTCGCGGAGAGGCGAAGATTCCTTCATGATCGGCCAGCGGCTCGCCCACTACCTCATTCTGAACAAGA
>Ga0335078_10013946_pt1 | contig 11907 bp, 12 predicted proteins | sample Lox_Sample_32_FD_206711 | JGI IMG/M metagenome (GOLD analysis project Ga0335078, IMG submission 206711) | Soil microbial communities from Loxahatchee National Wildlife Refuge, Florida, United States - Lox_Sample_3.2 | ecosystem: Environmental > Terrestrial > Soil > Wetlands | place: USA... | reverse complement strand
GCGCGGACCCGGAAACCGAGCTGACCGACGCGCAAGTGCTGGAACAGTGCAAGATGTACATCGCGGCGCTGCGCATCGCCGACGACTTCGGTTGCGATGCCATCGGCATCCAGTACCAGCAGGGGCTGAAGGATCTGGCTCCCGCGTCCGACTTGGCGGAAGGGTTACTGAACAACGTAGACCGGCCGCCCGTGCGCGCCAGGGGCAACGGGCGCGTGCTGTATGAGAACGACGCTTTGCCGCACTTCAACGAAGTGGATGAGTGCGCCGGCCTGGACGCGCTGGTCACGCACCGCGTCTGGAAGGCGCTGGGGTATCCGCCGGAGACGACGCTGCACGATGTGCGTTACGGCGAGTCGTATCCGGTGAACGGCAGCGGGCGATTCGTGTGGGTCTTCGAAATTTCCGGCGCCGTGCCCCCCGCCCACCTCATCGGCGGCTACGCGGGTGCGGTCAGCGAGCGGCAGCCGCCCATGTACTTCCGGCTGGGCGGCGGCGGCGTGAAGGGCATCAGCAAGCCGGGCGAAATCGTGTGGAGCCGGGTGTTCGTGGATGGCGGCGCGCTGCAGGCCGATATCGGCCGCGCCCAGGTGGTCGAGCTGCCGCGGGAGGAGACCGAGCGGCGCTGGCGCATCACCACGCCGCAATGGCCGATCATGCATGCGGTGACGTACGGCGTCTCGCGCGACCAGATGATGGCGCGTCACAAATCGAACCACGTGCAGGTAGCCTATGCGCCGGATGCGGAGGCCGCCAACCTGGCGCTGGCAACCAAGGCTGCCATGTTCCGCGAAATGGGGCTGAACGTCTCGGTGTGCGGCAGCGGCCACGGACTCTAGCCGCTTTAGAGCTCGGCCGCGATATAATCCGAACAGGCCCTCGTGCGAACGTGGCGGAATTGGCAGACGCACCAGACTTAGGATCTGGCGGGGGAAACTCCGTGGGGGTTCAACTCCCCCCGTTCGCACCACTGCGCCGGCGGCGTGGCTGCGGGGTCATCTGGTAGACTGGATTTTCAAGTGCTGAAGCGATTCATCCTGTGGGACTACCCGCGCGCGAGCTGGCAGTACGACGTGATGGTCGGCATTATTCTTGCTTTTGTATTGCTGACCCCCCGCGGATGGTTCCGCGATCAGCCGAGGACCCCCCTCATCAGCTCCGTGGCGATGATCCCGGGAGAACACGGCAGCAGCGTTTATTGGGTGGAACCAGATGTGCTCACGGACGTGCCCAAGGAGCAGCAGGGCCCCAAGCTGTCGCAACTCCTGCAGAAACGGACGCACCAGAACCACGTGACCGTGACCCGCGTAGAACCGATTGCCAACTCGGATGGCGAAATCAGGGGCTACATGATCTTCGCCAAGCCCTGAGCGGCTGACCCGATGCATTTCCGCCGCACCGCCATACTTGCCCTCGTTTTGACTGCGCCCGCTTGGGCCGGGTCCCAGAGCGGCCTCGACAGCCTGCTCGACCGCATCGACAAGGCGGCCGCCGCGTTTCGCGGAATGTCCGCCCACGTGCGCCGGGTGGCGCATACCGCGGTCATCAATGAGGATGACGTGGACTCGGGCACTATCCTGGTGAAGCGCCCGCATCCGCGGGACTTGCGTATGCTGATCGAGGTGACTGAGCCGGCCCGCAAGACAGTGTCGTTTGAGGACCACAAGGTGGAGATCTACTATCCAAAGTTACAGACCGTAGAGGAGTACGATGTGGGCAAGAGCCGCGAACTGGTGGATCAGTTCTTCCTGCTTGGATTTGGCACCTCACGTGCTGATTTGCTAGCCTCCTACACTCTGCGGCTGGGGGGTCCGCAGACGGTGAATGGCCAAAAAACCGAGTGTCTGGAGCTAATCCCGAAATCTAAAGAGGTTTTGGAGCATCTAACTAGATTTGAGATGTGGGTGGGCGCGGATGGCTATCCGGTGCAGCAAAAGTTCTACCTCCCGGGCGGGGACTACCAACTGGCTACCTATTCGGACATCAAGATCAACCCCGGGCTGCCTGACTCGGCCCTGAAATTGCGCCTGCCCAAAAATGTGAAGCGGGAATACCCGCAGCGGTAGTTCGGGACCAGGCGAAGACCAGGCGCATGGAATCGAAGGGGACCAGGAATAGACTCACGTATTTGGACTGGCTGCGCGGCGTGGCGGGCATCATCATGCTGCAAGGCCATACGTTCCACTCTTTTCTGAGGCCGGAATTGCGCGGCAGCCCGGCTTATATGCTGTCGCAGTTTCTGGGCGGCATGCCTCCCGCCATCTTCCTTTTTCTGACTGGCGTCACGCTCTCATTCCTGATGTTCAGCTTCGAGCGGAAGGGCGTATCGCGGCGAGCCCGAATCACCGGCACGCTGCGCCGCGCCGGATACCTGTTCGGCATCGCCATGCTCTTGCGGTTGCAGCTCTGGCTGTTCAGTTGGCCCGGACCGTGGGTCAACATGCTCAAAGTAGACATCCTCAACTGCATGGGCTTCGGCATTGCGCTGATGTCCGTTACGGCGTTGGCGACCACGGCGCAGCGCGTGAAGATCTGCGCGGCGCTGGGAATCCTGATTGCCGGCCTGTCGCCGCTGGTCACGCAGATGAACTGGTCCGGCGTGCCGTGGCTGGTGAAGGCTTACCTGGCTCCCGACTACAACTACTTCAGCTTCTTCCCGTGGGCCGCGTACATGGCGTTCGGCATGAGCGCGGGCAGCCTGATCCGCCTGCTGAAACACGAGCAGATGGACCGCGCCATGCAGTGGGCGGCGCTGCTGGGAGTGGCGGCGGTTGTGGGCGCGCGCTACTTCGCCAACCTGCCGTTTTCGATCTATCCGAAATCGGAGTTCTGGCTCGATAGTCCGGCGCAGGTGTTCATCAAGCTGGGCGTGACGCTGCTGATCCTGGCGGCGGCTTACGTTTGGACCCAGTACGCCGCCACCTCGTCGGGATGGAGCTGGGTCCGGCAGTTCGGCACCACTTCCCTGCTGGTTTACTGGGTGCACGTCGAGCTGGTATACGGGCGCTGGCTGCCGTGGTGCAAGAGCAATCTGGATGTGGGGCAGACGGCGCTGGCAGCCGTGGTTCTGATCGTGCTGATGCTTTTGCTGGCCACGGCCAAGACCTATCGCAAGGAAATCGCGGCGCAGGTGGCGGAGTGGCGCTGGGCGTGGCCCGCCAAGCCGGATCGGGTGCCCGCCGACTAGTGGCCCAGCAGGCTGAAGAGCAACACGGACAGCACGATCAGGGTGACCACCACGTAGGTGCGGTCGCGTTGCAGCGCGAAAGCCGCCACGGAGAATGCCACGCGCGCCACGGGCGTGGCGATCAGCATCAGCAGCCCGAACTGGATCAGGCGGCGGCAACGAAAGCTGGACGTGCCGCTCACGATTCCGCCCAGGTTGCGCAGGTATCCGGGTTCTCCGCGGAAGACGCGGTATTCCGGCGCGGTTCCGCCCCACCGTATCAGGTACCAGATCCCGCCCACGGCGACTACGGCGGCGGAAAGCATTACTCCGTAACGCAGCAGCGCGCCAATGATCTCGTCCACGCGCTGGTCGGTAAGCGAAGCGCCGTGTTGGGATGTTCTCATCGGAGTCCTCCGGTAACGCCGTTATAGATCATCTCGACGGCCAGTACGGCGACCACCAGGCCGAAGATCAGGCGCAGCTTCTGGGTCGCGGCGCCGGGCAGCAGCCGCGCGCCGGCCACCGAACCGGTAAGCACTCCCAGCATCACCGGCATGGTCAAGCCGGGATCGATGTAGCCGCGGCTCAGATACACGCCGGCGCTGGCGGCGGCCGTGACTCCGATCATGAAATTGCTGGTGGTGGTGGAAACCTTGAAGGGGATGCGCATGGCCCGATCCATGGCGATCACCTTCATCGCGCCGGAGCCGATGCCCAGCAGGCCCGAGAGCGCGCCCGCTGCGAACATGAGGCTGAAGCCGGTCTTTACGCCGCTGACTTTGTAGTGCCGCTCGCCCTCGGGGGTGGGGAAGCTTCCGTTAAACCGCAGCCAGCGCGCGAGCGGATCGTCTTTCTCGCCCGGCCGCGGCTTGGGGCGACCGCGCGCCGAGGCGATGGCGGCTTGCATCAGCACAATGCCAAACACCACTGCGAGAACGGATGGCGAGATCCAGGCCGCGGCAAACGCTCCGCAGACGGCGCCCACGGTGGTGGCGATCTCCAGAAACATGCCGATGCGGATGTTGGAGAATCCTTCGCGGACGTATGCCGCGGCGGCTCCGGATGACGTGGCGATCACCGAAACCAGCGTGGCGCCGATGGCATAGTGGATGTCGATGCCCAGCAGCAAAACCATGGCGGGCGTCAGGACCACGCCGCCGCCCAGCCCTGTCAGAGCGCCCAGAAAGCCGCCGGCCACGGAGATCAGGCCGACCAGACCAGTGAGTTCGAGAACGTTCACTCTACCAAGATATCGTGGATACCGCGCCGCTTTCGAAACCGCGAATGGCTCGCGTCCGTCACTCATGGCGCAACGCACAACGCGCGTTTGCGATGCCCCGTCTTTCGCCGCCCGCTTTGCGTCCTTATGGTAGATTCTAGATTTGGAGACGGTTTGACGCCTCAATCGCCTGCCTTACTTCTGCAGTTCGACATTTGGGAAATGATCGGGCGCGGCGGCCCGCTGACACTTGCCGTCCTGGGCATCCTGGTGATTTTTTCCGTATTCTCCTGGGCCATCATCTTTTCGAAGTGGCGCTCGTTGAGCACCGCGCGGTCGGCCGACCGGCGCTTCCTGCGCGCCTTCCGCAAAGCCACCGGGCTGGATGCGGTGATGGTGGCCACCGAGCAGTTCCGTCCCGCGCCGCTGGTTTCGGTGTTCGAGTTCGGCTATGAGGAGGTCCACCGGCAGGTGAAGGCGCGCGGTTCGATCACCAACAAGCTCTCGCTCGAGCGCTCGCTGCAGCTCGGCACCAGCGAGGAGCTGGCCAAGCTGGAGCGCAACATGAGCTGGCTGGCCACTACGGCATCGGTGAGCCCGTTTATTGGCCTGTTCGGCACCGTGCTCGGAATCATCCGCGCGTTTGAGAGCCTGGGCATGCAGGGCAGCTCGAGTCTGCGCGCGGTGGGCCCCGGCATTGCGGATGCGCTGATCGCCACCGCGGTCGGACTCGCCGCCGCCATACCCGCCGCCATCTTCTATAACCACTTCGGCCACACCATCCGCGAGATCGGCGCGCGTATGGACGATTTCTCGCTCGAATTCCTGAACATGACGGAGCGGAGCTTCGAGGACTGAGATATGGCCATCACGGTCAATGGCACCCCCCGGTCACGGCGCCGTGGTTATTCGGGTACGCTCTCCGAGATCAATGTGACGCCTTTCGTGGACGTGATGCTGGTGCTGCTGGTCATCTTCATGCTCACCGCTCACGTGATGGAGTTCGGCATCCAGATCGACGTTCCCAAGACGCGCGCCGTGCAAGACAGCGCGAAGGACTTGCCGGTGGTGAACATCACCAAGGACGGCACCCTGTACCTCAACGACCAGGAAGTGAATATCAACGATCTGGCCGCCGAGATTGCCCGGCGCTTCAGCGGCGCCAAAGCCGTCTACCTGCGCGCCGATAAAGAGACGGTCTGGGAGCCGATTGCGCAGGTGATGAGCGAACTGGGAGCGGCCAAGCTGCAAGTCAACGCGGTCACCAAGCCGGAGGACTTCGCGGGCCAGAGGCACCGGTGATGTCCCCGCACGTGGACATCCTGGACCAGCAGGAGTCTCTGGGCAAACCGCTATTGGGGTCGCTGGCGCTGCACGCGGCGGTCGCCGGCGCGCTGATTTTCTCTGGAGTGGTGCTTTCAGGCCACAACGACATGTGGGGGAGCGCGAATTCCGGCGGGCCGGGCAGCGTGGCCATCAATGTGGTCAATAAAATCCCGCTGCCGGCGCGCAGCGGCCTGGTCAATCCGCTGGCCAACGATACCGAATCGTCCGTCCCAACGCCTCCACCCGCTGCCAAAGCGGAACGGCGCGCGCCTCCCGTGGAGCCGGATGCCATTCCCATAAAGAGCCGCACGCGCGTCAAGCCGTCAGAAGTGAACAGGTCCGCGGAGAACACCTGGCGCGCCAAGCAGCGATACCAACCCAACCAGCTTTACAGCACCGCCGGGCCGGCCCTGGTGTCACCCATGATCGGGCAGGTGGGATCCGGCGGTGTGGGCGTCGGACAAGGGACGCCGTTCGGCAACCGGTTTGGAAACTATGTGTTGATCCTGCGGCAACGGGTGGCGGAGAAATGGCGCACTGGCGACGTCGATCCGCGGATTCACACGCTGCCGCCCGCGATCGTCGACTTCAACCTGATGCGGGACGGCTCGGTGCAGAACGTGCGCATCGTGCAAAGCAGCGGGAACGCGGCGCTGGACTACTCGGCGCAACGCGCCATTTACGATGCCAGCCCTTTTCCGCAGTTGCCCGCCGGGTATGAGAATAACTCCGCGGCAATCGAATTCTGGTTTGAGCTGAGGCGTTAGATGAAAAAAACCGTTTGGTTTGTGGCTCTGTTCGCCGGCATCCTTCTGGTGCTGGCGGCACAGCAAAGCGACGTCATCATCAAGATAGAGGGCGGGTCGCGTCCCGCCATTGCCGTGCCCGATTTGCGCGGCAGCGGCGCCGCCCAGCCGCTCATGAACACCTTCAATGAGACGCTCTACAACGACCTGGATGGCTCGGGCATTTTTAAAATCGTTCCCAAGACCATGTACCCGCTCAACGTGCCGCAGCAGCCCTCGGATTTTCGCGAGCCGCCCGTGGAGCGGCGGACGCGTCCCGGCGAACAGCCTCCCACCGGCGGCGGGCTCTGGCTTCTGGACTGGTCTTCGCCTCCGGTTTCCGCCAACTACCTGGCCTTCGGTTATACGGCGATCCAGAACAACGTGCTGGTTCTGTACGGCTGGTTTTTCAACGTGGGGCAGCCGACGGTTGCCCAGGCCCAAGTGTTCGGCAGGCGCTACTTCGGCTCTCCGGACGAGGCGGGCGCTAAGAAAACGGCCCACGATTTCGCCGCCGATATCATCTCTCAATTAGGCGGCACGCCCCTGACCGGCAGCAAGATCTATTTTGTATCGACGCGCACCGGACACAAAGAAATCTGGGTGATGGACCCGGACGGCTCCAACCAGCGGCAGATCAGTCACTTCGATTCCATCTCCATCATGCCGGCCGTGTCACCGGATGGATCAAAGATCGCTTTTACTAGCTTCGTTCACGGGAATCCTGCTATATTTATTCTCTCAACGGATACCGGACGGCGGTTGCCGTTCTATAATCAAAAAGCATCTATGAATGCCACGCCGGATTTCACTCCGGACGGCAAACATCTACTGTATTCGTCCACCGCAAGCGGGTGGGCGCAGATTTATATTGCAGACGTCGATGGGGCCAATTTGCGGCGCATCTCGGATACGCGCGCTCTGGAGGTGGAACCGAAGGTGAATCCCAAGACGGGCACTGACTTGGTTTTCGTCTCTGGCCGGTCCGGGCCGCAGCAGATTTATCACATGAACATTGATGGCACCGATGTCGAGCGCTTGACCAACGGCGAAGGTGAAGCGTCCAACCCCTGCTGGCACCCCAACGGTCAGGCGATCGCATTTGCCTGGACCCGCGGATTTGCCACCGGCAATTTTAATATTTTCATTATGGACGTGGCCAGCCGCAAATACGACCAATTGACTCACGGTGAGGGGCGTAACGAGAACCCTTCGTGGGCGCCGGACGGCAGGCATTTGGCGTTCATGTCCAACCGCAGCGGTTCGGAGCAGATCTGGACCATGCTGGCGGACGGCACGCAAGTCAAACAGTTGACGACGACCGGAACGAATTGGACCCCGGTATGGGCGAAATAGAGGCTCTGGGTGTTGGGTTCCCGGCGCCATGACCCAAGGCCTATAACCCATAACCCAACTTTTCAGGAGGATTTAGTACATGTTGAATAAACGGAGAATCACAAGCATAGGCTTCTGTCTTTTGCTGGCGATAGTCGCGGCTGGATGTAAGAAGAAAGCGCCGCCACCGGCGCCACCACCGCCCGCGCCGGCACCGCAGCCGCCGCCGCCCGCGGCTCCCGTAATCAGCGAGTTCACGGCTGAGCCTTCCTCGATCGAGCGCGGCCAGTCATCCACGTTGCGTTGGGATGTGCAGAACGCCAACAGCGTTTCCATCGACAACGGTGTAGGCTCGGTGCAGGCGTCCGGATCTCACCAGGTGTTCCCCGGCTCGTCGACCACTTACACGTTGACGGCCACCGGACCGGGCGGTACGAAGACTGCTACGGCCACCGTGGATGTGACCGCGCCGCCGCCACCACCGCCACCGCCGCCTGCCGAGCACAAGCAGACCCTGGAGGAGATGCTCTCCGGCACGGTTGTGGACGCCTACTTCGATTACGACAAGAGCGATATTCGTGAGGATGCCCGCACCGCTCTGACCAAGGATGCCGACGCCCTGAAGGCTATCTTCGCCAGTTTCCCGGACGCCACGATCATGGTTGAAGGCAATTGCGACGAGCGCGGGTCGGCCGAGTACAACCTCGCCTTGGGTGACCGGCGCGCTACCTCCGCTAAGAACTTCCTGACACAGTTGGGAGTTCCGGAGGGCAAGCTGAAGACCATCAGCTACGGCAAGGAGAGGCCCGTCTGCACGGAGCACAATGAGGAGTGCTGGCAGCGGAACCGCCACGTGCACTTCGCCCCAGCGCAGTAGAATCAAGTAAGGGGCCGGGGGGAATCCCCGGCCCCTCCGCAAATTGGCGGGACAGCACGCCCGTCCCGCTCGTGAGGTGATCGTATGAGCTTTTCACGCGCTCTAGTGCCAATTCTTGTGCTCTGCCCTTCCCTCTCCTTCGCCGCCAGCAAGGAAATCGTCGAATTGCAGCGGGACGTGGCCCTCTTGCAGGAACAGGTGCGCACGCTGCAGCAGTCTCAGAATGAAAAACTGGCCACCCTCCAGGTGCTGGTTCAGCAGGCGATAGACGCCTCCAACAAGGCGAATACCTCGGTGGCCCTGTTGGAGAGCACCTTGCAGCAGAGCACCAAGGAGCAGCAGAGCAAGGTGGTCGCCAGCGTTTCCGACATGGAAAGCAAGATGGATTCGTTAAGCACCGACTTCGGGGCGCTGCGCGATTCCGTGTCCGACATTTCGAACAAAGTGGGCAAACTGCAGCAGCAACTCGTGGACATCAGCAACGCAGTGCGCACCATTCAGACGCCGGCCGCGCCTCCGCCGGGCGCTACTCCGGGAGGCGATTCCGGTACGCCCGGGATGACTGGCACGCCAGGCATGACTGCCAGCGTTCCGCCGATCCCCTCCTCAACGCTTTACCAGAACGCCTTGCGCGACCGCAACGGCGGCCACGACGACCTCGCATTGCACGAGTTCAGCGATTATCTGAAGTATTACGGCAACACCGATCTGGCTCCCAACGCGCAGTTCTACATCGCCGAGCTCCAGATGCGGAAGAACGACCTGGACAACGCCCTGCAGGGGTTCGACATGGTGCTCGAGAAGTATCCGGACAATGACATGACTCCCGACGCCTTGTATATGAAGGGCGTCACGCTGGTGAAGTTGGGCAGGCGGACGCAGGGCAAGCAGGAGTTTTGTGAGTTGATCAAGCGCTTCCCCGCCAACTACCTGGTCAACCGCGCGCGCACACAGGTCAAGCAACTGGGCCTGACATGCGGACGGACATCCACGCGCCGCAAAAGAACGTAACTCCGCCATGGCTTCCCCGACGGGCCCCGCACGGCCACCGCTCGCACGCTACGAAGACCTGGCCCGGATGATCGATCATTCGCTCGTGCGGCCGGAACTGACTCACAGTGAGGTCATCGATGGCTGCCGCCTGGCTCGCCGCTACGGTGTCGCGAGCGTTGGCGTGCGGCCGTGCGACGTTGAGTTGGCCGTGCGCGAGTTAGAGGGCAGCGCCGTCCGGGTGGGCAGCGTGGCCGGATTCCCGCACGGCTCCAGCACTACCGCCGTGAAACTCTATGAGGCGCGCGACGTGCTCCGCCGGGGCGCGCGCGAAATCGACATGGTGCTGAATATCGGCATGCTGCGCTCGCGGCAATTTCAGTACGTGGAGACGGAACTGCTCCAGATGGCCGAAACCTGCCACAAGGACGGCGCGCTGCTCAAGGTGATTTTCGAGAATGCCTGGCTCACCGATGAGCTGAAGATGGTGGCGTGCCGCATCTGCGGCCGCGCCGGCGTGGATTTCGCCAAGACCTCCACGGGCTTCGCGCCATCCGGCTACACGCTGCAGGACCTGCGGCTGATGCGCGCGCATCTTCCGGAAAGCGTGGGGCTGAAGGCGGCGGGCGGCGTGCGCACGCTGGAGAAAGTCAAGGAGGTTTACGACGTGGGCTGCACGCGTATAGGCGCCACGGCGACCGCTGCCATTCTGGACGCCTGGAAAGCGGAACTGGAGAGCGGGATCCAGTCCGCGCAGACTTCTGCCTGATCTACTCCAGCCCCGCGGCGGCATCCTCGATCAGCGCGCCTTCCCTCTGCAGCACCTTTCCCAAGCGCTCGATCTGCTCATCAGCTTCTTTCCACTGCTTCTGCTCGATGGCTTCCCGCACGCCGGGCAGCGTCTTCACGCCGTAGCCGGTGTACATACCCGGTGCGTAGATCTGGTGCTCGAACCAGGGCCGTCCGGGCAGACCGTCCGGCAGCGTGAGCGCGCGTTCGGCCTGGATGAGCTTTTCGTTGACTGCCTGGATGCCCGGCTTATCGAGCGCGGCCTTGCCGGCGGCCTTCTCGTAGCGCTGGGCGCCGCGGGTCAGCACCGCCAGTCCGTTTTCCAGCGGCGCGAAATTCAGGAACGGCGGCTGCGCCTCCGCGGGCGGCGGCAGCAGCGGCTGGCGCGGATCTGAAGTGGCGCTGAACACGCCCTCCGCGATCTCCGTGTCGCGCTCGCGAGCCTGGTCGCTTTCACTCTTCCAGAGCTTCTGCACTTCGTCCACGTAGCGATGCACCGTGTCGGCGAGGTTGGTGAAATCGTACGGCAGCAGGTCGGCGTCGGCGAAGCGCATCATGGCCGTGCCGGCGGTCTGCGCCAGCGCCCGCCCGTAGACGAAGTCGCTATCGGAAAAGTGCGTGTACCAGTAGAAGTCATCGTAGATGGAGTGATAGATGCCGCCGCCATCTTCGCCGCCGAAGCCGAGATTCAGCGACGCGACACCCAGGTGGTCGATGAATACCGTGTAATCGGAACCCGATCCCAGCGCGCCGATGCGCAGGTCGGCGCGGTGGCGCACCTGGTCGCGTTCGGCGGCCGGCGAGCGCTCGATGCGCGCCAACTCGTCACGCTTCCACACGCTGATCTGTTTCTCGGGATCCTGGATATCGCGCGCCACACCGTTGATGAAGTCTTCGAGCGCGTGCGATCCGGCCATGAAGAGGTAGCCGCGGTCGTTGCTGTCCGAGTTGATATACATGGCCGCGTGCCGGCGCAGCTCGGCGTCGTGCTCTTCGGCCCATTCGGTGGATCCCAGCAGCCCCTCTTCTTCGCCGTCCCACACGCAATAGATGATGGTGCGCGCCGGCTTCCAGCCCTGCTTCAGCAGAGTGGCAAGGCCGCGGGCCTCTTCCATCAGGGCCACAGTGCCCGAAACCGGATCTTCGGCGCCATTCACCCAGGCGTCATGATGATTGCCGCGGATGACCCATTCGTCCGGATAACGCGCGCCGGGAATGCGCGCCACCACGTCGTAGATCTTCTTGAGGTCCCAGTTGAAGGCGAGCTTCAGATGCACGCGCGCCGGACCGGGTCCCACGTGATAGGTGATGGGCAGGGCGCCGCGCCAGGCTTGCGGCGCGACCGGGCCGGTGAGGGCCGCCAGCAGCGGTTGCGCGTCGCCGTAGGAGATCGGCAGCACCGGAATCTTGGTCAGCG
>Ga0335078_10013945_pt1 | contig 11907 bp, 14 predicted proteins | sample Lox_Sample_32_FD_206711 | JGI IMG/M metagenome (GOLD analysis project Ga0335078, IMG submission 206711) | Soil microbial communities from Loxahatchee National Wildlife Refuge, Florida, United States - Lox_Sample_3.2 | ecosystem: Environmental > Terrestrial > Soil > Wetlands | place: USA... | reverse complement strand
AGCCGTTACGCGGCGCAGCCACGTGGGGGCATACGGGTCGCTCGTCGAGGTCGCCACCGCTGTGAGGGCGGCGTCACCAGATTGGGCAAGCTCCGTCCGAAAGCGAGTCCTGGCCAAGACGAAAACGGTACTCGCCGAGGTCACGGCAGTCGGAATCCCGATCTGCCCCGCAGCCGAGCAGATCGAACGCTCCGAAGCCGTCGTACTCGATGCCCCCGAGCATCCGGCGGCGACCAAGGCGGTAGCCAGTAAACAGGAGGCCGGCACCGGTGGACGAGTCACGGACTCACGCTCAATCGCGCCGTCCCGCCCGGACTGCTCTACCGAATCACTTCTTCCCAGGGCTGATGCCCGCTCGCTCGACCTCGGTCATGTCGAACCAGAGCTGCGAGCCGTCGTTGTAAAACGAAAGTAGCACTCGACTGCCCTTCACCTCGATGGCAGTCCCGACGCGACCTTGTCGCGCCACCCGATCGCCAACCTTTACAGCTCTCACGGCAGGTCCCCTCGTTGACAGGGACATGAGTTTAGTCGCTCTGGCCAAGGGCTCGAGCCAGGCCGGGAGTTGGAATCAGCCTGACCCGGTCCAGCCCACCACCAGGGGTCCCGTGTCTGGAGCAACGATCGACCGCCTGGAGGCCTCGAAGGGATTCGAAGCCGCCGGCAACGGGTCCGTCCTCACCGTAGAGTGTCCGCGCTGTCGGCCTGCCGTCGGATGGAGGTCAGTATGGGTGCGTCGGTAAGAACAGCGTTGGCCGGGGCGATTGCCGTGCTTGTCGTCGCGACGCTTGTCATTGCACTTCCCCTGTGTGATTCCTCGGTCGCGCAGGCTGAAGCAGCTGCAGTGCTCTCGGTCCATCCGACAAGTGGTGGCGTGGGCAGCGTGGTGACCTTTGGCATCACAGGCTTTCGACCGAACGCGTGCGGTGAGATCGTGTTCGCGCCGGCGGGAAGGGCGGACTCTGGCACCGCTGTCGGCAGCTACCACGAGGCGATCGTGCCAGGATTCGTCGGAACGTCTCCGGCAGTTCCAGTACGCCCCGGGCGCTACCAGTTCGCCGTGAGTTGCGAGAACTCCTCGGTCGGTTCGGGTTTCGTGACGTACCGGGCGCCCTTCACTGTGACGTCGGACACGGTGGCTACCAGTCGCTTTGTCGGAATGGCGACGACACGTGATGGTAAAGGATATTGGCTGGCCCAAGCCGGAGGAGGCATCTACAGCTTTGGAGGCGCCGCCTTCCACGGATCACTCCCCGCAGGTCCTGGCGGCCTTGGCGTCAAACCAGCTGCACCAATCACCGGGATCGCGGCGACGCCCGACGGAGGTGGGTACTGGCTGGTCGGGGCCGACGGGGGGGTCTTCGGCTTCGGAGACGCCGCGTTCTTCGGATCGCTGCCTCATCAGCACATCGCGCCCAACGCTCCAATCGTCGGGATCGTCGCCACCCTCGACGGAAGGGGATATTGGCTGCTCGGGGCAGATGGAGGGGTTTTTGCATTCGGTGACGCGCCCTACTGCACTCCGATTCTTGTGAGCAGCGTCGGCATCATACCCGAGGGCTACGCAACTGGCAGCTTGCCTGAGGTCGCAATTTCCGCAGACCCATCCTCCGTCGGGTACGCAGAGGTCGACAACGTCGCCAGCGGAATCATCGCACCGTGGAGTGATGAGGACTGTGAACCGGATACACCGAACTCCAACTTTGCACAGTTCTTCCTAACCGTTGCTCTTGACGCATCGATCAGCGGCATCGCCACGTCATCCTCCGGCGCACCCTGGATCGTCGGAATCGACGGTGGCGTCTTTACTCCACAGGTCATTCCGTCGGGATCATCGACGCTGGTGCCGACGGCGCCGTTCTACGGCTCACTCCCGGGTCTTCGCATCCTCCCAAAGGCTCCGATCGTTGGCATCGTGGCGACACCGGATCGACACGGCTATTGGCTCGTTGGCGCCGACGGCGCCGTGTTCGCCCTTGGTGACGCGCGCTTCTACGGATCAGCGGGAGGAATGAACCTGCCTTGGTGAGGCACTGCGGATTCGATGCTGGCTGATTCGGCGTGGCGTGGAAACGGTGACGCCTGTACCGGCGGTTTGCCAAACTCGATCGAGTGACGAGTTTCGAATTGGCTGACGGCCGGGAGGACCCTGATGCCCAGGGACTCCGGTCGTCGGTATCCCGTCCGTGTCGTGTTCGCCTCGTACGGGCCGCTACGATCGGGCAGGGCCCCCGCCCCGAGCCGAGAACCCAATCTCCACCCTTCCGGAGCGGCAGCTGGATATCGACGCAGCTCACCTCGTTCACCGGGCACAACCCGAGGCCGAACGGTGCGCGCCCCTCCGCCTCCGACAACCGGGTCTGCTGGATTCCATCCAGTCGAGCTCGGAAAGACTCGGACCACAGCTCTGACGGGGTTCTCGAGCACCCCCAACTGGATTCGAACCCGTGTCTCCACCTTGAGAAGGCGGCCATGGGTTGTCCCATTGGGTCGCATCCGGTCCTTCAGCGCCGCATTTCACGAGGCTGGGGAGGCCGTCATTGCCGCTGGCACTCGGAAATGAGACGCGCCGGGACACGATGCTAAGGCATTGTTGGGTGAAATGTTGGGTGCCGTCGGCGACGACGGGGCGTCTCGCGCAACTTCGGAGGGCTCCCGAATCACGCGCACACCCATGGTTCGGCCGTCACGTCGGTACCTGCGAACAAGCCCAGTATAACCGATCGTCTATGGCATAGACGATCGGTTATACTGGGCCACGGCACCGCCTCTCTTGCAGAGCCCCACCGTTGCCGGAAGCCTCATTCTGTCGGCTCGACTCAAGGCGGGACTCACGCAGCGACAACTAGCCGACCGGCTCGGCGTGACTCAACCCGTCGTGGCTGCCTATGAATCGGGCCGACGCCAGCCGACCGTCCCAACCTTGATGCGAATCGTGTCAGCTGCGGGTTTCGACCTCCGCCTGAGTCTGGCACCGCACGAAGACCATGACGAGGTTCTCGAGTCCCTCGAAGGGCAACGGCCACCCGAGGAGCAGGAACGCTGGAGCCACTATCAGCGCGACATCGTGCGTGCCGCTCGACAGCGTCGAGCTGAACTGTGACCAATCTGGACGATCCGGAAGACCTTGACGCCTCAACGATCATCGCCGTCCTCAATCGGCACGGTGTTCACTACGTCGTGATTGGCGCCCTCGCCGCTCAGCTGCAGGCGCGCCAATTCCTCGCACCAGGGACATCGACATCACTGCGGCCCACGATGATGAGAACCTGGAGCGTTTATCGGCGGCGCTGCACGAACTCAATGCCCGAATCAGGACTGCGGATGTCCCGGAAGGCTTGCCTTTCGACCACGACGGCCGTCGCTGTCTCGGGCTCGGGTGTGGAATCTGACCACACCTTCCGGTGAGTTCGATCTCTCGTTCGTCCCGAGCGGGACAGAAGGTTACGACGATCTTGCTCGTCATGCTCGCGTGATCGAGTCGTTCGGCCAGCTAGTCCCGGTTGCAGATCTTGATGACGTCATTCGGTCCAAAGAAGCAGCAGGACGACCGAAGGACATCCTTCATCTTCCGATACTGCTGCAGACCAGCCAAGCTATTCGTGAGCAACGGCGACAAGCACGAGAGGCCGAGCGCAGCATCGGCCCAGACATCGAAATCTTGAACGAGGACTGACGAGATCTTGCACCCCCAATGCATGTGAACCCGTGTCCGGTTTGAGAGGGGCGACCAGGAAATAGGTCCTGCGCGCGTTAATCGGACGCTCCGACCAACGCCAGCCCGCCCAAGGGCCCAACTCCTCCGCCCGGACGGACGTCCTCGTCCGGACTCCGGTACCGGGTGATCTCGATCGGCCAGCGATGCCCGAGATCAGTGGAATACTGTCTCGGGTCGAGGTAGCCTCAGCGCTGGTGAGATTTCCACCGCTGCCAAGCTTGCCTGACTCACACAACCGCCAACCGGGGATTCGTTTTCATCGGCAATATCGATGGCGGATAACGGCAGTCGGCTTAACCCTGGTGGGAGCTGCAAGTTCTTGCGTCGGGGCGCTCATCGCAAAATCTACGACCGATCGTGCAATAAATGCGATCGGGGCGACCTCGTTTGTGGCTTGTGGCGGGTTGATTCTCGTTGTGGCAATCCGGGCGCGATGGAAGGATGGCAACCAAACCGGCTGACTCAGCGCGTGATTCCACCGACGGGCGTCGCACGCTGATCGCTTGATCTCTTCCGTGCCTGCGTCGCTTGGTCGCCTCAGGCATCCCGTAATCGGGGGCACCGCCTGGCCCAAATGTCGAACTCGTCACGCGAAGCACGCCGATCCCAGTACCCCGGCCCTCGGCCACGGCCTATTCGCGGCTCCAAGCACTATCGCCTGAGGTCTAGGAACCGGAGACTCGGCAGAGGTGCATCATCTGACAAATCAAGTAGTGGCGATGCTCGCGGACCTATCTGGTACGTCTCGGAAGACCGTATGCACCAAGGGTTTCCTTGGTGGCAATGAAGGCGAAGAAGAGACAACTCATAATGTAGCCAAACAAAGCCCTCCCTACTCCATGCGGGTCTGTGGCGATCATGGCTGCCTCACCTAGGAGGCAGCACAGTGTGATGACAACGATCAATTTCCGCTTGGTCGTCCAGCCGAAGGATGCAGCCACGAACTAGAGCCTTCCACATTCGGGAGCTTCGAGACGACCGCGGCAGGGGCACCCGGTACTCGGGGGACTCGGTCGGGCCTCACCCCGGTTTGCTCGCCTTCGACGTAATCTTGCCACTCACCTATGACGATCACGACGCCCATATCGGCGACGTGGGCCGATCCCGGATGGCCCGCCGGATCTGCCTCGAAGGGGGACGCTCACCGGGACGACAGGATCCCCATCCGACCGCGAGTGTTTCTGCGCTACCCCCCATGCCCCGGATCGCCCCTATGCAGGTGTCCCGTACCAGGCAATCCCGGGCGGGTAGGGGCGACACGCCGATGATGCACCTTCGGATCTGGTCTTCTGGCGCCCTATGTCAACGGCTCGCCATGGCGCATGGCTACGGCGTAACGCGCACGGGCACCGGAGCTGGAGGGGAAGCCTCTATGCCCATTTGGTAGAGGGTCGCCTCGTAGGTGCCCGAGGGCAGAGGCTGACCTGTCGGACATCCAAACTGGACAACACAGTTGGGGTAGACGGCTTCTACGGTCACGGGGTAACTCGACTCACCGGCCGGGATCGTATCCGTCGAGGCACAAGCAGGCCATGCCGGTTCCGGGTCGATGGTGGCGCTGGACAGCCAAATCTGGAACAAGCCGCATTCGGTCACGTCGAAAGCGCTCCCAGAATTGTTTTCGACAATGACTCGTGCAGCCATCGACGACCCGGTCACCATCGAGTCTGATGGCAGTACGATCCGCTCCACGATTGAAGTGCTCGGCACCGTGGTCGGTAGCGAGGTGGTCGGCGCCACTGTGGTCGTGGCCGCCGTGGTTGTGGTCGTGGCCACCGTGGTTGTGGTCGTGGCCGCCATCGTCGTGGTAACCGAGATGTGGTGCTCCGAAAACGGCACCGCGTGCGGCCCGCATCCAGTTAGCAGGACGGTCGTTCCCGCGACCAGGATGCAAAGCCTCCGCGAGTTCCCCACCGCACCCACTGACCCAAGACTCTAGTCCCCCTGGGGTCAGACGCTCGTCGAGTGGCCGAGGTGAGAGGGCAGATCGACGGCGGGCTATCTCAAGGTCGGGTAGCGCAGAAGTGCAGATCTCGACCGGGGTCTGAGAGGCACCACCCGGGGCAGTAGGCCGCACGGTACTCGGGGGATTCGGATGGGCCTCACCCCGGTTCGGCGGCCTTAGACGTAGCCTCCACGGGTCACCCACGATGACGGTCACGACGCCCATATCGGCGACGCCGGCCGATCCCGGATGGCCCCGCCGGGCCTGCATCGAGGGGGGGCGCCACCGAAGACCATTCGATCCCCATCCGACCGCGGGTGATACCGACCCCTCGGTTTCACTCTCCTCGTCGGTGTGAGCCCGTAGGCGTTCTCGCAAGCACTAGTACAACCGGCCCGATGATTACGCCCCCCAAACCCCAGGCCCAGGTTCCGTACCGATCCCCAGCAACGACAGCCAAGGTGCTACCGCCGACAAGGACAGCGATCATGAGGGCCAACCGAACCGGCCGTTGATTGAAGATGGACTTGAAGGATTGCCAGAAGTTCATCTGGTTGGAGAGTAGCCCCGTGAGTGGCAGTCACGACTGCCTTCTGGATTCAATCCGGCAACTCTAGAGATCCGCCCGGAACTCGGGGATATGCCGCCCACCACGATATGTATCTCCGGGATATGCCGCCCATAGAGGAGTCTGGTGGTCATCCACCGACAATTCCCAACGGTAACCGATACCGCATAGGTCGGCTGGCGAAACGACGGGGAGCCAAGGGCTCCGATGTCCTCGGTCGGTCATCCGCCTCCGGGTGATCCCGCCTCGTGCGGCTAGCCCGTTTCTCCCGTGACCTCCCGATATATCACCCGCCCGTCCGATAGAGTGACTCGGTACCAGGTTGGATCGGTGTGCTCGGTCGCATCGCTTGCAATCTTGGCCCCACTGAAATGCAGGGCGGCACCAGCTTCACTTACCTCGGGCCCATTCTCGGCCAACAGGTCGACCATAAAGGGAAGCGCATCCGGCGGAAGCTTCAATGCAGAACGCCGGGTCTTCATGATGTCAACACCCTCTACAGCGTGCTCCCTCGCCCATGTTCGAGCGTCTTCGATCGTGAATCTCGTTCTCCGGCGCCTCACCGCCTCCAGCATTGCACCCCGTCACGCGCCTAATGGGGCACTGTATTCGGGGACCCGGGTGGGTCACCGCCAACGCCCACCGTCGCCCCCGAGCCATGATTGGACGACCTTCCACCCGGCCCACCTCTCCCGTATCGCCCGACGGACCAACGACCCCGGGCGGTCACCTGGCAAAGTCACCGTGACAGCCCGACCTCAGCAGGCCACCCGACGCCGGATGATCCCGCACCCCCTGCTGGGCGTCGCTTAGACCTGCCTGGTCGTCCTCACCTATAAGGCAGTTCGGAGCGCGGCCTTCTAACGACTTCCTGGCTAGAGTGCTGCCCGCTGAGAGGGGTCCCGTGCAGTTCCAGGCTGTCATGCGAAGGCAATACAGGATCGGTGGATTTGCAATCGGGGGGGACTACTACGGGTCAGCCCTCCCCCCGGTCGTCGACATTGAGTTCCTCGACGCTGAGTTCGTCATTCAGAGGCTTGATCGGAAGGGTCAGCCGAAGCCAGAAAGCACTCGGTTCTGGCCAAACTCTTGGACCTGGAGATACAGCGAAGTCAAGAGTGCTCAGGTGATAGTCCTGACTGCGTGGGTTGGCGTCGGCATGACCGACCACAAGAAGGTGCCTCATGGGATTCGACTGGACATGGGTGAGTCGAGGTCGTACCTGATCTTGGTCAGTAGGGAGTTCAACGTACTGTTGGATGCGTTTGCGTCGCACGGCGTTCCCGTCGACCGCAAGCCAAGAAGAGTGAACTTCTTCCTGGTAGGACGGAGGTGAGGCCCTATCCGGTAATCGGGGGTACCGGTGTGCCGCTTCATCCCGGCCCGGCCATCTCGGACAGCGTCCGAGGGGTTTCCGGCGCCGGAGGTTGCGCGCCGATAATCTCGAGGTCGCACAATCCCGGGCGGTGAGAGGGATTGCGGCGATCGGGGGCACGGTCGCCGGCTCCCGTCGACTCCCATCCGGCCCCGGGTGGTATCGGTCGGTAGCATTAACGTGGAAGCCCGGGTGAGCTTGGTGTCAACGGACTTGTCCCCTCGTTCGTGAGAGCATTGTGGACGTGTGCCGCCGACTCAGAGTTGGCCTTGTGTTGGCCCTTCTTCTGGTCATCACCGGGGCGTGCGGTGGGATTGCTCAGAGGACCTTGGCGTCCGAGACCTCCTCAGCCACCAACACAACTTCCGGTCAGCCGGCCCAGACAACGACCACTGGCAAGCCGTGCGCCCAGGCAGCTAGCTCCTTGGCGGACTTCCATATCGCCAGCTGGACGTTTGCGTCAACGGATGACGGCTGGGCTTTGGGGTCGGTCGGGCCCGGGCAATCAGGTTGCGCCACAATCGCCCGCTCAGTCGACGGCGGTAGAACTTGGGCAGTGGCGCCGAGCCCCTCGGCGACTGCGTCCGGCTCGACCTGCCTCGCGGTACCGAACTGCCTAAAGGGCATTCGCTTTGCGACCGTTTCCGATGGCTATCTCTTCGGAGCGAATGTTTTCTTTATGACCACCGACGGAGGTGCGACCTGGCAACAAGAGTCGTCGGAGCCGGTCGTCGCCCTCGAAGCGTCTGGGGGCATGGTCTATCGCCTGGTTTCCACATGTCCGGCAGGGCAGTGCAACGAAGCAGTGGAGAGAGCAGCGGCGGGGACGACATCCTGGACGACTCTCGGGGCTCCTCCCGAGGTCTGGTCTCAGGTCGTGCCGGTTAGTGCGTCGCTTGTCTACCTCCTAGGCGCAGGACGATCGTCTGATCCGGTACCGGCGGATGCCTGGGGAGATCTGTGGCGAAGCAAGGATGGCGGCACGACCTGGACACACCTCGGCAATCCTTGTGGATCGCTCCCGACAGATGACTCGGCATTCGATAACCACGTCCAATCCGGTAGGACGATCTGGCTCGCTGCCACAGCATCGACCGTGGCCGCCGCCTGCGTTGCTGCCCAGATAAGCCCGGGGTCGGCGGGCTACCAACAAGACGTGATCCTCTCGGAGGACGAGGGCACGACATTTGGCTCGCTCCGTCCAGTCCCGCGCCTCCCTGGTTTCGATGGCACCTCCGGGATCGCCGAGATCGCTCTCGCGAATGAATCGGACATTGTTGCGGTGGGCGAGGAAGGAGGAGCGCAAAGTTCGTTCGACGATGGCGCTTCGTGGACCACGACGATTCCACAACCCTCCAGCTATGCCTCCTCGTCCATAGAGCGTGTCGGCTTTGAGTCGGCGTCGACGGGTCACGTCGTGTTCCCAGGAAATACCATGTGGACCACCGTCGATAGCGGCCACAGTTGGACGTCGCATTTGTTTTCCTGATCTGCGGAGGGGTCGCTCGGAAGACCCCATCCATTCGTCCCAAGGCGAACCTCCTGTCGACACAGGCCGCAGGATTCGGGGGTAAGCGTGTGCCCCTCATCGCCCTGGTCGTCCCCGACCTCGGCCCGAGGAGCCGTCGGCGCCCTGGATCAGACGCCGATAATCGCGAGGTCGCGCAATCCCGGCCGGTGGGAGGGATCACGACGAGCGGGGGTCAATCGCCAGCCCTCGTCGGCCGCCATCCGACCCCGGGTGGTACCGATCGTGTGTGAGCGACCCCAGCCAAGAGGCACATCAGATGAGCCAGTCAATGCGAGACTCTAAAGCAGTGAGACACAAGAAGCCGCTCCCCTTTGACGAATACCAGCAGCTGAAGAGAAGGTATACCGGTGGACGATGCGGATCGACTACTGTCTCTTTGGCGAGGGCTTCGCCTTCATCGTTGTTCCTAACCGGTGGACGATCGTAGAGACGATCTTGGAAATCGCCTTGATCGTTACCGGTATCGCCCTGGTGGCGTTCCAGCTATTAGTTGGGTGGCGATTCTTGGTCGAACGGCATCGTCAAGGATTCAAATGGACGACTTGGAGTGAGGCAACGAAGCGGACGGGTTGGCGAGACAACCACTGAATCAGACAGCCATCAGTCAAGTCGATGTCGGTGCATATTCGGGGCTATGCGCTCCCGGTGTCTTCATCTACGCCCGACAGGCTGCACCCGATTCGGGTGGCCCAGCCGCAGGGTTACCCGTCGGGGATCACCACTGCTGAGCGATACCGCGTGGCCTCGCTGATTGACTGACGACGGCTAGCAGCACATCCTCATTTTGCGACCTCGCTCCCGGGGGGATCGGGGCTCCAACTAATAATCAGCTGGATCTCGTGGAGACGAGGAGTCCCGGGCCTGCAAAGCCCGCTGGTGGGCAATCGTATCTGCCGCCTCAACCTCCTTGTGATACCACCACTTTACGTAGATCCGATGACCAGGAACCTTCAACTTTGAACTGTGCCGAGAAATCGGTCCGAGAATTGTGTCGGGAGGTAGTCGAACAATCACCGCCTTGGGACGGCTTCGGAATTTGGAACCCTTGAATATGACCACTGCCGGCCTGTTACCAAGATAAGTCGGGTCCGACCCACAAAAGGAGGTTGTCCCGTTCAGCGTGGAACTTCGGTGACGGCCCCGTGCTGTTGAGCTATGCGGCCACCTCCTTGTCGACATCGTAGTCAGCGGGTGTGACGGTGCCGCTGGTGGCATACCTGTCGAGGGCGACGCGCAGGGCTGGCAGGTGCAGGTGCCCGTTGACCCTGCGGAACTGCTTCTTGGCCTCGACCATCCCCGCTGCGCACCAACGCAGGACCATCTCCCCGTCACGCCAGCGCTTCACCGTGGTCGAGTGGTCGCGACAGATCTCGATCATCGACTCGATGGGATTGGTCGAGCGCAGGGTGCGGGCGAGGGTCGGAGGCACCCCCAGGCGGATGACGGTGAGCGTCTCGGCCAGACCCTCACGCAGCGAACCGGCTGCGCCGGGGTGGCTCTTTTGCAGCTGGCGGGCGAGGTCCTCCAAGGCGGCCTCGGCGGCGAGGGGATCGGGGCTGCGATAGGCGGCGCGCATCTTCTTCTCCACCGTCGATCCGAGCGCGTCGGGAAGCTTGTCGCGGACGTTGCGGATCTTGTGCAGCTGGCAGCGCTGGACGACGGGGTGCTCGAAGACCGCTCGCACCCCGGCGTGCAGGGCCTTGGCCCCGTCCAACACGCAGAGGATGGGGGCGCTCGTATCGAGGCCCCGGGAGCGCAGCGCGGCCAAGAGGTCCTTCACCACCCGGGCGTTCTCGGTGTCGCCCTCCTCGAGGGCCAGGGGGTGCTTGGTGCCGGTGATGTCGATCCCGAGGGCCACCACGCACAGATGCCCGGCGAAGTACACCCCGTCGATCATGAGGACGACCAGGTCGAGCCCGGAGAGGTCCGACGCCATGAGCTCAGCCAGGGCGGTCTCGGTGGCGGTCACGAACCGGCGGCTCACCGCCGACTTCGACGTCCCCCGGGCCTTCTGGGCGACCGCCTCGCCCACCGGCTCGAGGCCGGCCGCGTAGCGGCGGGTGGAGAGCTTGGCCAGCATCCGCTCCATGGCCATCTTCCCGAGCAGCTCGGTGGAACGGAAGCATTCGTAGGTGGCGAGCGGCACCTCGCCGGCGCCGTCGGCGCTTCGCATCCGAGGACGGACGACCGGCAGGCGGCGCCCGCCCAGGGTGACCTCGCCGTCATCGGTGCCATGGCGCACGGCGGTGCGCTTCGCGTTCCACTTCCCCCGGGGGCCGACGGCCTGGTCGACCTCCTCGGCCATCATCGCCGACATGACCTGGAGCCCTGCCCCCACGGCCATGGCCAGCAGGCCCTCCCGGATCTCGGCGGTCAGCTCGGACATGACGACGTCCACTGCACCCGGGGCGACGAGCCCCGCTTCGGCGTCGGACCTGGGCTTCTTCGGGGTGACGCGGCCGGTGCCGGTGCGCGACGTCCTGGTCTGGTAGTTCTTCTTCACGGCGGTCCCTTTCCTGGTCGAAAGTTCTTGGTCGAACGCCCGACACCTACCAGATGGCAGGAATCAGGCGAGGGACCGCCACCTCAAACTTCTACGCCGGTCGGGACAACCTCCACAAAAGTCTCGAGGAACTCTCCGATGTGAAACGGAATCCAGGTCAGAGTCGACCTGATGGTGGATCCTTCCAGCGGAGGGAGGAGAATCTGCTCATCGTGTTCGAGAAAGGGGTGGTATCGGGCAATCTTGTGTTCGACGCGCGCCGAGGTC
>Ga0335078_10013944_pt1 | contig 11908 bp, 6 predicted proteins | sample Lox_Sample_32_FD_206711 | JGI IMG/M metagenome (GOLD analysis project Ga0335078, IMG submission 206711) | Soil microbial communities from Loxahatchee National Wildlife Refuge, Florida, United States - Lox_Sample_3.2 | ecosystem: Environmental > Terrestrial > Soil > Wetlands | place: USA: Florida... | reverse complement strand
CTTTTTAGGTACTGCAAGGACCTAGTAAGACGGGAAGGTGTCCGTTTTTCGCGTAAACTGCCCAGCACTACTGCTTTTGGTTCTCTGAATCGGATTTGAACCTTACTTTTTTCGGAACAAACAGAGAAACTTCGCAGCACGGAGAAACTCGTGCAAAAAGTCAGGGTTTTGGTTGCCAATAGGCCACGTCTGATGAAGGATCTGATCCTCGCCACCATCGGGGACCAGCCCGACATTGAGATCGTAGGTGAGACCGAGGACGAAGAAGCCATTACCGAACTGGTGGAGAACACCCGTCCCGATTACTTAATCATGGCGCTGGAAGACGCTGAGGTCAGGCCCGCCCTGAGTGGGTTCCTGCTCGGGCGATATCCTCAGATGAAAATTCTTGCAGTCGCTCCGGAGCGCAACAGCAGCATCTTTTACTGGGCATTCGTCAACATTCGTTCCAAGCCTGTGGAGACTTCGGAGCGGGGGATACTCAGTCTCTTGCGGAATCGGACAGAGCTGGTGGGGACGACTTAGAGGCAGCGTTCGCGGCAAGAACTCTGCCCGAAGCATTAATTGGGATGCAGTTTCTCGCGACTTCGTGCATGTAAAAGGGTTTGGATACAAAACGGCTCGATTAAGGGAAAGTTCTGCAAGGTGTGCCAGGAGAGCCGAACTCTGCTGGCTTCGTCAGTTTTTTAGGCTTAGCTCACAAACGCCTGTAAGTGAGAGGGCGGAGCTGTAAAGGCCTATAGAGTTCAGGCAGCGGAAAACTCCAAAAGAGGTGTCATGAAAACTCGATTGTCAACCGTAAGGCTGGTCAGTTTCAGCGCGACGCTCGGGTTTGCGTTCTTGCTGACCGTCGGAATCCCGCTTCATGCCCAGGATCAGTCGCAAGACCACCCGTTCACGACGTCATATGACCGGTCATCCGGCAACATCTACTACGACCGTACGAGAGCAGTTCCGCGCGATCGGTCACGCGCCGAGCAGGAAGCGGACCGCTTGGTGTCCTTGTCGGCAGATAAGATCATCTCTCTTTTGCGAGATGAACCTGGACTCTTGCTGGAGTGCAAGAAAGTTCTGGTCCGCAACGCTTTCGAACAGGGCCGCTTGATTGATCAGAATGATCTGACCGACGATGCGGTGTTCCGCATGATACAGGACGACGAAAACGTTCGGAGCCTTTTCACCAAGGAAATTTCCGATCGCAATTACATCCGTGCGAAGCCCACTAAGGAAGAACTGCAGCAGAATTGGATGGTCGGCCTGATCCCGGCGCCGGTTCCAGGACAGCCGGTAAGCTCCTCTTCGGCCCTCTCGGCGAGCAACACCCAAAATCAGAACATGCTTACTAAGCCACCAGGTCAAGAAGACCTGTATTGGCTGCGACACGAAGACGACTTATTCCATACTCCGAATCCGTTCCTGGCCCCTCCGGTCAATAGTACTTCGCAATTCGGAGTCTCCGGGACCACGCAAACGCCCGGAACTCCTGGCTACACTTCCGCACCGGGGTACAACCCATCTGCGCCGGCGATCAACCCTTTCCAACCCAGCCAGCCCCAGCAAAATATTATGCCCCAGACGAATCCGGGTTACGATCCCAGGCGTTCGTTACTACAGGCTCAGTCTTCGGGCGCGTTCGGCGACTATTACGATTCTGGGGACTCGGGAGGATTGTTAGGAATGGCCTCGGGATCAATGTCCTCACTGCTGTCAGCACGGCTGAGCAGTGTGGGCGGCGGGGCGGGTGCCGGAATGATGGGCGGCGGCATGAACGGTGCCATGGGGGGGGGATTAGGCAATCAGGGAAATTTCTTCGGAAGTCGGGGTGGGCTCGGAAGCGTTGGAGGCCAGACAGGTGGGATGCCGTTTGGCGGGGTGACGCCTGGTCTCGGAGGACTCAGCGGCTCCAACCTGTTTGGAGGGAACACGCAATTTTCCCAGCAGGCTAGCATAAATTCGAACCAAGCCACCACCCTGCCCCCATCTTGGGGGACGAATTCTTTCCCTTATTCCGCTCTGGATATTCCACGGCAGCCGCCGATTTCACGACAGCCCAATCCATACGCGGACATCCCTTCTTACTATGACCTTTACCAACAGTATTCGCGCATTTCTCCCACGCTTGATCGGTTCGGGCTCGACGTTTTTCAGAACGGCACCGGGAACTTCGATGAGCTGCCGATGGATATGCCAGTGGGACCCGACTATGTCTTGGGGCCGGGAGATGATTTGAGCATCGAGTTGACTGGCAGCATCTCTGACCACATGCGGCGAACCGTCGACCGCGAGGGACGCGTAGTCCTTCCCGATTACGGAGCGGTTCAGGTTGCGGGCAGAACCTTGGGCGATGCCCAGCGTTATGTGCAAGCCACACTGCGAAGCCAATACCGCGACGTCCAAATTGATCTTTCCCTGGCGCGCGTTCGCACCGTCCGCGTCTACGTAGTTGGTGATGTCGAGAAACCGGGTCCATATGATGTTAGTTCACTATCGACTCCCTTGAATGCCGTGTACGAAGCCGGGGGACCGACTTCAGGCGGTAGTTCGCGGATTTTCAAGCACTATCGCGGCAAGCAACTGATTGAGGACGTGGACGTGTACGATCTCCTGCTGCATGGTGTCCCTGCGGGTATGCACCGGCTCGAATCGGGAGACACGGTGCTGGTCCCGCCTCTTGGCAATCAGGTGACAGTGGAGGGCATGGTGCGCAGGCCCGCCATTTACGAACTCAATCAGGAAAAGAGCCTGGCTGAAGTGCTCGAGATTGCTGGTGGTGTATTGCCTTCCGGTACGCTTCGTCATGTCGACGTGGAACGTGTCGTAGAGCATCAGACCCGCTCCATGTTGCGATTGGACATTCCGGAGAGTAACAATGCGGCCGATGTCACCAAAGCCCTGAGGGAGTTCCAGATCCAGGACGGAGACAAAGTCCAGATTTCTCCGATTCTGCCGTATGCGGACAAGACGGTGTATCTGGAAGGCCACGTTTTCCGGCCGGGTAAGTTCGCCTTTCGTGATGGAATGAAGGTTACGGACCTGATTCGGTCGTATAAGGATCTGCTCCCCGAACCTTATACGCAGCATGCCGAAATTATCCGCTTGAGAAAACCTGACAACGCTCCAGAAGTCTTGGCGTTCAATCTCGAAGATGCCCTAGGCAGCAAAGATCAGGACGTGGTCCTGCAGCCATTCGATACGGTTCGAGTTTTCGGTCGGTTCGATTTCGAAGATACTCCTGTGGTGACCGTGACCGGGGCAGTGCGGGATCCAGGCGATCACATTACCAACGGCGCTGCTTACTTGCGTGATGCAGTTTATTTGGCCGGGGGTACCTCGCCGGAAGCCTCCTACAGCGACGCGCAGGTGTTCCGCAAAACCACCGATGGCAAGCTGCAGGTTTTCAGCGTCAACCTGCGGCGAGCGTTGGACGGTGACCCGAAGGACAATATTCTCCTGGAGCCAAAGGACCGCATATTCGTGCAGAAAGATCAAAACAAGGTTGATCCTCCGATGGTCACGATCCAAGGGGAGGTGCCGCTCCCTGGCAAGTACCCATTGGGTGATGGCATGACCGCGGTCGATCTGGTTCGATTTGCCGGGGGTCTCAAGCGTAGTGCTTACGCTGATGAAGCGGATTTGACCAGCTACATGGTCCAGCAAGGCAGCAGGATTGCCTCTGATCATCGCATGGTTCAGATTGCGAAGGCGATGGACGGCGTTCCCGATACCGATGTTCGGTTGCACGACGGCGACGTTCTCACGATCCGGCAGTTGTCTGGATGGGGGGATATGGGCGCGACGATCCAAGTCAAAGGGGAAGTCGGGCATCCGGGCGGGTACGGTATTCAACCAGGCGAGCGTCTCAGCTCTGTTATTGCCCGGTCTGGCGGCTTCTTGCCCACAGCGTATCCTTACGGCGCAGTCTTTGAGAGAGCCCAGGTTAGGGAACTGGAGGAAAGGAATCGTGCAGATCTGCTGCAACGCGTCCAGGCAGAAATGGGGCAGGTGAAGATCCTGCCCGGCATGGAGGTCGATCAGCAGGTTCAAGTCAAAGCCGCGGTCTTGACCTACCAGAAAACGATTGAAGAGCTGCAGAACAACCCGCCGGTCGGACGGTTGGTGATTCACATCTCCTCCGATGTCAGACGTTGGGCAAATACCTCGGCCGATATCGTGGTGCGTGCAGGCGATACCATCTACATTCCGAAAAAACCCAGTATCATCCTTGTCGATGGAGCGGTTTACAATCCCACTGGCATTACTTATAAACCTGGCAAGACTACCGCGTGGTACTTGAGGCAGGCAGGCGGACCGACCAACCTGGCAGACAAGAAGTCCACATTTGTAGTTCGGGCGGACGGTTCCGTAGCGGGAGGATCTGGCGGATTGTTCAGCGGCGGTGTAGAGAATGTGGAGTTGCGTCCAGGTGATATGGTGGTAGTGCCGGAGCAGACTTATCACTTCAATAACAATTTCAAGACAATGTTGATGTCAGCTCAACTGGCAGCCTCAGTTGGTATCGCAACCTACTACCTTTCCAGGTTCTGAGTCTGGTTGAGAAAGTCTTTGTGACGAAATGGTGCTGGGTGGGTGTCTTGCTGATTGGTATCCAGATCGCAACGGGTCAGGATCGGACGAGTGCTGGGCTGGAATCAAACACTACTGTGAACGCTCCACAACCGGTGGGCACTGAGCATGGGCCGGTAGGCGAGGATCGAGGCTGGCTCCAACCGGGAAAGGATCCGGAGAACCGTCTGCTGATGCCATTTGTCAGGCACGTTGGAGGAGACCAGAAAGACTTTTGGACTTCGCCGTTGCGACTTCAGGTGCAGGACCTGAAGTGGATTCTGCCCTCAGCGGGCCTAGTCAGCGCATTCGTAGCCAGTGACAGCTGGTTTGCGAAGCAGGTTCCGCTCAGTCATGTCTCGACGAGTAAGAAAATCTCAGACTACGGTGCATACTCGTTGATCGGGTTGGGAGGCACCTCCTTTCTTATCGGGCATTTTGCCCACGATGATCACCTCGAGGAAACTGGGTTGCTTTCGGGAGAAGCTGCAATCAATAGCGCCGCAGTCGCGTATCTCTTCAAAGAGATCACGCAACGGCAGCGACCGCTGGAAGGCAATGACCATGGCGATTTTCTCAAGGGCGGTGCGTCGTTTCCTTCCGAACACTCCGCCATCGCCTGGTCAATTGCCAGTGTATGGGCGCACGAATATCCAGGTATCTTGAGCCAGATGGCCGCCTACGGATTGGCGTCGGCGGTCACCGTAACCCGTGTAACGGCCAAACAGCACTTTCCATCCGACGTGATCATCGGAAGCGCATTGGGGTGGTATTTCGGCCGCCAAGTTTATCGAGCCCACCACGATCCAGAGTTGGGCGGTACCGCTTGGGGTAGTCTTACCGACAAGAATCCTTCAGAGGGAACTAGAAACCCTGACAACATGGCTTCTCCGAACGTTCCGGTCGATAGCTGGATATACCCCTTGTTTGACCGCCTTACCGCCTTGGGGTTCATCGACAGCGGACATGCGAATATTCGCCCCTGGACGAGGATGGAGTGTGCACGTCTGTTGGAGGAAGCTCAGGAACGCCTTGCCGACGCCAGTTCCGGGGAGGGTCCCGCAATCTTTGCGGAACTGGCCAAAGAGTTCCAGGACGAGATCGCGCGCCGTGATGGCGCCGCGAACCTGGGTGCAACGTTGGAATCCCTTTACACCCGCAGCACGGAGATCTCCGGTACTCCTCTCCATGATGGTTTTCACTTTGGACAGACGATCGTCAATGACTATGGGCGACCGTATGGAACTGGCTTCAACAATGTGTCTGGTATGACAGCGCGCGCGGTTGCTGGTCCTCTGGCTTTCTTTGTCCAGGGCGAGTACCAGCGTTCACCAGCATTGTCTTCCGAGCCGTCGGCAGCGCTCCAGGCCGCGGCAGCGGTCGATGATGTTCCAACAATTGCTCCCAATGCAGTCCCTCAGATTGACCGGGTGCGCTTACTCGATGCTACCGCCACGTTCCAGATATCCAATATGGAGTTTTCTTTCGGTCAGCAAAGTCTGTGGCTCGGGCCGACGATGTCTGGACCTATGCTGTTTAGCGACAATGCGGAGCCGATCCCGATGCTACGCATCGATTCGGTTTCTCCTTATGAAATTCCACTGATCTCGCGACTACTAGGTTCAGTTAAGACGCAATTTTTCTTGGGAAGGCTCTCCGGCCAACAGTGGTCCATATCCACCGGGCCTGGTCTTCCTTCTCAGCCATGGCTTCAGGGCACCGAAGTTAGTTTCAATCCAACTGCGAACATAGAGTTCGGCTTGGGATTCACGGCCCAGTTTGGCGGAACGGGAAATCCATTTACCTGGCATAATTTCCTGAGAACTTTCTATTCGCATAAGGCCACTACCGCAACAAACCCCGCAAAGAGACTATCGGAGTTTAATTTCAGCTATCGAGTCCCGCATTTGCGCGACTGGTTGACGATTTACGCTGATTCCATGGTCATTGACGAGTACTCGCCCATCGGATCAACGCGTCCACAGATCAATCCGGGTCTGTATTTCCCGCGCTTGCCGAAGATTCCCAAACTGGATTTGCGGCTGGAAGGTGTGACCACGGATCTGAACATTCCCGGCCATTTTGGCCCCGGCGCAGTTTACTGGGATGCACGCTATCGTTCCGGTTACACCAACAATGGGGATCTGATCGGGAGTTGGATCGGTCGAAGGGGACGCGGCGAGCAAGGGTGGGCAACCTACTACTTGTCATCCAGGAATACCCTCCAATTCGGCTATCGTCACAACAATGTCGATCCGCAGTTCCTGCGAGGAGGTTCGTATCAGGATTTGAGCGTGCGAGGTAATGTAATCGTTCGCAGTCAGGTTTCCTTGGCCGCTCTGGTGCAGTATGAGACTTGGCAGTTTTCGTTACTCGCGCCTTCCAAGGAATCCGATGTGACCGGTTCGATTGAATTGACATTCTGGCCACACTGGAAGAAGTGAGCGTAACCTACGACGGCAAGATTCTGAGCGGATTTCTACAATAATGAAGACGGCAGACTATGACAACAAGATGTCGGCACCTTTGGATACCATTGAAGTCCCCATGGAGGCGCGACAATACCAGGAACCGGAGACTGGCACTGAGAGCGTCGGGGGAACGATTGGCTGGACGGTTTGGCGCCGTCGGAGATCGATTGGCAAGAAGATGGGGATTTTCCTCGGCCTTCTCACTGTCGTACTCTTCTTGATTCCCAACAGCTACGAATCCACCACAACCCTGATGCCTCCAGACAGCGACTCTTCCTCCCTGCCCCTCGCCCTTGGCTCAATTCTGGATGAAGGAAGCAAGGGTGGAGGCGGTGGCAGCAGCGGTGGCGGGGGCGGCGGTGCGGGTTTAGGGGGACTGGCTGGCAGCCTGTTGGGTTTGAAAAACCAAGGGGACCTGTTCATTGGAGTCTTGCAGAGTGAATCCATTCAAGACAAGTTGATTGACCGGTTCGATCTCCGCAAAGTGTACTGGACCCGCTACTACCAAAGTGCCCGGGACGAGTTGTCGTCGCGAACCACGATAACATCGGACCGCAAGAGCGGCATCATTACGATCACGGTCAGCGATCACAGGGCCGGTCGCGCACAAGCGATGGCCAAAGCCTACGTGGAAGAGCTCGACCATACCATGTCCCGGGTTTCGACCTCAGCCGCGCGCCGGGAAAGAATATTCTTGGAAGATCGACTCGTGCAGGTAAAGCGCGATCTCGACGAGGACTCTCGTCAACTGGGCGAGTTCTCCAGCAAGAACGCCACCATGGACATTGACGACCAAGCGAAAGCCATGATGGAAGCGGAAGGCCAACTCGAAGGCGAGTTGATCGCGGATCAGTCAGAGTTGGAGGGGCTGCGACAAATCTACTCCGACAACAATGTTCGGGTAAAGTCCCTGCAGGCGCAGATAAATGGTCTCACTAAACAGATCGCGCAATTCGGCGGTGCTGTGGGAGGAGGGAATAGCGCCGAGACGATTCCCGGAATTGGAGCTCCCACCCTCCGTGCTCTCCCGCTGGTGGGAACCGTGTATGTGGACTATTATCGGCGGGCGAAAATAGCAGAAAAGGTTTTCGAGGTCCTGACGCAAGAGTATGAATTGGCCAAGGTGGAGGAGGCGAAGCAGATTCCACCCGTACGCGTCCTTGATCCAGCGAACTATCCCGAGAAAAAGGCTTGGCCCCCCCGTGGGCGCATTCTCTTAGTCGCAGCTCCTCTCTCGCTTTGCTTCGCCGTGTGGTGGGTCTGGATGGAGTATCGGTGGGAGAGGTTGAATGCGGACCATCCCCGCAAGGTAACCCTGCTCGAATTGAAGAGTCTGGCCATTACGATGTGGCGGTGGCAGGTGGGACATAGCCGAAATCTCTGGCGCCGACTGCGTAAGAAGCCGAATTCAGAGCGAACACCGGAGTAACAGACTTCGCCGCTCAAAGTTCTGTCATCGTGCGCAACCGAAAGATCTTGCTAATCATCGTCTTCTTGGGGATCGTGGGCACATTCGTGCTCGCAGACTGGGTTGCGGACCCTTACATCGCAACGCTGACCTGTGTGGTACTGGGGTTGTCTCTCCGCTTAGCCACGAAATCCTGCTATATTTTCGACCTTCGGCGAGTAGGGATCACCAGTTTCTGGTATCTCACTTACCTGGCGATGATTTTCCTCCCAGCGTTCATCGTGTATTTCGACCAGCCAGGTCTCTTCCGGGATCGCTATCTGTTTGCCGTCGAAAGCGTATTACTGACTGTGCCCCTGGGGTGGTGGTTCGCGACCTGGATATGGTGCTTTAGTCGCGAGGAAATCGACTCGTTTTTTCAATCACCCGTGGTCGATGATGTCCCGGACAGGACCTTGTTACTGCGCTGTTGGTTGTTTCTGACCGCTTGCTTGTTATTGATGGGGGCGTATGTCATTGAAGTAAAGACTCTCCCGCTTTTTTATCTGATCAAACACCCAGGAGACGCTGCCGAGTTGGCATTGCTCAGGGAGGATTCATTCAAGCTGCTGAACTCACCTCTTTCCCACGCATATTACTGGGTGAGAGAGGTTTTCTTTCCGCTCTTGGTCGCGGTGTCGCTGGCCGGATACCTTCATCTGCGGGGCCGGAAGTGGCTATTCACTTTCGCGGTGGCGAGTACGGCAGGTCTGGCATTTGCAGCGTTTTCCCTGGCAAAGGCGCCAGTAGCCTTGATCGTTCTGGTGAGCGGCCTTATGTATTACCTCTACCGTCAGGGCCGGCCCGGTCGTAAGGCCATCGCAGTGGTTTTGATTCTCATATTTCTTTTCCCGGTGGCAGTTGTAGCCTATGCGTCGCGTTCTGACTCTACGACGGCGTGGGTCGTCCTAGGAGCAATCGGCTACCGTCTCTTCTATATTCCCACTGAGGGCGTCTACTTTTACTTCGAGATCTTTCCCAGCCATATTCCTTACTTGCATGGCCGCGCCATCGACAAATTCGCGAAGCTGATGGGTATGCAGTACTTCGACACTCCCAACGTGGTCGGCACGTATGCTTTTCCGCAAGGACTCGAGTCAGTGAGCGCGAATGCCGCGTTCATCGCCGACCTGAACGCGGATTTCGGCATGGCGGGCGTATTACTGGGGGGCATTCTGACGGGCATGGTTATGCAAGGCATTCAGATATTCGTCCTGAGGCGTAGGAAAACCGTGGCTACCTTGGCACTCTTCGCTTTCCTGATTGCGGTCTTCTGGTTTCTGAACTCGACCGCGTTGATCATCGTTCTCCTCTCCAACGGAGGCATCCCGGCCCTGGCGATTACCTGGTTCTTAGATCGCCGGCCCAATAGGGGTCTTCTGCCAGTACGCGTCTAAGAATGCGAGACCGGCACACTTTTTTGAAAGGCTACAAACAGTACGAAGATGCAAGCTACCGTGAGCGTCCCTTCTGTGGCGCGTGAAGCGAAAGCGTCCGTCGGGCAAGGAATAGCTCCTGCCAGACGAATCGTCCATCTGACAACGGTTCATTCCGCGCGCGATGTTCGTATCTTTCAGAAGGAGTGTCGGAGTCTGGCGGAAGCCGGTTACGAAGTTGTCTTGATTGCCCCCCACGACCGCGCAGAAGAAATTGAGGGTGTTCGGATTGAGCCGCTGAAGCGCGCGGTCGGCCGCGGCCGCCGCATGACCACCATGGCGATGGAGATCTTCCAGAAAGCGATGCACACCCCGGCCGGAATCTACCATTTCCATGATCCGGAGCTTCTGCCCGTGGGACTTCTATTGAAGGTAGCGGGAAAGCGAGTCATCTATGACGCTCACGAGCACCTGGCCAACGACATATTAGCGAAGCGGTGGATCCCGCGCCCGTTACGGGGAATCGTCTCAGGGATCGCGGGTTCCATCGAGAAATTAGCTGTGCTTCCGTTAGACGCTGTCGTTGCGGCGACCCCGCGCATCGCGGCACGGTTTCCGAAATCGAAGACCACACTAGTTCAGAATTTTCCGCGGCTGGAGGAATTTCTGAACTATCGCCCTAGGCTGCCCTACGGTGAACGAAATTATTGCGCCATCTACGTCGGTTCAGCCGAGATATCACGCGGGGCGCGCGAGATGATTGCCGCTGCCAAACGATTGCCTGATCGTTTCTCGGCAACCTTTAAGTTTGTAGGCGGGATTGATCCTCCTGAGTTCAGGCAAGAGATGGAGGCGATGAGCGGATGGGAACGAATTGAATATGTGGGGTTTCAGCCACGAACCGAGGTCGTGCGCCACGTTTTCGACGCACGCGTGGGCTTGGTTGTGCTCCACCCCACTCCCGGTTTTGTCGACTCGCAGCCAGTCAAGCTGTTCGAATACATGGCGGCCGGTATACCTGTGGTGGCATCATGCTTCCCGAAATGGCAGACCTTGGTGAATAAGATCGATTGCGGGCTTACCGTCGATCCGCACGACCCGGCGGCGATTTCCGAGGCTGTCACCTGGCTGTTTGACCATCCCGTCGAAGCGCTAGCGAAGGGTATGCGCGGGCGGGATTCAATCCAATCCATCTATAACTGGGGCGCCGAGGCGCGGAGCCTTCTCAGGCTTTACGAAAAGTGTTTCGACGGGCTTCCCGCGCGAGCAATCGCTCATGACGGCCGGGCGTGATGGCGCACGTTGACCGCAAGCAGGAGCAGCAGAGACAGCGGACTCGGAGGCTATTTTGAACATCGTGACGGTAGTCGGTGCGCGACCGCAATTTGTCAAGGCAGCGGTTGTTTCTCGAGCCTTTCGCGATTCCACGACGGTGGAAGAGATCCTCCTGCACACGGGTCAGCACTATGATCAGCATATGTCGAAGGTTTTTTTCGAGGAATTGGAGATCCCCGAACCCGCTTATGACTTGGGCATAGGCTCAGGTCCGCACGGACAACAAACCGGCGGGATGCTGGCTGGTATTGAAGCGGTGCTGATCGAGCGTTGTCCGGATGCGGTACTGGTGTATGGCGACACCAATTCCACGCTCGCAGGAGCTCTGGCGGCCGCGAAGTTGCACATCCCGATATTGCACGTGGAGGCGGGCTTGCGATCGTTTAACCGTCAAATGCCAGAAGAGATTAACCGTGTTGTGTCCGACCAAATTGCTGACGTGCTGTTTGCTCCAACCGAAACCGCAGTGCGAAACCTGAGTAACGAAGGAATACTGCCGGAGCGAGTTCATATGGTCGGTGATGTGATGTATGACGCAGCGCTTTACTACGGTTCGAAGGCCGAGCCCGCCTCCGCCGTCCTGTCCGAATTCGGGGTGGTGTGCAAGACGTATGCCTTGGCAACCGTGCATCGCGCCGAAAACACGGACTGCGTGGATCGGTTAAGGGTGATTTGCCAGACTCTAGCTCGTCTAGCCGAACAAATGCCGGTCCTTT
>Ga0335078_10013943_pt1 | contig 11908 bp, 11 predicted proteins | sample Lox_Sample_32_FD_206711 | JGI IMG/M metagenome (GOLD analysis project Ga0335078, IMG submission 206711) | Soil microbial communities from Loxahatchee National Wildlife Refuge, Florida, United States - Lox_Sample_3.2 | ecosystem: Environmental > Terrestrial > Soil > Wetlands | place: USA... | reverse complement strand
TCGTCCATCAGCTTCTCGCGGTACTCCTCGGCCTGCTCAGCGAGCGCGTCGGGGATCGGGATCTCCTTGCAGTTCTCGCGGGCGACGCCGCCGTACTCGTATGCCTTCATGTCGACCAGGTCGATGACGCCCGACACCTCGTGCTCGGTGCCGATCGGGATCTCGGTAGCGACCACGTGCTGGCCGAAGGCCGCCTTGAGCGAATCGAGTGTGCGGAAGAAGTCGGCGCGTTCGCGGTCGAGCATGTTGACGAACAGCAGCCGCGCCAGGTCGAGCTCGGCGGCGCGCTGCCACAGGCGGCCGGCGTGGACCTCGACGCCCATCACCCCGTTGATCACGAAGATCGCGGACTCGCACACGCGCAGGGCGCCGAGCGCGTCGGCGATGAAGCTCGAGTCGCCGGGCGTGTCGATCAGGTTGACCTTCCGGTCCTGCCACTCGAACGTCGCCATCGCGGCCGTGATCGACATCTGCCGCGCCTTCTCGTCGGGGTCTGCGTCGGAGACGGTGGTTCCTTCGACCACCGAGCCCATGCGGTTCACCGCCCCGGCCTCGAACAGCAGCGCCTCGTGCAGCGACGTCTTCCCACTACCGCGGTGGCCGACGAGCGCCACGTTGCGGATGCGGTCCGCCGGCTTGTGCATGCCTGTCTCCTTCCTCTAGAGGGTCCCTGTGGGCCGACGATACCGTTTGTGAAACGCGGGCGGGTCCGCTACGAAGGGGACTCGCCCTCGCCGCCGGAGTCGGCCGGCGGCGGCGTCGACCCCCCGGGCGTCCCGGGCGGGATCGGGGTTGCCGGCGGAGGGGTGGTCGCTGCCGGCGGCGTCGCGGGCGGAGTCGGCGCGGTGGTCGCCGCCGGGGTGGTCGCCGGCGCGGTCCCGCCGATCCCGAGCGAGCTGGCCTGCGCCGACAATCCCATCTGCTGGCGCTGGAGCGCGACCAGCTCGCCGTTGTACTCGGCGATCCGGAACACGACGATGATGAACTCGAGGATCACCCGGGTGTAGACCGTGTACAGCAGCGCCCCGAGCGGCGCGAGGATGACCAGCGTGAGGATCCCCGCGCCGGCGCTGCTGGTGAATGCAGCGATGATGAAGAACAGCGAGAACAGCCCGATCACGATCAGCGAGATCACATACAGGACCTTGATGATCCGCGTGGTGATCAGCGAGCTGAACGAGATGTCGAACAGCGAGGCGAAGAAGCCCTTCTGCATTTGTGACCCTCCCTGTGAGATGAAAACGCGGCGCTCTAGTCGAGCTCGCCGGCCAGCTTCGAGCGAAGCCGCAGAACCGCCTTGGTGTGGAGCTGCGAGACCCGCGACTCGGTCACTCCGAGGACCTCGCCGATCTCGCGCAAGGTGAGATTCTCGTAGTAATAGAGCGCGACGACAAGCTTTTCGCGCTCGGGCAGCGCGGCGATCGCATCCGCGATCCGGTCGCGGAGCTCGCTCTGATCCATGAGCTGCTCGGGATCGGGGGCGCCGCGGTCGGGCAGCGTGTCGAGCAGCGAGATCGCATCGCCGGTCGAGTCCGACACGCTCCACAGCTCGTCGAGCGCGACGATCGTCGAGTTCGAGATCTGGAGCAGCGCATCCTGGAAGTCCTCGACGCTGACCTGTAGCTCGCTCGCCATCTCCTCGTCGGTCGGGGCCCGCTGGTAGCGGGCCTCGAGCTTCATGTTGGCCCGCTCGATCTCCCGGGCGCGGGCGCGCACCGAGCGCGGCACCCAGTCGAGCGTTCTCAGCTCGTCGATGATCGCGCCGCGGATCCGCGTGATCGCGTATGTCTCGAACTTGATCTCCCGCGAGAGGTCGAACCGCTGGATCGCCGAGATCAGGCCCCCGAGTCCGTAGGAGATCAGATCCGACTCCTCGACGTGGGCCGGCAGGCCCGAGCTCATCCGCCCGGCGACGTACTTGACCAGCGGGGAGTAGGCGACGACAAGCCGTTCCCGCGCGCGTTCGTCGCCGGTCGCCTTGAACCGCCTCCACAGATCTTGTAGCTCGATCGCTTTGACGTTGGTTTCCAATTTCCCCGAGGACGTTATTAGGCCCGCCCTACGCGCGCGGATGTGCGCGCGAATAGGTGGACCTTAGGCGGGCCGACTCAACGCGAGTGTAAACCTGAGTGGTCGAAATAGTTGCATGCCCGAGGAGCTCCTGGATCGCCCGCAGATCCGCGCCCCCGTCGAGCAGATGCGTCGCGAACGAGTGGCGGAGCGCGTGCGGATGCGCCTTGGCCAGCGCCGGCGAGCGCGCGACCGCGCGCCTGGCCCACCCGCCAAGCCTCCGCCTGACGTCGGAGGTGGACAGCCGGCGGCCCGACTTGGACAGGAACAGCGCCCGGGCGTCCTCGCCGTCGAGCGGCGGGCGGCCGCGGGCCAGATAGCGCTCGATGGCGCCCAGCGCGTGCTCCCCGACCGGGACCAGCCGGGTCTTCCCACCCTTGCCCTCGACCCGCACGGTCTCGGCGTCGAAGTCGATCGCCTCCAGGTCGAGCGACACGAGCTCCTCGGCCCGCAGGCCGCACGCATACGCGAGCTCGAACATCGCCCGGTCGCGGAGCTCGAGCGGCGTCGTCGCCGGGATCGAGTCGAGCAGGGCCGCGACTTCGGCCGCCTTCAGGACGCGCGGCAGCCGCTGCGCCTTCTTCGGTGAGCTGAGCAGCTCGGCAGGGTTGTCCTCGCGTGCACCGATCTCCATCTGGCTGCGAAACAGCCCGCGCAGCGCGGCCAGCCGGCGCGCGATCGTCGCGGGCGCGATCCCGCGCTCGGACAGCCCGGCCGCATAGCGCCGGAGCGCCCGAACGTCGATCTGAGCCGGCTCCGCGCCTCTGGCCGCGGCCCAGTCGGCGAAATGCCTGGAGTCGCTTCCGTACGCCTCACGGGTCTTCTCGGCGACGGCGCGGCGCCTCAAGTCCTGGTCGAACGCCTCGAGCGCCGCCGGCCAAGCGGACATTTGGGCGAGCGACGACATCGACGCACCGTATTCGCCGTGCGGCCCGCCGTGCCTGCTCTCGAGGTCCGACAGCGGACCCTACTCGACGTCGACGAGCGTCCCGATCGGCGTGTACGGATAGACGGCGGAGGCCTCGGAGTAGGGCATCTCGACACAGCCGAGGCTCTGCTGGGAGCCGTAGGAGGCGCGGAGGAAGCCGTGCAATGCGTCGCCGCCGTTGAAGTAGCTGACGTACGGGACGCCGGGATCGCTGTAGTGACTCCCGTCGGGGTTGGTGCCGCTCATCGTGACCGACAGCGCGTGCTCGAACACGGGGAACACGCCCTGCGCGGTCGGCGCCTCCGGGATGCCGGTGTTGACGGCGCCGGACACGACGGTCTTGCCGCTGTGCCAGGTCGACTGGCTCTCGGGGCTGCTCTCGCTCACCTGCACGAACGTGTAGCCGAACGTGTTCTTCTTGCCTTCGACGGCCGCGGTGATCAGCGCGTTCCACACCGCGGGTCCGGCGACCCCGTCGGGGGTCATGTCGTGCTGGTCCTCGAACATCATGATCGCGCCCTTGGTCATCGTGCCGAACGTGCCGGGCGCCCACATGTTCTTCAGGGCGGCGGGAGTGTTCGCGTAACGCAAGCTGAAGCTGCCCGCCGGGGGCTTGACCGCCGCGGTCAGCTGGGCCGCCGTGCTCGGGCCGGGGCCCCCGCCGTCATAGTGGAACCGGAGCGGCAGGTACCCGAGCACCGCGAGCAGCTGCTGGAGGCGGAGCGTGGTCCCCTGCGGAACCGTCCAGCCACCCCAGGCATCGCCGCTCTGCTTGGCGTCGATCAGCTTGACCCCGCTCGGGAGGCCGATCGTCACGTTCGCGCCGAGCCCGTAGCCGAAGCCTTCGGGCTGGAACTGGATCGCGTGAGCGCTGATCTTGTGCCAGGTGCCTGACGTCTTCGGCGACACCGGCGGCATCGAGCCGTCGAGCGCCTTGGAGACGGGCTTTGAGAACGTCAGCGTGATCGGCGTGTTGGCCCTGATCGTCGTGCCCGGCGACGGGTAGGCGACCGCGGTGGTCGCGGCGCCCGCCGGGAACCAGCTGACGAGCGCGGGGGACGACTTCTCCCACGAGCGCGGCGTGGCCGCCACGTAGACCGATCCCGCCTGGGCGGTGCGAGCGAGCGAGACGACCGCTTGGGGCGTGGACAGCACCTGGCGGTGCAGGCGCGTCGGGGACGCGCCGGACGAGACCGTCGCCACCGGCTCGGCGAACTGCAGCCGCAGCGGCTGGCCCGAGGCGACGGTCAGGAAGTGGGCCTTCAGGTGCGCGCTCGGGGTGGTCAGCGTCAGGTTCAGACGCTGACTCTTGCCGGTGAGCCATCCGACCGAGGCCGGCCGCTTGATCACGACCTGGACCGACAGCGTCTCGTGGGCGCGGATCCGGCCGTTTGGCCAGATCTGCGTGCCGGACAGGTGCACCGGAATGCTCGAATTGGTCGCGCCGCCGTAGGCACGCACGCTTTCGATGGTTCCGCCGCCGAGCGGCAGGGTCACCTTCGCCAGCGCGGCCGGATCGGTGGTCAGGGTCGCCTTCGAGCTCTTCAGCGCGACCGCCGCCGCGGCCGCCACGCCGGCCAGCAGCACGACGACGCCCAAAGCGATGTATGGCCCCCGCCTACGAGAAGTCCGTGCTGCTGCGGGCGCCCGGCGCTGCGTTCCAGTCAGCCTCGCCGGGCGTCGGTCAGGGCGTAGGTATGAAACTCGCGCTCGTGCCAGCTAAGACCACCCCATGGCTGAATCGTAGCGGTCGGACCCGCGGGTCTTTGTTGGCGCCACGTTTTGTTCAGACTTCTGCAAGCCGGATTGCATCCCCCGGGCGTGCCCGGGTGCATGCACGTCGACCCGGGACGGGCACGATGCTCACCGACCTCGACGTGCCGGTCATGGCGGTGTTCTGCACGGGGCGCGTCGGTGCGCGAGCACGGGCCCGCCGCGCTTCCCCGAGAAAATCGCCACTCGGCACATCGCGGCGCCCGGCGCAAGCGCCCAGCGTCCGTCTACCGGGTGACCGCGCCCAGCGAGGCGCTCGAGACGAGCCGCGCGTACTTGGCCAGCGCGGTCGCCGGCGCGGGCCGCTCCGGGGGCCGGTAGTCCCCTGCGCGGGTCGCGATCTCCTCGTCTGAGAGCCTCACGTCGAGCCGGCGGGCGTCGACGTCAAGCGTGATCTCGTCGCCGTCGCGAACGATCCCGATCGGGCCGCCGCGGACCGACTCCGGGGCCACGTGGCCGGCCATCAACCCTCGGGTGGCGCCCGAGAAGCGGCCGTCGGTCAGCAGCGCGACCTCCTCGCCGAGCCCCTCCCCGACGAGCGCGGCCGTGACCGCGAGCATCTCGCGCATCCCGGGGCCGCCGGCCGGCCCCTCGTTGCGGATCACGACCACGTCGCCCGCCTTGATGCCCTGCGTGCGCACCGCGGCCATCGCATCCTCTTCGGACTCGAACACCCGCGCCGGCCCGGTGTGCTTGCGCCGCTCGTACCCCGCGACCTTGACCACGCACCCCTCCGGGGCGAGGTTGCCGCGCAGGATCACGAGCCCGCCGGTGTCCTTCAGCGGGTTGTCCAGAGGGCGGACGACGTCCTGGCCCTCGGTTTCGACCGCCTCGTCGGCATGCTGGCCCACTGTCTTGCCGGTGACCGTCTGGGCGTCGGCGTTGAGGATCCCGGCCTCCTTGAGCCGCTTGAGCATGAGCGGGACACCGCCGGCGGCGTACAGATCCGGGGCGACGTACCGGCCGCTCGGCTTGAGGTCGCACAGCAGCGGCGTGCGCTCTGAGATCTCGTCGAAGTCGTCGATCGAGAGCTCGATGCCCATCTCCTTGGCCACGGCCAGGAGGTGCAGCACGCCGTTGGTCGAGCCGCCGCTGCACGCGATCGCGGCGATCGCGTTCTCGAGGGCCTCGCGGGTGATGATGTCGCTCGGCCTCTGACCGCGCCGGAGCACATCCATGACCAGCCGGCCGGCCTCCCTGGCCACGTCGGCCTTGTGCGGATCGGTGGCCGGGACGCCCGAATAGTTCGCCGGCGAGATCCCGAGCACCTCGAACGCCATCGCCATCGTGTTGGCGGTGAACTGCCCGCCGCAGGCGCCGGCGCCGGGGGATGCGGCGTCCTCGATGGCGGTCAGCTCCTCGTCGCTGATCCGGCCGGCGGCGTGCGCGCCGATCGCCTCGAACACCTCCTGGATCGTGATCCGCTGTCCGTGGTAGTGACCCGGGTAGATCGAGCCGCCGTACAGCATCAGGCTCGGCACGTCCAGCCGGCACAGCGCCATCACGGTGCCGGGGATCGTCTTGTCGCAGCCGCTGATCGCGATCACCGCGTCGAACGCGTGAGCCGAGGCCACGAGCTCGATCGAGTCGGCGATCACCTCGCGGCTGACGAGCGAGGCCTTCATCCCCTCGGTGCCCATCGTGATCCCGTCCGAGATCGCGATCGTGTTGAGCTCCATCGGGGTCCCCCCCGCCTCGCGGATCCCCTCCTTGACCTTGGCGCCGAGCGCGCGGAGGTGGAAGTTGCACGGCATCGTCTCGGTCCACGTGTTGGCGACGCCGATGATCGGCTTGCTCAGCGCCTCGTCGTCGTACCCGATCCCCTTCAGGTACGCGCGGGCGGCGGCCCGCTCGGGGCCCTCGGTGAGAGCGCGGCTCTTGTGCTTGAGGTCGAAGTCCGGCATGGGTCCGGGAACTGTAATGACCCTCGTTCGCGGGGGCGTGTCGGGGCTTGCCGGCGGGAGCCGCTGGGGGTGGTTAAGCCGCGCCCTGGCGGTCGCCGGGCCGCGGCGTGCCGTCTCCGCCGGCGGCGTCGCGCATCCGCGCGCGCTCCCACTGCGACAGGCGCCACAGGTCCCGGCGGACCTGAGCGGGATCCAGCTGGCGGCCCGGCAGGTGCATGTTCGCGGTCGAGATCAGCCGGCGCTCGTCGCCGGTCAGCGCCATCCACTTGGCGAGCACGTCGTCGGAGTCAGGCAGCCGCGAGCTCCCGTACGGGCGGGTCTCGTCGGGGAACGTGACGCAGTACTCGTTGAGCAGCCGGTGCGTCTGGGCCAGGTACGCGAGGATCGGGCGATGGGGATAGATCACGTACGCGTACGGGGCGCCACCGGTGCCTCCGGCGTCGTCGGGGCCATCCGCGAGCGTCCCCCACACCCGCAGGAACCCGAGGTCGCGGTACATCGCCCACTCCTCCTCGTTGACGCACGATCGGAGCAGCGCCCGCGCCCGCTGCTCGGCGCGGCGTTCGCGTCCGGGGTCGTACGACCAGGTCGGGGTGCGCTGGCGGCGGGCCCGCCACCGGCTCCAGATGTCGTCGATCCGGGGGACGATCAGGTCGGACAGCAGCGCCAGCGCGACGAGTGCGGTCGCTGCGAGCGCCAGCACCATGATCGTCGGAGGTCCTACCTGCCGCCCGCCGCCCGCGGGAAGAAGATCACGCGGTCGGCGTCCGAGGGGATCTCTTCGAACGAGCGGACCATGATCGACTCACGCCGGCCCCCGTGGTCGGCAACCGGCACGGCCGCCCACAGGCCGGCGTCGAGCTGGCGGCGGAACTCCTCGATCAACCGCTGCTCGTCCTCGGCGCGCTCGACGTCTCCCTCGGCGATCAGAACCTCTCCATGGCCCGGCTTCATCCTCAGGAAACGCACGCTGGGATTATGCCAAAAGCGTGCGCGCGGCCGGGCGGCGTTGCGGGTCGGTGGCGGCCGTTTCCCGACCTTTGCAGGCAATGCCGAGGATGTCGACGGGGCCCGCGCCGGCCCCGATCTCCCGCAGGCCCTGCGCCACCGCGCGCGAGGCCAGCTCCCGGGCCGCGCGCGCCGCCTCGAGCGGATCGTCGCCGTGGGCCAGGCGAGCCGCCAGCACCGACGAATGCGTGCAACCGGACCCGTGGGCGGCCCCGTCGGAGTGCCGCTCGCCTGGCAGCTCTGTTAGACGGCTGCCATCAAAGAACACGTCCGCGAGTTCCTCGCGGTGGCCGCCGGTGACCACCACGATCTTCGGACCGAGCGCGTGAACGCCGCGGGCGAGCTCGGGCACATCCTCGAGCTGCGAGTCTCCGGGCCGGTCATCACCCAGCAGGGCCCTCGCCTCGGGGACGTTCGGCGTGAGCACGGTGGCGCGCGGCAGCATCAGGTCGATCAGCGCCGACCGCGCGCCGGGGTCGAGCAGCACCGCACCGGATTCGGCCACCATCACCGGGTCGAGCACGACCGGCGTGTCGTCCGGCAGGTGGGTGAGGGCTTCGGCGACGGCCTCGATCGTCGCGCGGTCGCCGAGCATCCCGATCTTGACCGCGTCGACGCCGATGTCCTGCGCCACCGCGCGCACCTGCGCGACGATCACGGCGGGCGGGATCGGGTGGATGGCGATGACGCCGACGGTGTTCTGGGCGGTGATCGCGGTGATCGCGGTCATCCCGTGGACGCCGCAGGCGGCGAACGCCTTCAGGTCGGCCTGGATGCCGGCGCCGGCCCCGGAGTCAGAGCCGGCGATGCTGAGGACGCGCGGGATTCGGTCGCGGAGCGGTTGCATCGGAATCGAGCTTAGTCGGCGCCACCGGGCATGCATGGCCTGACATGCAAGCCGCTGGAGCCAGACTTTGTCAGGGCGCGATCCCCCCGCATGCGTCCCCGGACACGGCCACGCTCGATCGCGTCGTTCGTCAGCTCGTGCATGCTCGCGGGCCGGAAATGCGCCGAGCCGTGACGCCCGGACGGGTCACGCGACGACGGTGAAGCGCCCGCCGGCGCCCCGCCGAACGAATCCGCCGAGCTCGAGCTCCGCCAGCGCCGCCAGACCCTCGTCGGGGCCCAACCCAGCCCGCGCGAGCGCCGCCGCGGTCGCGTGACCCTCGGCGATCGCGTCGAGCAGCGGTCGCAGCTCGGCCGGCGCCTCCCGGACCGGTGCGCCGGCCGCGGGCCGGGCGCCGGCGCCGAACAGGTGATCGAGCACGTCCCGGGGGCCGCGGACGACCTCCGCGCCGCCGGCCAATAGGCCGTTCGGTCCGACCGCCTGGGGCGTGGTCACGCGCCCCGCCCCCGCCCCCCCGGGGCGCCCGACCCCGCGCGCGAGGCCGGCGGTCAAGAGCGCGCCCGATCGTTCGCCCGCCTCGACGACGACGGTCATCGCGGCGAGCGCCGCGATGATCCGGTTGCGCGCCGGGAACATCCAGCGCCACACGCTGGTTCCCGGCCCGAGCTCTGACACCGCCGCGCCGGAGGCGACGATCCGGCGGTGGAGCGCGCGCTTGACGGCGGGATAGGCACGGTCGGCCGACGCCGGCAGCACCGCGACCGTCGCGCCACCACCCTCGAGCGCCCCGGCGTGGGCGGCCGAGTCGATCCCGAGCGCCATGCCGCTCACGATCGTGATCCCGGACGAGGCCAGGCCCCGCCCGAGCGAGCGAGCCACCTCCAACCCATACGGCGACGCCCGCCGCGAGCCGACGATCGCCACCGGGTCCGCCGAGATCAGCTCGACCAGCCGCTCGAGGCCGCCGGCGACGTGCAGCACCGCAGGCGAGGCGGGCAGCCGCTCGAGCGCCGGCGGGTACGCGGGATCGCACCGGCACACGGTGTCGAGCCCGGCGGCGCGCGCCCGCGCGCGGACGTCGTCGACGTTCAGCGCGCCCAGCTCTCGCCGCACCGACGCCCGCTGCGCGCCGCCGACCGCCTCGAGCAGATCGTCGTCGCCGAGCGCGAGCACCTGGTCGATCCGGCCGCGCACGGTGTCGAGATGGCCGGCGAGCCGGCCGAGCAGCCACGCCCGGGCCGCACAGCGGTCGCAGGCCCGCTCGTTCATGCCGCCAGCGTCAAATCGGCCTGGCCGCGCTGGCGCAGGCTGAGCGCGGTCAGCAGATCGCCGTGGGTGATCTGGTCGTGGCCGCGGAGATCGGCGATCGTCTGCGCGACGCGCATCACCCGGTGGCGCCCGCGCGCGCTCAGCGCACCGACCTCATAGGCGTCGGCAAGCGTTCTTTCGGCGCGGTCCTCGAGGCGGACGTGCCGGCGGACGAGCCGGGCGTCCATCTCCCCGTTGCACCACGCCGACGAGCCGGACAGCCGAAACCGCTGGCGCTCACGCGCATGGGCGACGCGGTCGCGGGCCTTCGCCGACGACGTCTCGGGCGCCGATCGGAGTTCGTGCTCGGTCGGCCGCTCGACGGTGACGAGCAGGTCCATCCGGTCCAGCAGCGGCCCGCTCAACCGCCGGCCGTGCCGCCGCAGCTCCGCCTCGCCGCACCGGCACCGGTCGCCGACGCCGGCGAACCCGCAGGGGCACGGGTTCGTGGCCGCGACGAGCATGAACCGCGTCGGGAACACGAGCGCGCGCTGCCCGCGCACGACCGTCACGCACCCGTCCTCGAGCGGCTGGCGGAGCGCGTCGAGGCTCGACCGCTGGAACTCCGCGAGCTCGTCCAGGAACAGCACGCCGTGATTCGCCAGCGTCGCTTCGCCCGGCCGGGGCACGGCTCCACCGCCGACGAGCCCGGACGGCGAGATCGTGTGATGCGGCGCCCGGAACGGCCGCGCCTGGATCAGACCCGCGGCGTGCAGTCCCGCGATGCTGTGGATCCTCGTCACCTCGATCGCCTCGGCCCGGCTCATCGCCGGCAGGATCGACGGGATCCTCCGGGCCAGCATCGTCTTGCCCGTTCCCGGTGCGCCCTCGAACAGCAGGTTGTGGCCGCCGGCGGCGGCGATCTCGAGCGCGAGCAGCGGGGCGGCGTGGCCCCTGACGTCGGCCAGATCGGGCTCGGCGGCGACCGCACGCGCGTCGAGGACCGGCGCGGGCAGCGGGGGCGGCTCGGACCCCGTCAGGACCTCCGCGGCGGCGCGCAACGACGGCACTCCCACAACCTCCAGGCCACCCACGAGCGCGGCCTCGCGAGCCCGCTCGCGAGGCACGATCAGACGCCTCAACCCGGCTCGGCGCGCTCCCTCGGCGACCGCGAGCGCGCCCGGAGAGTCGCGCAGCTCACCGCCGAGCGACAGCTCGCCGAACACCGCGTAGGCCCGGAGCGACTCGCCCGGGACCTGCTCGCTCGCGGCGAGCACGCCGAGCGCCAGCGCCGCGTCGAAGCCGGGACCGACCTTGCGCAGGAACGCCGGAGCGAGGTTGGCGGTGATCCGCGTCTGGGGGAACTCGAAGCCCGAGTTGTGGATCGCCGAGCGGATCCGGTCTCGCGACTCCCGCACGGCCGCGTCGCCGAGACCGACGATCGTGAACGCCGGCAGGCCGCTGCGGATGTCGACCTCGACCCACACCTGCCGGGGATCGATCCCGTCGATCGCGAACGTGGCGATGCGCGCGAGCATCTCGTGAACGTACGCGCCGGCGCGTCACGGGTGGGTGACGCCGCGTTCCAATTCGGCGCAAGCCGAGCGCACCCGGCTGCGCAGAATTGGAGCGCCGCGTCAACCACCTGTCACACGCCCCGGCGTAGCGTCAGCGAGCGTGACCAGCGACCCCCGCCCCCGGCTCGGAGCGCTCGGCGAGCAACTCGCCGCCGAGCACCTGATCAGGCGCGGCTTTCGGATCGTCGAGCGCAACTACCGCACCCGCTGGGGCGAGCTCGACATCGTCGCGTTCGACGGCCGCACGCTGGCGTTCTGCGAGGTCAAGACACGACGGGTCAACCCGGGCGGCGGCAGCCCGCTCGACGCGGTTCGCTCGCTCAAGCGCGCGCAGGTGCGCAAGATGGCCGGGCGCTGGCTGATCGAACGGACCGATCGGCCGCGCGCGGACACGCTGCGATTCGACGCGATCGGCGTCACCGTCGACCCGGCCGGGCGGCTGCTGAGCCTCGAGCACCTCGAGGGCGCGTTCTAGTGGTCGTCACCGTACCCGCGGCGGCGGCCACCAGCGCCCGGGCTCGGCCTCGCCCGGGCCGCGCCGGCGCCGCCTACA
>Ga0335078_10013942_pt1 | contig 11908 bp, 10 predicted proteins | sample Lox_Sample_32_FD_206711 | JGI IMG/M metagenome (GOLD analysis project Ga0335078, IMG submission 206711) | Soil microbial communities from Loxahatchee National Wildlife Refuge, Florida, United States - Lox_Sample_3.2 | ecosystem: Environmental > Terrestrial > Soil > Wetlands | place: USA... | reverse complement strand
TTCTTTCAGCGCCGGCCTCACGGCCGGACCGGTTTCCCGGCTTGTCGCCTTGCGGTTCGTGTGGGTCGCTGCGACCAGCTTCCCAGAGGACTCTCACCTCCTATCCACGCCCATGCTGGGCACACGTTAAACATCCCCCGGCAGAGCCGGGGGAATTTAGGCGTTGTGAGCCGCTCAAAGCGGCTTGGGTTTTGGCCGCTCACGAGCGGCCAGCCGTGTGCCGCCTGAAGGCGGCGACCGTTACCACAGATTCATCTGGTCCAGCCGTCTGTCCTCCGCCTCCTGGGCGGCTATGTACGCGCGGATGACCTCCTCATCCCTCCCTACGGTCGAAACGAAGTAACCCCGCGCCCAGAAGTGCTGACCGGTGAAGTTCCGCTTCCTCTCGCCGTACGTCCGGGCCAGGTGGATTGTGCTCTTCCCCTTGATGAACCCGACCACCTGCGCCACCGAGTACTTCGGCGGAATCGAGATCATCATGTGCACATGGTCCACCATCAGGTGCCCTGCCTCGATCCGGCTCTCCTTCTGCTCAGCCAGGCGCCTGAACACGTCACCGAGGTGGCGCCGCAAATCGCCGTACAGGACTTTCCTGCGGTACTTTGGGATGAAAACCACGTGGTACTTACACTCCCACTTCGTGTGACTTAAACTCTCGAACTCGTCGTCCATCGGACTCCCTTTCGTGCGCTTGGCGGCTCACGGAAGGGAGTTCCGACCTCCGACGTCAGTAAATGTCAAACTTCTGCTGCCTCCCCGGCAGAGCCGGGGGGACTCCCTTGGTTGTCTAGCCCAGCCACTGAGCCAGTCGTTCGGATCCTCGGCCAGCTGGCCTCGACAGCTATCCCCGAGGCCCCGGCCGGCTACTCTTTCTTACCGAAGAGAGGCATCGCGAAAATCGGTGCTTAGAGGTGTCCCTTAGGCAACTGCTTGCCGGTGTCGCGAGACGCGTCGGTATGCATCCGCTTCCGGTCCGGTTGGTCCGCTCCGAGAGGCCGATCTCATCCAGGTGTTTGAGCAGCGCCATGCCCAACACACGTGGCGGTCCTCACCGTCTGCACCGCATGAGAACACAAGGTGGTATCCTTGACGCCGCCAGTGTGACCTTCGCCTTCTGCTCTGCGAGCTGCAGCTCCCGCTTCCGTGGCTTTGCTCACCGCTCCTTTCGGTCAAGAGCGTGGCCTCAATCCTGCGGCGTTAGAACGACGCGGCAGGTCGACTCCCGCAACCATGTCTATTGTACGGTCGGTCTCGTCGCACTGCCCGAGGGTTAGAAGGATTTTCCTCGGTTCTATCCTTGTCGCTGAGTAGCGTAGCTTGTCACTCCCGAACGCTCACGGTGGACTCCGCCGCGCCGCTGGCTACGGGATCTTCAATTCTGGGTCGGAGCACTAGGATCTCGCGGGAGACCAGTTCAACGTCCGAGGGGCTTCGCCGGCACGCCTAGGACGAAATCGCGCTGTCACGGCCAGCTCTCCGCAACCCCCCCCGCCCATGGCGCAAGAGCAGATCCCACCTCAGCAAGGCTCTTCGCCTGGAAGGGGACTGGAGCGAATGGATCTCGAGTTCCACCAAGTCGATCTCCCTACGAGGCTGACGCGCAGCGAACCCGCGCGATGCGCGCTTCCGAGACGGGCCAGCGGTGCCCTCATGTACCCGGGCCCGGCCCGACGCCGCTGATCCCCTCGGAAGCGTCGCGCACCGTACGTGCCATCCGCACGATGGTGGTGATGTTGGCAGCGGCGATGAGCGTCTCGAGCAACGTTCCGCCGACCGAGCCGCTGAGGATGTTGTTCGCAAGCCACATGGACGTACTCACCAACATCACGAGTCGCATGCGGATCCCCTGCATCCTAAACATGGCCCAGGTTGCGAGGCAGGACCCCAGCACCGGCAACCAAGCGGTCGGCCTTTGCGCGAGCGCGGCGCCGATGACCAGGTAGCTCGCCATGAAGAGGAGTGCAAGACGCCGCGAGCGGGACCAGATCGTAATTAGAATACGACAACACGAGACGGCCGAGCTCGCGGCCGCGGTGGGGTTCCCGAGCAAGAAAAAATGTACGACGTAGGCGCCGCACTCCGACGCGAGAAAGTTCTTCAGCCGGCGGTCGTTCCGCTGCAAAAAGGCGGTGACGCCTAGGATGAAGGCAACGTAGCCAACGAGCTGCGCTGGAGAGAGGAGTTGCGCGGGGTGCATCGAGAGGTCGAGCCCGGCGCTTTCAGGCGCGCGAAATGAGAGTGCCAGGTCTTGGCCGCCCTTGCAAGCTGGGCCTCGTCACAGGCGTTCCACATTTTGCTATATCGGAGCACTTTGCAGAATTGTAAACGTTCTCGCTCCCCGCGGCGCGAGGGCAAAAGAGCAGGGCGACCGTGCAGGTCGTCACAGGTTGCGGCCAGGTAGCCGAGAACGTGGCGGCGCTGCCGTTCGTTCATGGTGATCACCGTCATGACCGTTCAACAGGCGGCTGCCACGCTCGCTGTTGTTACCGAAGCTGACCCGCCTCCTTAGTTTTGCAACGATACGCACGCCGCCTTGCGAAGGAGGTGTCCCACTGACCTCTCCATTCGGCGCTGGACCGAGCGGCGACTGAGGGTCCCGTCACGGATACGAATGCCACTCACGGTTGATTGTGGCAACCCCGCGCAGTGGCCTGAAGCGCGGCCACTACCTTCGGATGTGAGCTCCTCGTCGATGACGTGCTCGAGTCCTTCCATGCGCGCGGCGGCATGATCCACTTCGCCCATGGGTCACCGGCCTCGCTCCGCAAAAGCGCACTCGAAAAGGGCTGAATTCGCCATTCGATTTGGCTGTCCGGTCGATATTTTCGGGTGGTACCCACTTTCCTTTGGCAAGTCGACCGCCCTTTTTGACGGACGCCTCCGGGTGTTTTCGCCGTTCCGGCGAGCGCCAGGAAGCCCCGGAGGTTAGGTACCCCACCATGTCTGCCTCCCCCACCACCCTCCTCCTCGTCGATGCGGCTCAGCGCGCAGGTGCCTACCTCGAGGGCCTGTCGAGGCGCCCGGTAGCCCCCTCGCCTGAGGCGGTTGCTGCGCTCGGCGAGCTCGACGAGCCGTTTCCGGACGAGCCCACAGCGCCGGCCGCGGTCCTCGATGAACTCGACCGCCGTATTTCCCCGGCCACCATGGCGATGGCCGGCCCCCGCTTCTTCGGTTTCGTGATCGGGGGCGCGCTTCCCACGACCCTCGCCGCCAACGTGCTTGCCACCGCCTGGGACCAGAATACAGCCAAGTCCGCGGTGACGCCGGGCACCGCCGCCCTCGAGCAGGTGGCGCTCCGGTGGGTCCTCGAGGTGCTGGGGCTGCCCCGAGAGGCTGCGGGCGGGTTCGTGACTGGCGCAACGGTCGCCAACTTCACAGCCCTCGCCGCAGCGCGCCACGCCGTGCTGGCGGCCGAGGGATGGGACGTCGAGGCGCGTGGCCTATTCGGGGCTCCGCCCATCACCGTGGTGGTGGGTGGAGAGGTGCACGTGAGCGTGCTCAAGGCCCTGGCGATGCTCGGACTCGGCCGCGAGCGGCTGGTGAGGGTCCCTGTAGATGGTCAGGGACGCCTCAGGCCCGACGCGATGCCAGCGTTGCGCGCCCCAGCCATCGTGTGCCTCCAAGCCGGCAATGTGAACACCGGTTCCTTCGACCCGGCCCGCGCGGTGATCGGGCGGGCACACGAAGCGCGTGCCTGGGTCCATGTCGACAGCGCATTCGGCCTGTGGGCGGCGGCGGCCCCCGGACGCGCACATCTCACCGCCGGTCTGGCCGAGGCCGATTCCTGGGCAACAGACGCCCACAAGTGGCTGAACGTCCCCTATGACAGCGGCTTAGCCCTTGTCCTTGACGCTGCGGCGCTCAAGGCGGCCATGGGGATTGCTGCGGCCTACCTACCGGACGCCGGCCTGCGCGATCCCGCGGACTTCACCCCAGAGCTCTCCCGCCGCGCTCGCGGTGTCGAAGTGTGGGCTGCGCTTCGCGCGCTCGGACGCCGCGGGCTTGCCGAGCTCATCGAAACCAGCTGCCGCCACGCGACCCGCTTCGCCGAAGGCCTCTCTGCCGCCGGCCACCGCGTTCTGAACGAGGTGGTGCTGAATCAGGTGTTGGTCTCGTTCGGCGATGAAGGGCGCACGCGGCGCGTGATCGACGCGCTCCAAGCCGACGGCACCTGCTGGTGCGGCGGTACCGTCTGGCAAGGCCAGACTGCCATGCGGATCAGTGTTTCTTGCTGGGCCACCACGCGCGACGACGTGGAACGGTCGCTCGCCGCAATGCTTCGGGCAGCCCGGCACTGACGCGAAACCGCTCTCGCTCGCCTCGCCCGTGGCCCGGCCCCGGCTCATAGCGGAGTGGGACATCACCGAGCTACTCGGCCCGCAGAAGTAGACCTATCCCCCTAGGTACGCCTTCTTAACTTCCGGGTCGTCGAGCAGGGCTCGACTCTCCCCTTGCAGGGCGATGACTCCGTTCTCTATGACATAGGCCCGCGCTGCAAACTGAAGCGCCATGCGCGCGTTCTGCTCGACGAGCAGAATACTGGTGCCCTCGGCGTTGATTTCTCGCAAGGAGTCAAAAACGCGCATCATTAGCAACGGCGCTAGCCCCATCGACGGCTCATCGAGGAGCATCACCTGTCGTCCGCTCACAAACGCGCGACCTACCGCAAGCATCTGCTGTTCCCCGCCAGAGAGCGTCCCCGCCTTCTGCCCACGGCGTTCCTCCAGACGCGGAAAGATACCGAAGACCCGTTGGATGTCGCGGCGGATGACAACCTTGTCCTTGCGGGCGAAGGCCGCAAGTTGCAGATTCTCAAGTACGGTCAGGTTGCCAAAGAGCCTCCGCCCCTCGGGTACGTGCGAGATGCCCAGCTCCGAGACGATCCGCTCGGGTGGATAAGCTAGCAGGTCCTTGCCTCTGAAGGTCATGTGAGTTCCCGGCTCAGCAGGGACCATGCGCGAGATGGCTCGAAGCGTTGAAGTCTTGCCGGCACCGTTTGCCCCAATGATCGTGACGATCTCGCCCTCCTCCATCCGGAAATCGATCCCGTGCAACGCGCGGATCCGTCCGTAGGAGACGCGCAGGCCTTGGACCTCAAGCATCATCTTCAGTCCTCCCTCCGCTCCCCCAAATAGGCCTCGATCACCCTCGGGTCGTTCTGGATGTCCCGGGGCGTACCTTCAGCGATCACCTCGCCGAACACAAGGGTCTGGACCGACTGGCAGAGTTCCATCACCAAGCGGAGCCGGTGTTCGATCAGAAATATTCCCAGTCCCAACTCCGCCTGGACGCCGCGGATCATTTCTATGAGCCGCGCCATCTCATCCGGGTTCATGCCAGCGGCCGGCTCGTCCAAGAACAAGACCTTCGGCCGCGTTGCCAGCGCCCGTCCGATTTCCACACGACGCTGCTCGCCGTATGAGAGGTTCGTGACGAGTTCCGACGCATGCCGCTCGACACGTAGCATCCGGAGCAACGACAGCGCCTCGTCCTCGAACTCCCTTTCCTGAATGTCGCGCCGACGTGTCCCGAAGAATGCCCCTCCCAGCCCGTATTCGATGCGGGAATACATAGCCAATTTGAGGTGCTCAAGCACCGTCATGTGGCGCCACAGCCGCATCTCCTGAAAAGTACGACCTATGCCCTCGGCGGCAATTCGATGCGGTGGGAGGCCGACGATATTTCGCCCTTGGAGCAAGACCTCTCCCTTGCTCGGGCGATAGATTCCGGTGATGAGATTAAAGATGGTCGTCTTGCCCGCGCCGTTGGGTCCAATGAGGCCGCTGATCTGTCCGCGTTCGATACACAGACTGTAGTTGGAGACCGCGCGCAGACCTCCAAAATTGTGGCTCAACCCCCTGACCTCAAGCAGTGCCATGGCTGGTATTACATCCTCCTTCGCTTCGGGCCGAAGATGACGCGCAGATCGAAGTCCCTAAATGCCACCAGGCCGAGCGGCCGGAAGATCATAACCAAGATAAGCAGCAGCGGAATGGCGATCCACTTGAACATCTCCAACGGGCGAAGCATCTCACTGAGCAGATTGATGCTTACCGCGCCCACGATCGAACCGTATATCGAATTGAGTCCACCAAAATATACCATTGCCAAACCCTCCGCCAGCTGCTGGACTCCAAACATGGCGGGGTTAATGTAACGAAGCACGTGTGCGAACAACCCGCCCGCCACGCCAGCCCAGAACGCTCCAGCAAGAAAGGCCACGATTTTAGTTCGACGGGTATCTACGGTCATCGCCTCAGCTGCCATCTCATTGTCGCGCACGGCGTTGAGGGATTTCCCCATGGTCGACGTCACAAAGTTGTTAAGGATCCAGAGACAGAGGGCTGTCACGCCAAACACCATGGGGAGCGTGGCCCAGTCGGGCTGACCGGCGAAACCCCTGGCTCCCCCCACGATCTCAGCGTTTTCGACGAGGCTCTTCACTATGAACATGAAAGCCAGCGAGATAATGGCAAGGTAGTCGCCGCGGGTACGGAAGGATGGAATGGCCACAAGCAAAGCCCCAACGGCCGCGAGTGCTCCTCCCAGAAATAAAGCCAAAGGGAAGCAGACCGGGCCCAAGGTCGCCGGGAACATAGGTCCACCAAATAGGATACTCTTCCCGAACAGCGGCACCGTAAAGAGCGATGCCCCATACGCACCAAGCGCCATAAACCCAGGGTGTGAGCAGGAGAATTCGCCCATGTAACCATTGATGATATTGAGACTGAAAGTGAGGATGACAGCTATCAGAGTCAACTTCACGGTGAGGAGCCGGTAGTCGGAAAGCTTAACCCACATGTGCAACGAAGCGTACAGAAGGCCGAGGTGCACGGCCGAAGTTACCGCTAACGGAAGACGGATCAGGTGGCCGGCGGTCGCGTTAGCCGCTCGCGCCAGAACCCCGGCCACCAATGCAATAGGAAGGACGTGGATTAGGATAACATAGCCCAGCGTCTGTGGTGCGTGGAGTGGTTCCTTGAGGACGGTAAGAAAGAAGAGTACTGGTACTTTGGGCAAGCCCAGTGCCCCAGAAAGGCGCTCCCCTGCAACTTGCTCCAGGATAACTGAAACCAGTACTGCTATGAGCCACGCTAGCAGCGGGACCTCTGCAAATCGCCGGCGCAACACTTCGATCCAGGGCCCGGGTGCCTGGCCCGCCGACATGTCTTCTGCGCGAGAGGGAGTGCCATGATGCTCGGCCGCACGCGCCTCGCCGTCGCTCGCCCGACCTGACCGCGCCTGCATCCCGTCCTCCTACAGCCTGAGCTGCGCACTGTACGCTTCCCCAAAGAAGCCGTGCGGCCTGAACACCAAAATCAGCAGGATAAGCGAGTAGGCGATCAGGTCGCGCAGCGTGGAGGGAAAGATCGTCGCGACGAACACCTCGATGGTGCCGAGGAGGAATCCGGCCAGGCAGGCTCCCAGCACCGAGCCCCTTCCACCCAGAATGGCTGCAACGAACGCCTTCCAGCCGAACAAGATCCCCATGTTCGGGTCGAGCACAGGATAGGCGATGCCGAAGAAGATGCCGGCCACCGCGGCCAGTCCAGAGCCGATCGCGAAGGTCAACACGGTGATCCGGTTATGAGGCACTCCCATGAGCGGCACCACCACATAGTCAAAGGCCATGGCGCGCATGGCCATGCCCCACTTGGTGCGTTGGATGAACAAATGGAGCAGCAACATGAGCGCGAGTGACAGACCCACGATGAGAATCTTCTTGTTTGTTATGTACACCCCGCCCAACTCGAAGGAAACCGGTTCGATGAGCGACGGGAACTTAATGCGCCGCGCGCCGAGCAAGATGAGATTGCCGGTTTCCAGGATGATGCCGATCATAAGGCCTGTAATGGCAGCCGACGCGCGAGGTGCATGACGCAGCGGGCGATATCCGATGCGCTCCACAGCCACTCCCAAGAACGCCGTCAGCACCACGGAGATAAGAACCGTCAGGGCCAACACGATCCAGTTAGGCAAGGGCAGCGCTCCATACTGAGACAGCGCCACCAGCCCCGCGGCAACACCCACACCGATGTACGATCCGGTCATGAAGATGTCGCCATGGGCGAAGTTGAATAGCATGAGGATGCTGTAAACCATGGAGTAACCGAGGGCAATGAGGCCATAAAAGCTGCCCCACTGCAGGGCGTTCACGACGTTCTGAAGGAAAAAGGTGAGCCCCATGGGTTCTCCAGGGTGAGGAGCGCCGCGGAGGTCGGCCCTCCTCACCGTCCATCGTTATCGAAGCCGTTCTCGCCGGCTAGTTCTTTGCCATCGAATCTGGGCAGATCGAATCGAAGAACTCGAATTCGCCCTTGTCGCTGATCCGCACGATGACCGCGCACTTCTCGGGGTCGTTACCCTTAGAGAAATTCATTTTTCCCGTGATGCCATCAAATTGCCTGATCTTTGACATGCCGTCGCGTACGCAGGTGCGGTCTGCCTTGATGTCGCCGGTCAGCTTTCCGCAGTTCTGGATGGCAGTCTGCACAAGGCCCAGAGCGTCCCAGGTGAGGGCGCCCACGTCGTCTGGCACGTAGCCGAATTCCTTGTTGTAGCGGTCAATGAACTCCTTCGTCTTTCCCTTAGCACCAGCAGCCGCATAGTGCGTACTAAACATAAGACCGTTACAATCTTTGCCGCACAACTTGGTCAGCTCCGCCGATCCCCAGCTATCGCTTCCCACGATGGGCTTCTTGAAACCCAGCTCATGCGCCTGCTGCACAATGAGCGGGACCTCCGCATAGTACTGCGGGGTGAACAGGAAATCTGCGCCGGATTTGATGATCTTGGTTAGCTGGGAACTGAAATCCTTATCGTTAGTGGAAAAAGACTCATAGGCAACGACTGAACCAGCCCCATTTCGGCTCTCCCATGCGGCCTTGAAGTTCTCGGCAAGGCCCTTGGGATAGTCGCTTGCCACATCGTACAGAACAGCGGCCTTCTTGAAGCCATAGTGCTTGGCTACGAAGCCCGCCACGACCGGCCCCTGAAACGGATCAAGGAAGCAGGCGCGAAAGACATACGGCCTATTGAGTGTAGCGTTGGGATTCGTCGACCAAGCCGAGATCAGAGGCGTGGCCTGGTTGTTGGCAACCTCGCCCGCGGGCACCGCCTCCACCGAGGCCTGTGGCCCCACAATGAAGAGCACACCGTCCTCTGTGATGAGCTTCGTCGCGGCCTTCACAGCGGATTCAGCCTTCGATTCGCTGTCCTCGACCGCCAACTCCACCTGGTATGTCTTGCCACCCACCTTCAGGCCACCAGCTTTCTTGATGTCCTCCAGCCAGAGCTGGGCCGCGTACCTCGTGCCCTCCCCCACCTTGGACTTGTCTCCTGTCATAGAAGCGTCGATGCCAATCTTGATAACATCCGATGCCTGGGCACTTAGCGCGAGCAGCCAGGCCATGATACCGACTAGGATTCGCTTCATCGGTTTCCCCCTCTTTTGGAGTGCAGCGCTTTCCACGGGGCCGGTGGTGCTGGACTGAGGGCAGCGCCCCCACGCGACACGACTGCACAAGGAGGACAAAACCTACCACTTGGGCGGCCACTCGTTGGTGACTCCGAAGGGGGCATTAGTCTGGCTTTCATCCCAGGTATGCCGAACTCAGCGTCATCACGGGACTTCTGTTGAAAAAGAGGACCAGATCGCATCGTGCGTTGTGGCGTCCTGACCTAACGACCTCATCTTTACTCCTTTCCAGGCCCTGAGCGGCCGAGGCTTTCAAATCAGGGTTTCTACGAGCTGATAACAGGACGCCGGTCCCGCAGCGTGATAGCCTCGACGAGCAAAACTACTGCCGCTTCCACTTCTTATGATGAGGGGTCTGCGGATTTGGGCCCGGCCTCCACAGATGATCCGGAGGTACTGTGAGATCCCCATTCCCACGGTGATGGGATAAAATGTTGACGCTCTGCGGGCTTGAATCATGCTGAAGGCGCTATGCCTGCCCTCGCCATAGACGTCCTCGCCGCGTGTCATGGTCGCCAAAGCGGCACTGGGTGGTGGCACGGTCAGCGCGTGCACGAGGGCCCGCGATCCAACGGCACACACGCTGGGGAACTTTGGTCATCCAACAGCACCGTCCGCCCTTCTGACCGAGCCGCCCAGCTGCCGGGCGCCTCGGTCGCCAGCTGACCAGCGTGTAAAGGCGCGGCACTTTCTTCCGCACTTACTTCTGTAACAGCCTGAATTTAGACGGAACTTCCGTTAGCCGCCAGGCGCATCTTCGCGTCGTTCCGGGGGAATCTCGATTTGGGGGTGTTTGGCACTGCCTACATTCGGTAGTTCGCGCCGAGAAGTTCGAACGCCTTGAGCTGTAGAGGCGTGGGCGAGGGTGACCTTGTCGAAGCTGAGCGCGTCCTTGATGCGTGGCGCGACGCGATTCTTGGCGATGGTCGCTAGGTCGCTCAGCAGGCTCTGGAAGCTGTGGACCGGGGTGCCGTCTTCGGTGAGCTTGGTGGTGGCCTTGCGTTGGGCACGCTCGGATGGCTGAGCGGCAGCCACGATGGAGGGGCGCCGGGATTCGGCGGCGGTGCGGTCATCGTCGTCGAAGAGGAGTGGGGCCAGAGCCTTCCGCATGTGCCACTCGACGTAGTAGGCCAGCATGCACAGCAAGACGTGGGCGCGGACGCGATCGGCCTTGTGGTGATTGATGGGGCGGGCCTTCAGGTCGACGGTCTTGATGCTGCGAAAGGCGCGCTCTACGACGGCGAGTTGCTTGTACCAGTGGACGGTCTCTTCGCTGGACTGCATGGTCTTCGGCACACTGGTGCGCACGACGTAGATGCCGTCCAGTGCTGCTTCGGCCGCGATGCGCTCTTCTTTACGCGCATATCGAAGGTGGGCCTTGCCGATGTCGAATGAGAAGTGCTTTCGCATCTTGAAGCGCCCCAGCACCTTCCCGACGCGGAGGGTGATGGCGACGCGGCCACGCAGCGGTCGCCTCTCCCGATGGATCGCCTCGTTGATCTTGGCCAGCTCTCGTTCCGTCGCCCTGAGGAGGTCCTCGCGTTTGCGCGATCGCTCTGCGGCGAGAAGGGGATTCTTGCAGGCCACCAATCTCTCGCCTGGAAAAAGGGGTGAGGTGATCTCCGCCAGGTCCTTCTCGTCGAAGAGGGACAACTGGAGAGCGCCGCCCTTCACCAAGTTGCGAATGGCGGGAGCACGCAGTGCCGTGATCCAATCGATGCCCTGCGCTGGCTTGAGATCCTGGCGAATACGCGCGCTGGTGATCATTCCCCGATCGCCCACCAGCACCAGCCGCTCGAGTCCGAAGCGCTCCTTCACCTTGCTAACCTGGGAGGCCACCGTCATCGGATCGCTGGTGTTGCCCTCGAACACTTCGACCGCAATGGGCCGGCCCTCATTGTCGCACAGCAGCCCGAAGACGATTTGCAACTTGCCCTTCTTGCCATCCCGGTTGTGGCCGAACCTGGCCAACGAACAGTGTCGGCCCTCAGAGTAGGTCGAGGTCAGATCGTAGAGCGTCAGCGTTCCCTCGCAGAGGTGGCGCTTGGCCAACTCGTCCTCGATTCGCCTCTGCCGCAGCAAGAGCCAATCCATCGCTTCGTAGAGGTCATCCTCGTCACTCCCCTCCAGGTCGAGCAGCTCGCCGAGCGTGCTGCCGAGAGTCCGCGAGTCCAAGCCTCGGGCGGTGGCGAGCTTGGATCGAGGCATGAGGATACGGCCGCAGATCATGGCGAGGGCGCAAGCGCGCTCACGGCTGGGCGAGCGTGCGAGCGATGAGCGACTCGAGGCCTAACTTGCGAGCCGTGCAAGCGGCGCCACAAGTGGCCCCCGTCATGGCGGCGACTATGCCCCCGCTCTACGGTGTAGGAACCGACCGGACTCCTTGGCGTCGCTGCTCCGCTCTCTTGGTTGGGTGCGACCCTGAGCCGG
>Ga0335078_10013941_pt1 | contig 11911 bp, 11 predicted proteins | sample Lox_Sample_32_FD_206711 | JGI IMG/M metagenome (GOLD analysis project Ga0335078, IMG submission 206711) | Soil microbial communities from Loxahatchee National Wildlife Refuge, Florida, United States - Lox_Sample_3.2 | ecosystem: Environmental > Terrestrial > Soil > Wetlands | place: USA... | reverse complement strand
GTTCTGGCAACAGACAGAAGGGAGAGGAACCATTTTGAAAAACAAGATGGCAACACTGCTCGTAATCGTTTCCGCGATGCTCATTGGCGCCGGCATGACCTGGCAACAGCGTCTGCTGTTCGTCGGTGGCATCGTATTCGGTTTGGTGGTGGAAGCGCTACCGGATCTTGTGGACCGTCTGAAAGAGACTCTCACCGACAGGTGGAGGCTCTCGCAGGTGGTGAACAGGTCCAAGGCAGCGTAGAAAAGCAATAACCCGGTGACGGCTCTCCGAGCCTGGCACCCGGGAACTTGATTCAAGTTCACGGCAACAGGCGGAGGGAGGGCACCGGAGACGGGCTCCTGTCTGTCTGTTGCTTCATTCAACAGAAACAGATAAGGAGATGCCCAATGAAAACGATAGTTACGTCCCAATTGCCAGTGATGGCGTTGGAGATCGATGAGGAAGGAACGGTCGCTCAGAAATCGATGCAACTGACCCGGCAAGGACAACTCGACAACACGCTTCTGGATGCGTTGTATCCGGGAATCCGTGTCGCCACAGTCGAGATTCCGGGAGCTGAGCTGGACGACTATGGGCGTGCCAAGGTGGAACAGGCTCTCGCGAAGTTCACCGTCGGTGGAGTGGAGTATCGCCTCATCGGCGCCTCGGGTTCCGCGAAAAACGGAAGGTATTACGCCGTTAACAAGGAATTCGAGCGGGTGATCGCTGAGCGGTTCCAGCAATGGCCGGAAGCGGCGGTCACGTATTTCGGCATTCTCATCTCACCCTGCAAGGTGCGGATCGAGGAGCCGGATTCACGGGTCCTCGTTGTCGATGACCATTCTCTTGGTACCAATGATTGTCGGGGATGGATCCGGCGCGCGCTTTTCGAGCGGCTGGGTTTTTCCGATCGTCACTTCTACCAGTTCCGTCTCGCGTTTAACCGGACTCAGGCGAAAGGCAGCTTCAAGGTTATGGAAGACGACGTCGCTGATCACATCGGCGCCGACATCATCCTGCCGAAGAGCGCCATGAAGCCTGCGTTGCCGGAGAAGTCCGTGTTGGTGAGGTTCTGTTCTGGAGATGCGCAACTCTTTCGCGGGCCGATCGTGTTGGGTATCCGGGAGGTGTCGCGGCCGTTGGAATACGAATCGAGCTACACGCTGCTAACTCACGCACCGGAGTCGACCATCGATCTGGAAGTGATACCGCACGCCCTTGAGCAGGTTCGAAAGCTCAAGACCACGGTCGATGAGAACAACTTCGATGAACTATTCCGGCTTCTGGGAACGTCGAACGCCTCACGTCCGGTAGGCGGCGACGAGGTCTCGGAAGACAGTGAATACACGTCCGCGGAGCGCACGGTAGTGGAGGCGGTCTTAAAGGCTGACGGGAGTGGTCAGCTAGTAAAGTTCCCCTTCATCAATAACCAGATCCAGCGGATTCTGTGCAGGTGGGCGTACAAGCTGTGCACGGCAGGTGGCTTCCGGCTGCCCGCCTTCGCATTGGCTGACGACGGCTACCTCGCGCTGCACAACGGACGGGTCTACTCCGGTTCGGATTGGATGCCTGAGAACACCGCAATCACGAGCCTTGGCTCAGCGCGGATGTTGGAGGTACGCTATCCGATCCGGGCGAAGGACGACCTTCTTCCGTTGAGAAAGCTCCATGTTCCAGATCTCGCCGCGTGTCTGATTAATGATCTGTCTCGGCAAGGCTGTTCGATCTCCGAACAGCGCACAGTTGAACAGATTCTGAACGGGCAACTGCGGCTGGAACACACGATCACCCTTCACTCAAAGACTGCGGCAAAGAACGGAGGCGACTACGACTTCGACGTGGTTTGCGTAGTGGAGGAGAGCCGATTCCCACGATGGGTTGAAGACCGCTTCAATCACCCTGAAACCTTCTCCAATGCGAAGGACAAGCGGAAGAAGCGGCGCTCGGCCTGGTGGAATTTGCCACAGGTCGCGGTCTTAGCGAAAGGGAACGAAATCGGGATCATCACTGACCTGATGACTTCCTGTCTCGCTGACGGACGTCCTGATCTGGCCGAAATGCTGGCGAAGGAACTGCAGGCGGCGCTTGATGCCTTGAAGCACGGGACGCTGCCGAACCAGGAGGTCATAGCTGGCGTTCGTAAGCAGATCGTCACCGCTCCGTGGCTCAAGGTAAAGGACGAAAAGCGTGTAGGCGACCTGCCTCTTCATTTGGCCGTGAGTCCCACGGACAGGATCGGCAGGCTGTACAACATGCTTCGCAAGGAACTCGACGACTTCTTCAGTGACGTCCGGCCCGTCCCCGACTTTCGCGGTTTGATCGTCAACGGGCGATTCGACCGCGAGATGTACGGGGAGGCTGGGCAGATCGCAAGGATCTACGGCGTGAACATCGCTTTGATCCTGGAGAAGCGCGAGAAATACCGGCGGGCTGTGGCCGATGCCGATGCCGCGGTGAACGCTTGCCCACTCCACGATTTGGTCGCAAGGCGCAAGGCGTTCAAGGCGCGGAACAAAGCGAAGGCTGCCCTGCACTGGTACGAAGAACGCTCCCGGCAGGAGATGAGGAACATGATTCATCTTGTCCGGAAGTGGGCCGAACGGAAGTCGGCGAATGCATTCGACTGGCTCGCCGCTCTCTACGCAATCACCTGCAAGGGGAGCAAGAGTACCGGGAGTATCGTGTTCTACGCCTTTCCGCAGGAACTGGTTAACATGATCGCGGAGCGGACGGGTGGCCGGCGGGTTACCGTCGCCATTCCGGATCTGGTGACTGGGGAAGTGTCGATCGACGAGGACGGCAACGTATATCTGCTGGATCAAGTCGACGACGGACAGGGCCAGATTCTTGAGAGGGAGACCTTCCTGATGCGGGTTACGAGGGACGGCAACCTTATCTACGATCATGGCCGGCCTCAACGGATGCATCCCGTTGAGTTCGAGTCCGGGCGGGTCGAAGTGAGGGACGGCAGGCTGGAACTCCCCGGTTCCAGTCAGAGGCCGAAAGTTACGAAACCCAAAACGGACGAGAGGTAGTTCCTAAAGGGGAGGTTCTGAGCAATCGGGCCTCCCCAATGGGTTTTGAGGAGAGCAAAGAGAGTTGAAGGAGCGACGTCAATGAAACGTATCCCAATCATCACCGTATTCGCGGTGCTTGCCGCTTTCGGCCAGAAGATCGAGACGCAAAAAGCAGATCGGACCAAGATCACCCGACTCGCGACAACGCAGAACCACCTAAGCGTCATCGAGTTCAACGAACCTGTGAAAGAGGTTGCCGTAGGCAGTTCGAACTTCAAAGTCGAGTGGCGGGAGAACAAGGTCTTCGTTCAGCCACTCGAGCCCAACGCCGCCACCAATCTGTTCATCTGGACGGCTTCCGGCCGCCAGAGTTACGAACTGATGCCGGCCGGGTCTGTCGATGATATGCACTTTGCAATCGATGAGGAGCCCATCGTCACAGCGCTGAAGCGTGAGGATCCGCTACCACCCGTCATCGAGCAGCCCAAAGTGCCCGCCGGGATGCTAATGGAAAGCACGCCCGTTAAGGTGGTTGGTTCATCCAAAAACCATCAAAGGGTAGAGATCGTCGTTCAGGATGTGTATCGCAAGGACGGACGGGTCTACGTCCGGTACGCCATCGTAAACGGAGGGCGGACCGTCTACCTTCCGGCGGCTCCGGAGGTTTTCGCCCTTCGGTCGCCACGCGCGCCGCAATCGCTCGTCACTTTGGCCAATAGCCAACTGGCCGGTGACATGCAGCTTCGATGGAAAGACGAAGCCCCGGTCCAGGTAATCCATGCAGAGCTGCAAGCACCGGTCGTCAGACCCGGGCAAACAGCGCACGGCCTGATCGCGTTCGAACTGCCAGCCCAGAGCAGCGGGCTAGGACAACGAACCGTTCTGAAACTCGCGTTTCCAGCGGACGGTGCCGACAAGGTTAGCGCAGTCCTGGTGCTGTAGCCATGGAAGACACGATTGTGACGGACTCCGAATTGAGGGAAAGACTCTGCAAGCGGAGACCCATCTTTCCGGATGTCACGGTTGACCAACCGGCAACCATCGAAGAAGTGGACGCTGAATTCCGCGCCGCCAGGGGAAATCGTAGCGACATCGGAATCACAAACCACCTCCAGAACCTGTTTCTTGAACCAAGGAATCCGTTCGAGCCCCAAAAGATACGGAAGCCAAAGATGGAAGTAGTGGTGTTTGGGACCCTGCTGACCCTGGTTCTGGTAGCAGTTCTCGCCTTCAATCTCGCCGCGCCGCGGCCATCCTGACGGAGGAGTCATGAGTTGCGCATGGAAGAGATACTTTGAGCGGGTCCTCCAAGAGGGCGAGATGTTCGGCTTGGTCTTCACGACGCTCATGTTGATCGTCGTTGAGGGATGTTTCGTCTACTGGCTTCACCACATTCAATTGCCAGACCGCCTCCTGACGGCGTCGGGATTCCTGGTCATTCCACCTTGGTACCGCAAACCACGATTTGAGGTGACTCTACTACTGACAATCGCGGCTGGAATGTTGTTCTCGGTGTGCCGCGGACTCGGGGACCTTTGGCGGGAGCGAAACCAAGCTGCATCGGCTGAACTCCTAATGGCCCTTCGTCGGCGGGTCAACACGGCAGCATCAGTCGCAGCGCTGGCAGGCGTGAATCTCGCCTTGGCCACATGGCTTCGCTGATTTGGCACCACAATCCCGTCTCTCTAGCATTCAACCTTGCCGATTAGGAGAGCGAAATGATGCGTGACTTTTACGCCGATCAACACCCGCGCACGCCGCCACTGTCTCATTCCGCCACATTCGTCGTTGTCACTGTGCTGTTGGCGGTGGTCTTCGTGTACTGGCTGGTGTGGACGCGCGCCTACCACTACACCGATCTGCAGACCGCTGAATTTCTGGTGTACGCCTTTCTGGCGATCGCTGTTCCTGCATTGAGCATTCTCGTGCTGGTGAAGCGCAAAGAATGGCGAGAGAACCAACTGCGCTACTCACCGCTCGTAATGGATCCGGCAACGGACGGGAAGCACGTCGAGCGCGCTTGGAAGGACGGAGGGGTGGTTCTCGGCTACAACGTCCACGGCGAGCCGTGGGTATGGCCCGACAAGGTTCGCGTCATGCAGGGAATCGTTCTCGGGATGACTGGCAGCGGGAAAACGACGTTGCTGGAGAACATCATCACCCAAGACCTGCAGCGGCGCGTCGGCCCAGCCGAGAGTGCGCACAAAATCCCGATGGTGATCTTCGACGGCAAGGGCGACCTGGACTTTTTCTATCGCCTGCTGCCGCACATCGCGGCCGCAGGCCGTCTCGATGATCTCCGAATGATTAACCCCGCGCGGCCGGAGCTCTCCTGCCTGTACAACCCGTTTCATACAACGGATGAGAACTACATGGCCCAAGTGAACATGGTATTCGGCAGTTTCAACCTGCACGATGAGTTCTTCGCCAAGCACCAGCTCAACTACCTGGCCGACATCGTTCGAGTGCTCCACTACACGGGGCTCGCGTTCAACTTCTACGACGTGATTGTGATGGCCCTCGATGAGGAAGTGCTGAAAGACCAGATCGAGAAGGCGCGGAAACGCATCCAACTCGACCGCGAAATCAGCGCGCAGCGGCGCCTCAATTTCGAAATGTCCGTGCGGAACCTGATGCAGTCGTTCGAAGACCGGGAACGCGTCCCGAAGATCCAAGGCCTGTTGAACGAGTGCATGACCTTCCTGGATGACGAACTGTCGGTTATAACGGGTCCCTACGAGGATTTGCTCTCGATTGACGACGTCATCGAGCACGAGCTGATTCTGTTCGTGACGCTCAATGTCAACAAGAACACGGAGCCAGTTCGGGCGCTCGGCAAGATGCTCTTGCAGAACCTGCAGCTCGTCGTGGGGAAGCGCTACGAGAGTGAAGCGGAACGCAAGCGCGTGAACAAGCCGATCTTCTCAGTCGTTCTGGACGAGTTTGCACCATTCGGATACCGAAACTTCGCTCAGATTCTTCAAACAGCCCGCGGCACAAACACCGCATTTCTCTTCTCCATGCAGAGCCTGCCGCAGCTTCTCCAGGTGGGCAAGGGATTCAAGGAGGATGTCACCAGCGCGCCGAACACAAAGATCAGCATGCGCACTCAGGACGAGGAGACCGCAACATTCTTCATCCGGGCGTCCGCCGAACACACCGTGAAGAAGCGGACGATCTCTCTGCAGCGGGGCGAAGTGTTTGGGTGGGAGCGCTTCGAAAAGGGATCTAGCGGCTCTGAGCGTGAGGAGCGGGAGTACCGTGCGGAGGACGAGCGGATCAAGAACCTGCCAAAAGGACAGATGCAGATCCTTATGACTGACGATACCGAAGGCACGTTGCACCGACACCTGCACGTACGGCCACCTCAAAATGTCGGCCCATCGAAGTTGGACACAGAGCTGGCGCCGCGACCTCGGCCGTCCCGGGCGGATGTGCAGGGGGCGACCCTGCGATTTAAGAATCCGGAGCTGGTCGCTCAATTCGGCCGTCGAGTGCAAGGAAGGAGGTAGTTGTGACGATCAACATCAAGCGCAACGCTTGCCTGGCGGCTCTTCTCGGAGCCTGCACTGTCTCGGCAATGCACGGCCAACAGCCGACGCAAGCGCAGCCCTCGCAGCCTGGGCAACCGCCTGGCGTGGCGCATCGCGGGGCTCGAATAGCAGCCCCGAATGCTAAAACTGGACAACCACCGGCAGCGCGCTACTCCCCCCTTGCAGCACAGGGCGGGTATCAAGGCCAACGGAAGACGTGGTATGACGCCTTATTCCAGTCGTTCAATCCTAAGAACATCGATTGGGGAATGAATTGGGAGCAGCGCCGGGCCGCATTCATCGAGAACACCATCGCCAATAGGTATTTTGTGTTTTCCGCGTTTCTGGTGCTGTGTTTCTATGCTGCCGTGCTGGCAATTGGTTGGATTGCTTGGGACCACAAGAAGGACATTCGGTACTTTGAGACGGAGTTGGTGAAGGCCAGAAACTGGGCCGCATACTGGAAGAGTCGGGCGATCGAGGCGATCAACAAGCACAATGGCCACATCGAAAAGTGCAATCGCGTCATCGAGGCCGGGGAGACCGGGATCCCAGTTGGCGACGCGGCCGAGACAATCGACCTCCGGCTTGAACTCGAACGGACTCGCTCCGAGTTGCAGAACGTGACATCCGAGAAGCTTCGCCTAAAAAGTGAACTAGACGAAAAGGCCAAGACGATCTCCGACCTGTCGCTGCGCGTGGACGCGGTGACCAAGAGAATCGGAAACGGAAAGCCGGACAACGGTGCCGCCCGGGCAGTTGGCTCCGACGACAAGGCGGCTTTGGTTGCCCGAATTAACCGGCTAGAGACTGCTCTGGCGACAGCAACGCAAGAGAATCGGCGCCTGAAAGGAGCCTAAGCCGGCAATCATGCTCGTCTCGATCTTGGGTTTTGGGAGCATCTGGACACGACGAGTTGCGAAGAGCGTGCAACACGTTGAGCACTTTGGCGCGCCGGGCATCGCGTACTACAACACGACTGGCGTCCTCGTTGGTGACAAACTCCGGAACCGGCCGCGCACCTATGGCGTTGCCAGGTTCAACGGCAGAGGCGGATTCCGTCCTGATTGCGTGCACCAGATGATGCAAAGGGTGTTCGAGTGCGAGCCGCCTTGCACCTGGAATGGGTACAACAAGGTGTTCTTCAAGAGTCTGCTGGCGCGCCAGGAAAGGCCGGATGCCTACCTGGTGGTCGTCACCGCGGAACAGTCGGGCGGCATCAACAAAGGGCAGGCAGGCGGTTGGTTGCACCACGATGCGCAACTGATCTCGTTTAGCGAATGTCGCGGGCAGCAAGAAGTGATGCTCATTATGCCCGCATTCAGTTGGGTTCGCGGCCGGCTGGGCACGTTCTTCATGGAACCCGTGGCTCAAAGGCCGTGGGAGGCCCGACTGGTACTGTCAGCGACCGTTTGAGGTGCGAATGCGATATCGCCGGGGCGGAATCGATCTCAAGTCGGCCCAGGACACGCTACTGTTGCAGACGGTCCTCCGATCACGGCACGTGTCCCACGAACAATTGTGGGAGTTCATGCAGCACAAGGCGAGAGAACACCGGCGCCGAGTCTTCAACTGGCGCCTGAAGCGCCTGGTCGACCACGAGTTGGTCGTGCGTAGATCGACCGCAGAACGCTCATGGGTGTACTCGATATCCAACCAAGGTGCCGAGCATTTGGTCGGCCTCGGGGATGCAGCCGCGCTTCTGATTACCGCCGGCTTCGTCGAGTTGGATGACCGCACCGTCCAGCATTCTCTGGGCCTGAATGAAATCCACTTGGCTCTGCTTCGAGCCGACATTCTGACGACGTGGCAGTCCGAGTTGGAGATCCGATCTCTGAACGAATTCACCGGCTATGGCTTTCCAAAAGACTACGATGCCGTCGTGCAAGCAGAGCGCGAAGGGCATTCGTACCACTTCGCCCTGGAGTATGAGCGCAGCGCGAAGACGCCTGACAGGTACGCGCGCGTGCGCCAGGCCCTTGAGAAGGAGATCCGGCTGGATTGCGTAGTGTACCTGGTGCCGGCGTATCCTTTGCTGACGTACGTCGCCGGCTTCTTTGAACGCTGCACCGGCCCGATTTACTTCGCGCTCAGTGATGATTTCAAAAAGAACACGCTGGACACGATGGTCATGGATAGCCGACGCCTTCGATCGGTCCCACTGCACGCGGTTCTAGGCGCTGACTCGCGGCATGGTGTGCGCGCGTCCGTGTAACGCCTTCCTATTGTCTTCCCATTGAGGCCTTAATGAGTTCCCGATGCCGCCAGGAAGTCCCGTGGACTCAGCCACTTCGAGATCGACTACCAGGAGGGTTGTTGGACTTGGGAATTCTATGATTTTTGACGACCGCTCGGAGCTCGCCGGAAGGTGGCAGGAAGATGTGCTGAGCGGATATGGGAGGAGTTCTTCAACGTCTGTGCGTGCCTGGGACTGTGGCGAGGATAACTTCCGGCTGTCCGACCGCAACTATAGCCCACATCGCTGGCGGTCTCGATTGCAATCAATGCCGCACTTCGCTATTCCACTTCACCTTGCTTCCGAACTGAAGCCATATTGTGTGTGCGTACCCGCCCGGTGGCGCCTGATACTTCGGATTCGCTGGAAGATCATAGTTCCGAACCATCCTTATCTGATTTCCGAGCTCCTCGAATAGGCGCAGCGCAGCCTCATCGTCACGGGCGGCATGAAAGACGATCGCATCCGGAACCATCCCGGTCGATGCAAGCGTTTTCTGGTCCGGGTCCATATCCGAAGGGAACGGTCCAAAAGTAGAACAGTTCGATGCCTGGATCGAAAGCTGTGCGATGGTGCTTGCCATGGGAACTGATTCGGGAAGTGCCGTTACACTCACTACACACGACTCTTTGCCGATTGCGTTCCGGAAACCCCGAAACGCTTGGAGCATGTAGATGAGATTCGGAAAGACTGGATCGGTGGTTGAGACATTGTGTCGACGAAACTCTAGATCACGCTGAAGCTGGCCGCGTAGTTTGAGGTCAGCTGCGTGAAGGCTTGCTAGGTCCATGTGGTCGAAGTAGATCGTTCGCACAGCAAACACACACCATGTCAGAAGAACGATGAAGCCAAGCGCAGCGAGCGTGATAAACGAACTCGAAGCCGACGACGCGAACAATTGAATGAAAGTCTTCCGGGTGCCTGGAGTCCTCCTTTGCTTCAACCATGCATGTAGGGCACCGAGAACCCAGGTGAGTAGGGAAAGGGTAACGGATAGAAGAATTAGACCAAGCGTGGTCGTTCCAACAGCCGCCATCGCGACGTGCCACGCTCGAGCAGCAAGATGACCTCCATGGACAAGCATTTCCGCTAGAGTCTATTCTGCCGCATCGGTTGCCACGGATAGGTCTGGGCGACGAGGTGAACGCCACGGGGCTTGGACGGCGAACAATTACGGCGCAGGAGCTCGTCCAGCACGCGTTGACGATTCGCTCGAACAACGGCACCTCCAACAGCCTAAAGCACCGCCGCGTCCCAAACCTTGGCGCGGCATGCAAGTGGCATGCGACAGGTGGAGAGGCGCCGACATTCCGGTGATCGAATCGGCGATTGACCGGATTTGTTGGCCATGACTGCCAGTGTTTTTTCTGGCCCGTCCGCCGTTGATCCCGACCACGCGCTAACCGAAACTCATTCTATCCTGCACACCCACAGCAAGCGGTGCGACAAGCCTTGGGGACCCGTTCGTCCGTGTGCACGTTCTGGAACCTTCAGCCCACAACGGCGAGCGTGTTGCGCAGTTGTCTATTCAAGAATCGAGAGCGTCTCCCTCCGTCGGGAGCGCTTCCGTACAGCCGATCGATCTAGCCCCGCAAGCTCAAAGCGTCCACGTCGCGCGGGGTGGGTAATGCGAATTTGAGCAATCAACGAAAGGAGTACACGATGCAGGAAAGCTCCGCACTGAATGGAACGCCGCCGGTGCCGGCGGCGCCGATGAATGGACAACCGTGGGCTGCAGGTCCAACTCTACTGTTCACACAGGAGAGATTGCGGGAACTGATAATCGCGGCCGAGGAGCCGTTTGACGTTACCGAGATCAAGTGGCGAGTGACAAATACCAGCCAGATTGGGAGCCGTAATGGGCCGCGGTTTCGCGGGCAGATGTTGGCATACGCCGACCCGCGGGCTTATACGGACCGACTGAATGACCTGTTCACGCCATCGGGCTGGACACGGGACTACGCCGTGCAATTGGTTCAGAACTTCGAACGTAAGGAGCGCGGATCGGCTGAGCGGACGATTACAGCCAAGATCGTCGTCACTTGTAAGGTGACAATCTATGGTTTTGCGACGCACACAGGGTTGGGGGAAGAGTGGGCCGATAACGACAACGCTGGCACGGCAGCAGAAGCGCAGGCGTTCAAGCGGGCATGTTCGTGTTTCGGACTTGGCCGCTACTTGTACGACTTGGAGGGACAGTGGGTGGATCTGGACGAGAAAAAGCGCCCGCTGGAGACGCCACGACTGCCGGATTGGGCCCGGCCGAAGGTACAACACCCCGCTAGGCAGCCCCACCCGAGCGGTAGGGAGTTCGCGAACGGGCAACAGAATCAGAACGGGGACGTCACGGCAAAGAATGGGCGGGGCGGCCTTTACCGCGATGAGTTGCTGGGCCAGGTGAAGGCGCTGTGTGGGACCGTCGGCTTTAGTCTCTCGCGGACCATCCTGAGAACCGTGGGCAATGTCGACGAGGCCAGCAAGATTCGAGACATGGCAAAGTTGACGATGGTCTTCGATAAGTTGCAGGACCTGGCGCGTGGAGTGGAGCGCCTGCGAGCAGCAGTCGCGAAGGCTGGGGTGCAGCGGTACTCCACCTTGTGCCGGGAGATGAATCTGGCAGGCGATTCGATTGATGACATACCAGATCGGGCGACGCTTCGGCAGCTTCTCCAGATCCTCGAACCTGAAGCTGGCCTGGACAAGAATCGCATCACAGAAACCAACGGCGCACCGGGGAACGCACGGGCAGGCGGCGGTAGCGATTTGGGCGAGTTGCGTGGTCGCCTGTTGCGCGAGGCCGCTCGCGTAAGCGGCATGACGAACCGCACGCTCGGCGAAGTCATCCAGCAGGCTGCGAAGGGAGCGTTCACACTCACCACGTTGAGGACGCTAGAAGACGCAGACGCTGGCAAGGTCGAAGCGGCTCTGAAGGAACTGGAGTACATGGCTGGTGCTCACTGAGAGTGCTCCAGGTTAGCAGGCTGCGAGGTAGGAATACATGAAAGGCGTCACAATCTTCACTGATGGATCATGCCTTGGCAACCCAGGCCCTGGAGGATGGGCGTGCATCCTGAGATACGGGCAGCGCGAACGAGTACTGCAAGGCGGCGAGACCAGAACAACCAATATATATGGTCAGGCC
>Ga0335078_10013940_pt1 | contig 11911 bp, 6 predicted proteins | sample Lox_Sample_32_FD_206711 | JGI IMG/M metagenome (GOLD analysis project Ga0335078, IMG submission 206711) | Soil microbial communities from Loxahatchee National Wildlife Refuge, Florida, United States - Lox_Sample_3.2 | ecosystem: Environmental > Terrestrial > Soil > Wetlands | place: USA: Florida... | reverse complement strand
GCTGGCGGAGGAAGTCGCCGGCGATTGGGGATACCGCCGCCTCGACACTTATGGCGGCTTCGCCGGGTTTCCCAGCCGGGGCAGCGCTTACGATCTCGGTTGGCTGTCGCCAGAGGTGACGGTGGCGCAGGCGCTAGGCTCGCCTGAGACGACGGCCCAGGTCCACCCCGGCCAGTTCACCGCCGCGATGATGCGTGCCGCCGAGGCCCAAGGCGCGACGCTGCGCCTCGGGCGGGTCACCGGACTGACGCGGCTCGACGAGCCGCCGCGCGTCGCCGGCGTCGAGATCGACGGCGGTGAGACTCTCGCTGCCGATGCTGTCGTTATCGCCATGGGCCCATGGTCGGTCCTTGCCGCGATGTGGTTGCCGCTGCCGGCTGTGTTTGGTCTTAAAGGTCATAGCCTCGTCTTCGACACCGGCGCGCAAATCCCGGCGGAGGCGGCATTCCTCGAATATCGGGAGCGGGATACCGGCGCGGTACTAACCCCCGAACTGTTTCCGCGCACCGACGGGACGACCTATGTCTGCGGAATTTCCGGCGAGGAGGCATTGCCGGCCGATCCGGCGCGGGTCACCCCGGATGGCGGCGCGCTCTACCGGCTCGAGGCGATGTGCCGCGCGATCTCGCCGGTATTGGGCGCGGCCAAAATCCTTGCGCGCCAGGCCTGCTACCGCCCGGTTACGCGTGACGGCCTGCCGCTGATCGGCTCGGTGCCGGGCGTCGCCGGCGCCTATATCGCCACCGGGCACAGCGTCTGGGGCATCCTCAACGCGCCGGCGACGGGCGAGGCGATGGCGGAGCTGATCGTCGACGGCGCCGCCAGCGGCATCGACCTGACACCATTTGCCCTCTCTCGCCTGCTGCCGCTCGATCCCGCCCGGCTGCGGCGGAGCTAGCCTGAGGCTGTGGCGCGGACGCTCCCGCCGAGGCGCGCCTTTATGCCGCCTTTATGCGCGACGGCACCGATCCGTCTCGAAAGTTAATCCGCTCATATCCTTTTATCACCCGGCTGGAGTAAGGCGGCCGGCGAGACATGCGTTCTTTCTTTGCTGACGAAGAACCGTCAGCCGTTTTCGGGTCCGGCACCCGGAACAACGACTTCACCGATCAGCCGGGAATCGCGCTGCTCTATGCGGTGACCGGCAGCCTGATGGAGTTGGTCGGGCCGATGTTCTGGGCCGCGCTGGTCGTGCTTCTCGTCCAGGCGGAACTGAGCGCGGGTTGATCTAGGTCAATTCGACTTGCGCAAACCGCGTGTAACAAGGGCCTTCCATACTGCCGCACCGACGCCCGCCAGGGATGGCTGGGCCCTGTAGGAGAGCAAACGTGGTGGATCTGATTTTCCTTGCGGTCGGCCTCGGCTTCGTAGCTGCGGGCTGCCTCTATCTTTACGCCTGCGACCGGTTGTGAGGACGCCATGTTCGAATTGATCCTGGGCACGCTGATCTCGGTCGGCATGCTCGTCTACCTGGTTGTCGCACTGCTGCGCCCAGAAAAATTCTGAGCGAGAAATTTCGAGGATACCATGACCGCAAACGGTTGGATCCAGATCGCGATTTATTGCGGGCTGGTCACGATCTGCGTGAAGCCGCTCGGCGTCTTTATGGCGAAGGTGTTCAGCGGCGAGCGCACTTTCCTGTCGCCCGTTGTCGGGCCGTTGGAGCGCGGCATGTACCGTCTCTGCGGCATCGACGAGCGTGAGGAGCAGCATTGGCTGGTCTACGGGATCAGCGTGTTGCTGTTCAGCGCCGCGGGTTTCGTCCTGCTTTACGGCCTGCAGCGCCTGCAGGCCGTCCTGCCGCTGAACCCGGCTGATCAGAGCGCTGTATCGCCCGACAGCTCGTTCAACACTGCGGTCAGCTTCGTCACCAACACCAACTGGCAGGGCTATGGTGGCGAAACGACGATGAGCTACCTGACCCAGATGGTCGGGCTCACCACGCAGAACTTCGTTTCCGCCGCCGCCGGCATTGCCATCGCCATTGCACTGATCCGCGGCTTCGCGCGCCGATCGGCCAACAGCATCGGCAATTTCTGGGTCGATCTGACCCGCGCCACGCTTTACGTGTTGTTGCCAATGGCGATTGTCGTCGCGCTGGTGCTGGTGTGGCAGGGCATGCCGCAGAACCTTGGCGCCTATACCGAGGCGACGACGCTCGAAGGCGTCAAGCAGATCATTGCGCAAGGGCCGGTCGCCTCGCAGATTGCGATCAAGCAGCTCGGCACCAATGGCGGCGGCTTCTTCAACGTCAACTCGTCGCATCCGTTCGAGAATCCGACCGCACTGAGCAACCTCGTCGAGATGTGGGCGATCCTCGTGATCAGCGCCGCACTCACCTACACCTTTGGCCGCATGGTCGGAAATACCCGGCAGGGCTGGGCGATCTTCGCCGTGATGGGGCTGCTGTTCTTGGCTGGAATGGCTCCCTGTTACTGGGCCGAGTCTGCCGGCAACCCGCAATTCACCGCGCTCGGCGTGGACCAGGCGCCGTCGCTGACGCAGCCTGGCGGCAACATGGAGGGCAAGGAAGTCCGCTTTGGCATTACCAATTCGACGATCTGGGCCACGGCGACGACCGATGCCTCCAATGGCTCGGTAAACTCGATGCACGACAGCTACACGCCGATCGGCGGGCTCGTGCCGCTGGCCAACATCATGCTCGGCGAGATCATCTTCGGCGGTGTCGGCTCCGGCCTCTACGGCATGCTGCTGATGGCGATCATCGCGCTGTTCGTCGCTGGGCTGATGGTCGGCCGCACGCCCGAATATCTCGGCAAGAAGCTCGAGGCGAAGGAGGTCAAGATGACGATGCTCGCCATCTTGGCGCTGCCGATGTCGATGCTCGGCTGGACCGCGCTTGCCGTGGTCGTCGAGCCAGGTCTTGCCGGCATGGCGAATTCCGGTCCGCACGGCTTTACCGAAGCGCTTTATGCCTTTGTCTCGGGCACCGGCAACAATGGCAGCGCCTTTGCCGGACTGTCGGCGAACACGCCCTACTACAACACGACGATCGGCATGGCGATGCTGATGGGCCGGTTCTTCGTCATCATTCCGGTGTTGGCTATCGCCGGCTCGCTGGCCGCCAAAAAGATCTCGGCGCCCTCCGCCGGCACCTTCCCGACGCATGGCGGGCTCTTTGTCGGCCTCATGGTCGGCGTCATCGTCATCGTCGGCGGCCTTTCCTATTTCCCGGCCCTCGCGCTCGGCCCGATTGTCGAGCAGTTCGCGATGAAGGCCGGAACCCTGTTCTGATCGGAGAGTATCGATGGCTGCGCAAACCCGTTCGCTATTCGACCCGGCCATTATCGGGCCGGCAATCGGCGGCGCGTTCAAGAAGCTCAACCCACGCACTCTCGCCCGTAATCCCGTCATGTTCGCGGTCGAGGTGGTGTCGGCGGCGACGACGATCCTCTTCGTCCGCGACCTGTTCGCCGGCACCGGCGCGGGATTCTCCGGCCAGATCAGCCTGTGGCTGTGGTTCACCGTGCTGTTCGCCAACTTTGCCGAAGCTGTCGCCGAAGGGCGAGGCAAGGCCCAGGCGGCGAGCCTGCGCGCGACGCAGACTCAGGCGGTTGCCAAGCTGCTTCCGTCCGGCCAGGGCACGGAATGGCAAGAGCGCCCGGCGACGCAGCTGAAGCCGGGCGACATCGTCCTGGTCGAGGCCGGCGACGTGATCCCGAGCGATGGCGAGGTGCTCGAGGGCATCGCCTCGGTCGACGAGTCGGCGATCACCGGCGAGTCCGCGCCGGTCATCCGCGAAAGCGGCGGCGACCGCTCGGCGGTCACCGGCGGCACGCGCGTGCTGTCGGACCAGATCAAGGTGCGCATCACCTCGGCCCAGGGCTCGACCTTCCTCGACCGCATGATCACGCTGGTCGAGGGAGCCGAGCGGCAGAAGACGCCGAACGAGATCGCGCTCAACATCCTGCTTGCCGGGATGACGATCATCTTCCTGTTTGCCACGGTGACGATCCCCAGCTACTCGAACTACGCCGGCGGCACGGTCGGGGTGGTCGTGCTGATCGCCCTGTTCGTGACACTGATCCCGACGACGATCGGTGCCCTTCTTTCGGCGATCGGCATCGCTGGCATGGATCGGCTGGTGAAGTTCAATGTGCTGGCGATGTCCGGCCGCGCGGTCGAGGCCGCGGGCGACGTCGACACGCTGCTCCTCGACAAGACCGGCACGATCACGCTCGGCAACCGGCAGGCGACCGAGTTCCTGCCACTCGCCGGAGTCGAGGCGCGCGACCTGGCCGACGCCGCGCAACTCGCCTCGCTGTCCGACGAGACCCCGGAAGGGCGGTCGATCGTCGTGCTCGCCAAGGAGCGCTACAGCATCCGCGGCCGCGACATGGCGCCGCTCAATGCCAGGTTCATCCCCTTTAGCGCCCAGACGCGGATCAGCGGCATCGACACCGAGGGCTCGTCGATTCGCAAGGGCGCGGTCGATGCGGTGCTCGCGCATGTCGAGGGCCGCGAGACCGCGCCGGTCGGGCTGAGCGGCCGCACGAGCGCCAGCGCGCGCACCGCAGCTACAGCCGAGGTAGCTACGACTCACTCGCGGGCCGCGCGCGAGCTGCAACAGATCGCCGACGGCATCGCTCAGCAGGGCGGCACGCCGCTCGCCGTCGCCAAGGATGGCAAGCTGCTTGGCGTCATCCACCTCAAGGACATCGTCAAGGGCGGCATTCGCGAGCGCTTCGCTGAGCTGCGCCGTGCTGGCATCCGCACCGTGATGATCACCGGTGACAATCCGCTGACCGCGGCGGCGATCGCCGCCGAGGCCGGGGTCGACGATTTCCTCGCGCAAGCGACCCCCGAGGACAAGCTCAGGCTGATCCGCGACGAGCAGTCCGGGGGCAAGCTCGTCGCCATGTGCGGCGACGGCACCAACGATGCGCCGGCGCTGGCTCAGGCCGATGTCGGCGTCGCGATGCAGACCGGCACCATGGCCGCGCGCGAAGCCGGCAACATGGTCGACCTCGACAGCGACCCGACCAAACTGCTGGAGATCGTCGCCATCGGCAAGCAGTTGCTGATGACCCGCGGCGCGCTCACCACCTTCTCGATCGCCAATGACGTCGCCAAGTATTTTGCGATCATCCCGGCGATCTTCGTCGCGTTCTATCCGCAGCTGGCGGCGCTCAACATCATGTATCTGCGCTCGCCGCAAAGCGCGATCCTCTCGGCGATCATCTTCAACGCGCTGATCATCATCGCGCTCATTCCGTTGTCGCTGAAGGGCGTGCGCTACGTACCGCAAAGCGCCGCCGCCGTGCTGCGCCGCAACCTCATGATCTACGGCATCGGCGGCATCATCGTGCCGTTCCCCGGTATTAAGCTGATCGACATCATCATCAATGCGATCGGCCTCGCGTAAGGACCACAGCCATGCTTCGCCAGATTCGTCCCGCCATCGTCCTATTGGTTCTGATGACCGTGCTGACAGGCCTCATCTATCCGCTCGCCATCACCGGCGTCGCCGGCATCCTGTTCCCGAAACAGGCCGGCGGCAGCCTCATCGTGAAAGACGACAAGGTCATCGGTTCCGAGCTGATCGGGCAGAATTTCACCGACGCCAAATACTTCCATGGCAGGCCGTCGGCGACGACCGAGCCGGATCCGAAGGACTCGACCAAAACGATCGCGACCCCCTATGCGGCCGATAATTCGATTGGTTCCAACCTCGGCCCAACCTCGAAGGCGCTGATCGACCGCGTTAGCGGCGACGTCGATGCGCTGAAGAAGGAGCACCCGGGCGCCCCGATCCCGGTCGATCTGGTGACCACCTCGGCCAGCGGTCTTGACCCCGACATCACACCCGCGGCCGCGGCGTTCCAGGTGCCGCGTGTCGCCGCCGCGCGCGGCATGCCGGCGGATAAGCTCCAGGCGCTGGTCGACCAGAACACCCAAGGACGTTTCCTCGGCACCTTCGGCGAACCGCGAGTCAACGTGCTCAAGCTCAACCTCGCGCTCGACGCCGCGAAATGAGCTAGACTGAGGGTATGGCCGACAGGGAAGCCAGACCCTCACCCGAGGCACTGCTCGACGCGGTGGAGAGGGAAGGCCGCGGCCGCCTCAAGATCTTTCTTGGCGCCGCGCCGGGGGTCGGTAAGACCTATGAGATGCTGCAGTCGGCGCAGGCCAAGCGGCGCGAGGGGGTCGATCTCGTGGTCGGCGTGGTCGAAACCCATGGCCGCCGCGAGACCGAGGCTCTGCTCAATGGGCTCGATGTCATCCCCCGGCAAGAGGTGGACTACAAGGGCCACCGCCTTGCGGAGATGGATATCGATGCGATCCTCAAGCGTCGCCCCGAGCTCGTCCTGGTCGACGAATTGGCCCACACTAACGCGCCAGGGAGCCGCCATCCCAAGCGCTATCTCGATGTCGAGGAATTGATCGCCGCCGGCATCGACGTCTACACCACTCTCAACATCCAGCACGTCGAAAGCCTCAATGACGTCGTGGCGCGCATCACCCGGATCCGGGTGCGCGAGACGGTGCCCGACAGCATTCTCGACCAGGCCGACGACATTGAGGTCATCGACCTTGCCCCCGACGACCTGATCCAGCGCCTGCGGGAAGGTAAGGTCTACATCCCACATCAGGCCGAGCGTGCGGTCAGTCACTATTTCCAGCCGGGCAATCTGACAGCATTGCGCGAACTGGCGTTGCGCCGCACCGCGCAGCGGGTCGACGACCAGCTGTTGTCGCATATGCAGGCGCATGCGATCGCTGGACCGTGGCCAGCCGGGGACCGCGTCCTGGTCTGCGTCAGCGAGGCGATCAATACGCCGGCGCTGATCCGCTACGCCCGCCGCGCCGCCGACCGTTTCCACGCGCCATGGACGGCGATCTACGTGGAGACGTCGCGCACGCAGCGCCTCACCGATACGGAGCGCGACCGGATAGCCGATTTTCTGCGCCTCGCCGAACGCCTCGGCGCGTCGACGATCACCATCCCGGGCGGCAAAATCGCGGATGAGGTCGTCGCCTATTCCACCGCCAACAACATCACCCAGATCGTTATTGGCAAATCCGGCCGCTCGCGCTGGTTCGAGATGATTCACGGCTCTGTTGTACATGATCTGGTGCGCAAGACCGGGCCGATCAGCGTCCATGTCATCTCGGCCGAGGCGGACGAGTCCCCGGTCAAGCCGATAAGGACGAGCCCGCACCAGCAGTCCGTCAACGTCATGGCCTACGCGAGCAGCGCGGGGGCGGTGCTATTGGCGCTCGGCGTGGCTCACCTGCTGGATCGCTTCGTCGGCCTGCAGAGCGTTTCGCTTGCGTTTTTGATGGCGGTGCTCGCCAGCGCTGTCGCCTGGGGCCTGCTGCCCGCCCTGTTCTCCTGCCTTTTGAGCGTGTTCGCTTACAATTTCTTCTTCCTGCCGCCGCTCTACACCTTAACCATCGCCGACCCGGAAAACGTCGTCGCATTGTTCTTCTTCGCGTTGGTCGCGATCGTCGTCAGCAATTTGACCGCAGCGACCCGAGTCCAGGTTGTCTCGGCCCGCGCCCGGGCCAAGGCGACCGCCGAACTCTATGCCTTCAGCCGCAAGCTTGCCGGTATCGGTGGGCTCGACGACCTCTTATGGGCGACCGCGTTCCAGGTTTCATCGATGCTCAAGGTAGCGACGGTCCTGCTATTGCCCGATCAGGAAGCGCGGAGTCTGTCGCTCGCCTCCGCTTATCCGCCCGACGACACGCTCGATGAGGCTGACATGGCCGCGGCGCGCTGGTGCTGGGAGCACAATCACCCGACCGGGCGCGGCTCCGACACGCTGCCAGGTGGCAAATGGCTTTTTCTGCCATTGCGGACAGGGAGCGGCACGGTTGGCGTCATCGGCTGTGAGCGCCAAGCGCTGCTGACGCCCGATGAGCACCGCTTGCTCGACGCGCTAGCCGACCAGGTCGCCGTTGCGATCGAGCGAATTTCCCTGGCGCGCGGTCTTGCAGAGGCGCGTGTCTCAGCCGAGACCGAGCGGCTGCGCGCGGCGCTGTTGACATCGATCTCTCACGACTTGCGCACCCCTCTCGCCTCCATCATTGGCACGGTGTCCAGCCTGCGTAGCTACGCCGACAAATACGACGCTGCCGACCGGGATGAATTGCTCGCAACCCTCGAGAGCGAGGCCGAGCGGCTCAACCGGTTTGTCGGTAATCTGCTCGACATGACTCGGCTCGAGGCCGGCGCGATTGAGATGAAGTTTGATCTTATCGATGTCGGAGAGGTCGTCGGCGCGGCGCTGGAGCGAGCGGGGACGATCCTTGCCGAGCACCGGGTGGAGATCTCGGTCGCACCTGACCTGCCGATGCTGCGCCTCGACCCGATCCTCTTCGAGCAGGTGTTGTTCAACCTGCTCGACAACGCGGCGAAGTACTCACCGCCCGGTAGCCGCATTGACCTCAAAGCCCGGCGGGACGGCGACATCGTCGCGATCGATGTGATTGACGAAGGCCTAGGCATCCCGCCCGACGATCTCGAGCGTATCTTCGACAAATTTTACCGCGTGCAGGCACAGGACCGGCGTCGCGCCGGGACCGGCCTGGGCCTCGCCATCTGCCGAGGCTTCATCGAGGCGCAGGGTGGCCGGATCGAAGCCCACAATCGCCGCGACCGCTCCGGGGCGATGCTGTCGTTGCGTATCCCGGTCCCGGAAGACGTGGAAATCCGCGAACCCGCCGCGGCGCATGGCTAGCGCCTATACCGTGCTCGTCGTCGATGACGAGCCGCCGATCTTGCGCTTTCTACGCAGCAGCTTGACCGCTGCTGGGCACCGGGTCGTGACCGTCGAGAACGCCGGCGCGGCGCTTGCGGCGATAACCGGCGAAAAGCCCGATATGGTGATCCTCGACCTCGGTCTCCCCGACCGCAGCGGGTTGGAGGTGATCGCGGCTATCCGCAAGACCTCGACGGTCCCGATCATCGTGCTGTCGGCGCGCAGCGACGAACGCTCCAAGGTCGAGGCGCTTGATCTCGGCGCCGACGATTACATCAGCAAGCCGTTCAGTGTGGCCGAACTCAACGCGCGGCTCCGCGCGGCGCTGCGTCATCGCTACCAGGCGCAAGGAGAGTTGCCAATGTTCGTCTCCGGCGACCTCACTGTCGATCTGGTGCGGCGTCACGTTAGCCGAGCCGGCCACGAGGTCAAGCTGTCGCCCAAGGAGTTCGAGCTACTGCGTCACCTTGTTACCCACGCCGGCAAGGTCCTGACCCACCGTTATCTTTTGCGCGAGGTGTGGGGACCGGCCCAAGCCGACGAAGTGCAATACTTGCGAGTTTTTATCCGCGGGCTGCGGCAGAAGCTTGAGCCCGACGCGACCCGGCCAACGCATATTCTGACAGAGCTTGGCGTCGGCTACCGCCTGCAGCTGCCACCCGAACAGCGGAGCTAGGTTTTGCTGCGCCGTAGCCGGGAATGAGGCGGTAAGCGGCGGCGTCCTCGCATTGATTTTGCGATCTGAGCCGCCGCCGGCTGTTGCACTATTATTGAGCGGCCAGAGGCTCTGTCGTCGTCTGCTCGGCCTCGTGCACGACGGTCATCGTGCGCAACAGGCTTGACGGGTTGACACTGATCGAATCGATGCCGAGCCCGGCCAGATAACGGGCGATCTCGGGATAGTTCGCCGGCGCCTCGCCGCAAATCCCGACATGCCGGCGATTGCGGTGCGCGCCGGTCACCGCCAGCCGCAGCATTTCGAGCATGCCGGGGTCGCGCTCGTCGAAATCAAAGGCGACGATCGCGGAGTCGCGATCGACCCCCAGCGTTAACTGCGTCAGGTCGTTCGAGCCGATCGAGAAGCCGTCGAACAACTCGGCAAAAGCGTCGATCGAAATCACGTTGTTGGGGATTTCGCACATCACGTAGATCTCGAGCCCCTTCTTGCCGCGCTCGAGGCCATGCCGGGCCATCTCCGCGACGACCTGCCGCGCCTCGACGACGCGGCGGCAGAACGGCACCATAATCACCAGATTGGTTAGGCCCATCTCATCGCGGACGCGCTCTAAGGCGGCGCATTCGAGCGCGAAGCCAGCGGCGTAGGCCGGGTGGGCATAACGCGCCGCGCCGCGGAAGCCGAGCATCGGATTGGCCTCCTTCGGCTCAAACCCGGCGCCGCCGAGCAGGCTGGCATACTCGTTGGTCTTGAAATCCGATAGCCGGATGATGACCGGCTTGGGATAAAACGCCGCCGCGATGGTCCCAACACCCTCCGACAGCCGCTCGACGAAGTAATCGGTCGGCTTCGGATAGTTGCGCACAAGCCGCGAGATCGTGACCCGCGCCTTGGCCGATGCAACCTTCTCGGGACAGGCGAGCGCCATCGGATGCACGCCGATGTGCTGGTTGATGATGAACTCCATACGGGCAAGCCCCACCCCGTCATTGGGTAGCATCGCGGTGTGGAAAGCGAGCTCCGGATTGCCCAGATTGACCATGATCTTGGTGCGCGGGCGCGGCACGGTACTCAGCGGGACGCGCGTCGCCTCAAACGGCAGCTTTCCGTCGTAGACGTTGCCGGTCTCGCCGTCGGCGCAGCTCACCGTCACTATCGTGCCGTTCGCTAGTTTATCGGTCGCTCCTTCCGCGCCGACCACCGCCGGGACGCCGAGCTCACGCGCAACAATCGCCGCGTGGCAGGTGCGACCGCCGCGGCTGGTGACGATCGCGCCGGCGGTCTTCATCACCGGCTCCCAATCGGGGCTCGTCGACTCGGCGACCAAAACCTCGCCGGGGCAGAATGCGGCGAGCCCCTCCTGGTCGGCCACCACGCGCACCGCCCCAACGGCGATCTTCTCGCCGACCGCGCGGCCGCTGACCAGCACCGGGCCGGTGCCTTTGAGCGCGTAGGTCTCGAAGCTGTCTGTTCGGCGCTGGGACGCCACTGTCTCCGGCCGGGCCTGGACGATATAGAGCTGGCCATCTGTGCCGTCCTTCGCCCATTCGATATCCATCGGGGTCGAATGCCCGGCGAGCGTCGAGTAGTGGTCCTCAATGCGCAGCGCATAATCGGTCAGTTCCAGCACCTCGCCATCGGTGAGGCAGAACCGCGTGCGATCGCTGGCCGGGGTCGGTTTGTTACGGGTGCTAGCCGCGCCGCGCCCGCGACCAAAGACGAGCCGCATCTGTTTGCCCCCAAGGGCACGGCTCAGCACCGCGCGGTGGCCTTGCCGGAAGGTCGGCTTGTGGACGTAGAACTCGTCCGGATCGACCTTACCCTGAACGATATTCTCTCCAAGGCCCCAGGAACCCGTGACAAACACCACGTCTCGGAAACCTGACTCCGTATCGAGGGTGAAGATCACGCCGCTCGACGCGAGGTCGGAGCGGACCATCTTCATCACCCCGACCGAGAGCGCCACCTTGAAATGGTCGAAGCCGTTGTCAATGCGATAGACGATGGCGCGGTCGGTGAAGATCGAGGCAAAGCACCGGCGGCAAGCCTCGACCACGGCGGCCTCGCCATGGACGTTGAGAAAGCTTTCGTGCTGGCCGGCAAAGCTGGCGGTCGGCAGATCCTCGGCGGTGGCCGAGCTGCGCACGGCGACCGCAACGTTCTTTCCGGCCTCTTGCTCCAGCGCGCGATAGGCGCCGACGATCACCTCGCGCAACTGGTGGCCGCCGGTTGCCTGATACACGATCTCGCGCGCTCTGGCCGCGCGCTCAGCGAGGACGGCGACATCGTGATGCTCAAAACCGGAAAGCAGCGCGCGCAATTCGTCCCAGGCATTAGCTGCGGCCAACGCCTCGCGATAGGCCTGGGCGGTCAACGCGAAGCCGTTCGGTACGCGTACGCCTTCCGCGGCAAGCGTCGCGTAGAGCTCGCCCAGCGAAGCATTCTTGCCGCCAACCAACGGAACGTCCGTGAGGCGCAGGTCACCGAACCAGCGGATGAAGGGAGA
>Ga0335078_10013939_pt1 | contig 11911 bp, 7 predicted proteins | sample Lox_Sample_32_FD_206711 | JGI IMG/M metagenome (GOLD analysis project Ga0335078, IMG submission 206711) | Soil microbial communities from Loxahatchee National Wildlife Refuge, Florida, United States - Lox_Sample_3.2 | ecosystem: Environmental > Terrestrial > Soil > Wetlands | place: USA: Florida... | reverse complement strand
TCAGCTTGGAGCCGACGCTCGACGCGGCGCTCCGGCGCATCCACGAGGGCGCGCAGCCGCGCGTCCTTGTTCTCGACCTCAGCGAGTCGGCCGCACCGATCTCGGAGCTCAGCGCCGCGCGTGCCGTCGGCGGCGCCGATCTCAAGCTGCTTGTGCTCGGTTCGGTCAACGATGTCGGGCTGTACCGCGACATGCTCGCGGCGGGCGCGACCGATTATCTCGTCAAGCCGCCGGCCCGCGAGCAGATCGCCGCGCTGTTCGAAAAAACCACCACCACCGGCGGCGGCACCGGCCTGGGTCAGGTCATCGCCTTCCTCGGCAGCCGCGGCGGGGTCGGCAATACAACCGCAGCGGTCGCCTGCGCGTGGATCTTGGCCGATCAGCGCAAGGAGCGCACCGCACTGGTCGACCTCGACCTGCATCACGGCACCGTGGCGCTGAAGCTCGACACCGATCCCGGCAACGGGCTGTGCGAAGCGCTCGAGCAACCCTCGCGGATCGATAGCCTGTTCATCGAACGGGCGATGATCAAGGTGACCGAGGAGCTGCGCGTGCTCGCCGCCGAGGCGGCGATGGCCGAGCCGCTGATGATCGACACCGGGGCGATCGATGTGCTGCTCTACGAACTGCGGCGCAAGTTCGCTTGGGTGGTCGTCGACCTGCCGCGCTTTGTGACGCCGCTCCAGCGCGTCGTGCTGGGCGCGGCCAGTCGCACGGTCATGCTTTGCGAGCGCAGTCTCGCCGGGCTGCGCGACACGATCAGGGTCCAGACGCTCTTGCGCGAGCACGCGCCGCAAACGCGCTTGTTCCTGATCGAAAGCGGCGCGCATGGCGACCGGGCGACGGTTGGCAAAAGCGAGTTCGAGAAGGCGGTCGGCAAATCGTTCGACGGGACGCTGTCCTATGACACCAAGGCCGCCGGCGCGGCCGCAAACAGCGGCCAGCCGGTCCCCATGGCGGCGCCTCGCAGCGTCTATGCCCGTGAAATGAACCAGCTCGTGACAATGCTTGCCGGCGCCGCGGAAGCGAAGAAGCGCCGCTTTGCGATCAACCTGCCATGGTAGGCCTGTTTCGCAAGAACGCCGCCGAGCCCGTTCTCGACGGCCGCATCGCCACGCTGACGCGCCGCCGCAGCGGGTTGGGTCTTGGCCCGGACGATGCCGCGCCGGGTGACGCTGCGCCGGCCGAACCGGTTGCTTCGCCGGTATCGGCGGCGCTGCCGAGCGCCGAGCCGGTATCCGAGGCTGCGCCCGTCGTCAGCCGTCCCCTCTCGGCGCCGGTGAGACTGGCGCCGAGCGGGGCGGCAAACGTGACTCTCGCACAGCCCGCCGCCGCGGCGGAGGCCCCGGCACTCACCGTCCGGCCAGCGCCCGTCGCCGAGCCGGCCCCCGAAGCGTCGCGACCGCTTTTCTTCGAGCGCCCATCGGTCTCCCCCGCGCCAGCCCCGGCCCGCACCGAGAGCAGCAACCCGCTCGAAGACAAGCTTTCCGCAGCGCGCGACCAGCTGATCGCGCGCCTCAGCAACGAAATCCGCCCCGAACGGCGCACCCTGTTGAGCCGCGGCGAGCTCGCCAAGCTGGTCGACGCCGCCGTCCAGGCGCATTTCGTTCGCAATTCCTTCAACGCCGACCCGCTCGCGCGGCGCGACCTGGTCACCCAGATCCTCCAGGAGCTGCTGACCCCCGCCGCCCCCGATCCGGAAGCGGCCGGCAACCGGCGTAGCCCGCACCGCGCGCTTGTCGAATCGGCGAAGGCGCAGATCCAGCCGCTCGTCCTCGAGCATATGGATGTCGCCGCCGCGGCCGAGATGCCGCGCGCCGCGTTCGAAGCGCAGCTCACCGGATGGGTCAAGGAGCTGCTGGCGGAAACCAAGATCCAACTGAACTTCGCCGAGCAGCGTGAACTCGTCGAGTCGTTGATCGCCGACATGCTCGGCCTCGGCCCGCTCGAGCCGCTGATGTCGGACGAGACGATCACCGACATCATGGTGAACGGCGCGCGCCAGGTCTATATCGAGCGGCGCGGCAAGCTCGAGCTCGCCGACGTGCATTTCCGTGACGACCAGCACGTGATGAACGTCGCGACCAAGATCGTGTCGCGGATCGGGCGCCGCATCGACGAGGCGAAGCCGCTGGTCGATGCACGCTTGGAAGACGGCAGCCGCGTCAACATCATCATTCCGCCGCTGGCGCTCGACGGACCGTCGATCTCGATCCGCAAATTCTCCAAGAAAACGATCACCCTCGACATCATGGCTCAGACCGGCAGCATCTCGGCCGCAATGGCGACGGTGCTGAAGATCGCCGCGCGCTGCCGCCTCAACATTCTGATCTCCGGCGGTACCGGTTCGGGCAAGACGACGTTGCTCAATGCGATGTCGCGCATGATCGACCCGGCCGAGCGCACGGTGACAATCGAGGACGCGGCCGAATTGCAGCTGCAACAGCCGCATGTGGTGCGCCTCGAAACCCGCCCGCCCAATCTCGAGGGCAGCGGCGAGATCACCATGCGCGATCTCTTGAAGAACGCGCTGCGTATGCGCCCCGACCGCATCATCATCGGCGAGTGCCGCGGCGAAGAAGCGCTCGACATGCTGCAGGCGATGAACACCGGCCATGACGGCTCGATGTCGACGATCCATGCCAACAACCCGCGCGAGGCGCTCACGCGTCTCGAAAACATGATCGGCATGGGCGGCATCAACCTGCCGTCGAAGGCCATGCGAACCCAGATCGCATCGGCGATCCATCTGATCGCCCAGGTCAATCGCATGCGCGACGGCACGCGCCGGGTCACCCACCTCGTCGAGGTGGTCGGCATGGAAGGCGACATCATCACGACCCAAGAGCTGTTCAGCTACCAGTTCCAGGGCGAGACAGGCGAAGGGCGGTTGCGCGGCGCTTTCGTGTCGGCCGGCATCCGCCCGGCCTTCCTGCCGCGCGCCGAGTATTTCGGGCTCGACCGCGCATTGCTCGAGGCGATCTAGATGTATATGGGCATCGATGCAGCCACTCTCGTCGCGCTCGGCATGGGCGCGACGGTGGCCATGGGCTTCGTGTCGGTTCTCGCTTTCGCGACCAGCCCGGGAGGCCGGCGATATCGTCGCCGGCTATCCTCGGTCAGCAACCAGAAACGCACGCGCGCGGCGACCGGCGGAACGACCGAGGCACGCGCCCTGTCGCGGCGCGAGAGCGCGACGCCGATGATGGACCGCATCGTCAAGCGCTTCCTGCCGCACCGCGAATTGCTTGTTGCCCGTCTGGCGCGCACCGGGCGCCCGATCACCGTTGGCCAATACGCCGCGGCGTCGGGCGGCCTGATCGCCGTCTCCACTCTTCTGCTGCTCGTCTTCACTCGGCTGACGCTCGTACCGTGCGTGATGTTCGGCATCGTGCTTGGCCTTGGCCTGCCGCACTACGTGATCGGTCGCCTCGGCAAGCGGCGCATCAACACCTTCATGAACTTGTTCCCGGACGCGATCGACCTGATCGTGCGCGCCTTGCGCTCGGGGCTGCCGATCTCCGAGGCGGTGGTCAGCGCGGCGCAGGAAATCCCGGACCCGGTCGGCGCCGAATTCCGCACCGTCGAAGGCGGAATGCGGATGGGCCGCGACCTCGACAGCCTGCTCTGGGACATCGCCAAGCGCATCGATGCGCCCGAGCTTCGCTTCTTCATCATCGCCCTCAGCGTGCAGCGCGAAACCGGCGGCAACCTCGCTGAGACGCTGAACAATTTGGGCGAGCTGCTGCGTCGGCGCCGCTCGATGCGGCTGAAGGCGCGAGCGATGGCGAGCGAGGCGCGGGCCAGCACGATGATCCTGGGGTCCCTGCCGATTGTCGTGACGATAATCCTGCTGATGACGTCCCCCGGCTACATCATGACGCTGTTCACCGACGTTCGAGGCCTGATCCTGGTGGGGATCGCCATCGGCATGTTGGTTACCGGCATCGGCATCATGGTCAAAATGGCGAAGTTCGAAATATGAGCGCAATGCCCGTAAGCGACTTCCAGCTTGAGCGCTGGCTCCCCGCCGGCGTCACCCTGGAGGATCTCATCGCCATGACGGCCGGATTGGCCGTCGTTGCGACGTTCTTTGCCGTGTGGCAGGCGCTGCGCGGCAACTCCTCGCTCGAGCGCCGTCTTGCGCAGATCGCCGACAAGAAGGAGACGATGCGCCAGGCCGCGATCGCCTCGCGGCGAACGCGTCAGCGGATCACCCCGGCGAGCGTCATGCGCGATCTGGTGATGCGGCTCGACCTGCTGCGCTCGCGGCACGCCAGCGAGGCGCGGATGATGCTCGCCCGCGCCGGGCTGCGCACACGCGACGCGATGATCAAGTATCTGTTCGCCCGCCTGGCCCTGCCCGTGGTGTTCGCAGCCTTTGCGCTGCTCGATGCCTACTATTTGAAACTGGTGCCGATCCCGCAGCAGTACCGTCTTATCGAAGTGGCCGCGCTCGGGGTATTCGGCTTCTTCGCGCCGGGCATCTACATCCGGAACCTGACCACCAAACGCAGCAAGCGCATCCAACTGGGGTTGCCGGACGGACTCGACCTGATGGTGATTTGCGCCGAGGCCGGGTTGAGCCTCGATGCGACGCTGGTCCGGGTCTCGCGCGAGCTGGAGGCCGCCTGGCCCGAGCTGGCTGAGGAATTCGGCATCACCGCCGCCGAATTGACCTTCCTGCCCGACCGGCGCCAGGCCTTCGAGAACCTCTCGGCGCGGACCGACATGGGTTCGATCCGCGGCGTCGTCAACACGTTGACCCAGACCGCCAAGTTCGGCACCCCGCTCGCCCAGTCGCTGCGCGTACTGGCCGCCGAGTTCCGCGACGCGCGCATGTTCCGCGCCGAGGAAAAGGCGGCGCGGCTGCCGGCCCTGATGACCGTGCCGATGATCTTGTTCATCCTGCCGACGCTGTTCATCGTGCTGCTCGGCCCGGCGGGCATCAATATCGTCGACACCTTCTCGCGCCGCTAGAGCGCAACCCGAACCGGCCGCTGAGACCCGGTCATCGCTCGAGCTCATCTCGGGAACCCCGTAGCAAATTGCCGTCGCGGCGGGCAGATCCCCGCCACGGCGGCAATGCCATATCAGGCCGAACTGCGATCGTGCCGAAACGGCCTGTGGTCGGCGGGGCGCGCAGCCGTTCCGCCGACCGAACAGGTCGTTCTCGCGTCGTGGTGCTGAAATATGCCGGCGGCCGAGCGCCGCCGCAGCCAACCTGGCTAGAGCTTCGTCGCGACCGTATTGAACGTGGTCGACAGATTGTGACCGACGGTCGACATCACACTCACCGCTGCCACGGCGATCAGCGCAGCGATCAGACCGTACTCAATCGCGGTCGCACCACGGTTATCCCGCCACAGGGCTCTCACTAGGGCTCGCATCGTCGGGAACTCCCGATGTGTTCGACCCCCGAGAGATACCACCGACCTTGTTAAAAACACGTTGCCTTTTCGGCCGAAATTCATTTCGAAATCAATACAATAGCGTTCAATTGGCGATCCCGACTTTCCGGCTGCGGCGCCACCCGGCGGCGGGCTCGACCGCCGTCCGACCCGATCAAAGGGAGACTAGGATCGCGGAGTCTCGGGATGCACCGCAGCGCTGGCCGATAGGATCGCCCGGCTGCGCGCGTCGGCGGGCAGGCGCCGCAAGCTCTCGTAGAACGCCAAGTTATGGTCGACCGAGGCCGGATCGAGGTCCATCCGCGCCAGCTCGCGCGCAGCGGTCTGGTCGCCCTTGAGCCCATACACCAGCGCCAATGTCTGGCGGTCTTGCGTCGTCGCCGCAGGACCGTAGGCGATCGGCTTCAGGGTCGCGATCGCCTCGTCGAACTTCTCGCTCAATGCCAGGGACAGCGCCAGGTCGAGCTGCAGTGAGCGGTCGGCCGGGGCGTATTTCAGCCCCTCGCGGTAGCGGCCCTGAGCCTCGACATGCTGACCGAGAAAATCGTCGGCGACGCCGACGAGCTGCAGGATCTTCGGATCGGTCGGCGCGTCCTGAAGGGCGACAGCAAGCGGACTGCCGGCCAGGTCGGGCCGCCCAGTCCGCAGGTAGGCCCGCGCGAGTCCGCGCAAGGCATGCGGCTCGCGCGGACTAAGCTTCAGCGCGGCGTTGAAGTTTACAATCGCCTCGTCGGTTTTGCCCATTTCGAGCAGCGTGACACCGAGACCGATCAGCGGTGTCGGATCCTGCGACTGCATGTCCGCGGCATGGCGATAAAGGCTTATCGCATTGCCGAAATCGCCGTTGCCGCGCGACGCGGCGGCAAGGCGCATGACAGCCTCATAGCTGACCGGCGGTGCGCTCCCGTCGCGACCGTTGACTGACAATGGATCGAGCTGCAGCGTCGGCTGATTCTCGCACCCGACGAGCCCAACGACAGCGAGCGCCAGACAGAGACTCGCCGCACCCCTCAGCCGCCTCATGCCGCAACCATCCGTGCTTGCGCCGAATGCATCGGCCCCCCCATTCGTCCACAACGACTATGAGTCGGCTGACACGCCGCGTCGATGGCCCGAGGCGGGCATTAGCCAAACCAATGGGTTACAGGCGTATTTTCACGACACTCGGCGAGCCGCACCCGCTCTCGGCGGCGAATCGGTCGGCTACTGGCCTATTTTCGCGGCAACCGCACGCCGCACTGCATCGAGCGCTTCCTCGGCGCGCGCCGCATCCGGACCGCCGGCCTGCGCCATGTCGGCGCGCCCGCCGCCGCCCTTGCCGCCGAGGATTTCCGCCCCGGCGCGGACCAGCCCGACCGCATCGAGCCGCGCAATCAGATCCTCGGTGACCCCGACGACGATCGCCGCCTTGCCGTCGTCGCGCGCGACGACCGCGACGACGCCGGAGCCGATGCGCCGCTTCAGGTCGTCGGCGAGCGAACGCAGCTCGCGGCCCGGCACGTCATCGACGACCCGGCCGTCGAACGAGACATCGCCGATTCTGGTCACGGCGGGCGCCGCGCCTTGGCCGGCGCCTGCCAGCGCCCGTCGCGCCTCGGCCAACTCGCGCTCGAGACGGCGCTGATCCTCGACGAGCCGCGCGACGCGCGTCGGCAGCTCGGCCGGGCTGGTCTTGAGCGCCCCGGCCGCCTCGCGCAGCAGCGCCTCCTCGCCGGCAAGATAGGCCTCGGCGGCGGCGCCGGTCAGCGCCTCGATGCGCCGCACCCCCGAAGCGACCGAGCTTTCGCCGATCGTCTTGAACAGGCCGATATCGCCGGTGCGCGCGACATGGGTGCCGCCGCACAGTTCGACCGAATAGGGCTGCTCCTGGGCATCGCGCGCGCCCATCGCGACGACGCGCACCTCGTCGCCGTATTTCTCGCCGAACAGCGCCATCGCGCCTTCCTCGATCGCCTGGTCGGGGCTTAAGAGGCGCGTGCGCACCTCGCTGTTGGCGCGGATGCGGTCGTTGACCTCGCCCTCGATCGCCACGATATCCTCGGCGCTCACCGGCCGCGGGTGGCTGAAATCGAAGCGCAGCCGGTCGGGCGCGACCAGCGAGCCCTTTTGCGTAACGTGTTCGCCGAGCCGGCGACGCAACGCCTGGTGCAGCAGATGCGTCACCGAATGGTTGGCGCGCAGCCGGCGTCGCCGCTCGTGGTCGACGCGCAATTCGACCGCATCGCCGACCTTCAGCGCGCCATGCGCGACGGCGCCGAGATGAACGAACAGGTCGCCCGCCTCGCGCACCGTATCGCGTACCTGGAACTCGCCGCCGGCGGCGGAGAACATGACGCCGGTATCGCCGACCTGGCCGCCGGATTCGCCATAGAACGGGGTCTGGTTGACGACGATCGCGACCTCATCGCCGGCGGCGGCGCTCGCCACCCGCTCCGCGCCCCTGAGGATCGCGAGGATCACGCCCTCGGCGCCCTCGGTGTCGTAGCCGAGGAACTCGGTCGCGCCCAACTCGTCGCGCAGCGCGAACCAGGCGGCGCCGGTCGCCGCCTCGCCCGAGCCGACCCAGTTCTTGCGCGCCTCCTCGCGCTGGCGCCGCATCGCCGCGTCGAACCCGGCGACGGCGACCTTGCGGCCGCGGCCGCGGAGCACGTCCTCGGTCAGGTCGAGCGGAAAGCCGAATGTGTCGTAGAGGCGAAAAGCGGTCCCGCCGGGGAAATCGGCGCCCGGCTCGAGCCGCGTCTCCTCCTCGTCAAGCAGGCGCAGGCCCCGCTCGAGGGTCTGCTTGAAATTCGTCTCCTCGAACTTGAGCGTCTCGGCGATCAGCGGCTGCGCGCGCAGCAGTTCAGGAAACGCGGCGCCCATCTGCTGGATCAGCGCCGGCACGAGCCGCCACATCAGCGGCTCCCTGGCGCCGAGCATGTGCGCATGGCGCATCGCCCGTCGCATGATTCGCCGCAGCACGTAGCCCCGCCCCTCCTTCGCGGGCAGCACCCCGTCGGCGATCAGAAAGGCGGAGGCGCGCAGATGGTCGGCAATGACGCGGTGCGAGACCGCGTGCACGCCGTCGGCAGCCACCCCCGACGCCTCGGCCGAAGCAAGGATCAGCGCGCGGAACAGGTCGATGTCGTAATTGTCGTGCTTGCCCTGCAGCACCGCGGCGATGCGTTCCAGCCCCATGCCGGTGTCGATCGAGGGGCGCGGCAGCGCGGCCCGTTCGCCCGCCGCCATCTGCTCGTATTGCATGAACACGAGGTTCCAGATCTCGATGAAGCGGTCGCCGTCCTGGTCCGGGCTGCCCGGCGGGCCGCCCGGGATGCCCTCGCCATGGTCGTAGAAAATCTCCGAGCACGGCCCGCACGGCCCGGTATCGCCCATCGCCCAGAAATTGTCGGCGGTCGCGATGCGGATGATCTTCCGCTCGGGCAGCCCGGCGATCTTGGCCCACAGCCGTGCCGCGTCGTCGTCCTCGCTATAGACCGTGACGAGGAGCCGGTCCTTCGGCAGCCCGAATTCCTCGACGATCAGCTTCCACGCCAGCTCGATCGCGCGCTCCTTGAAATAGTCGCCGAACGAGAAATTGCCGAGCATCTCGAAGAAAGTGTGGTGCCGCGCGGTGTACCCGACATTTTCGAGGTCGTTGTGCTTCCCGCCCGCGCGCACGCATTTCTGCGAGGTGGTGGCCCGCTGGTACGGCCGCTTCTCGACGCCGGTGAAGACGTTCTTGAACTGCACCATGCCGGCGTTGGTGAACAGCAAGGTCGGGTCGTTGCGCGGCACGAGCGGGCTCGACGGCACGACCTCATGGCCGTTTGCGGCAAAATAGTCGAGGAACGCGGCACGGATGTCGTTGGCGGTCTGCATGGCCCCAATTACGGGTGTTCGCGCGCTTCATGCAAGAGGTGCCGCTGCCGTTTTGGAATTATTCTAAGCAATCCGCACCTCGCGCGCCGACTTGCCCGGGCTATTCGCGGACGTGGATCACCGCCTGCGTGTCCACATAGGCGCGGCGCCAGCCGGGCATCCGGTCAAGCGCCCGGGCCGCGGGCGAACCCGCCTCGAGCAGCGTCCAGGCGATGCGGTAGCCGTCGAGCAGCGCGGACAATTTCTCGGGGTCGCCTGTTGCGGCGCCGAGATAGGCGGCGAGAAAATCGTTGCCGTACATCTCGATCCGCCCGTCGATAAAGACCGGAACGCCCGAGAACACCAGATAGCCGCCATAGGCTTCGTCGTTGAAAACGGCACCGGCGAGACCAAAACGGCGCGCGGCCTCAAGCGCGGCCTGCGGGGTCGCCGGATCGCCGGCGCGGGCGGGCGGATGGAGCAGCACCGGGAGGCTGACGACCGCGGCGAACGCCAGAGCGAGAGCACGCCCGCCAAGCCGCGCCGGTACTGCGAGCGCGGCTACGGCGCGAGATAGCGGTGAGGCGGCTGCGGGCTCCAGCAACGCCGCCAGCGCCGGCGCGAGCCCGTTCGCAACCGCGAGCGGGGCGACGAGGCCGAGCAGGTCGGCGTGGCGGACATGCGCCAGCGCCATGTGGAACAGCCCGAGCAGCAGCACGAGTCGGGTCCACGGGAGCCGCGGCCGCACCGCAAAACCAAGCGCGATCGCGCCGAGCAGCCATAATTCGAGCGCCGGGAAGGCCGCGAGATCGGCCGGGCCCCATTCGATAAAGCCGCTCTGCAGCGCCGGCATGACCACGAGGCGCAACGGCTGCACCAGCGCCCAGATGCCGTTCGGGGTGACCAGCGCGGCGCCGATCGCGGCAACCGCAAAGCCGCCCCAGCGGCGGGCTTCCCCGGCGCGCGTGCGCCCGGCCGCCGGCTCGATAACCGCCTCGCCGGCGAGATAACTCGCCAGCGCCAATCCGAACATGAAGCTGCCATGCAGGTTGGCCCATAGCGCCATCGCCGGCAGCACGACCCAGGGCGGGCCGCGCGCCTCGTCGCGCGCCGCGAAAAGCGCACCGCACCAAACAACCAGCGCCGGCAAAGCCAGCACATGCGGCCGGGCGAGCAGGTGGGGCAGCACCAGCATTGCCCCCGCCATCGTCGCCAGGAGCGCCGGAAGCGCCGGCAAACGGCGCAGCAGGAATGCCGCGAGCAGCGCCCCAGCCAAAGCAAATGCGCCCGCCGCCAGCACGACGACGCCACCCCATCCGGCGGCGCCGTAGGTCAGCGCGAGGACGACCTCGCCGAGCCATTCGGCCGGCACCCACACCGCTCCCGGCATGCTGTGGGAGAATGGATCGGCGATCGGCAGCGCCGCATGCGCCAGCATCCAGCGTCCCGCGGCGATATGAAGATAGGTGTCCGGGTCGTGCAGCAACGCCGCCGGCGAGGCGAGCGCGCGCAACAGCACGAGGAGCCCGACAATCCACGGCCAGGACGGCAGCCAACGCCGCAGCGTGGCGGCACCGCCAATGGGCATCGGCGCGCCCGAAGACCTTGCGTTCTGTTGCGTCGACACGAACCCGCCCGGCGTTGTCGCGGAGAGCATCGCGCCGACAGGGTTAACGACCGATCAACGGCGCGATTGCTGCGCCGTTGTCGCCGCAATTTGCGCGAGACCGCAGCGCAGCGCGCCCGCTATTCGTCCCCCGCCGCGGCATCGCCCGGTGCCGCCATCATCTTGTCGGCGACCTGGCCGGCATTGACGCGGATCGCATTCTCGATCTCGTCGGCGATCTCCGGGTTGTCCCTGAGGTAGGATTTGGCGTTCTCGCGACCCTGGCCGATGCGCTGGCCGTCATGGGAAAACCACGAGCCGGATTTCTCGACGACCCCGGCCTGCACCCCGAGATCGATGAGCTCGCCGGTCTTCGACACGCCCTCGCCGTACATGATGTCGAAATCGACGACCTTGAACGGCGGCGCCATCTTGTTCTTGACGACCTTGACCCGGGTCTGGTTGCCGACCACCTGGTCGCGGTCCTTGATCGACCCGATGCGGCGGATGTCGAGCCTGACCGAGGCGTAGAATTTGAGCGCGTTGCCGCCGGTCGTGGTCTCCGGGTTGCCGAACATCACGCCGATCTTGAGGCGGATCTGGTTGATGAAGATCACCATGCAGCGCGAGCGCGAGATCGAGCCGGTGAGCTTGCGCAGCGCCTGGCTCATCAGCCGCGCGTGAAGCCCGACATGGCTGTCGCCCATCTCGCCTTCGAGTTCGGCGCGCGGCACCAGCGCGGCGACCGAATCGATGACCAGCACGTCGATCGCGCCGGAGCGCACCAGCGTGTCGGCGATCTCGAGCGCCTGCTCGCCGGCATCGGGCTGCGAGATCAGCAGGTTGTCGATATCGACCCCGAGCTTTTTCGCGTAGCCCGGGTCGAGCGCGTGCTCCGCGTCGACAAAGGCGCAGGTGCCGCCGCCCTTTTGCGCCTCGGCGATGACGTGCAGCGCCAGCGTGGTCTTGCCCGAGCTCTCCGGCCCGTAGATCTCGATGACGCGGCCGCGCGGCAGCCCGCCGATGCCGAGCGCGATATCGAGGCCCAAGGACC
>Ga0335078_10013938_pt1 | contig 11912 bp, 10 predicted proteins | sample Lox_Sample_32_FD_206711 | JGI IMG/M metagenome (GOLD analysis project Ga0335078, IMG submission 206711) | Soil microbial communities from Loxahatchee National Wildlife Refuge, Florida, United States - Lox_Sample_3.2 | ecosystem: Environmental > Terrestrial > Soil > Wetlands | place: USA... | reverse complement strand
GGCGCGTTATCAGTCCACGCCGTGCTGTTTCAACTTGATGATCTGCTCGGGAGTGAGCCCTTTCATCCCGCTGGCCGCCAATCGCGCGATATAGTCGCCATTCACGCCATTGTTCCACATGTTGATTATCGCGCTGGCGGTGACGCGAGTGTATCCGGCCGCTTTGAGGTCGCTTGGAAACTCAGCCGAAACACCGTTGTCGTGCAAGTGAATGATTTCGTCGGTGGTGAAATCGTAGCCGCCGACTTTCAGCTGGCGAACGTAATCGCTATCCACGCCGTGATCGTGAAGCTGCACCATTTTCTCCGGTGTCAGATTCAAACCGGCGTGATTTAGCTCGGCCGCATATTTTGGCGAAACCCCGTGATCGTTCAATTGCACAATTTCACGCGGATCGAGACTGTAGCCGGCCTGCCTGAGCGCCGCGATGTTCTGGGCGGACACGCCATGATCGTGCAACTGGATGAGATCCTCGGCAGCCAGGTGATACTTTGCCGGATCCAGGTCCCGAACGTAGCCGGCATCCACGCCGTGATCGTGCAATTGGGTGACTTCATCGGCGGAGAGGTTGTACCCGGCTTTGTGCAGCGCGTGCAGGAAGCTGCTTTCCACGCCGTGATCGCTCAACCGGATCAAATCGGGTGCGGAGAAGTCGTAACCGCTGGCGCGCACGTCGCCGACATATTCCGGGGTTATGTTGCGCGATTTCAGATCGAGCAACTGGCGCGTGTTCAGATCGCGAATCCCCGATTTGACCATATGACGGACGTAAACCAGGTTGAGATTCCACAGGGCCATTTGGAACAGGCGGCTCTCATCCAGATCGTCGAAGCCGAGTGTTCGCATCTCGCGCACGAACGCGCCATTGGGCGAAAAACTGAACGATCCGCCACCGGTGCCGGCTACGAGCGACCCTTCACAAATCAAGCTGCCGGCGTCGCGAACCAGCTCGAAGCGAACGTTGGAGTGAAACGAATTCAGTTGATCTTCGGTTAAGCCCTTCAGCTCGTTGACGTCGTAGTCGGAGCTTTCCACCCATTTCGAGGTGATGGTGGAGCGTTTCAAGGTTAGCTGAACTTTCCCGGAGCCGGCCAACCATTTGTTAACGCTCCAATGTCCGTTGGTTGGGACGCTGGTATCGGCCGCTTGCGCGATCAGAACCACAAGAATGCAAAGTGCGATTGCAACCGGTTCGTTTATTCTCCACTTCATAACTTGTCTCCTAAATAACGCCTGCGCGAGCCAGCTTGATCACTTGCTCGATGGTTAAACCCTTAAATCCCTGCTCGCGTAGGCTGTGCAGCGAGTGGGCGGAAAGTCCACTCTGCGCCGCGGCCACCGCCTGATGCGCATCTATTTTCGTGTATCCGGATTCCTTGAGCGCGTCGAATAGATCCGCGGAAACGCCGTTGCGCTGCAGGTCTATAAGCTCGTCGTTGCTGAAGGGTCCGAAGCCGAGCGCGTGAATGCGCTGCACCGCATCGAGATTGACGCCGTTGCGTGCCAAGTCGATCAGGTGTTCGATGGTCAGTTTGGGAATCGCTGCGGCGACGGCCTTGCGCGCATATTCCGGCGACACGCCGTTGTTGTGCAGATTGATCAGATCTTTTGGAGTGGGCGTGCCGAATCCGGCTTGCATCATTCCCTTGATGTATTTCGAATCGACGCCGTTATCGCGCAGGGCGATGATTTCGTCGACGGAGATTTGGGTGTAACCGGCATCGACCAGACCGGCGAGGTAGCCCTCGCGATGCGGTGCCGGGGCTTCACGCTTACCTTCATCGGCGTAGGATCTGAGCAACGCTGCAAGCTGGGCCTCCACCTTCCGCACCTTTTCGTGCTTCGGCGTGTAGGTTTCGAGAAGCGTTGCCTTATACTGCTCCAAAGCTTGAATTTGCTGTTGCAGTATCGTAAGCACGTCGACGGCGGGGGCGGGCGCGATGTCCGGTGGTTGCGGCGCCGGTGGCTCGGCCGCGGGAGGCGTCGCCGGAGGGGCCGGCGCTGGCGGCACGAATTCTCGCAACTGCGCCGCGGAAGCTGTTGCAGGCTTGGGCGCTGGGGGTGCGAGCGGTCGTGCCGCCGGTTGTGCAGGCGCAGGCATCGACGCGGGCGCAGGCGGGTCCGGGCTTTGGGGAGAAGGTACCGAACCGTCCTGCGCACGCAAACGGATTCCGCTTGTTACAACGAGCATCGCTACGAGAACCGCGGCCAGAGCAACCCACACCGGCAACGCGCGACGGCGGCGGGTGTCGTCCTGGCCAAGCAGTCGACGAATACGGGCGAGTAGGGGGCCACCAGTGGCCGCCATCGCAAACTCGGGTGTGCCGGAGCGCAGCTTTTCGAGATTGGTCAGCGCGCGAGCGTATACCAATCGATCGCCACACGCCATAATCGCCACATCATCGCAGCAGTTTTCGCGCTCGGCGCGAACGCGACGGCTGATCCACCACATCGCGGGATGATAAAACATCAAGGTCTCAACGGCGCTCTGGAGAAGATTGGCGGCGTAATCGAACCGGCGAATGTGCGCCAATTCGTGGGCCAGGACGGCTTCGAGTTCCCGCGTGCTCAGATTCACGAGCGCTCCGGCCGGTACCAGGATTACCGGACGCAGCCAACCAATCACCGCCGGAACTTCAGCCAGCGTCGATTCGCACAGACGAATTGTTCGACGGATGCCGAGTCGTTCCGCAAGAACGGCCAACTGCGATTGCCAGAACTCGGGCAGGGGTTGTTTGCTGCGCCATTTCAGTCGCTGTGCGGCAATCCAACCTCCCATCGACCAAGTGGACATCGCGACCACTCCTGCGATCCAGAACCAGACCACGATTTGGATGTAGGGAAGCGAGCTTGACGCCACAACTGGCGTACTCGAGAGCGCAGATATGATCGGTTGGGAATCGGGAACATATGGCGAGGGCGCGACCGGCGAGACCGCCGGATGGTCGCCGAATAACGAAAGAAATGTCGCGATCAACGCGACGGGCATCGCAAGCAAGGAAGAATATCCCAACAGGTAGCGCGCATTCGCCGAGGAACGCCTCAACGCGATGTTGCCTACGGCGAACAACACGGCAATCGCCGCGCATTCCCATAACGAATTAATGATGGCCCAGCCGAGAGCATCCACGATGGTAGAGTTCATCACGCGCCTCCGCGTTGTTCAAATTCGTCCAGCATATTCCGGATTTCGGCCAATTCTTTGGGATTGGCCTTCTTGGTGGCCAGCGCCTGCATCACTAATCGCGCCGCCGATCCGCCGAACACGCGATCGAGCAGGTCGCCCACCATTTGCCGCTGGGTCTGATCTTCGCGCATGCGCGCCGAGTAAACGTGTGCTTTGTTCTTCTCGTCGCGGCTCACGAGGCCCTTGTCCGACATGATCTGCATCAGCTTGAGCACGGTGGTGTAGCCGGTGCCGGGCTTGGAAGTGGAAAGGATCCCATGGACATCGCGAACCGTGGACGGTCCATTCCGCCACAGCACATGCAGGATTTCGAGTTCGCCGTCGGTGGGTCCGGGGTGTTTCATGGCTCCAGCGTAATACGAAAGCTTTCGTAGGTCAAGCCCTTTTTTCATGCATTCGCCATCCGCCATCGGGAACATCAGCTCAGTTTGAAGGCCCGTAAACCTTATACAAGAAGTATCCGATGGCGCATATGCCCCCAAGGTAATAGGTCGTGATTAGCCGCCAAAACAACTTCGGTTCCTTAGCGCGGTACACCACATGACCAAAGCGTGACCAAGCTTCTCCAGTAAACGTCCCACTCACAGCCAGGAACAGTAAGATGACGCCAATTATTAATAAACCATGCGCCCGACTTGGCTGCGAATCAGGCAAGAACAACGTTGCTTCTCCCTTCGTCGCTGGGTTAAACACTGAAGCACCAACCCTAATTGCACCCGCCTAAGCCTTGACAGACATCCATCAACGCGGCATTACATTAGGGCACGATTCTGGCCAGAAAAATCGATGGAAAGAGCTTTTCTTTAGGGCACTTGCGATAATGCTAATGACGTTCGCGTCCGGGAATGGGACGCGCTGTACGAAGCCGGACGGTTTATGAAAGCCATTGTTTATCACCGCTATGGATCGCCAGTGGACATACTTCGGTGCGAAGAGATGGAAAGGCCCTCACCGGGCGGCAACGAAGTTCTTATCAAAGTTTGTGCAGCTTCGGTAAATCCGTTGGATTGCGGCCAGCTGAACGGGATCCCGTATTTTTTTCGCCTAGTGTTTGGGATGCAGGAGCCGTCGGAAAAGCAACCGGGGCGTCCCGGCGTTGACCTTGCGGGCGTGGTGGAGGCGGCCGGCAAGAACGTAACGCAGTTCCGACCGGGCGATCACGTCTTCGGCGTCTGTGTCGATGATCCGCGAGCGCCGGGAACGAAGGTCTGGATGCATCGGCAAGGGTCTTTTGCCGAGTATGTATGTGCCCCGGAGGCAGCCTTTGCGGAGAAGCCGGCGAATGTGACGTTCGAAGAGGTTGCGGCCGCGCCGATTGCGGCGCTCACTGCGTTGCAGGGGCTGCGAGATAAGGGGAAGATCCAGCGCGGGCAAAAAGTGGTAGTCAACGGAGCGTCGGGAGGAGTGGGGACGTTCGCGGTGCAGATGGCGAAGGCGTTTGGCACCGAGGTTACTGGAGTTTGCAGCACTAAGAATGTCGAGATGGTCCGCTCTATCGGCGCGGATCACGTCATTGATTACACACATCAGGACTTCACCGCCGATGGCCGGCTTTATGACCTCATTCTCGACTGTGCGGGAGGGCATTCGCTGTCCGAATACACGCGCGTTTTGAATCCAACCGGCGTTTGCGTGATGGTTGGGGAGATGACCGGCCGCGGAATGATGGGGATCATGGGCCGGCTGATGGGCGCGCTGCTGCTGTCGAAGTTCGGGAGCCGGAAGTTCATTACGTTCCTGGCTAGGCCGGTCCAAGAAGACCTGGTGACGATCAGCAAATTGATGCGAGATGAAAAGGTGAAGCCGGTAATTGACAAGCGCTATCCCATGAGTGAGGCGGCTCAAGCGATTCAGTATGTTGCCGAGAAGCACGCGCGCGGGAAGGTGGTTGTGAAGATGGGCGGCGGGTAACAGTGCGCGTGGTGCGACGTTTGTACTACCGTTAATGGGGAAGGATCGCACTCATGCATTCGTTGGCCAACGCCAGCGTGCTTGTGACCGGAGCCGGGCGGGGTATCGGCAAGCGGCTGGCCATCGGATTCGCGTCCGCGGGCGCCAAGGTGGGCCTTTTGGCGCGCAGCAAGGCCGAATTGGATCTGGCGCATCTTGAAATTGAACATGCGGGCGGCAACGCGCTGCGCATACGCGCCGACGTTACGGATTTCGAACAGGTCAGTGTGGCGGTGGAGCGAATGCACCGGGATTTTGGCGGTCTGAATGTACTGGTGTGCGCCGCGGGGACGCTCGGTCCCATTGGACCTTTCGTAGAACAATCACCGAAAGCGTGGGCGGAAACGATTCACGTGAATTTACTTGGGGTGATGAATTGCTCGAAGGCGGTTCTACCGCGCATGATCGAGCGGCGATCGGGAAAAATCATCGTTCTCGGCGGCAGCGGATCGGCCAACGCGCGGTCCAACTTTGCAGCATATGCCTCATCGAAGACAGCGGTGGTTCGCTTGGTGGAAACACTTGCCGAAGAGGTGCGCGACCACAACATCCAGGTGAACTGCATGTGGCCGGGGAAGACCTATACGCACATGACCGACGAGATCTTGCGCGCGGGCGAGAGAGCCGGCGAAAAAGAGATCGAAGACGCGCTGGAGGTCCGCCGGACGGGCGGCATGGCGCCCGAAAAACAAATTCAGCTTGCATTGTTCCTGGCGTCCGAGCAGTCGAATCACATCAGCGGGAAGCTGATTTCCGTGAGCGACGATTGGAAGAAGCTCAAGGACGGGAGCATTCAGCCGGACGCGTTTACGCTGCGGCGTGTGCAGCGAGCGTAAAGCAGGGTGTATGCTCTTATGCATGCGTGCCCTACATGTAGCATTCATGGTTGTACTTTCGCTGGCGCTGGCCGCCGGCGGTTTCGCACAGACGAAGAAGAAAAAGGTGCTGGCGATCGGCGAGGTGAAAGGTTTTCAGCACGATTCGGTGTCGCATGCCCTGGCCACGATTGAGCAGCTCGGACAGCAATCGGGCATTTACGACACTTACATCCGCACCGATTCTGAACTGCTCACGAAGCAAAAAATCCCCGCCGGCAATGCGAAAAATCTGAACTACTTCGATGCGGTGATTTTTTATACTACCGGCGAGCTGGACATGAGCGATCAGCAGAAGCAGGACCTGCTTTAGTTCGTGCATGACGACGGCAAGGGTTTCATCGGCATCCACAGCGCCATCGATACTTTTTACAAATGGCCCGAATACGGCGAGATGATCGGCGGCTATTTCAACCAGCATCCCTGGGGCGTGTTCGACGCACCCATGGTGGTTGAAGACCCGAATTTTCCTGGCATGCAGGGTTTCCCGCGTGCGTTCACGTTCCGCGATGAAATCTATCAGCCGAAGAATTACTCACGCGAAAAATGTCACGTCATTATCAGCATGGACGCGAGTAAGCTGGACCTGAGCAATCCGCGGGTCTCGGACGAGCGGCGCGCTGACAAGGATTTCGCCGTGGCGTGGGCCAAGATGTACGGCAAGGGTCGCGTGTATTACAACACCATCGGCCACCGCGAGGAGAGTTGGGATCGCAAAGATGTGCAGACGATGTATCTAGAGGCCGTCAAATGGGTGTTGGGGTTGACCAACGCCGACGTGACGCCGAATCCGAAAAAGTAGAGAGCGCGCTACTCGTGCCTCAGTGCATTCAGCGGATCGACGCGGCTGGCGCGGCGTGCGGGAACGAGGCAGCCCAGAATTCCGGCTGACGTCAGCACGAGAATGACTCCCGCGAACGTGACCGGATCGCCGGGGCTGACATCGACGAGAATGGAACGCAGCAAGCGAGCTACGGCGAATGCGAGAGGCAGACCGATTAACAGGCCGACGGCGACTTGTCCCAGTCCTTGGCGGAACACCATTTGGAGGACTTGCGCATCCGAGGCTCCGAGCGCCATGCGAACGCCGATTTCGCGAGTACGTTGGCTGACGGCATGAGCGACGACCGCGTACAATCCTACGCAAGCGAGCACTAGCGCGACGAAAGCGAACATGCTGAACAGTGTTCCCACGGCGCCAACCTCCAAACGGCTTCGCGAGATGCGTGCGTCCAACGTATCGATGTCGTAAACGGGAAGGTCGGGATCGAGCTGTTGGACTTCCTTGCGGACTGCCTCGGAGAGCATCGCGGGCGACACGCGAGTACGGACAGCTATGAACATCACGCGTTGTGGATCGGCCTGATACGGCAGGTAAATCATGGGTGATTGGCCAGTCGGAATCATGACGTTCTGCTGGATATTCGGAACCACGGCCAACACTTGCATCCAGGGTTTTGCAGCATCGCCTTCGAGAACGCGAATTTGCTTTCCTAATGGATCTTGATTGGGCCAGTATTTCGCCGCAAAGCTGCGGTTGACGATTACTACCGCGTCATCGGAATCGGCGAACAGGCGCCCGCGAACCGGCAATGCCTGCATGACTCGAAAATAATTCGGGCTCACCACAATCCCACTTGCGGTGAGCTCGACCGAAGAAGCGCCTTCGACGCTGCACCGAAACCTCATGACCCCGAGACGCGAGGGAGGTAACGCGGTCGCAATGGCGGATGCTTCCACGCCCGGGAGTGATTCGAGGCGCGGCGCCAACTGATCATGAAACGAGGTCAAATCCTGCGGGCGCGGATACTTCGCCTCAGGGAGGTTGATGTGCATGGTCAGGACATTCGCGGGATTCACGCCGAGCGGTGAGTTGTAGACCTTAACAATGCTACGAATCATCAGGCCAGCGCCGGTGAGTAGGACCACGCACAGGATCATTTCGAAGACGACGAGGGCGCCGGCGAGGCGTCGTCCGCGAGTTCCACCAGCAGCCGACTGGCCGCCATCTTTGACGGAGCTGTTGATATCGACGTTGGCGAGTTTCAACGCGGGAGCGAGGCCGAACAAGATGCCTGTGCCGATGGAAATCGCCGCGAGAAAGGCGAGCGCGTCGGTGTTCAACGAGAAATCGACCCAGGAGGGCTTGCGGCCGCCGTTCAGGGCCATATGTTCGAACCATCGCAATCCGGCGATCGCGACCAGGCACCCGAAGAGTCCTCCGGTTGCCGATAACATCGCGCTTTCGACCAGAAGCTGCCGGATGATTCGGGCGCGTCCGGCGCCGATGGCGATGCGAATGGAGATCTCGCGGGCGCGTGAGGAAGCTCGGGCGAGCAGAAGATTGGCCACGTCGGCACAGGCGATCAGCAGCACGAAGGTAACCGCGAAGAACATGGCGTAAAGGAGGCGGCGGGCCGCATAGATGCCGATCAAGTTGAGCATCGGCTCGACCTCGACGACGACGTTCTTGTATGTCTTCGGATCTCGATTCGTCACGTTGCGAACGAAGGCGTCGATCTCGGCGCGGGCGGCGGGCAATGTCGTGTTTCCCGCGAGTCGCCCTATCACAAATCCGAGATGGCCGGCGAGCAGATCGGCGGGGGTGAGGGGGGTCCACAGGTCGGTGTCTTCGGGGAATTGAATGCCGGCCGGCATCACGCCGACGATTTCGCGGGCGACGCCGTTGACGCGAATGGTTTTTCCGATGATGTTCGGATCGCCGCCGTAGCGATTTTGCCAAAGCAGGTGCGTCAAGACGACCACGGGACGACCTGCGCCGCGCTCATCGTCGGCGATGATTCCCCGGCCGAGAATCGGCTTGCCGGAAATCAGCGAGAATCCGCCGGCGGTGATCTGAGCACCGCTGTAGCGTTCCGGCAGCGACACGCCGTCGCTGATGTTGACCGCCTGAAAGCCATAGGCCGCAACCGTGTCCAGGCTTTTGATGCGCGCCAAGGAAAGGTCGGCGAGCGCTGGAATGAGGGTGAACAGATCACGCCCAGAGGCGTCATTCACCGAAACAGTCACCAACCGATCCACGTTATCGACGCCCATTTTGAACGAAAGGGCCGAGTGCACGACGGTAAACATGGTGGTGTTCGCGCCGATGCCGAGCGCGAGCGCCAGCGCCGCTACGATGGTCACGCCGCGATTGTTTGCCAGCGTTCGCACCGCGTAGCGAATATCCTGCCACCAGCTTTCGAGGAAGGTGAACGCCCAAAGATCGCGGCACTTTTCTTTAATCGCGCTGGCGTTTCCGAAATGGACGGGGTCGCCCGATTGTTCCAGGTGGAAGCGCAACTCATCTTCCAGATCGCGATCGAGCTGACGGCGGCGGCGGAAGCGCTTCCAGAATCGTTTCATGCGGTCTCCATGACTCGCGCGATGGCTGAAGCGAGGCGAGCCCAGTCACTCTGTTCCTTGACTAGCTGCTTACGTCCAAGCGCGGTCAACTTGTAGTATTTCGCGCGGCGATTGTTTTCGGAAACACCCCACTCGGAATCGATCAAATCGTCCAGCTCCAGGCGATGCAGCGCCGGATAAAGCGAACCCTCTTCCACGCGGAGCACTTCGTCGGAAACTTGCTGGATGTGTTGCGCGATTCCCCAACCATGCAGCGGTCCGCGCGAAAGCGTCTTGAGGATGAGCATGTCGAGGGTTCCTTGGACGAGTTCGCCTTTGTCTTTTCCCATAGACGCTTGATAGGAGTATGAGCCCCAAGTGCGATCTTGTCAAGTCCAAGCATCGGCATGAGTGCCGATGCGGCACGCAAGAGTGCGTGCGCCACATCGCGCCTAGCCAGGCAAACGAATCAAGACTTGGCTTCGAGTGCTTCCGGATTCTCGTGCCGCTTCAACTGGCCGCACGCGGCAAAAATATCGCGACCACGTGGTTTGCGCACGAAACACGGCATCGATCGGCGCACGATGGATTGGAAGGAATGCACGCGCTCGGGATCGGGGGTCTCAAACGCAATCCCCGGCCCGGGATTCAGCGCGATCAGATTCACCTTGGCGTTCAGATGCGCCAACAGCTTCACTACCCGGCGGGCATCGGCATCGGTATCGTTCACGCCCTTGAGCAGCACATATTCGAAAGTCAGCTTCTCCCAGGGCCGCAGCGGGTAGGGCTTGCAGGCGTCGAGCAAATCCTTGAGCGGATATTTGCGCGTGATCGGCATCAGCGCCTGGCGCTGTTCTTCGGTGGACGCGTTGAGTGAAATGGCGAGCTTGGGCCGCACGGGCTCACGGCCGAGTTCGGGGATTTTCGGAACGATACCGGCGGTGGACAGCGTGATGCGTCGCGGCGACAACGCGATGCCCTTGGCGTCGGTCAGCAATCGCGTAGCTTTGATGACGTTTGGCAGATTCAGTAGCGGCTCGCCCATACCCATCATGACGATATTGAGCCGGTCGGCGCCGGTCGACAGTTGATGCGTCCGCATGACGAAGAGCACCTGGCCGACAATTTCGCCGGCGGTCAGATTGCGCTCCAGGCCCATGAGCGCGGTGAGGCAGAATTGGCAATTAACGGCGCATCCAACCTGGCTGGAGATGCAGATGGTGTCGCGACCTTCTTCGGGCATGAGCACGGTCTCGACGGTTTTGCCGTCTTCGAGCGCGAGCAGGTAGCGTCGTGTGCCATCCACGGAGCGATACTCGCGGGCGAGCTGGGGAAGGCCCATATCGAGCCGGGAAGCCAGTTCTTTTCTTAAGGATACAGGTAGAGTGGTGATCTGGACCAGATCGGCGACCTTCTCGCGGTAGACCGCTTCGTAGATCTGGCGGGCGCGGAAGGCCGGCTGACCTTGGAGAGCCTGCTCCAGGTCGGAAACTTCAAGCCCCACAATAGTTTGCGCCACGATTTCAGTCTAACACCCGGGCCGAATGACGCGCGATACAATAGAGTTAGTGGCTCTGGCAACCGCAAACGACGTACATGAACGCAGCATCGAGACGACCATTTTGCCCAACGGGGTCCGGGTGATCACCGAGCAAATGGACCACGTTCGATCGGTGTCGTTGGGGGTGTGGATCACCACCGGTTCGCGCGCGGAAACGCCGGATGAAAACGGAATTTCGCATTTCATCGAGCACATGGTTTTCAAAGGGACCACGCAGCGCAGTGCGGAGGACATCGCGCGGTCGGTGGATTCGATCGGGGGCGGACTGGACGCGTTTACCGCCAAGGAGATGGTGAGCTACAACACCAAGGTTCTGGACGAACATGTGCCGCTGGCTTTCGACGTTCTGGCCGACATGGTGAGGCATCCTTTGTTCCGCGCCGAGGATATCGAGAAAGAAAAAGGCGTGATCCTGGAAGAGCTGAAGATGGAGGTGGACAATCCCGAGTACCTGCTGCACGAGATTTTCACCAGCAATTTTTGGAAGGACCATTCCATCGGCAAACCGATCCTGGGCACGAAGGAAACGGTACGAAAATTCGACCGGGAGATGATCGATCATTACTATCGCCGCTACTACTCGCCATCGAACATCCTGATCACGGCCGCGGGCAATCTGGAACACGATCGAATTGTGGAGCTGGCGCGCAATCATTTTGAGGACTTGCCGTCGAACGGTACGATTTCGCCCGACGCGGCTCCGACGGCACACGCGCGGCTGGTTTTTCGCAACAAGGGTTCGCTGGAACAAACCCATTTGTACATGGGCGTGCCGGCGTATCCGTTTCCGCACGATCTGCGCTTCGCTTGCTACGCGCTCAACACGGTACTGGGTGGGGGGATGAGCTCGCGATTGTTTCAGAACATTCGTGAAAAACAAGGCCTGGCTTACGCGGTTTACTCTGAACTCACGATGTATCGCGATGCCGGATGCCTGGCAATCTACGCGGGCACATCCACGGAGACCATCCGCAAGGTGATCGCATCGATTGTT
>Ga0335078_10013937_pt1 | contig 11912 bp, 11 predicted proteins | sample Lox_Sample_32_FD_206711 | JGI IMG/M metagenome (GOLD analysis project Ga0335078, IMG submission 206711) | Soil microbial communities from Loxahatchee National Wildlife Refuge, Florida, United States - Lox_Sample_3.2 | ecosystem: Environmental > Terrestrial > Soil > Wetlands | place: USA... | reverse complement strand
CACCGCATCCTGAAAGAAGAGTTGCGGGTGCTGGCCAATGCTCACCCTCTCAACCCTGAAGCCTACGAACGAATCCAATCGCTGCGCCGTGAGGTATACGACAGCAACGACTATCAGGAGGGCATCCGCGCATTCTTTGAGAAGCGCAAGCCGGAGTTCCACGGGCGATAATAGCCAGCCTACCGTCTACAGTTTACTCAGGAAATCGACAATCTCAGGCTGGCTCCAGTCGACCGCGCCGATGAATTTACGGCGCACGATTCCATTGCGGTCGATGATGTAGGTCTCAGGAAATTTGAACGTGCCGTAGAGATTATTGGCCTTCTGATCGGGATCACGGACGGTCAAGAGATCAATTCTGTGATCCTTCAGAAAGTTGTGGTAGGCCTCGTTGTCTACGTCCACGCTCACCGCGACCACGGTCACGCCTTTGTCTTTCATGCGCTGCTGCAACTGGACCAGTGAAGGCATTTCCTCCACGCAGGGAGCGCACCAGGTAGCCCAGAAGTTCAAAAGCACGATTTTGCCGCGGAAGTCGCGGATCTCGACCTTGCGATCCGCATCCTGCACGATGAAGTCGGGGGCAGCAGTCCCGATGCGAGGTGGACGGGAGCCGCCATAGCAGCCGCTGAGAATGATCGCAAAGATAATAAGAGCGAGAACGAGGGCAACGAAGACGTGTCGCACAAAGATATAATAAAGGATTGCTCGTGCTGCGATTGTGAATTCATGGCCAAAGCACCTTCGGTCTCGGTGATTGTTCCGGCGCGGAACGAAGAGGCCTGTCTTGGCAGGTGCCTGCAATCTCTGGTCAGCCAGGAAGGCGTGGAGTTCGAGATCATCGTGGTCGATGATGCCTCTACCGATCGCACCCGTGAGATTGCTCAGTCCTTCCCGCCAGTGAATCTTGTAAGTGCCGCTTCGGTACCGCCCGGCTGGACGGGGAAGAACAATGCCGTATGGACGGGAGCAAAGCAAGCGCGCGGGCAGTGGCTGCTATTCACCGATGCCGATACCTATCACTTGCCGGGCTCGCTGGCACGGAGCGTGGCCAAGGCGCTGGAACACGGCGCCGCCTTGCTTTCCTATTCGCCGCGGCAGGAAGTGCGGGGTTTGTGGGAGAAGGCGGTCATGCCCGTGATTTTTGCGGAGCTGGCGGTGACTTATCGCCCTTCGCAGGTCAGCGATCCGGCATCGAACGTGGCCGCCGCGAATGGACAATACATTTTGGTTACGCGGGAGGCCTATGACGCCGTCGGCGGTCACGCGGCTGCGGGAAGCGATCTGCTGGAGGATGTGGCATTAGCGCGGGCGGTCAAAAAGTCCGGCCGCAGGATTTACTTCCGCTACGGCGGCGATGCCGTGCGCACCCGCATGTACCGCAGCTTTAGGCAATTGCGGGAAGGCTGGACGAAGAATCTCGCACTGCTGTTCCCATCTCCGCTGCGGCTGGCATTTGTTCGGTTTGCGGAGTTTTCCCTGATTATGGGCAGCGCGATCGCCGCACTCTTCGTGGCTCGTGGGCATATTTCATTGGCGACAACCTGCGGCGCCGTTGCCTTAGCGTTGATTGCTGTCGAGCAACTGCGCATCCGAAGGGCTCACTTCGCTTGGGACGCCAGCCTGCTTTCACTCGCTGGGCTCCCCATGTTCTCCTATCTGTTATGGCGGTCGCAGCGCTTTCATAAGCTCGGAAAAGTAACGTGGAAGGGCAGGCAGGCTCAGCGGCCAAAACAGGTGCTGGCCACGCCCCACGCCCGGGTGTCGTAACCGAGGGACTCATGGTTTATCTGACCCGCAAGGCCGAGTTTTCTGCTTCGCACTATTACCACAACCCGGAATTCAGCGCAGAGGAGAACCAGCGTGTCTTCGGCAAATGCAATAACCCGAACGGACATGGCCACAACTACACCCTGGAAGTCACCGTGAAAGGCGAAATCGACCCGCGTTCCGGGTTTGTGATCGATTTAAAACAACTGAAAGAGGTCCTCAATCGCGAAGTACTGGAGGCGATGGACCATCGTTTTCTGAATAAGGAAGTCCCCGAGTTCTTCACGCGTATTCCTACGACAGAAAATCTGGCGATCTCCATCTGGGAACGCCTGGCGCGGAAGTTGAAGGCCGCGCAGTTGCATCGGGTGCGCGTGTATGAGACGCCGGATCTGTTCGTCGACTTCTACGGGGAAGCATGAAGGCCTACCTTACCCGGCGTTACATGTTTTCGGCTTCCCATCGCTTACACAGCGATGCCATGACTGCCGAGGAGAATCGTGCGACCTACGGCAAGTGCAATAACCCGTATGGACATGGTCATAATTACACCCTCGAGGTTACCGTCGGCGGCCCGGTCGATCAGCATACGGGAATGGTCTGCAACCTGACGGATTTGGACGGGTTTGTGGAAACAAGGATATTGAAGCGCTTTGATCGGCAGAACCTGAATGCGATGCCGGAGTTCTCCGACTCGGTGCCGACGACGGAGAACCTGTCTGTTGTTGTCTACGATATTTTGCAGCGGGAGTTTGCCGGCGCTCATCTGAAAAAGGTACGGTTCGAGGAAACCATGATGAATTCCTTTGAATACGCTGGAGATGAAGAGCCTCCCAGATAGTGCAACGGGAAGGGAATAGACCATGAATCCATCGGTGGAAACACCTACTTTGACCAGCGCAAGTTACGAAGATCTGGTACGGGAGATGATCGTGCGCCTGGGCGAGGATCCCACGCGCGAAGGATTGGTGCGTACTCCCAGTCGCGTGCATCGGGCCTACGAATACTTGATGAAAGGTTACAAAGATGACCCGGACGCATTGCTGAAGAATGCACTGTTCACGGTCACCTACGACGAGATGGTGATCGTAAAAGACGTCGAAATGTTCAGCCTGTGTGAACACCACATGCTGCCTTTCTTCGGTAAGGTGCACGTAGCCTATATCCCGAATGGCAAAGTCATCGGGCTCAGCAAGATTCCGCGGCTGATCGAAATTTTCTCCCGGCGGCTGCAGATTCAGGAGCGGCTGACCACCCAGATCGCCGAAACCATTCAAAAGGCAATCGAGCCGCAGGGAGTCGGGGTGGTCATCGAGGCTCGCCACTTGTGCATGATGATGCGTGGAGTAGAAAAGCAGCACTCGGCGGCGGTGACCTCTTCCATGCTCGGCTGCTTCCGCGATGAACAGGAAACTCGTTCGGAGTTTCTGTCACTGATTCGTAACCGTCCGAACGGAGTCTGAAGGCGTCCTACGCCGTTTCGTGATTCAAACCCGCTTTATTACGGCGGAGTCACGGTTTCCCGCGAGTAAGCCAGATTCATTTGCAGTGTGAGAGGCTTCTTGCTGTCCCAGTCGCTAGGCCAAGCCTTCAATGGACTGGCCTTGGCAAAGGCATCGCGCACGCTTTGATCGAGGCCTGAATCCCCGGAACTGGAGGTCAGCTTAAGATTGGAAACTGTGCCGTCCTTCGCAACATCGAAGCTGAGCGTGAGATTGCATGGTTGCTTGATCAGCGCTGGGTTGGCTGTCGTCAGCAGCGGGTTTCGCAGCCTGGAAAGGACATCGTTCACGTAGGATCTTAGCCCCTCAACCGGCGGAGCACTGAGCAGGGTAACGTTCATCTGCAGGTGCACGGCGGTCATAGCGGGACTCCCCGGGCTGCCGGGATTCCCGGCCAGGTGAGTCGCTACCGGCTCTGCGGCGTCTTCACTGGCCTCTTCCGATTGCAGGCTTTGGAATCTCTTGGCCTGCTCGAGAAAAGATTGAACAGCTTCGGCATTCGCTTTTTCCTGGGGATTACGTGCCCATGCTGTGGCGCGGGCGGCGGCGATGTCCGCTTCCTTGAACTCATTCATGCGCGCCAGGACCTGCGCCAGGCTGAGCTGATAGTTGGAGCTAGCCGGCTCCAAAGCCACGGCCTTCCTGGCGAATTGCAAAGCGTCTGCATGATTTTGGGTGCGCGCGGCCAGGTAGACACCAAGCAAGGCGTAGGGCGGAGAAAAGTCCGGGTCGAGGGCGATCGCCTTGCGAAGGTCTTCCTCCACTGGGGCGTTAGTGGTCATCATTCCGCCCCCCGAGGTAGCGATTACTGCTCGCAAATAGCGCGCAGAAGCATTGTCAGGATTAAGCGCGACCGAGCGCGACGCCGATTCCAGAGCTTTCTCCCGCTGCCCCGCGAGAAACTGGGTCATGGCGAGATATTCATGGCCGATCGCCACATTGGGATCGAGTCGGACCGCATCCGTGAGCAGTTCCGCTGCTTGCTGATTTTGGCCGCGAACCGCAGCAAAACCGCCGCGATAGGCTTCCGCCTCGCCGTCGGACAGGACGCGAACTTTAGGATTATCATCGGCGACTTTTGGCGGCGGCAATTTCAAATAAAAGAAAAGAGCCTGGTGGACGTAACCCTGCAGGGTGGCTTGCAGCTTGTTAAGGTCGCCGAACGCCAGATTCGCAGCTTCTTCCTCACTTTTTCCGCGGTCCAACGCATCCAGATATGAGACCAGAAGTTGCTTGTGCGCCTGCCGATCGCCGACCATTAAATAATGAGTAAGTGCCCACGACTCCGCATAGAAGATCGAACTTCGGTTGCTTTCGTTGTAGTAGGGCGAGGATTGGTCAACCTTGAACAAAATGTTCAGTGGAATCAGGGGCTGCTGGTTAAGCTCGGTTAGCAGAAGACTGTCAGATTCCCCCATGCCAACATACTTTTCCTGAATCTCGGTATGGCCAAAAACCTCGGCCAGGCCCTCGGACAACCACACGGGCAGATCAGGGAAGTACGGCATCGTGATGGAGTGGTAGTACTCGTGATACAGCGTTTCGAAGGGATTCGATTTGACCCTGGGATCGGCCGGCTCATACTGCGTATCGGCGTCAAGTTGTACGGCCGCAAAATACTGATACAGGCGGTCGGAGAATAGCCCTGCGGGGTGCGTGTGGCCCTTTACCCAGTACTCGGGAAGAAGCTCGCGCATGGTTCCTTCATCCCTGGCGGCAAGTACCGTGACAAAAGGGCTAGGGTGAGCGTTGGCTATCGCGATTGACTCCCGAAAAACTGCACGAATCTCTTCAAACTGCAGCGCGGTCTTGCGGGCTTGCTTCTCTCCGGCATTGCTTACTACCAGGAAGTGAGCGCTGCGAACTTCGATCCATTGCTCGTGCTTTGCTTGGGACAGAGAAGAGACAAGAACAACGATGGCGAGAGCGGCGGCACTGCGGTACTGACACATATCGACTTACTGGCCGCATAGCATAGCGCAGGCTTGCGGGTTTGACCAGCTTTTTGCGACGGCTCAGAAGGCGTCGATCCCGGTGACGCTCTGACCGATGATCAGGGTATGAATATCGTGCGTGCCCTCATAGGTCTTAACCGATTCCAGATTCATCATGTGGCGCATAAGGGGATACTCGTCGGCGACGCCGTTGGCGCCGAGAATATCGCGTGACATGCGGGCGCACTCCAGCGCCATCCAGACGTTGTTTCGCTTCGCCATGGAAATGTGCTGGAAGCCGGATTTGTTCTGATCCTTCAGCCGCCCTACCTGCAGCACCAGCAACTGGCCCTTGGTGATTTCGTTGATCATCCAGGCGAGTTTTTCCTGCACCAACTGGTGAGAGGCGATTGGCTTATCGTGAAACTGTTTGCGCAGAACCGAGTATTGAAGGGCACAGTCGTAGCATGCCATGGCGGCGCCCAACGCGCCCCACGCGATGCCGTAGCGGGCCTGGTTCAGGCACATCAGCGGAGATTTCAGCCCGCCGCTTGCCGGCAACAGGTTCGCTTCCGGAATGCGAACATCCTGCATCGACAGGCCGGAGGTCACGGAAGCGCGCAGCGACCACTTGCCGTGAATATCTTCGGCTTTGAATCCCGGGCGGTCGGTCTCGACCAGAAATCCACGGATGCGATTGTCCTCCTCTTCCACTTTCGCCCAGATGACAGCGACATCGGCGATGGTGCCGGAGGTGATCCACATCTTTTCGCCGTTCAGCACATATTCCTTGCCGGACTTCCGGGCGCGGGTGCGCATGCCCCCGGGATTCGATCCGAAATCCGGCTCGGTCAGTCCGAAGCAGCCGAGTTTCTCGCCTTTTTGCAGGGCCGGGAGCCAGGTCTGCTTTTGTTCCTCGCTGCCGAAGCTGTAAATCGGATACATCACCAGAGCCGACTGCACGCTTACAAACGAGCGCACGCCGGAGTCGCCGCGCTCCAACTCCTGCGTCACCAGTCCATATTCCACATTCGACATTCCAGCGCAACCGTACCCCTGCAGGCTGGCGCCGAAGAAGCCCAAGTCAGCCATCGGTTTGACCAGTTCGCGGGGAAAACGGCCGGCGCGGTTGCACTCCTCGATGATGGGAATCAGGTTATCTTCGATGAACTTGCGCGCGGTGTCGCGCACCAGTCGCTCGTCATCGCTTAGCAAAGCATCGAACTCGATGAAGTCAACTCCGCGGAATTTGAGGGCCATAAAAGACTCTCTTTCTTGTAGAAGAAACTTTCAACGCTACCAAAGCGGTCCGAAGGCGTCAAACGGGAGACTTTCGCCTGCAAATCTCTCGAGATTCATCGTACACTTCCGCATATCTCCCGCGGTGGTCGCACCCTTAAATGTAGAAGCGGAAGGAGGGACGTGACCAGTCTCAATGCATTCGGGCTCTTTGCCGTAACTGCCATGATGTTGTGCTACGCGCTGGAAAAGCGCAGCCGCTGGTTTGTGCTCGGCTTCGCCTTGGCTTGTGTTCTGGGATCAATCTACGGTTTTCTGCAGGGGGCTTGGCCGTTTGGCCTGGTTGAAGGAGTATGGTCCCTTATAGCCATCAGGAGGTGGTGGTTAGGCTCACAAGCAGCGCAATAGCGTATTCTGCCCTTTGCTGAGGTGACGCCATTTTTACAATCTTTTTGCAGGTTGGTGGTAAGCAGCCGACCCTTTAGCATCTAAACTGTCCAGGCGGATGTGGGAAACATGACTTCTTTGTGGAGGCATCGGGGAGGGGTTGCGCTACTGGCAGGCTTGCTGTTGAGCCTGATAGGGAGTGCGGTAGCGGCAGATATTCCGTCTAGCGCGTCCTCTCTCGATAGTGGTTTCCGTTTGCTTTATGATCTGGACTTCGATCGCGCTCATCAGGTCTTTGTTTCGTGGCAGAATGACCACCCCGACGATCCGATGGGACCGGTGAGCGACGCGGCCGGATTATTGTTCTCTGAATTCAGCCGGCTGGGTGTTCTGGAATCGCAATTCTATGAGAACGACCACGCTTTTGACTCCCGGAAGAAGTTTACCCCGGATCCTGCTGTAAGGGATCGCTTTGAGGCGGCCCTGAGTCAAGCAGAAACCCGCGCTCAGGCTCGACTGGAGAAGAGCCCTAAGGATCGGGACTCGCTTTTTGCTTTGACCCTGGCCTCGGGGTTGCGAGCCGATTACGCCGCGCTCATCGAGAAACGAAACCTAGCGTCGCTGCACTTCACCAAAGAAGCCACGATTTGGGCGACTCAACTGCTTGCCGTCGATCCAGAATGTTATGACGCCCACTTGGCCACGGGAGTAAGCCAGTACATCGTTGGCAGCCTGTCTGCGCCGGTGCGCTGGCTGGTGCGCCTGGGAGGTGTCTCCGGCGACAAGGCGGCGGGCATCAGCGAACTCCAATTAACCGCCGGGCACGGCAGGTACCTCGCTCCCTTCGCCCGCATCCTGCTCGCCATTGCCTATCTGCGCGAGAAAGATAAAGGGAGAGCCCGGGATCTGCTGGTTTCCCTGCGCAACGACTTTCCTGAGAACCCGCTCTTCGCGCGCGAGATCGGCCGCCTGGACTCACAGCGCTAGCTTGCCGTTGCGCTAAGTGCAAGCGCTGGTTGGTGATTCACCAGAAATTCACCCTCTTGTAACCAGCCTGTAACATTCCGGACGTAAAAACAACCCTACGAAAAAAATCCAAGGAGGATTCATCGCGTGATAAGACGCATGGCGTTGTTGTGTCTGGTCCTTGCGCTACCCGCTTTTGCCCAGACCACATTGAACGGCGCGGGCGCAACATTTCCTTATCCGATGTATTCAAAATGGTTCAGCGAATACCACAAAGCACATCCAGACATTGAAATCAATTACCAGTCCATCGGCAGCGGTGGCGGCATACGCCAAGTCCTGGCCGGAACGGTGGATTTCGGGGCCAGCGACGGGCCTATGAGCGACGAGCAACTGGCCCAAGCCAAGATCAAGATTCTGCATGTTCCCACCGTCTTAGGCGCAGTGGTTCCTGCCTATAACATTCCCGGCGTCAGCGGTGATATCAAGTTCACCGGTGAGGCCTTGGCAAACATTTTCCTGGGCAAGATCACGACCTGGAATGACCCGGCTATCGCCAGCGCGAACCCCGGCGTGAACCTTCCCAACCAGCCAATCATTGTGATTCATCGTTCCGACGGAAGCGGCACCACCTACATCTTCACGGATTATCTCTCCAAAGTCAGCCCGGAATGGCAAGGCCAGGTGGGCAAGGGTACGTCCGTGAAGTGGCCGGTGGGGCTTGGCGGCAAGGGGAACGAAGGGGTGGCGGGAATGATCCGCCAGATGCAAGGCGGCATTGGGTACATCGAATTGATCTACGCGGTACAGAACAAGATCCCCTATGGCGTGGTGAAGAATGCGGCAGGAAATTTTGTCAAGGCCAGTCTGGAAAGCGTAACCGCCGCTGCCGCTTCGGCTAAGAGCATGCCTGCGGACTTTCGAGTTTCGATCACGAATGCTCCCGGGAAAGACGCCTATCCTATCTCCAGCTTTACCTGGCTGCTGATTCCGGCCCAGTCCAAGGACGCTGCCAAGGGCAAAATTCTCGCCGACTTCCTGAACTGGATGGTCGACGACGGTCAAAAGATGACGGCCGAACTGACCTATGCGCCGTTGCCGGAAAACGTCGCGGAGAAGGTCAAGGCGGAGATCAAACAAGTCCGGTAGTCAAGCAAATCGATCATTTGGAATTCATAGCTCGCCTCCAATCCCCCGCGAGGCAAAGGAGAGAAGATGAAGTCCGTTCTCACGTGGTGCCTAGTTCTATTTTCTGCCGCGACCTCGTTGGCGCAAACTGCGACTCCAACACCAACCAAGAAGAAGGCAGCCAAGACGGCGATTACTGCCGATGAGGTGCAGGAACTGAAGAACGCTCTTGCAGCTCAACAGCAGCAGATTCAGCAACTGCGAGAGGAAATGCGGAAACGGGACGCAGCCCTGCAGCAGGCTGAGCAGCAAATGCAGCAGGCTCAGGCCGCAGCGTCCGAGGCTCAAGCTAAAGCCGACCAGGCTGCGTCGCAAGCCAGCCAGCAACAGCAGGCGGTATCCGATCTCAAGACCGACGTTTCGGACATCAAGCAGAACGCAACCAACGCAGCTTTAAGCTTGCAGGAAACTCAGAAAAACATCCAATCGACTCTGGAAAGCCCGTTGGCAATTCATTACAAAGGAATCAACATAACCCCCGTCGGCTTTCTGGCGGCGGAAACGGTATGGCGCCAACACGCGTTGGGATCGGACGTGAACACTCCGTTCAACTCGATTCCTTTCGACGGCGCCGCACAGAGTCACATGAGCGAGTTCTTCGGTTCAGGACGGCAGTCGCGGGTCGGAATGCTGGCTGAAGGCAAGCTGAGTAGTTTCACGATGCGGGGTTACGTCGAGGCAGACTTTCTCTCGGCTGGCGTTACCTCCAACAATAACCAGAGTAATAGCTACACCCTGCGCCAGCGGCAGATGTGGGGTCAGGCGGCCTTGAACAACGGCTGGACTTTCACCGGGGGCCAGATGTGGAGCCTGGTGACGGAAACCAAGAAAGGCATGGACAATCGCACCGAGGCGTTGCCCATGACCATTGATGCACAGTACAGCGTCGGCTTCAGCTGGATGCGACAGTATGGATTCCGCGTCACCAAGAATTTCAACAATAAGGCGTGGCTGGGTTTTTCGGTGGAGAACGCCCAGACCATCCTTGGTGGACACGGCGCGAGCAACAACTTCCTCGTTGGTGCTCAAGGCACCGGCGGCGGACTTTACAACGGCACTACCAACTATTCGTTTAATGCGACCCCCGATTTTGTGGGCAAGTTCGTCTTTGAACCGGGATTCGGGCACTACGAAGTCTTTGGACTCTTGCGAGACTTCCGTGACCGCATCTATCCCGGCGCAACCCTGCTGAGCTCCACCGGGACGCCGGCCCCATCCGTTCAGGGTGCATTCAACAATTCTGAACTTGGTGGTGGCGCGGGTGCGAACGCTCGCTGGACCCTCGACAAGAAGGTTGACGTGGGCATCCACTTCCTGGGTGGCGTAGGCGTTGGACGTTATGGCTCCTCCCAGCTCCCCGATGTAGTTGCCCGGCCAGACGGGGTGCTGACACCCGTGAAGAATTTCCAGATGCTGGGTACGTTGGAATATCACGGCAAGAAGCTGGACATTTACAGCAACTACGGTGCGGAATACGAAGACCGGGTCGCCTACGTGAATGCCGGTAAGGGCGTCGGTTACGGGTCCACGCTGTTTAACAATTCAGGGTGCGGCACAGAGACCGTACCAGCCTCAACCACCAATCCAGTAATCACTGGCATTACGCAGGACCCGATCACCGGCGTGGTCACACCTACCACGGGCACCGTGCCGGCTCCGGGTTCCTTGGGTACTCCGTTGAGCGGCGGGTACAACCCCGGCGGGCTCAAGAATTGCAACGGCGATACCCGGGTGATCATGGAAGGGACCCTCGGGTTCTGGTATCGCTTTTACAAAGGGCCGAAAGGCACATTGCAATGGGGGCCCCAATATTCGTACTTGGATAAGAACATCTGGGCCGGCACCGGCGGAAACCCCAACGCCACCGAGAACATATTCCTCACTTCCTTCCGTTATTACTTGCCGTAGTGAGGGGAACTCGCTTCTTAACTCAGGCGCCGGCCAGCAGCCGGCGCTTTCTTGTTGTGCCAAGGATTCGATTGCGGTTCTGGTGCGCCGGTCCGAACCCACCGCCACCCGGTGCTTTATACTGGAAGTCTTCCTGTAGGAGTTATGGCGCGCAATTCACTGGAAAACTCGGCTTATTACATCAACCGCGAGCTTTCCTGGCTGGCCTTCAACCGCCGGGTGCTCGAGGAAGCCGAGGATCACAACAATCCCGTTCTGGAGCGGGTGAAGTTCCTGTCGATCTCCGCCAGCAATCTGGATGAGTTTTTTGAAGTGAGAGTCGCGGGCCTGGTGCAGCAGATTGAGGACGGTTACTCCGAAGCCGGGGCGGACGGTCTGACGCTTTTGCAGGAGCGTGATGCGGTTGCGCGCGAGACCCACGAGTTCGTGGACGAGCAGTATCAATGCTGGAACGAGCAACTCCGCCCCCTGCTGGCGGAGAGCGGTATCCGGGTCTTGGGAATACATGAACTCGATGGCCGGGCGCGGAGTTTCGTGGATGAGTATTGCGAACGGGAACTGGACCTTTTGCTGACTCCGGTCACGGTCGATCCGGCTCACCCGTTCCCACGAGTCATTAACAAGGCCTTGTGTGTGGCCTTTTTGTTGCGTCGGCGCCGGCGCTCGTCCATGACCTATACCGGCGTGGTCACGGTGCCGAGGGCTCTGCCCCGCCTGGTGCGCTTGCCTTCGGAAGGAACGGTTGATTTTATTTTCCTCGCCGATTTGGTTGCGCACCACGCGGCGCGCATGTACCACGGCTACGACATCGTCTCCTCGGCTCCGTTTCGCGTAACCCGCAACAGCAACCTCTATCTGGCGGAGGAAGAATCCCGCAACCTGCTGGAATCAGTTCGCACCGAGCTGCACAATCGGCGCAAAGGCGATGCGGTCCGGCTGGAGATCGAATCGGACGCCGATCGCGAGATCATCGAACGTCTGCGAACCAACTTCGAGCTCGATTCCTGGCAGGTTTTCC
>Ga0335078_10013936_pt1 | contig 11913 bp, 11 predicted proteins | sample Lox_Sample_32_FD_206711 | JGI IMG/M metagenome (GOLD analysis project Ga0335078, IMG submission 206711) | Soil microbial communities from Loxahatchee National Wildlife Refuge, Florida, United States - Lox_Sample_3.2 | ecosystem: Environmental > Terrestrial > Soil > Wetlands | place: USA... | reverse complement strand
GGTTTGGACGATCAGCTATTTCACCGGCTTGCAATATTTGGTCGCGACCGTCGGCGATGTCGGCGTCTCGGCGGCATAGCAATAAAAAAGGGCGTTGCCTTTCTGCAGGAAAATGCTCGCTCCCCCGGCCAGCGAGGTCGTGATGCCGGCAATCGTGTAACCGCTGTCTATTAGCGATTGCACGCTCACGCTCTGCGTCTGTGCCGATGCAGCCGTTGGCGCAGCGGCCAATGCCAATGCTGTCAGAAACGCAATTTTTCGCATTGTGGGACCTCCTTTGTACGGCCAGTAGCGGCCGGATCGGCACGATTGGCGCGCGCGCTGTGCTTGGGTCGCGCAATCCGCTGTTCCGGTTCGATTGGCTCCGAGGCGCAGCCACGCTCAACCCCCATCGAAAGTCGCCTCAGTCGGCGGCCTCTTTGCTTACTGTAGCGCATGAGTCCAGATTAGGCGCTTAGCGGTTGGGTTTTTATTGTGGGGCTTGCGTGGAGGCGTCTGCGAGCTCTTCGTATATACTGAGTGTCTGAGAAAAAAGACATTCACGGGCTGATTGCGGCCTTACAAAGTGAGTCGCGGATGGATCGCACGTCGGATTTGCTCGCGCGATTTCCAGGACCAATCGTGCTGCGGGTTTCGAAATGGAAATGGCTCGGATTAGCCGCAGCGGCCGGATTGTTTACCGCAGGGGGCGCCGGCGAAGCCATGAACTCCGCCAGCATTTCGAGTTGGATCGGAGTCGCCTTCTTCGGCCTTTGCACGCTCGCATTCGCTTGGATGGCCCTGTTTGCCAATTTCAGGATGATTCTTGACAAGGACGGATTCGGTTGGCGTGGCGGCCGATTGTCCGAACGATGGCGCTGGACCGACGTGAGCGATTTCGCCGTGGTCGAATACGCGCCCCACATGCGCGGCGCCTCCTTGCGCAAACGAATAGGGTTCAACGACAAAAGGTCTTCCAGAAATCTGTCTCAGACGATGGGTGAGGGTATATCCAGGGCGATGACCGGACGTGATTGCTTTATTCCCGACACCTATGGCTCGTCTTCCTTCGGTCTGCCAATGGAGGACTTGGTGCGTTTGCTATCGCAGTGGCGACAGCGCGTCATGGCGTTACCCAAGACAACGGGCAGACAATAATTTATAGGTCGTCGGCGCCGATAAAGCGCGCCGCGAGCACGAGAATCTTATTGGCTCACCTCCCCCCTCTAGGGCGAGGTGTAAAGCAACGCGAACGGTGGCGCTATGGCCTTTTCGCGCGCGTCTCGTGGATAGCCTTCCACAGCACTTCCGGCGTCGCCGGCATGTCGATGTGCTTGATGCCGAGCACGGAGAGCGCGTCGACTAGCGCATTGGCGACGGCCGGCATGGCGCCGACGCAACCGGCTTCACCTGCGCCTTTGACGCCGAGCGGGTTGGTCTTGGTGGGCACCGGATTAGAATCGACATGATACGACGGAAGGTCGCTCGCCCGCGGCATGGCGTAGTCCATGAACGAGCCGGTGAGGATTTGGCCCTGCTCGTCGAACTTGATGTCTTCCATCAGGATCTGTCCCACCCCCATGGCGACGCCGCCATCGACCTGACCATGCAGGAGCAGTGGATTGATCACGGTGCCGACGTCGTCGACCACGTTGTAGCGGAGAATCTCGACGACGCCGGTGTCCTCGTCGATTTCCAGTTCGCAGACATGACAGCCGTTCGGATAGCTCGCGGTTTTGCCTTGGTAGATCGCCGTGGAAATCAGGCCGACTTCCATGCCTTCCGGCAGGTTCTTCGGGTCGATCGAAGCCTTGGCGACTTCCTTGATGGTCATCGTCTGGTTGGTCTTGTGGCTCGAAAATACGCCCTCGTTAAAGTTGACGTCGGCAGGGTCGATCTTGAGCATCTTCGCCACGATCGCCTTGGCCTTGGTCTCGATCTTCTGCGCGGCCAGCGTGAAGGCCGAGCCGGAGAACGCGGCCGAGCGCGAGCCGCCGGTGCCTTCGGCGAAAAACACCTGATCGGTGTCGCCCTGGATGTAGGTCACTTCGTTCGGATCGAGGCCGAGCTTGTCGCAGACGACTTGCTTGAACGCAGTCTCGTGGCCCTGGCCCTGATTGATGCTGCCGGAAAAGATCGACACCGAGCCGGTCCGGTCGAACCGGATCTCGGCGCCTTCAAGGCCTGCGGCGGCCGAACGCTCGATGGTGTTGGAAAAGCCCAAGCCCCGCAGTTTGCCGTTCTTGCGCGAGGCGGCGCGGCGTGTTTCGAAGCCCTTCTTGTCGGCGGCGCCAAGCGCCATGTCCATGTTCTTTTCGAACTCGCCGCAATCGTAGGTGAAGGTCACGCTGGTCTTGAACGGCAGCGCGCTCGACGGGATGGTGTTGCGGCGGCGCAGTTCCGCCGGATCGATGCCGAGCTGATCGGCGGCGAGGTCGACCATTCGCTCGATGACGTAGCCGGCTTCCGGCCGGCCGTTGCCGCGATACGGGCGCACCGGCTGGGTGTGGGTGAACACCGCGGTGACATCGATATGGGATGCCGGCGTTTTGTAGACGCCGGCGAGCGTGCCGAGATTGCCGGTAAACGCCGGCATGCCGGTCTGCAGATAGGCGCCGATGGCGGCAATGATCCTGGCGCGGAAGCCGAGGAAATTTCCATCCTTGTCGAGCGCCAACTCGGCGTCGGTGACGTTGTCGCGCGCCTGCGCGTCGCACAGGAATGATTCCGAACGAGTCGCTATCCATTTGACCGGCCGGCCGGTCACCTTGGCGCCGAGCAGCACCAGCGCGCATTCATTATAGACCGCGGACTTCATGCCAAAGCTGCCGCCAATGTCGCCGCACACCACGCGAATCTTGCTGTCGGGCACTTTGAGCACGTTGTTCGACAGTTCGGTCTGGAACACGTTCGTGCGCTGCAAGGTGGTGTAGATGGTGTAGCGACCCTCGGTCGGCTCATAGAGGCCAATGCAGCCGCGCGGCTCCATGGTGGCGGCGGTCACGCGGTTGACGACGAAATGATGTTTGACGACGTGCGCGGCCTTGGCAAAGGCGGCATCGGTCGCCTCTTTGTTGCCCTCGATCTGGATGAAGCCGATGTTGTTCGGGCAATCCTCCCACACGAGCGGCGCATCGGGTGTCACCGCATCTCTGGTCGAAACAATCGCCGGCAGCGGTTCGTAGTCGATCTCGATGAGTTCGGCGGCATCGACCGCCTGATAATAGGTCTCGGCGATGACGAAGGCGACGTAGTCGCCGATCATGCGGACGCGGTCTTCGACCAGCGCGGGATAGCGCGGTTTGTAGCCGGGCGCGCCGTCGCGGCGCTTCAATCCGCCGGGCACCGGAAGATCGCCGAAGCCTGCTATTTTGTAGTCGGCGCCGGTCAGCACGGCGAGAACGCCGGGAGCGGCCTTCGCCTTCGACGTGTCGATCGAGCGGATGCGGGCATGGGCGTGCGGCGAACGCAGCACGTAGCCGAACGCCATGCCGGGAAACACCATGTCGGCGACGTAGCGGCCGCCGCCCTTGACGAGTCGGGGATCCTCGAACCGCGGAACCGGTTGACCGATGGCGAACTCACCCATTGCATCCTCGCATTTAGGGACGTGACCGGCGATCGACGGCCGCCGGTCGGCGGCGCGCCGGACGCACATTCCGTTGGATGCGTCCGGGCGCCAAAGGAAGGCCGTGCGGTCTTACATCGTGTCCGCGGGGCCTTCAATCGGGGCCGAGTCGGCAGTATCTTCCGCCTTGGCGTATCGGACTGGAGCCGCGCCCGTGCCTGAGACATTTGAGCAAGCCCTGCAAGCCCGCGTCGACAGCATGGTCGACGCCTGCACCCGCTGCGGCAAGTGTGTGGAAGCCTGTCCCGTCACCAGTCCGGCCGGCCTTGCAGCGCAGGCGCGCGACAATCCGGCAGGCGTGATCACCGGCATTCTGGATATTCTCCGCCATGGCCAAGGCACCGAGGCGGCGCGCAACTGGGCCACCGGCTGCGTATTCAGCGGCGAATGCATCAAGGCCTGTGACTACGGCGTCAATCCGCGCTTCCTGGTCTACATGGCGAAAGTGGAAATGGCGCGCGCCGCCAACGATGCGACGACACAACGCCGCAAAGGCGTCGACGGCTTCCGCCTGGTCGCACGCGACGTCGGGCATCTGTCTAAGCTGCAGCTTGACGAGGCGCTGCTGGCGCGATTAGGGCAGGGCGGCACGCGGCCGGCCGCCGGCGAACTACCCGATTTCGTGTTCTATACCGGCTGCAACGTACTCAAGACCCCACACATCGCTCTGCTCGCGCTGGACATCATGGACGCAATTGGCGCGAGCTATGAGGTGATGGGCGGGCCCAGCCATTGCTGCGGCGTGGTGCAAATGCGCACTGGTGACGTCGCGACTTCTGGCCGCTTCGGAGAGAACAGCATCGACAAGCTCGCGCACAGCAAGAGCAAGCAGGTCGTGTCCTGGTGTCCGTCGTGCCAGGTGCAATTCTCCGACACCACGCTGCCGACACTGGAAAAGATGCGCGGCGCGAAGCTGTTCGATATGACGCCTTTCACCATCTATCTGCGCAAGCATCTTGACCGGCTGCGGCCGCTGCTGCGCGAACCCGTGCCGCTGCGCATCGCCCTGCACCGGCATCCTGGCATTCACGGCGTCGTCGAAGCCGCAGAAGACATTTTGAATGCCGTGCCGGGCATCGAAATCGTCGATCTGCATCAGCCGGCCGTCGGGCTGCAAAGCAACAATCTCAAGGCGCTACCGGCCTATCGCCGCGAGCTAGATCTGGCGGAGCTCAAGGCGGCCGAGGCGGCGCGCATCGATGCGCTGGTCGCCGTCTATCATTCCGACCATCGCGCGCTTTGTGCGCATGAGCGTGACTGGCCGTTCCAGATCATGAATATTTACGAAATCGTCGGCACCAGCATGGGCGTGCATTATGACGACCATTTCAAGCGGCTGAAGATGATGCAGGATACCGATGCCATCTTCGCCGATTGTCGGGACCTCGTGGATAAGCACGGCCTCGATCCCGCCACTACCCGCATTGCGATCAAGGCGATGCTCGCCGAGCAGCCGGCGCCGCTGCGCGGCGTCTGATCAATCTCTGATGTCCTGGAGAAACCATTCGGTCGGGATTTCGCGGCCGAGACCCGCGCGCTTGGCAGCCTCATAGACCTTGCCGGCAACGGCGAAGAATTGCGCGCCCTGCAAGTTGCCACGCTCCGAATAGGTGATTTGCTCGTCGTTGGTGCGGCCTTTCGCCTTGCCGGCCGCCAGATCGGCCAAAGTCACGCGCTTGTCCGGCAGGGCATTGCCATGGCGGCGGGAACCGCGCCGGCCGTCGCCGAATTTTTGTTGGCCGGGCCGCGCTTCGAAGCCGAGATATTCGTCATCGATGGCGAGTTCCGGCTTGCCGACGGGCGCCGGGGTGTCGCCGAAGCGAAGATAGACATCCACCCGCCTGAGACTTTCCTCGTCGGGCTTGCCGCTGCCGCCGACATTGACGATGTGCGTTCCCTTTTCCAGGAGCGTGCCCTCGATCACCGGGACCGCCGAATCGGTCAGGCCGGCGACAATGTCGGCGCCCCTGTAGACGTTCTCGGGGCGGTCGCAGACGACGACTTCGATATTGTAGGTTCGCGCCATTTCGCGGCCGAATTGCTCGCGATGCTCCCGCGTCGGGCTGAATACCTGCAGCTTCTTGATGTCGCGAACGAGTGTGAACGCGTGCATGTGAGTGCGCGCCATGCCGCCCGTGCCAAGCATGCCGATGACCTCAGCGTCCTGTCGGGCCAGATATTTGACGCCGATGCCGCCATCAGCGCCGACCCGCATATGCTGCAGGTAGCCGTCGTTGATGAAGGCGAGCGGCTCGCCGGTCTCGATCGAAGTCAAAAGAATCAGCCCGCAATAAAAGCCAGGCCGCGTGCAATATTTTTCCTGAGTGGTCGAGCCGTTGTAATGCGTCTCGTAGATCACGTCGGATTTCATGCGGATGGCGAAGTAGCCGGCCGTCGAGCCTCCCTCCATGGTGCCCCATTGATAATTCTTGCTTGGATCGGAAGTTGGAATCCGAATGTCGATTCGCGGGCGACATACCGCCTCGTGCGCGGCAAGCGCCAAATAGGCCTCTTCAAGAGCCGCCATGGTGGTCTCCATGGTCAAGACCTTGGCGACATCTTCATTGTTGATGATGAGCGTCATTGCGCTGCCTGATCAGTCGAGCCGATACGCGGTGATCTTATCATGGCAGCGTGGCCAAGCGGCTTCAGAACACCCGAAGAGCGCCGGTATTGCGTTTAGTTCCATCACGAAGCCGCCGGTCGCCGGGAAATTGCGGGGAACGTCGCTTTGGCGGCAGCGCTCACGTGTCCGTGAGCGCACAGCGGCATTGTCAGCTGCCGCCAACCGGCTCGCGCGACAAGCTCGCGACCAGCGCCTCAATGCGCGCGATCGAACGGAAATTTACCGGCCGCATATCGCTTTCGGGAATTTGCAGGTCGAATTCGGATTCGACGGCCAGCATCAGATTAACCAAATCGAGCGACGACAGGCCCGCTTCGGCGAGATCGTCATCGCAGCCTACAGCTAGCTCAACCGAACGCTTGGCCAGCATCGCTCGGACAAGCGCGTTCACGCGTTCGGCAACATCGGAAGTGGTGCGATCAAGCACGATCAATCTCCCCGGACCCCGCGGCGAAAGAAGTGTGATGCCATTATTTCATTAATCGAAGGTGATTCTGAATTCACGATTTTTCACATTAGGCGATGCCGATCGGTAACCTTGACGCGAAAGAACATCGCTAATTGCCACTAAATGACACGATCAATTGCATATTCTGGGGTTAGCTGCAGCGCGACAGGGATCGCTATCGAAGTCGATTGCGAGCGAGACACTTTCCAGCGTGAGAGCGTCAATGAATATCCGCACCGCGACGATAAACGGCATCGCCAAAGGACTGCACGTCCGCAAGGCGGCGCCTAGCGTTCAGTTTTCCGACAACATTGCGCCCGCCGCTGACGGGGCGGACTTGCGCGTGCGCGTCGAGAGGGTCGCCGCCGTGGCGGCGGCCCATGCCTCGGCGGTGGACCGTGAGTCGCGTTTTCCGCGTGAGGCAATCGATGCCGCGCGCGCGGAGCGTCTGCTTGGCATCGCGGTGCCGCGCGAACTCGGCGGCGAAGGTTGCGGTACCGCCGACGTGGTCGACGTCTGCTATGCGCTCGGCAAAGCCTGCGCGTCGACCGCGATGATCTACGCCATGCATCAGACCAAGGTCGCATGCCTGGCTCGTCACGGACGACCGAGCCCGTGGCACCAGCTCTTGCTGCGGCGGCTTTGCGCCGAGCAATTGCTGCTGGCGTCCTCGACCACCGAAGGGCAAGCCGGCGGCGACGTCCGCAACAGTTCCGCCGCCATCGACGGCGAACAGCGCATCACGCTCGAACGCCAGGCAACGGTCATTTCCTACGGCGAGGCCGCCGACGGCATCGTCACCACGGCGCGCCGCTCCGCCGATGCCGCCAGCTCGGATCAGGTGCTCGTCGTCTTCCTGAAGGAAGACTACACGATCGATCGCCTTAACGGGTGGGATGCGTTCGGTATGCGCGGCACCTGCAGCTCTGGCTTCAGGCTCGTTGCATCGGGCTTGCGCGAGCAGATCCTGCCGGCGAGCTACGAGAAGATTCACAGCCATACGATGATGCCGTTCGCGCATCTGGCGTGGAGCGGCGCCTGGGCAGGCATCGCAGCTGCTGCGGTCGATCGCGCCCGCGCCTTCGTGCGCAAGGCTGCGCATCGTTCGGGCGGCGCGCTGCCGCCTGGCTCCGCGCACCTGACGCGCGCGAACACTACTTTGCGCACGTTGCGCAGCCTCATTGCTACGGCAGTGCATCGTTTCGACCGGGTTTCGGCCGATGGAGCAGCGCTCGAATCCCTCGAGTTCCAGACCGGCATGAACATGCACAAGGTCAGCGCGTCTGAATTGGCGGTGTCCACGGTGATGAGCGCAATGCAGGCCTGCGGGCTCGCCGGCTACCGCAACGACAGTGAATTTTCCATCGGCCGTCATCTGCGCGATATCCTGTCGTCGCCGATCATGATCAGCAACGACCGCATCCTCGCCAATATCGGGGCAGCGAGCTTGCTCGGCGGCACACCGGCATCATTGCGCGATTAGATTTGGACCGTGCAGGTGCGCAACAAGAACGGGGCGGCCAAGTTCAGAGCAGGAGGCGTCTTTCGATGAATGTTGCATTCAAGCAACCGCCAAAAGCGACACACTCTCTCGACTCCATAGCCGAGGCGTTGCTGCTCCCGTCGGGCATCGACGGCGTTTATGCCCGAACTGCCGTTTTCGAGCAGGTCGTCAACGGCCTGACTGATCTGATTTCGGAATACCGCGAGCCGGGTACTGAAGTTTTGCGCTTCCCGCCGGTGATGAGCCGCCGCCAGGTGGAAAAGTCCGGCTATCTTAAGAGTTTTCCGCACTTTCTCGGCTGCGTAAGCTGTCTGTCAGGCAAAGAGCACGAAGTCCGTACCGCGGTCGATCGTCACGAGGCCGGGCAGGATTGGACGCCCGCGCTGGCGCCGGCCGATCTCGTGCTCAGCCCCGCTGCTTGTTATCCGGTCTATCCGCTGGCGGCGAGCCGCGGTCAGATACCGGAACAGGGATTGATCTTCGACGTCGCTTGCGACTGCTTCCGGCGCGAGCCTTCGAAGATGCTAGACCGGCTGCAGTCGTTCCGCATGCGCGAGTATGTCTGCATCGGCACGCCGGGCCAGATCGATGCGTTCCGCCGGCGCTGGATGAAGCTCGCCGAGGGTTTTGCCGCCAGACTTGGCTTAAGCTGGAGTATTGATCACGCCAGCGATCCTTTCTTCGGCCGTGGCGGCAAGCTGATGGCAGCGAGTCAGGTCGAGCAGGCACTGAAATTCGAGCTGCTCATTCCTGTTCATTCCGCTGAACAGCCGACCGCGTGCATGAGTTTCAATTATCACCGCGACCATTTCGGCACGACGTGGAATATCCGTGCCGAGAACGGCGAAGTGGCGCATACGGGTTGTGTCGCCTTCGGCATCGATCGACTGGCGCTGGCTCTGTTTGCCACCCACGGGCTCGAACTGCCGCGCTGGCCGGCCGGCGTGCGCAAGGCATTGGCGATTTAGACGCCCATTACCGCGTATTCAGTGTAGGCGAGATCGCCCAGGCGCGGTCGTTGCGGGCCTCTGAAATATTTCGGCATGCTGCCGCGCCGATAGAGGCCGATCAGGCCGTGTATCGGAGCGTTCGCATCGACGATGACGAACGGCCTTCCGCGCAGCGCGAGATAGCGTCCGATGGGCCCAGCAAAGCGAACGAAATCGGCCACGTCGCGGCAGTAGATCAGTTGCGCGCACGGGAACACCTTCTTGACGCGCCGCTGCCGGAATACGAATGGGTAGGCGCCTGTGGGCGTAACACACCACAAGCTGATGCAGCCGAGCGCGGCGTGCTGCAAAAGGATCTCCTGTTCGCATGGATCAACGGCGATCGAAGGCTGCGTGCGTGCGTCAAAAACTCTCGCCTCAGCGCCGCCAAACAAGCCATTCAGCGCCGGCACGGAGACCAAGACGCCGTCGCAATATCGCGTAAAGCCTTGTGCTTCGATGATCGGCCAGGTGTGTGGCGCCGGCGAAACATTCAAATAAGTGATGTCCTTATTGGCCAGCGCTCGTGATACCAGGAGCGGTGCGTATGAACGGAAGTCGGACTCGACATACCAGCTGGACAGATTGCACCGTGCGGCAACCTGGTCTCCCGTTCGGACGGTCGAGCAGATCAAGAGCAGCGTCCCGACAGGAACCCCGCCGCTCTCCAGGAGGTAACCATATTTCGGCAACCCCGGCGGCGGCTCGTGCTTGCCCAGGCGCTCAAGCGCGCATTGCCAAAATTGCGGGTTGCGGCTGGGAAAACCGCGCGCGAGCAAGGCGGTTACGGCCGCAATGTCGCTCTCGGTGATCTGGCGGCAGCGGATTGACGGCGCGGGAGCAAGCATTCGCGTTGACCACGACCGTGTCGTGAACTTGATTGTAAGTGTTGCGCGAATATACCGGGTGCAAATGAACAAACCGTAGGTGCCGCAACGATGTCGATAAAATTAACCATAATGGACCAGATGGCGCAGGTAGCGCGCGAGCACGGCAAGACGCTTGCTCCGCTCAACGACAATCTGGCGCTGCTCGACTCCGGCCTCGATTCCCTTGGCATCGCCGTGCTGGTGGCGCGGCTGGAAGACCGGCTCGGTGTCGACCCGTTCACGGCGTCCGAGGATGTGCAATTCCCGGTAACGGTCGGCGATTTCGTCAAGGCCTATGAAAATGGCGCCCGCTAAGGCGCCGTCACTGCGCCAGTACGTCGATAACGCGCCGGCAGACCAGGTCATTTTCGATTGCGTTGCCAGCGTTGGTGTCGCGGCTCTCGCGTCTGGAACGAGCCTTGGCAACCACTTGGCCGGATTGAGCGGATGTTCGGTGCTGATTGCGACTACGAGTCAGCTCACGAGCGCCTTGGCACTGATGGAGCTCGACGGGGTCGCGCGCCGCCTCGCTGTTCTGCCGCCCGATGTCGATCGCGGGCATCTTCCCGCGCTGATCGCGGACGGAGAAATCGATGCTGTCGTGGTCGACGGAGAGCGGCCGGCGGATTTCGCAAACGTCGCCGTGGTCGCCTGCAAGCCAAACCTCGTGCCACTCGCGCAACGTCCGCCGGACCGGCTTCGCACCGAATGGGTGCTGCTGACTTCCGGCACGACCGGCGTGCCGAAAATGGTCGTGCACAGTCTTGCCGGCCTCAGTACGGCGATCGCGCCGCAACTGGACACTGAGCCCGTCGTTTGGGGCACGTTCTACGATATCCGCCGCTACGGCGGTTTGCAGATTTTCCTGCGCGCGATCATCGGCGGTGCTTCGCTGATTTTGTCTAGCGCCGGCGAACCGATCGCCGATCACCTTCTCCGCCTGGGTCGGTGCGGCGTGACGCACCTATCAGGCACACCGTCGCACTGGCGCCGTGCCCTGATGTCCCCGTCGATCGGCGAGATCTCGCCCCGCTATGTTCGCCTCTCCGGAGAAATCGCCGACCAGGCCGTTCTCGACGCTTTGCACGCCGCTTTCCCGCGGGCCAGTATCGGCCATGCCTATGCCTCGACTGAGGCGGGGGTCGGCTTTGCCGTCAACGATGGGCTGGCCGGATTCCCAGCCGCCTACCTCGAAGGCGTGCCCAATGGCGTGCAGATAAAAATCGTCGAAGGCTCGCTGCGCATCCGTTCGCCGGGCACTGCCTCGCGTTATGTTGGAGGGCGCAGCGCGTCACTCGTCGACGGCGATGGTTTCGTCGATACGGGTGACATGGTCGAGCGGCGCGGCGATCGCTACTTCTTCGTCGGTCGCAAGGGCGGCATCATCAATATCGGCGGCCTCAAGGTTCATCCAGAAGAGGTCGAAGCCGTGATCAATAGGCATCCGCAAGTGCACATGTCGCTGGTGCGGCCGAGGCGCAGTCCGTTCACCGGCGCCATTGTGATCGCCGACGTTGTGCTGAAATCCCCGTGCAAACACGCCGGGGATGAGTCGGGAGTCAAGGATGACATTCTAAAACTCTGTCGCGGCGCGCTGCCGCGCCATAAAGTCCCGGCTGCCATCAGCTTCGTGCCCGCGCTTGCCGTCGCTGCGACTGGCAAACTGGCGCGGCGCGGCTGAGCCGGCAGTGCCACCATGACAAAATCGGGAACTTCAGGCCTACGGACCGTTCTGGTCACCGGCGCTAGCCGTGGCCTCGGCCTTGGCATCGCGCGCAAACTGTGTGCCGCCGGCTATCGGGTGATCGCGGTCTCGCGTGGCAAGAGCAGACAGATAGCCGAAGCGATTGCTGAAGTGGGCCGTGGCAAC
>Ga0335078_10013935_pt1 | contig 11913 bp, 6 predicted proteins | sample Lox_Sample_32_FD_206711 | JGI IMG/M metagenome (GOLD analysis project Ga0335078, IMG submission 206711) | Soil microbial communities from Loxahatchee National Wildlife Refuge, Florida, United States - Lox_Sample_3.2 | ecosystem: Environmental > Terrestrial > Soil > Wetlands | place: USA: Florida... | reverse complement strand
CGTCGAATGCCGATCGCTGGCCGTACCACCAGCCGCTGCCGTGGAACTTGTTCGTCCCCTGCTTCATCACCATGTTGACGATCGTTCCGCCGTTATTTCCAAACTCCGCCGAGAAACTGTTGTTCTGTACTTTGAACTCTTGCACCGTCTCGACTGACGGCTGGTAGTACACGTTCGAATTGCCGCCTTCGCCCTGCTCTGGCGCGCTCAACGGGCTACCATCTAGGCTGACTTCCGCGGTGGCATTGCGTTGCCCGTTGGAAACGAAATTGGTTCCCGACGGATAGTTGTCGGTGATTCCCGAGCCGGTCGTTTCAGTCACTCCGCCTGCCAGGAACACCAGTCCGAACATGCTCCGGTTGTAAAGAGGAATGTCGCGGACATATTCATTCGTGATGTCCGTGCCGACCGCGGCGCTCTCGGTATCGAGCAACGGAGCCGCTTCTGTAACCTCAACCGTCGTGACTGCGCCAGCGGGATGTAAAGTGAAATCGATGGTGGTCTGCTGGTCGACTTCCAGCACAACATTTTTCTGTTCCGTCCCCCGGAATCCTTGTCCCTCGGCGCGGATCGTATACGTAGCGGGACGCAGTCCCGTGAGGATATACATCCCGTGATCATCCGTTTTCGCTGTCGACGTGATGCCCGTGGCGTCATTCACGATCGTGACCGTCGCCTGCGTGATTAGCGCTCCGCTTTGGTCCTTTACCACGCCTCGAACCTGCGCAGTGTAGCTGGCTTGTCCGTACGACAACGCAGCTGAAAGGATCATGGAAACGAGCACAAGGACACCGCTCCGCCTGGGAAGGTAAGGGCAGACACTCATAGCAGCCTCCGCGAGAAGACTTTCATATTATTACGAGTCAACACTATTACTTTCGTTTATGCCCGAAGTCAAGACAATTCGTAGCGAAAGTGTCACCTGTTCCTATGGAGGAAACCGCTAAGTATCTGCGGTAATTGAGGGTCTTCGCGTGCTTACGAATTATTGCTTCTTGTTTCGAGTGCTTTCACTAGCGTAGTCTGGTCGGCGGTCGACAGAGCTATGGATTAGGTCGCCCTGGATCTCGCTATGGCATGGATTGATTCCCGTCGATGTATCCGCCTCCTTATTCTTGTGTTGGTTCTTTCCCCGTTCGTCACGCTCGGTGCCACCGTCCAGGCAGTTCGGCAAGGCGACCAACTGACCCTGGGCAATGACGCCATTGCAGCCACGTGGACTGTTCGCGACGGGCTCACCTGGCAAAGCCTGACGAACCATCTCACCAACCAGACCGTGCCTCTCACTGGGAGTCCGTTTGAATTGGTGCCGAAAGAAGGGCCAGTCCTTCGAGCTTCCGATTTCAAAGTGGTCGACGGACCTGCAGTCGAAGACATTTCCAACCCGCCGTCTCCACGGCGACGTGCGGATAGCATTCCGGGCCGGGAAATCCGTCTCCAGTTTGAGGACGCGAACGGAACTCTTCTCGTGATATGGCGGGCCATGCTTCGCGAAGGCACAAATTACATCCGGGAAGAACTCACCATTCGAGCGCTCAAGCAGCCTGTCGCCTTGGCACAAGTCAACCTGGTTGACATGGCGATGCCTGGCGCTCAGGTCTCCGGACAGGTCAAGGGTTCGCCAGTTACAGCAGGGAATTGGTTCGCAGGATTCGAGCATCCTCTTTCAGAGTGCCGGGTGCGTGGCGGCCGTGCTTCCTGTTGGCTCTCCCGTGAGCTTCCGTTGCGAGTGGACGAGAGCGTCACGTATTCCGCTGTAATTGGGGCAACTCATTCCGGTCAGCTGCGCCGGGATTTCCTTAGCTATCTGGAGATCGAGCGCGCGCACCCATATCGAACTTTCCTGCACTACAACTCGTGGTACGACTTAGGCATGTTTGAACGCTACAGCGAACAGGATGCGGTCGCTGTGGTCAACACTTTTGGCGAACAACTCACCAGGAAGCGGGGAGTGAAACTAGACAGCTTTCTTTTCGACGATGGCTGGGACGATCCGAAAACACTTTGGCACTTTAATCCAGGATTTCCGGATGGCCTGACCAAGGTTTCGCAGGCTGCCGCTCAGTTCAATGCTGCTCCTGGAATTTGGTTCTCGCCATGGGGCGGCTATGACGGACCGAAGGAGCAGCGTCTCGCGGCCGCTCGTTCTCTGGGATTTGAAACCAATGAGGGAGGCTTCGCACTCTCCGGACCAAAGTACTACCGGTACTTCCGCGACGCCTGTTTCGAGATGATCGACAAGTACGGCGTGAACCAGTTCAAGTTTGATGGCACGGGCAACGCCAACGAAGTCATCAAGGGCAGCGAGTTTGACAGCGACTTCGACGCTGCCATTCATCTCATCGGCGAATTGCGCAACAAAAAGCCGGACATCTATATCAACCTCACCACGGGAACGTATCCCTCGCCATTCTGGCTCTTGTACGCGGATTCGATTTGGCGCGGCGGAGATGATCACAGCTTTGCCGGCGTTGGTTCGAATCGCCAGCGCTGGATCACCTATCGCGATTCCGACATCTACCGACACATCGTCGAGGACGGTCCCCTGTTTCCCATGAACTCTCTGATGCTGCATGGAATGATCTATGCGCGCTACGCCGAGCGGCTGGGCAACGATCCCGACCATGACTTCACGGACGAAGTGCACTCGTACTTCGGCACCGGCACGCAGTTGCAGGAGATGTACATCACACCCGCGTTATTGTCACCGCAGGACTGGGACCTGCTGGCAGAGGCGGCGAAGTGGTCGCGTGAGAATGCAGACGTTCTGAAAGATTCGCACTGGGTCGGGGGCGATCCGGCCAAACTTGAAGTGTATGGATTTGCGGCATGGTCTCCGAAGAAAGCGATCGTGACCCTCCGCAATCCCGGCGACCGCACGCAGGACTTCACCGCCAGCCTGGCGTCTCTGCTCGAGATGCCTGCACACTCCGCTGGCTCCTTCAGTGCACAGACGCCGTGGAAGGCTGCGAACAACGAAGGACCGTCCGAAGTTAAGGCGGACGAACTCCGCACTCTTCATTTGCGACCTTTTCAAGTGATGACCATGGAATTGACGCCGAAGCCCTAGACCGACGGGCGTTTTGAAAGATCCGCTCAACGAGGACTTAGGGTACGATTACGGCCGCGCCGTCGATCGCATCGTTCTTGACCGCCAGCAACGCTTCATTCGCCTGGTCCAAGGGAAAGGCAGTCACTTTCGGCTGCAAGCTGATCTGAGCAGCCAGTGCCAGAAAGTCACGCGCATCATCGCGCGTCATGTTCGCCACGCTGCGTATCTGGCGCTCGCCCCATAGTAGGGTGTCGTAGTCGAATTGCGGAATGCGATCGAGATGAATCGCATTGATCGCAACGACGCCACCTTTGCGCAGGCTGCTCAACGCGGCGATCACCACGTCGCCGCTCGGCGCAAACGTTACCGCGCGATCCAGCTCCACAGGCGGTTTGTCTGTCTCGGAGCCAACCCATGTCGCCCCGAGCGACTCAGCCAGTTTGCGATGCGACGCGCCCCGGGTCGACACATACACTTCACACTTCCACGCCTGCAAGCCAGCGATGACAAGGTGCGCCGATGCGCCAAAGCCAAAGAGTCCCACGCGCTCGCCAGGCTGCACACCTGCGACCCTCAAGCTGCGGAAGCCGATGATGCCCGCGCACAGCAGTGGCGCAGCGTGGAGATCATCCAGCGATTCTGGCAACGGAAAGACGAAATCGTTGCGGGCGAATGCGTACTCGGCATACCCTCCCGCCACGGTGTAGCCAGTGAACGTTGGCGAGTCGCACAGGTTCTCCATCCCCTTCAGGCAATACGGGCAGGTGCCGTCGGTGCCGCCGATCCAGGACACACCGACGCGCGAGCCGATCCGCAACTCATCGGTTGCTCCGTCGACAACTTCTCCAACAATCTGGTGACCCGGAATGATTCGTAACTGCTTTGGCGGCAGGTCGCCTTCCACGATATGTAGATCTGTGCGGCAAACGCCACAAGCTCGCACGCGCAGCAACAAATGCCCCGCACGAAGCCGCGGATCTGCGACATCAACAACCTGCAACGGACGATCAGCGATGGGCCCGGGCGAGGAGAGAATTGCAGCTTTCATGGCGGGTCACAACCTAGGGAGCTACAAGATGATTCGATCGTACCACGCCCGCGCGAACGGAAGTTCATCACCACAGAGGTCACACAGAAGCACGGAAATCTCCGCACCTCTGTTTCCTCTGTAGTGAGTTTTTTATCTTGCCAGGATGAACGCAGCAATAAAGATGACGCAAAATGCGGTGGCGTGTTTTAGTTCATTCCAGCCGAGGCGCCGCACGATAAGAGGCGCAGGCTCCTGGATGAAGTAGAACCATCCACGGAACAGCAGAGGTGCGAACGCAAGCGACGCAATCGGGGGCATCAGCCGGTCGAGGCACGCGATGGTGATGATTGCGGTCATCAGCGCTTGTCCAACGGCGAAACCCCAGCCGCGCGCGAGCTTGTTGCCGAACCCCTCTATTTTCGCCGTGTGCAGGCGAAGCTGCACATAATGAATCTGATCGCCGGCGAAGAGGATGTTGGCAAGCCAGATGATCCATGCAGTGGTGTTGAACTCACCCGTGATGACGTAATAGGCTGCAGGTCCGGCCGCGGTCAGACCGATGGTGCCGACCATCTCGGAAATCATGCGGGCGCGACGGCCAAGCTTCTTCAGAAGGGCTTGTCCGATGAAAGTAAAGGCCACGGCGGCGCCCAGCGGCCATAGATCTGCATTTCGCCCGGCCCACAGCAGCGCGCACAAGGCAAGCGCTGCAACTCCCCCGAGCCCCAGGACAACAGATCGAACGGAGCGGCGTTCGTCGTTTGATTCCGCGCGCATGGCGGACGTGCCGATCAAGCTTTCGAACGGCGTGCGCAGCCAAAACAAGGATAGCGCGGCTGCAGAGAGCAGAATCAGCGGCATGATGTGGCTGGCTTGCCGAAAGGCCACGCCAGCGCCGGTGACCATCGGAACCAGCAACAGTCCCCAGGCTCCGTGTTCGCGCGGGACGATCAACGCCCGGCGGCGCTCGCGACGCGCCTTATCGATTGCGTTGGATGTTTCTGATGAATGGAATGTCGTGGAGATGTTTTGAGTATGAATGTCGTTTACATCGATAGAAGTTAATACTGCCATGATTGCACCCCAGGGGCGAAAGCCCCGATTCTGCTTATGAGCCCACATGGCATGGCCAAGCCCATGCCCTTAAAACTTGGTCCCCGTAATTTCAGCGCCATCCTGCCATATGAATATGCGTCATTCCTTTTACGGCGCGCATGTATTGCGCCCGCTCGAAGGCTCCCGGATCGGCGCAACGTACCTGACTCATGCTGCCTTGCATCTGTTTTACGGATTCGTACTCGTGCTCTTCCATCCACTCGCGCAGTTCGCGCTCGACGTGCCGCAGATGGTTGATGCCATGCCGCATCAGCGAGGAGCAAAGCATCGTGACGTTCGCACCGACCATCAGGAGCTTCACGGCATCTTCCGCGCTGTGAACGCCACCTGTTCCAGCCAGGCTCGCCTCGACCCGGCCGTACAAGATTCCGATCCAGGTCAACGGCAGCCTCAATGCCTGGGGAGTGCTGAGCAGCACGTTGGGACGAATCTCCAGTTCCTGCAGATCGATGTCGGGTTGATAAAAACGGTTGAAGAGGACAAGTCCGTCAGCGCCTGCGTCATCAAGACGTCGCGCGAAATTTGCCAGGTTGCTGAAGAATGGGCTCAGCTTGACCGCGACGGGGATACTGACTGTTTCCTTCACCGTTCGAACGATGTCAAGGTACGTTTTCTCGACGTCAGCGGCGGTGAGCTTGGGATCGGTAGGAATGCTATAGATGTTGCACTCGATCGCATCGGCTCCGGCACGTTCGATGTCCGCGGCGAATTTCGTCCACCCGCCGAGCGTAGAGCCGTTCAGACTGGCGATGATCGGCATGCCGACTGCCGCTTTCGCCTTGCGGATGTGATTGAGGTATCCGTCGGGCCCGGTATGGAATTCGCTGGGCTGCGGGAAATAGGTGATGGACTCGGCGAAGCTCTCAGTACCCGCCGCCATGTGATACTGCAGGTCGACCTCTTCCTGCCGGAGTTGTTCCTCGAAGAGTGAATAAAGGACGACGGCGGAGGCGCCGGCATCTTCGAGACGGCAGATTCCATCCACATCGCGGGAGAGCGGCGAAGCTGACACGACCAGCGGTGAAGGCAGCTTCAGGCCGAGATAAGTAGTGCTGAGATCCATTTCAATTCCTCCTTCGTACTGTTGCGATGCGGACTTCAAATCCCCGCTTCTCGCGCACAATTCGCGCGAGAAATGGGGCACCCTATTTCACTCCCACCGGAGCAGGCTTCTCTGGCTTCGCCGCTGTTTCTTTCACAGGCTCAGCAGGAGCGACCCCCTCTGATTTACGGCTGGCCATGTATTCGTACATGTGGAAGCGGGCCTCAACGTCTTTCTGAGCCAGTTTCCACAAACGCTCCGCATCTTCCGGCTTGCTCTTGGTGAGCATTTTGAAGCGCGTCTGCTGCAGCATGTAATCCTGTACCTTCCGGGAAGGAGCGCGCGAGTCGAGTGACAACGGATTCTCACCGATCGCGGTTTTCTCCGGGTTGTAGCGGTACAGCAGCCACTGTCCGGATTCCACCGCGATTTTCTGATCGGTCATCGCCGTCGTCATGTCGATACCGTGAGCGATGCAGTGCGAGTAGGCGATGATGATGCTCGGCCCGTCATACGCTTCGGCTTCGAGGAATGCCTTAAGCGTGTGCTCGTCTTTCGCGCCCATTGCTACGCTGGCCACGTATACGTTGCCGTAAGTCATCGCCATGAGTCCGAGATCTTTTTTCGGGCCCGGCTTGCCACCTGCTGCAAATTTCGCGACCGCAGCGCGCGGCGTAGATTTCGATGCCTGGCCGCCTGTGTTGGAGTAGACCTCCGTGTCGAGTACTAGCAGATTGACGTTGCGTCCGCTGGCCAGGACGTGATCGAGGCCGCCGTAGCCGATGTCGTACGCCCACCCGTCTCCGCCCATGATCCAAACGCTCTTCTTCACCAGCATGTCGGCAACCGAGAGCAGTTGCTTCGCCTCTGGAGTGTTCAGCTTCTGAAGTTTTTCTTTCAGAAGAGAGACGCGCTGCCGCTGGTCATAGATGTCGGATTCGTCTTTCTGCTTGGCGTTAACGATGGCGTTGATCAACTCGTCGCCGATGTTTCCGTTGAGGCGCTTGAGCAGCTCCTTTGCAAACTCGGTCTGCTTGTCGATCGACACACGGAAGCCGAGCCCGAATTCGGCGTTGTCTTCAAACAGCGAGTTCGACCATGCCGGACCGCGCCCGTCGGAGTTCTTGGTCCACGGTGTGGTGGGCAGGTTGCCGCCATAGATCGACGAGCAGCCGGTGGCGTTCGCCACGATCGCACGGTCTCCAAAAAGCTGCGAGACCAGCTTCACATAAGGAGTTTCGCCGCAACCAGAGCAGGCGCCGGAGAACTCGAACAAAGGCTCCTGAATCTGTTGCTGACGGATGGTGCCGGCTTTGATCTTGCGGCGATCCATTTCCGGAATGTTGAGGAAGAAGTTCCAGTTCTCGCTCTCCGAGGCGCGCAACGGGGGCTGCGGAACCATGTTGATCGCTTTGAGGCGCGTTTCCTGCTTGTTCTTGACCGGGCAGACATCCACGCAGACGCCGCATCCGGTGCAATCTTCCGGCGCGACCTGGATGGTGTACTTCATGCCAGCCCATTCCTTGTCGCGAACGTCGCATGCTTTGAACGTCGCCGGAGCTTTTTCGAGTTCCTTGCTGTCGTAGACCTTGATTCGAATGACTGCGTGCGGGCAAACCATGGCGCACTTGCCGCACTGTATGCAGATCTTCGAATCCCATGCGGGGATTTCGAGGGCCAAGTTGCGCTTCTCCCACTTCGCGGTTCCGGTCGGGAACGTGCCATCACAGGAGAAGGCGCTCACCGGAAGCTCGTCGCCTTTGCCCGCATAGATCGAACCCAGGACAGCTTGTTCGAATTTCGGAGCGCCGGGGAAGGCCCCTGGTATCGAGCTCTTGCTGCTTACCGCTGCCGGAATCTTCACTTCGTGCAGGTGAGCTAACGTCTCATCGACGGCTTTCAGGTTCTTCTGGACCACGTCTTCGCCCTTGCGACCGTAGGTATAGCGGATCGAATCTCGAATAGCTTCGATGGCTTCTTCGCGAGGCAGAACCTTGGAGATGGCGAAGAAGCAGACCTGCATGATGGTGTTCATGCGTGATCCCATGCCGGTGTCTTTCGCCACCTGATAGGCGTCGATCACGTAGAACTTGGCCTTCTTTGCGATCAGCTGTTCCTGAACTTCGCGTGGAAGGTGGTCCCAGATTTCGTCGGCGCCGAACGGGCTGTTGACCAGGAACACTCCGCCTTCCACCAGAGAGCTGAGCATGTCGTAGCGCTCGAGGAAGATCCACTGATGGCAGGCTACGAAGTTCGCCTTTGAGACCAGGTAGCTGGAGCGAATGGGCTGCGGTCCGAAGCGCAGATGGGAGACGGTCATCGCGCCGGACTTCTTCGAGTCGTAAACGAAATATCCTTGCGCGTAGTTGTCGGTGTTCTCGCCGATGATCTTGATCGAGTTCTTGTTTGCGCCGACGGTGCCGTCAGCGCCGAGTCCGTAGAACATGGCGCGAACCACGCTGTCCGGCTCGGTCGAGAAGGATGCGTCATAGTCGAGGCTGGTGTGGGTGACGTCGTCGTTGATGCCAACCGTGAAGTGATCTTTCGGCTCGGGCTTCTTGAGATTGTCGTAGACGGCCTTGACCATCGTCGGAGTGAATTCCTTCGAGGAAAGACCATAACGTCCGCCGACCACCTTGGGAGCGCTCTTCAGCTTGCCATAGCCTAGTTTCAGTCCTTCGTTCAGAGCGGTAACGACATCGAGGTAGAGTGGCTCGCCGATCGCGCCCGATTCCTTGGTGCGATCGAGAACGGCGATCTGCTTCACCGTCGCGGGGAGGGCTTCCATGAACGACTTAACGCAGAACGGCCGATATAAGCGGACTTTCAGCAATCCGACTTTCTCGCCCTTCGCATTGAGATTCTCAACCGTCTCGTGCGCGACTTCAGCGCCGGAGCCCATCACCACGATCACGCGCTCGGCATCGGGGGCGCCGACGTAGTCGAACAGGCGATACGAACGCCCGACGACTTCAGCGAACTTGTTCATGACCGCCTGAACCTTGGCGGGGGCAACGTCGTAGTACTTGTTCGCGGCTTCGCGGATCTGGAAGAAGACGTCGGGATTTTGTGCCGTGCCGCGCAGAACCGGGTGATCCGGAGACAGGGCGCGCTGACGATGCTCGATCACGCGGTCCATATTGATCAAGGCGCGCATATCGTCTTCGTTCAGCAGTTCGATCTTGTTGACTTCGTGCGACGTGCGGAACCCGTCGAAGAAATGCAGGAAAGGAATGCGGGTCTCGAGCGAGGCGGCATGCGCGATCAGCGCGAGATCCATGGCTTCCTGGACCGAGTTCGAGCAAAGCATTGCCCATCCGGTAGTGCGGCAGAACATCACGTCAGAGTGATCGCCGAAAATCGAGAGCGCATGGGTCGCAACCGTGCGAGCGGTCACGTGGAAGGCCGCCGGAGTCAACTCACCGGCGATCTTGTTCATGTTGGGGATCATGAGCAGCAATCCCTGCGAGGCCGTAAACGTGGTGGAAAGCGAGCCAGTCTGCAGAGCGCCATGCACAGCGCCGGCGGCGCCGCCTTCACTTTGCATCTCGATCACGTGCGGCACGCTGCCAAAAGCATTTGGCACGCCCTCGGAAGCCCATTGGTCCGCCCACTCGCCCATCGGAGACGACGGCGTGATGGGGTAAATGGCGATCACTTCGCTGACTCCATAAGCGACGTGTGCGACCGCCTCATTGGCGTCCATGGTCTTGAATTTCCGCTTCATTGACTTCCCCCGTTCAGATTTCTCGTCGGAACTACCAGAGCAGTTCTGCGATAACAAGAGGATAGGCAACGCTTTGCGGAATGTCGGGACGTAGGTTCACAGGGTGGTGTGATTGCAATCACACAGAATTGTGAAAATGCTTAGATCCAATGTTTTACGAGCCGAGTTACTTGTGGTGTTTCTTGGACTGAATCGGGAATGGCGGACGAAGCGAGCGACCGATCGGTCGGTGCGATGGGCCGAGAATAAAAACTCCAGTGTGGCAAAACCGGCTAGAAGCAGGGCTCCCTGCTTGGTAACGGAGGCTCGCCCGACACTATTCGGCTCGGATGACAGGCGATACTGACCTCGCCTAAGGTCGAAGTCCAGCGGAACGCAGCGCATCGGCCCAGATTTGGTACCCGTCCTCGCTGGGATGTGTCCCGTCAGGAAACAGCTTCTCCGGCAGGGAAGCGTCCTCCGCGAGGAACTTCTTCCCAATGTCGAGATAGGTGACGTAGGCGTCGCTTGCGAAGTGTTTCGCCAGCAATTGATTCGTCTGCTCAATCGGCGCCCGGAGATTGTCGATGGCTTTCGCGCCGCGCGGGAAGATAGCCATCAAGATGATGTGACTTTCGGGCGAGAGGCGGTGAACTTCGGCGCAGATCGCCGCAATTCCCTCGACAATCTCCGGAGGCGTGTTGGAGCGCGCGTGCTCAGTGCCGGTTAGGTTGTTCGTCCCGATTTCGAGAACGACCCAGCGGGGATGGAGTCCGTCGAACTCGCCTTGCCGCAATCGCCAGAGCACGTTCTGGGTGCGATCCCATCCAAAGCCGAGATTCATGGCGGACATTCCTTTCAACAGGCTTTCCCATGAAGTGCGACCATTCTGAACTGTTGATTCGGGCGGGCCGCCCCAGAAATTCGTGATGGAGTCGCCGATCATGACAACCTGCGGCTGAATGCGCTTGCGAAGATCGAGTTCCGCGTGGTGCCGCGCGAACCAGTCGTAGAGATCGGGTTCCAGGCGGCTCACTGGAATGACGGCCGTGTTGATCTCAGTCATGGATGCCAGCGGCCGACGAAGTTCGTCTCCCATGAGTTGAGCGAGCGTTGGTTCGATTGCCTCGGCCATCATGCGCTGGCCGCTTGTGTCGGGATGCAGAGGCTTACGGGCCTGTGTCAAACGCGGATCGTAGAAAGTCCCGGAATTCAAGGTTGCATTTTGGTAGAAGATCGAGCCGATATCCAGGTAGCTCACAAATGGATCTTCGCCGTAGCACGTGGCGAGGTATTGGTTCACGGCTCGATCGCGGCTGGTCTTGTCGTCGGAAACTCCGCTCGGAAGAATTCCGAGAAGAAGGATGTGAGTCTGGGGAAGAAGTTCTTCCAGCCGGGCCACTACCGCATCGATGCCGAGTTCAGTTTGTTCCGCGCTCTGCCCGTGGCCAGTGTTGTTGGTCCCGATCAAGACGATCGCGACCTTCGGATGAATGCCATCCACCTCTCCGTGATTGAGACGCCAGAGAACATGGGCGGTCGTGTCACCGCTGAAGCCGAGATTGAGCGCTTTTCGGGGCGCATAGAACTCGTTCCACGTGGGCTGGAAATTTTCGTCCGGAGGATTGGACTTGTCGTAGTTGTTTGTAATTGAGTCGCCAATCAGGAGAAGTTGGGTGTCGGGATGCGAATGAATCGCTTCGAGAACAGCTTTGTGCCGGTCGGCCCACCAGGGTTCATTCAGGCGATCGGCGGGGAGGATGGCAGGATTAGTTTGCGCGGAGACCGATGCTATAGATGCTACGGCCAACAGCCCGAAGGCGAAGATCTGGAAGAGGTGAGACGTGAGTTCTTTCTTCTTAAGGGCTGTCCAAAAAGCAACGCTCGTAGTATCGGACTTCAGCCTCAATTGTCGTTTCAATTTTCCATTCTCCAGTCCCATCTCTGGATTATTTCAATGTCGGCAA
>Ga0335078_10013932_pt1 | contig 11914 bp, 11 predicted proteins | sample Lox_Sample_32_FD_206711 | JGI IMG/M metagenome (GOLD analysis project Ga0335078, IMG submission 206711) | Soil microbial communities from Loxahatchee National Wildlife Refuge, Florida, United States - Lox_Sample_3.2 | ecosystem: Environmental > Terrestrial > Soil > Wetlands | place: USA... | reverse complement strand
CCCGGCCCTACACGCCGACCGACAAGGGCATCGTCGAGCGGACGTTCTCCTCGATCAACACGCTGTTCTGCCAGTACGTGGCCGGCTATACGGGCCCGGACGTGACCCGCCGCGGGCGGGACGTGGCCGGCGAGGCCGCCTGGACGATCCCGCAGCTGCAGGACCTGCTGGACGAGTGGATCATCACCTGGCAGGCCCGGCCGCACGAGGGGCTGCGCAGCCCTTACATGCCCGGCCGGGAACTGACCCCGAACGAGGCATACGCGGTCCAGGTGGCTCGGGCCGGCTACCTGCCGGTCCCGCTGTCCGGCTCGGATTACATCGAGCTGCTGCCCGCGTGCTGGAGGGCCGTCAACGACTACGGAATCCTGATCGACCACCGAACTTACGACTGCCCCGGCCTCGGTCCCTTCCGGCGCACCGCGTCCCCGGTGACCGCGATGCGGGGCCGGTGGGAAGTCCACTACGACCCATACGACCTGTCCCGGGTCTGGGTCCGCGGCCGGGACGGCGAGTGGGTCACGGTGCCGTGGACCCACCTGCCGATGGTCGCCGCCCCGTTCGCCGACTTCACCTGGCGTCACGCGAGGCAGGTCCTAGCCGCCCGCGGCCAGGACGATACCAGCCAGGACGCCATCGCCCGGGTCCTCGCCGACCTGCTGCACCGGGCCGGGGAAGGGCCGCCGACCCGGGCAGTCGCCCGGACCGCCGCGGCAGCAGCGGTCACCCGGCACCCGCCGCTGCCCGGCACGGAGCCGGACGAGGAACCGGACGCCGAAGGCGAGGAACCGGACGTCGCAGTCGAGCCGTTCGGCGTCTTCGACCCGCTCTCCCAGGAGAGCGAGCCGTGGTGACCGGCGACGAGGAGGAGCACTTCCCCCTCACCACAAGGGAAGGCTGGCAACGGTTCACCGATGCGTCCCAGGCCGAGGCCGGGCTCCTTGCCCCGGCCGACCGGGAGCTGCTCGGCAGCGACGACAGAGCAGCCTACGACCACGAGCGGATGGACTATCACTCACGGCTGGTCATCGTCGCGACCCCCACGGTCCGGCAGGTGTTCACCGCCGGGCGGCGGCTCGTGCTGCTGAACCGGCACCAGGTCAGCGCCCGCCGCGGCCTCATCGTCACCGGCTCAGCCGGGACTGGCAAGACAACCGCGATCACCCAGCTCGGCCGCAACCACGAACTGCTGCTGCGCAGCCGGCTCGGGCCGCAGGCCGCGGCCGGGCGGATGCCGGTCGCCTACGTGACCGTCCCGCCAGCCGCCACCCCGAAAATGCTCGCCTCGGAATTCGCCCGCTTCGCCGGCGTTCCCGCCGGCGGCCGCCAGCAGAACCAGGCCGGCATCACCAACGCCGTCTGCGACGTGCTCGCACGGCTTCGCACCGACCTGGTCCTGGTCGATGAGATCCATAACCTGAACCTGGCTACCCGAGTCGGCGCTGACGCGTCCGATCAGCTGAAATACCTGGCTGAGCGCATCCCGGCAACGTTCGTCTACGCGGGCATCAACGTCGAGGGCAGCGGCCTGTTCGCCGGGACCCGGGGCCAGCAGATCGCCGGCCGGTTCTGCATGATCGCCTGCGATCCCTTCCCCTACGGCACAGCCGACCAGCGCCGGGACTGGCAGGCCCTGATCGCCACGCTCGAGCAGTCGCTACGGCTGCACCGGCACCAGCCCGGCCAGCTTGTCCGGCTGGACGCCTACCTGCACGAGCGAACCGACGGGATGATCGGCAGCCTGTCCCACCTCATCCGCGGCGCTGCCGTCGAGGCGGTCCTCGACGGCACCGAGAAGATCACCCGCGCCACTCTCGACCGGGTCGGCCTGGACCATGCCGCTGAGGGCGCCCGCACGCGCCGGAAGAACGCCCGGCGACGCCGTGACAGCGCCGGATGAACGCCTGCGGCGGCTGCCGGTCCCTGTCCGCCTCGCCCCCCGCGAGACGATCGGCTCGTTCCTCAGCCGCCTGGCGCTTGCCAACAGCCTCCGCACCGCCCGCATCCTGGCACTCGCCGCGATCAGCTGCGACCTGTCCCGCTTCTCCCCGGCCACCGACGACACCCGCGGCTGGTCGGCAGCCACCCCGGAACGCATCGCGGCCCTCGCCGGGCGGCCGTTGCCGGAACTGGCGGCGGCCATACCGCTGCTGGCGACCATGAAGCCGGCGAACTCGCCGATGCACGCCTGCGCGCATTGCACCGCCGCGAAGAACATCACCGGCATGGTGATCATCCGCAGCCGCCCCCGAGACTACCTCTGCGTCCGGCACCATCGGTGGCTGCGCGGCATCCACCGGCCCAGCCTGGCCGCCCTTCCCGAGATCGCCGAAAGCCAGCGCCGCCACGACAGGCGCACCGCGAGCGTTCCCGACCAGGACATCGCCCGCATCCACCGCCTGGCGAGGGACATCACCGGCCAGTGGCTGGAAGCCGGATGGCATCCCGCGCTCACCGAGCGCTGGCAGCGCCGGCACCGCCGTCTGGCCGCCGCGGCCTCCGGGCTGGAAGCCGTGCTCGCCGGCGTGATCACTCATCCCGAGATGCTCGCGGTCGCCCGTCTGCTGATCAGCGGCCAGAGCGCTTCGGGCATCCAGCCGCGGGAGATATCCGACCGCCTCGGCTTCCCCTATCCTCGCCGCCCGCACCCGCTCGACCCGCTGCAGAGCAACCAGTCCAGTTGCCCAGCGCCAAAGGAGACGTCATGGCCATCAGCATTCCCCCCAGGCTCCGCAACGACGAGGACTTCGCCGCCTGCCTGGTGAAGCACTACCTCGCCAAAGACCCGACAGGCCGTGCCGTCTACTCCGGTGCCTACTTCGAGCAGCTCGGCGGAGGCGGAGGCGAACCTGGAACAGCCAACCAGTTCACCGCCCAAGACCTGCTCGCCGTCTCTATGCTCAGCGTCCGGATCGAGGGATACCACGCACTGGAGATTCTCCATTACCAGGCCGGCAAGCTGAACGGCCTGCTCGCCAAGGTCCCCGACAACATCGACCTGCATGATGCTGCGGCCGCAGGCCACATCGCCAAGGGCAAGCCGGCCTGGAAGCTGCGGGAGGCGATCTGCGACATCCAGCCCCGTCCGGAGAGGAACAGGATCGGGCCGGTGGCGGCCGGCAAGCTCCTGGCGCGCAAGCGCCCCCGCCTGCTCCCCGTTTACGACAGCCGCATCAAGAAAGTCCTCGGAAGGCCGCGCACCGGCAACAAGTGGTGGCACGACCTGCACGACCAGCTCATCAACGACCAGGGCCTCGTCCAGGAGCTTGAGTCCGTCCGCGAAAAAGCAGGCGCTGATCACATGTCCCTGCTCCGCGTCTTCGACGTGATGTGCTGGATGTTCAGCTGGGAAGGCGGAAACGGCCCCAGCAACCAGAAAATGCCAGAATAACTGAGACAAGCCCGGGTCCCCGTCTCAACCAACTTGGCATCAGCCCAGCTCAGGACAAGATCATCGGACAAGAAAACTGAGACCGGACACTTTCCCGCCGGATAAAGATGGCTAAGACGGCCGCTGGCCGATCCTCATCGGAAGTCCCCCGCAAGCCGAGTCATCGCCGTCGCTCGCGTCTCACTGAAGATTGTCCGGCCCTGGTTACAGCGTCGAGCCGGGCAACGAATCCTGAGACAGGACAAAGAACGACGTGCCGGGCGCGGCCGGCAAGGGTCGTCTTGGCAGCCCGCTGCTGGTGATTGCGCTGACCAGGTAGAGCGGCTCGCTCTGTCCTATGGGATGGCCGCGGTGGCGCCTGGCCCGCTGAGGGAGCGTTCGGCAACGCGGGCGAGGTGGGCGTCGAAGATCTGGTGGGCGTCGGGGGTCAGGGTGGCGAGCGCGACCATGGCAGTGAAGATGACGTCGCACAGCTCGGCCTGGACGTCTTCCCAGGTGTGGGTGATGCCCTTGCGGGGGTTCTGGCCCAGGGTGCCGGTGACGGCCTGGGTGACTTCGCCGGCTTCCTCGGTGAGCTTCATGATGCGCAGCAGCTTCTCGGTTTCCGGTGGCAGCGTGCTGCTGTCGTCGAGCCAGGTGACGATTTCCTTGATGGTGCCCCACGCGTCATCCATGTTCCGAGAGGCTAGCGCAGTGCGTGTCCAGGGCGTCGGCGATCTGGCTGCCTGCTGCGGGCTCAGGCTGGTGGTGTCGAGCTGGAGGACGGGCACGCCTAGCCGGGCGAGGGTGGCGGCTGCGTCCCGGAACATTGCCGTCTCGCTGGCGGCTGCTCCGGGGTCGTGCTCGAAGCGGTCGTGGCGTCCGCGCTGGTCGAGCCGCGCGGTGATGACCTGCGGGCTGGCGGTCAGGATGACGGCGAGGCCGGGCAGGTCGGCGGCCTCGTTGAGGGTCAGGAGCCAGGACGGGGTGAGGCCGTCGCGGGCCTGGAGGACGAGGGTGGAGGCCAGGTAGCGGTCGCAGATCACGACGTGCCCGGCGGCCCGCTTGGGCCTGATCTCTGCGTTGAGGTGGTGGTGGCGGTCGGCCGCGACCAGGCAGGCCAGCGTGTACCCGTTGACCTCGTTGACCAGGGCGCGGGTCAGCGCGCCTACCGGGCCGCCGGACGGCTCTGCGGTCAGGTGGACCAGGCGGCCCCGGCTGCGCAGGATGCCAGCCAGCGCGGCGGCGGCCGTGGTCTTGCCGGACCCGCCGGAGCCGTCGATCGTGATGAAGGCCCCGGTCATGCTGTGGTGCCGCGGAATCGCTCCCACTGCTCGCGGGCGATGGTGACGAGGCTGGCGCGGACGTAGCTGACGGGGGCGTCGGCGAGAGGGAGGTTGACGGAGAAGTTGAACTCGTCGCGCCAGAACATGGCCTCGTCCGTCCCGGAGTTGGTCAGGTCGACGGCGGTGTAGTTCAGGAGCTGCGCGGGCGTGTAGTTGCCGGCGGCCAGGAGCCTGCTCCAGTCGGGGGTTCCGGGGTAGGGCCGGTACTCGAACGCGCTGGCGGTGAACGCGCCGGGCAGGGGGTCGGTGATGTCCCACAGGTCGCGGATGAGGGTGACGGTGGCGTCGATCTCGTCTGTGGTCTCGCCGGGGAAGCCGAAGATGAAGTAGCCCTTGACGCTGATGCCGCTGCGGGTGAGGCGGCGTACTACGTCGCGGGCCATGCCGGGGGTGATCCGCTTGTCGATGAGGGTGAGCATCCGCTGGCTGCCGGACTCGATGCCGAGCGCGACCTCCCGGAGCCCGCTGGCCACCAGGAGGTCCAGGGTGCCGTCGCCGAGGCGGTTCAGGACATTGATCCGCCCGGTGGCGTCCCACCTTGCCCAGTCGCCTGCCCCTGCGGCCGTGAAGGCAGCCGTCATCTGCTCGATGACGCGGCGGGCGCCGAGGAACAGGTCGTCGACGAACCGGAAGCCGGTCACCCCCGTGGCGCGGAGCTGGTCCATCTCGGCGAGGATGTTTCCCGGGTCGCGGACGCGGATGGTGATGTCGGGGTTGGCGCTGACGGCCGCGCCGCAGAAGGAGCAGTTGTAAGGGCAGCCGCGTGCACCGACCATGCTCGCCTGGAGGCGCCCTTTCTCAGGGTGCGGGTCGCGGGCGAGGAAGGCGCGGTCGACGAACGGCAGGGCGTTGATGTCCGGCGCGAGCCAGTGCCCCTCGTTCTTCTGCCGGCTCGCGGCAACTTCCCCGGCGGCCGGGCCGGGCCACAGCACGCCCGGCAGCCGGGAGCGGCGCTCATGGCTGCCCAGCAGCTCTGTCACCCGTATTTCACCCTCGCCGACGATCAGCGCCTCGCAGCGGCGCATGCGGGGGTCGGCGAGGATCTGCGCGGGCATGGCCTTGGCCTGGTGCCCGCCGAGCATGATCTTGACGGCGGGGTCGAGGCTGGCCGCGATCGTGGCGCTGACCTCGTAGGTGGGGGCGAGGAGGTTGAACCCGGCCCAGCGGGGCGCGGCCTCGTTGACCAGGCGGGCGGTTTCGGCGATGCCCAGCCCGGCGGCCTCGGCGTCCAGCACGCCGACGTTGTACCCGGCCTGGGCCGCGCAGGTTGCGATGTAGGCCATTCCGAGCACGGGGAGGGTGTAGTCCTTGACGCGGGGCCGGACGGTGTAGTCACGCAGCGGGGCGTTGACGAACAGGGCGTCGAGCGCGCGGGACGGGTCGGCCCCGGTGATAAACAAGCGCGGGTCAGGTGCGGTGGTCTGCATGCGTGCCTCCCCAGGCGAGGGTCAACAAGGTGAGGTCGGCCAGGTGCGGCCCGGCGACCTGCCGCCAGCGGCGGCCGAAGCCGGGTTCGTCGCGCGGCCAGGCCGCGGACGGCGCGGCACGTGCCGCCCAGGTCCGGACCGCCAGGTCACCGCACGGGTAGGCGGCGAACTCGTTAGCCCAGTCGGCTGCCGCCGCGCCAGCCGTCCACGGCCCCACCCGCCGCACGGCCAGCAGGGCGGGGACCAGGGCGCTGGCGGGCATGGCCGCCCACGCGCGCCCGCGCTCGGTGTAGGCGGCTGCGGCAGCACGCAGCGCGTCCCGCTTGAACGCCAGCCCCACGGCGGCGAACTCCGCGTCCGTTAGGCTGAGCACCGTCTCAGGGGACGGGAACAGCCAGCCCGCCGCGGGTCCGCACCGTACGGGCGTCCCGTGGGCCGCGCACAGCGCCTGGTACTGCGCCCGGGCCTGCGCCGCCCGGATGACCTGCCGGATGATGGCCGTCCCGATCGCGTCCCACAGGCTCGGGTTCGCGAACCGCGCGACCGGCCCCAGCGAGCCGAGCGCCGCGGCCAGCTCGGGCACGTCCGGCGCCGCCGACTCAGGCAGGGGAAACACGCCGGGCCGGGGAGCGGACGCCGCCGCCTGCGGGCAGCACCAGGTCACGGTCCTGCCGTCAGTACGGGCCAGAGCGTGACCGCCGCCAGGCAGGGCGCGGACCAGTGTGGAGCCGTCCGGGGTCCACGCGGGGTGGTCGGTCATCACAGTGGAGTAGCTGCGCACCCTCAGATACTCCCGCCAGCAGGACACACGGCGGGGGCTGACCGGGCCTAATACCAGAACCGTGATGACGCCTGTCGCGGTCACGTCGTCTCCTCGGCTTGGGGGAGGTCACTAAGGGCAGGATGCGCTGCGGAGGGGCGCCGCGGGAAGTATGGCCCTGTGGCCTATCCCGGGCAGGTCCACAGGTCCACACCCGGCCTGAGGAGCCGACCCGGGAATGACGGTGCCCCGCCGCTTCACAGGCAGGCGGGGCACCGGAGCGAAGCCCGGCACCCGGGGTGGCCGCGCTCAGGTCATGTGCCGGCGACTCCGTGCGCTGCGGCGATCACGTCAAGCCGGGTGGCCATTGCAAGGTCCAGCTCGGTTACCACGTCCCCGGCGGTGTGCGTGGTCATGAACACGCGCAGTGTTGCCCAGCGGATATCGAGGTCGGGGCGGTGCGCCATCTCGACGGCCAGGGCCGCGATCTCGGGGACCATCGCGGCGGCCTTATCCCACCCGGCCGGGTAGTCGCGGCTGATGCCGCTCGTGTCGCCGTGCCAGCCAGGCAGGCTGGCGAGCCTGACGGCCAGTTCCCCGGCGCCGATCAGCTGATCGCGCAGTTCCATTACCGGCTCCTGACCGTGCGGGGAAGCACGGCGAGGGCTTCCTCAAGTTCGCGCCACGGGCGGTCGCCTTTCCACGGCTCCATGCGCTGCCGGAGCACGGCCAGCTCACCGCGCATCCGGGCCGATCCGGACTGGACCGCGACCGCGACGACCTCCCGCGCGACGGCAACGGCCTGCTCGGGGTCGCCGCTTCCGGCGAGTGCCTAGGCGTGCCGCGCGGAGAAGACGCCGATATCCCGCCGGGACGATGCAGGAAGGTCAGGGATCACGTCTGCCCACAGCTCGGCGGCTTCCCGGTGGCGCCCGAGGCGCGTCAGGACGGTCGCGCGCTGGGGTTCGATCCACCGCGCAGAGGTGCACGCGCCCCACGGGTAGTCATCGCCGATCTCGCCGATCAGGGTGCCGGCGTCGCCGAGGAGGCGGTCGCACTCGTCGTACGTGCCCGCGTCGCCGCGGAGGGAGTGACCGTGCGCGGCCTGTTGCAGCAGCAGTGCCCGCACCTTCGGTATCAGGTCCTTGTGCCGCAGGCCGGCGCTGGTGAGGTCGACGACGCCGGGGCCGTCGCTCATGTCGGTGTGCAGCATCGCCTTGCAGTACAAGGCGAAGCCGACGAGCTGCGGGTCGTGGGAGCGGTGCGCCCGCTCGATCATCACGTCATGCCAGCGTCCCGACTCCGCGAGGTCGCCCGCGTCCTGGTGCATCCAGCCGACAGCGCCGCGAACCCGGCGGCCACGGCCCACAGCTCGCCCCGGACCGGGCGCTTCGCGGTGCCTGCGGTATCGCACAGCAGGCCGTACTGCGCGGTGGCGACGGGGATCAGCCGGCCGGGGCCGAGGAACCTGTCGGCGGCGTAGTGGCCCGCGAGCTGATCGCGGAAGTAGCCGACCAGCTCGGGCGCCACGGGAACTTCCGCCGGGACGGGAACGGGCAGCGGCCGGGCAGCGGCGGCGATGACCTCGCCGCCCGCGCTGAGCGCACGGTCGATGTCGCGCGCAAGCGCGGGACCGAGCGGCTTGATCCCGCGCAGCGCCCTGCTGAGGTAACTCGGGTCGTGGTGAACGGCCTTGGCGAGCGCGTTCTGCGACATGCCGCGCGCTTCCATGTACCGCATCACCACGGCGTGCAGGTCCGTCATGAGTGCGCCGTTCCTCGGGGTGCCGGTGCGGACCTGTAGACCTGCCTGGGATTGGCCACAGGACCGTGCTTTCTACGGTAGCCCCCTGGGCGCGAACCGTGCCCGCGCATGTGACCGTTGAGATGCCGGGAATGGCGGTGCTCTGCCGCTTTCCCGGTCAGGCGGGGCGTCCGGGAGGTCCGGTGCTCCAAGGGCTGTGAACAGGTCATGTGCCGGATGCCCCTGGGCTGCCGAGCAGGCGGGCGCTCCCGGCAACCCGCCAGTTCCACTGGTCCTCAGTACCGTCTTGGATTACCAGGCTCAGCTCGGCGATGGTTACCTCGAATGCCGGGACCGTCTTGCCGAGTTCGGCGATCACGGGCGCGGCGGGCTGCTCAGTGGCGCTGTAGCAGAGCGTCATGTGCGGCGCCCAGCCGCCGCCCTCATCAGCGTCCAGGCCGAGAACCTCGCGTGTCGCGGCGCGCGCCGCTGTGAGGACCGGGGCCAGCGATGATGCAGGCGACGCGCTGAGCACGATGGCTTCCGGATGGTAGAAGATGCGCTGGAAGGTCACGGTGACGGGCGCGGCCCGGGCCAGGTGAGCCTGTGCCGTGGCGAGCATCCGGTTCATGTCATCTTGCGTTACCTGGTCCGTGGTCCCGGCGCGCTGGACGGTCACGTGGAGCCACTGCGACGGGGTCATGCGCAGGCCGGCGAAGGGTGCGAGCCGGTTCCGTGCGGTCGCGGCGGCCGCCTGGGCCCCGGCATGGCCGCCGAGCAGCAGGTGCCAGCACACGGCGTTGTCGTACAACAGCCGGGAGGGATTGTCCCAGCGCCCGGTGAACTGCGCGGGAAGCGGGCTCACGGGCTGGTGCCCGCAGTGACGCCGGCCGCGGTGAACTCCTACCTGGCCGAGGTCTCCGGCGACGGCGTCACCATGGCCGTCCGCGTCGTCGAGTACTTCGTCGAGATCGAGGGCCAGGAGGTGAAGGAGATGTTCTGCCTGATCACCAGCCTCCTGGGCTGGGAGGATTACCCCGGTCCCGAGCTTGCCGCGCTCTATGAATGGCGGTGGGACGGGTCCGAGACCGCGCTCCGGGAGGCCAAGGCCCCGCTGCACGGCGCCGGGCCGGGCACCGGGGCGATGCTCCGCTCCGGCAGCCCTCTCCTGATCGCACAGGAGATCGCCGCCTGGGCCGTCTCGGCGGAGATGACCCGCGGCGTCACCCGCGACGCCGCCCTGGCCGCGGCCCCCTCCCGGAAAGGACGCCGAGCCGGGCAGCCCGTCCGCTACCGCGACCTGTCCCTGGCCCGCGCCCGCCGACTCATCCTCGCCGCGATCCGGATCGGAACGGCCGCCTACACGGCGCTGACCGGCAAGATCGCGGAACACAGGACCGTCACCGACAGGAACCGGCACCGCAAGCGCAAGTCCAAGTCCCCCAGCACCTTCGGCCACGCCAGCCGGGAGGACACCGTCACCCGCATAGCCCCGGCCGTCATCATCATGGCCAACAATCCGGCCTGACCAGGGAAAAGATCAGAAACCGCACTGCGGAACCCGTCAAGCCACCATAAATCATCCCGGCCGGACCGTGGAACCGGCCCGCCACCGGCGCGGCATGCCGGCCACAGTCATGCCCTCTCACCGGGCAACTACAGAACGTCATCGAAAAGAGAACCGCCCATCAAGACCCAAACCCCGAAAGCCCGTGGCATTGAGCTTCTGCGAGTGCGTGAAAAACTTCGAGCTCGACCTCTTCAGCGGACATGAACGTGGCGACTACACGTCCTTCGCCTAGTCGTCGCCGAAATTCATTAACTGCCCGTCGATCAGTATCAGCCAGGTTTTGCGGCAAGTTCGCGCTTTCATCAAGAAGGAAAATCAGTCGAGGCAGGCCTGCCGAACCAGTCCCTACAGATTGGAATGCCCAGCCCACACGGCACGTTCTGCCGTCCCCTCTCAACGCTAAACCGGATGATCTGCGCGCCGCTACTGTCCCACGGATCCCCGATCATCTGGAGCGCGGAATCGGCGCGAGTTCCGTGTCTCAGGCGGCTGACAGCCGTTACTGCTGGTTATGACGAAATCTGGCCGCTGGCCTGGTCCGGCGTGCGGCGGCTAGCGGGCTAGCCTGGCTGCCGCCAGGTGACCTGGACGGTGGCGGGGTCGAAGGCGCGGCGGGTGCCCATGCCCGGGGACAGGAGGGTGATGGTCATCAGGGTCTTGATGACGGCCCGCTTGCGGGCCAGGTCAAGCTCCTCCCACGCGGCGGCGGCGTTGTCCGCGGCGACCAGGGGGGCCAGGACGTTCTCCTTGGCGGCGCTGTCGAGTTCAGCAGAGATCGCCTCCAGCCGGTGGTTGGCGCGGGTGGTGGCGGCCAGCAGCTGGGCGCGGCCGATCAGCCCCAGGGCCCGGTCGGCGGCCAGTTCCTCCAGGTTCCGCCGGATCGCCGCAGCCTCCTCCCGCAACGCGGCGACGTCCGGGCCGCCTTCAACAGCATCCAGGAGTCCGGCGGCGTCGGGCCAGGACAGCCGCCCGGTGACCAGCCGGGTGATGAAGTCCTCCACCGGGACCGCCTGCCGGGCGACGTGCCCGCCCGTCCAGGCCCGGTTGCGCTTGGGGGGCTCGCAGCGGTAGATCCGCCGCCCGGTGCGCTTGGTCATCCCGGACACCACCGTGCCGCACGGGCACAAGGCCAGCCCGCCGAGCAGGGTCCGCACCCCGCGCGGCACCGTGCGGGCCGGGTCTTGCAGGATGCCCCGCACCGCCCGCCAGGCCTCCTCACTCACCAGCGGCTGCCACGTCCCGGCCCCGACGATCTCGCCGCGGTACACCGACAGCCCCGCGATCCGCGGGTTAAGCAGGATCACCCGGACCGACTGGATGGTCCACCGGCCGGACTGCGACTGGACGGGGCGCAGCCCGGCCGCGGTCCACTCCCGGGTGATCGCGCTGAGCGTCCCGCCGCCCAGCAAGGCCGCGCACGCGGCGGCGACCGCCGGCCCCTCGGCCGGGTGCGGGGTGACGTGGTCACCGTTGTAGCCGAACGGGCGCGGCCCGCCGGCCGGCCGCTTGCCGGCGATGGCGGCGGCCTCGTTGGCGAGTTTCTGCCGTTCGGACTTGCGCTCGGCCTCGGCCTTGGCGACCGCGACCAGGATCCGGGCGGCGAGCCGCCCGGAGTCGGTGCCCAGGTCGATGATCCCGTCGGCCTCGGCGAACCGCACCCCGGCCTTGTCGAAGCGGGGGATGAGGTGCTCCAGGTCC
>Ga0335078_10013931_pt1 | contig 11916 bp, 11 predicted proteins | sample Lox_Sample_32_FD_206711 | JGI IMG/M metagenome (GOLD analysis project Ga0335078, IMG submission 206711) | Soil microbial communities from Loxahatchee National Wildlife Refuge, Florida, United States - Lox_Sample_3.2 | ecosystem: Environmental > Terrestrial > Soil > Wetlands | place: USA... | reverse complement strand
GCGGTCAACGAGGAGACCAAGGACAAGACCAGGACGCCCGGCCTGGCCGCGATCTTCTCCACCTTCATCCTGCTTATCACCTACGCGCTGGTGATCTTCTCGATGCAGGCGTTCGCGGGCGTCAAGCCCACCGGCAACGGCCTGGGCAACCTGGACAACGCCGGCGACGTGCTCTCGGTCCAGGGCCAGGCCATCTTCGGCACGACCGGCTTCGGCCCGACCTTCTACCACCTGCTGCTGATCATGGTGCTGTCCTCGGCGGCCGCGTCCACCCAGACCACCATCCTGCCTACCGCCAGGACCACGCTGTCGATGGCGGCCTACAAGGCGCTGCCCAAGTCGTTCGCCACGGTCCACCCGCGGTTCATGACCCCGACGGTATCCACGATCGTGATGGGCTTGGTCTCCATCGCGTTGTACGCCGGGCTGAACTACACCTCCAATGGCATCGGGGTGATCGGCGACGCGGTGATCGCGATCGGGCTGTACATCGCGTTCTACTACGGCCTGACCGGTTTCGCCTGCGCCTGGTACTACCGCAAGAACCTGACCAGCAGCGCGCGTAACCTGTGGATGCAGGGCATCCTGCCGGTGACCGGCGGGCTGATCCTCTACTTCCTGGGCGGCTGGAGCGTGTGGCTGGACTTTGACGTGGCCACCGAGAACGACTACACGATGTGGACTGTGCCCGGCCTGCACTGGCAGATCGGCGGCGCCTTCGTGATCGCGGTCGTGGCCGCGCTGGCGGGGGTGGTCTTCTATCTCTTCTGCCGGTACATCAGGCCGGGTGCGCCCTTCTTCAAGAAGCAGACGCTGACCAGGGCCACCCCGACCCTGGTACCCGACGAGTAGTCCGCACGGGGGCACCGCGGCCCGGTCGCGGCACCTCTCCGTAGGATGGCTGGCGTGCTCGATGACGCCGAGGTCAGCCGGATCCTGTCCATCACCGCTCACCCCGACGACGTGGACTTCGCGGCCGCCGGAACCGTCGCGCGCTGGACGGAGGCCGGGATCGAGGTGGTCTACTGCCTGGTGACCGACGGCGACGCCGGCGGTTTCGACGAGGACTTCCCCCGGGAGGAGATACCGGCCGTGCGCCGGGCCGAGCAGGTGGCCGCGGCTAAGTGCGTCGGAGTGCACGACGTGCGCTTCCTCGGCTACCCGGACGGCCGGGTGGAAGCCAGCCTGGACCTGCGCCGCGACCTGGCCCGGGTGATCAGGCAGGTCCGGCCGGACCGGATCCTGTGCCCCAGCCCGGAGCGGAACTACGCCAGGATCGGGGTCGGCCATCCCGACCACCGCGCGGTGGGCTCGGCCGCCCTGGACGCCGTCTACCCCGACGCGCGGAACCCGTTCGCGTTCCCCGAACTGCGCGAGCGCGAGTCGCTGGCCGCCTGGACCGTGCGCGAGGTCTGGATCGCGGCCGGACCCGACCCGAACCACTTTGTGGACGTGACCGAGACCTTCCCGCGTAAGATCACGGCGCTGCGCGCGCACGAGAGCCAGACCGGGCACATGGACGACCTGACCGAGCGCATCAGGACCCGGCTGACGATGGTGGCCGAGCAGGCCGGCCTGCCCGGAGGACGCCTGGCCGAGGGCTTCCGGGTGCTGGACACCGCCTGAGCCGCGAACCCGGCGACGGATCAGAAAGTCCGATGTCAGCACACCTCCAGCCAGCCGCAACGCCTACGGCGCGTCTGCGGCAGCTTTTACAGTGAAATTCCTATCATGTAAGCATGAGGATGGCTTACAGGTGCCGGGCATACCCGGACGAGGCGCAGCAGCAAGTGCTGGCGCACACGTTTGGGTGCGTTCGCCTGGTCTGGAACCACACCCTCGCAGCGCGGCACCAGCGCTACCGAGTTGAAGGCAAGGCAACGTCCTACGCCGAATCCGACCGTGCGCTGACCGTCATGAAGAAAGACCCTGCATTCGCGTTTCTATCTGAAGTTTCCTCAGTGCCGCTCCAGCGGCTCTCCGGCACCAGCAAAGGGCGTTCGGCGCATTTTTCGCCAGGCGCGCCCGTTACCCGCGGTTCAAGTCCAGGCGCGGTAGGCAGTCCGCCACCTACACCCGGAGTGCCTTCTCCATGCGCGGCGCCGTACTACGACTGGCAAAGATGGGCGCAGCGCTCCGCTATGTGTGGACCTGGCCGGACATCGACCCTGCCGACCTCGATCCCACGTCGGTGACCGTAGTGAAGGATCGGGCCGGACGCTGGTTCGTGTCTTTCCAGGTGGATGTATCCGATCCCGCTCCGCTTCCCGCCACTGGTGAGCGCGTGGGCGTCGATCTCGGATTGACCGACCTGGCCGTGTTTTCAACCGGAGAGAAGATCCCCCATCCCCGCGACTGGGAACGGCACGAACGCAGGCTCAAGAGGTACCAGCGTAGACTTGCCCGCTGCCAGAAGGGATCTGCGAACCGGAAGAAAGCCGGGCTAAAAGTCGCCCGGGCGCATGCCAGGGTGGCCGACGGCCGGCGTGACTTCCTGCATAAGCTGTCAACCCGGGTCATCCGGGACAATGACGTGGTCGCAATAGAAGACCTGAATGTGTCCGGCATGGTTAGCAACCGCCACCTAGCTCGCGCGATCTCCTGCACGGGCTGGGCAGAGTTTCGATCCATGCTGGATTACAAGGCCCACCGCCATGGCCGCAGGGTCATTGCAGTGGGCCGCTGGTACCCCTCCTCGAAGACCTGCTCGGCGTGTGGGCACCTTCTCGCCGCGCTGGCCCTTGGCACGAGGACATGGCAGTGTCCGTCCTGCGGCACCCGGCATGACCGGGACATCAACGCCGCGAAGAACATCCTTGCCGCCGGGCTGGCGGCAGGCGCCGTAGACGGCGCCGATGCCTGCGGAGGCGATGCAAGACGGACCGGGGCAACCCGGGCGCTTTCGCCCGCGAAACAGGAATCCCTGGGCGCGAGCCCCGGAATCCCCGTCCTTTAGGGTGGGGAGGATGTCAATGATTGAATCCAGCCAGATAGAGTGACAAACCATGGCCATGGAGATGGATCACTCGTTCACCGTCCCCGTCCCGCCCGAACGGGCCTGGGACGTGCTGCTCGACGTGGAGAAGATCGCGCCGTGCATGCCCGGCGCCACCGTGGACGAGTTCGACGGCGAGGTGGTCACCGGGCGGATAAAGGTCAAGGTCGGCCCGGTGTCGCTGACCTACCGCGGTACCGCGAAGTTCACCGAGCGCGACCCCGACGCCAAGGTGATCTTGCTCGAGGCCTCCGGCAAGGAGACCCGCGGCGCGGGCACCGCCTCGGCGACCGTGCGGGCGTCGCTGGAGCCCGAGTCGGGCGGCGAGGGAACCACCGCCACCATGCACACGACGATGAACGTGACCGGCCGGCCGGCCCAGTTCGGCCGCGGGGTGATGGTCGAGGTCGGCGGCAAGCTGGTGGAGCAGTTCGCCCAGAACCTGCGAAAGCTGATCGCCGAAGACGGCGCGGCGGGCGGCAGCGCCGCCGCCACCGCGACGGACGCGGCGGGCGGCGGCACCAGCGTCGGCCAGGCCACGCCCGCGGTGGAGGCCGAGGCCAGCAGCACGACGCAGGACGGGCCGGGCAGCACCCAGCCATCGCCCGTGGTCCCGGCTGCGGCCGTCACACCGACGCCAACGGCCCAGCCCCAGGCGGCCAGCGCCGACTCCATCAACCTGGTCAAGCTGGTGGGGCCGGCGCTGCTCAAGCGGGTCATCCCGGTGGTCGTGGTGGCGGCCGCCCTCGCCCTGCTCGCCCGGCGGCTGGTCCGCCGGGGCGCCAAGGCTTAGCCAGGGCTAGCGGACCACCACCTCGGTGACCGGAAGCGAGGAGTCCGCGGGCAGGTCGAGCGGGGATGGCTCCAGGCCGCGGGAGACGATCTCCGCGCCCAGCGCCGCCACCATCGCGCCGTTATCGGTGCACAGACCTGGGCGCGGCACGCGCAGCTTGATGCCGGCCGCGTCGCAGCGTTCCGCGGCCAGCGAGCGCAGCCGGGAGTTGGCCGCCACGCCCCCGCCGATGACCAGGTCGGTGACGTCGTGCCGCCGGCAGGCCTGCACGGCCTTGCGGGTGAGCACGTCGGCCACCGCCTCCTGGAAGGACGCGGCCACGTCCGGGGCGTGCACCGGCTGGCCGGCCGCCTGCCGCGCCTCCACCCAGCGGGCCACCGCGGTCTTCAGGCCCGCGAAGGAGAAGTCCAGCGTGCCGTCGTGGTACTTGCCCCGGGGGAAGCTGATCGCGGCGGGGTCGCCGTCGCGGGCCGCCCCGTCGATCGGCGGGCCGCCGGGAAACGGCATGCCGAGCACCCGCGCCACCTTGTCGTAAGCCTCGCCGGCCGCGTCGTCGATGGTGGCCCCGAGCGGGATGACCTCCTCGGCCACGTCGGGCACGAGCAGCAGCGAGGAATGCCCGCCGGACACCAGCAAGGCCACCGCGGGCGATGGCAGCGTGCCGTGCTCCAACTGGTCCACGGCGATATGCGCGGCCAGGTGGTTGACCCCGTACAGCGGCTTGCCGAGCGCGAAGGCGTACGCCTTGGCCGCGGCCACCCCGACCAGCAGCGCCCCGGCCAGGCCCGGTCCCGCGGTGACGGCCACAGCGTCGATCTCGCCGGCCCGGACGCCCGCCGTGGCGAGAGCCCGGTCAAAGGTCGGGAGCATCGCCTCCAGGTGCGCCCGGCTGGCCACCTCGGGCACCACCCCGCCGAACCGCGCATGCTCGTCCACGCTCGACGCGACGGCGTCGGCGAGCAGGTCGTGCCCGCGGACCAGCCCGATCCCCGTCTCGTCGCAGGACGTCTCGATGCCCAGCACCAGGGGGGAGACCATCACCGCAGCCCCTTCCGCATGACCACGGCGTCGACGCCGGACGGCTGGTAGTAGCCGCGCCTGATCCCGGCCTCGGCGAATCCGTGGCGCAGGTACAGCCGCCTGGCCCTGGGATTGTCCTCCCGCACCTCGAGCAAGACCTCCTCGTAGCCCCGCTTGTCCGCCTCGTCGACCAGCGCCGTGAGCAGCGCCGTGCCGGTCCCCTCGCCCCACCGGGCCGGGGTCACCGCCAGCGTCACCACGTCAGCCTGCGACCCGCCGGTGAACATCATCCCCGCGTATCCGACCAGCGCGTTTCCGTCCTCGGCCACCAGGTAGAGCCGGCGGGAGGGCGGCTGAGCGAACTCCGCCGCGAACATCTCCGGCGTCCACGCGTCCTCGGGGAAGAGCTCCCGCTCCAGCGAGATGATCGCGGGCATGTCGGCCCGCTTCATCGCCCGCAGCCGTATCGTGCTCTGGCCGTCCGTGCAGGCGCTCATGACGAGGGCTCTGGGGAGGCGGGAGGGGTGACCTTCTTGGGCGGCCCGGGCTCCCTGGCGTCGGGACGCCGCAGGTAGAGCGGCTCCGCGGCCAGCAGGGGCACGGCGGCCTGCCCGTCGCGCGGGCCGGCCGCGAGCGCGCACAGCGTCCGGGCGTCCGGATAAGCGGGCCCGGTGACCGCGCCGAACGCCCCTGGGTACAACTGTCCCCCGCTGCCCGCCACGGTTGCCTCGGCGGCACCGGGGATCGACGCGGCGCTGCCGACCGCGGGACCCTCCAGGCGCATGCCGGCGGCGTCGTATCGCGCCCAGTAGACCTCCTTGCGGCGCGCGTCGGTCGCTACCAGGAACTCTCGCCCGCGCGGGACGTCGGCGGCGATCACGTCCAGCGAGCACACCCCGTATACGGGGATGCCGAGCACGGCCCCGAGCACCCGGGCAGTCACCACGCCGACCCGGAGCCCGGTGTACGGGCCGGGGCCGACCCCCACCGCGACCGCGGTAAGGTCGGCGCGGGACGCGCCCGCATCGGAGAGCACCTGCGCGATCATCGGGGTCAGCAGCTCACCGTGACGCCGTCCGTCGGCGGCGGACGCCTCGGAAACGACTCGCTTCCCGTCGTGCAAGGCCACGCTCACCGCCGGGGTCGCGGTATCAAAAGCCACCACAAGCACGCCGACCAGCCTAGTGGCCGCCCAGCGTGGCCGAGCCAATCGCGCTATGCGGGGCGCGCTAGTGGAGGGAGGCTTCGGCGGCGCGGGCGAAGGCCATGGCCGCCGCGGCTAGCTGGGTCTTTGACACCGGTCCGTAGTTTCCCTTGTTGGAGCGCTCGAGCCCGTTCAGCTTCACGGTCACGACCACGTTGTGGTAGCGCACCATGACGGTGGCCACGTCGGTCACCGCGCCGCCGACGTGGAACACCTGCAGGGCGCTGAACGCCTGGTCGCCGAACCCGGACAGCACCTGGACCGTGGCCCGCGAGGACGGCGAGTGCTTCGGCGGGGCCTGCAGTTCCTGCAGCGCCAGGCCGTAGGCGTCGGTGGCGGCCCGGGTAGCGCTGCCGTTGCCGCTGGCCAGGCCGTCCGGCGCGTACGCGTTCATGCTGACCTGCATCAGCCGGTACAGCGGCGGCTTGTCCACGGTCCAGTTGCAGGCGGACCCGGCCGACCCGTTGACCGGCAGCGGCGAGGCCACCTTGGGCGTGCCCGGCAGGTACTGCGCCACGGTGGCGGGAGGCACCACGTGACAGGCGTTCGGCACCTGGCGCAGCTCGCCCGGCTGGAACGTGGTAATGAGCGCACCGGGCGTGACCGACGCCGGTCCCGGCCGGCCGCCGGTCAGCAGCACCACCGCGAGCACCGCCCCGACCACGACGACCACGCCGCCGCCCAGGTAGTACCACCGCCGCCGCCTGCGCGCCGCGGCCCGCAGCGCCCGCCCGCCGGGCTCATGGGTCCGGGACGGCGGGGCGGCCTCCCCGGCGTCGTCCTCGGGTTCGTCCCACTGAGCCCACTGCGGCACCGGTTCGTCCCGAACCGGATCGGAGACCCAGTGTGAGCCAGAGCGGCCGGCATGCGCATGGCCGGGACCGGGCGCATGGCCGGGGCCCGGGAGGCGGCCCGAGCGCGCCGGACCGACCGGAGGCAGATTCGCCCACGGCGGCGGCTCGTCGTCGTCGCGGTCAGACCGGTAGGGCCTGGCCAGCCGACGCGGCGGCGGAAAATCCTGCTCGGGCACGGCGCGCCTCCGGGTTCGAGGTACGGTACATAACGGCGCGATACGCGGATCTGGGAACAGTACAGCGGAACTATAGACGATCTACGGCTCCGGTGAGCGCACCATGCCATCTCGCGCCGTGACCATTTATCCGCACCGTCCGCACTTCACTGTCCTGATCGGGCTTGATCGTGATCTCCAGGCGGTCCTCGGCGAGGGGTTCGGCCAGGCCGGTGCCCCACTCCACCACGGTGACCGCGCGGCCGGCGTCGGTGTCCAGGTCCAGGTCGTCCACCTCGCCGAAGCTCCCGAGCCGGTAGGCGTCCGCGTGCACCAGGGCCGGGCCGCCGCCGGCGAGCGGCGGATGGACCCGGGCAATCACGAACGTCGGCGAGGTGACGGGACCGCGCACGCCGAGGCCGGCGCCGATGCCCTGCACCAGCGTGGTCTTGCCCGCGCCGAGCGGGCCGGCCAGGATCACCAGGTCCCCGGCGCGGAGCAGCGCCGCCAGGCGCCGGCCGAGGTCACGCATGTCCCCGTCGGTGGCGATACGCAGTTCGGCGGACGGGAAACCCGGCCCGTTCGGTTCGATCAATGGTCACCACCCGGATGGGTACGCGGGACCCTGGCCCCGATGCCGGTCGCGATGTCATAGGAGATGGTGCCGAGCGCCTCACCCCACTCCTGTGCTGTCGGCTCGCCGTCGTCGCCGGGGCCGAACAGCACCACCTCGTCCCCGACCGCGGCCGGCTCGTCGCCGAAGTCGACCACGAACTGGTCCATGCAGACCGTGCCCGCGATCGGCCTGCGGCGGCCCCGCCAGCTGACCAGCGGCAGGCACGCCGCGCCGCGGGGCACGCCGTCGGCGTACCCGAGCGGCACCAGGCCCAGGGTGGTCTCGCGGGCGGTCACGTAGCGGTGGCCGTAGGAGACGCCGGTGCCCGCAGGAACCCGCTTGACCATGGCCAGCCGGGCGCGCAGCGTCATCACCGGGCGCAGCCACGACGGCGCGCCGCCCGGCAGGGTGGACAGGCCGTAGACGGCCCCGCCGAAGCGGACCAGGTCGTACCGGGACTCCGGCACGGTCAGCGCGGCCGCGGTGTTGGCGATGTGCCTGACCTCCGGGGTGACGCCGGCCTTCTCGGCCACCGCGACCGCGTCGGCGAAGCTGGCCAGCTGGGCGGTGATCGAGGGGTGCCCCGGGACGTCGGCGCAGGCGAAGTGCGACCACAGGCCGGTCACCAGGACCGATCCCCGGGCCTGGGCCGCCAGCGCCGCCGCCACCACCGCGGGCCAGTCCGCTGGGGTGGCGCCGCCCCGGCTCAGCCCGGTATCGGCCTTGAGGTGCAGCCGGGCCTGGACGCCGGCCCGGACCGCTGCGGCTTCCACCGCCGCGACATACCCCGCCGAGCCGGCCGCGATGTCGATGTCGTGCCGGACCGCCTCGGCCGGGTCGCCGAACGTCATCATGCACAGCACCGGCGCGGTGATGCCCGCCCGGCGCAGCGCGACCGCCTCGTCCAGGTCGGCCACGCCCAGCCAGGCCGCCCCGCCGGCCAGCGCCGCCCGGGCGGCCGGGACCATGCCGTGGCCGTACCCGTCGGCCTTGACCGCGGCCAGCACCTGGCTGCCCCGGACGAACTCGCACAGCGCGGCGACGTTGGCGGTGATCGCGCCGAGGTCGATGACGGCTTCCCTGTCCAAGGCGGTACTGCCCAAGGCCGTACTGTCCTCGTCCATCACAGGCTCCGGAATGCGGCCGGCAGCGCCCGGACCAGGTCGGAGGCGCCGATCGGGGCCTGCGCGGTCCCGGCGCCTGGTCCTGCCGCCGCGAACCTGCCCGCCAGGCCGTGCAGGTAGGCGCCTGCCAGGCCGGCCTGGGCGGGACCCAGGCCCTGCGCGAGCAGCGCGCCGGCCAGTCCGGACAGCACGTCGCCGCTGCCCGCGGTGGCCAGCCACGGGGTGCCGGTGGGGTTGACGAGAACTGGTCCGCCGTCGGGGGACGCGATGACCGTGGTCGAGCCCTTCAGCAGCACGGTGACGCCCAGCTGGTCGGTCGCCCGGCGGGCGTGCTCGAGCCGCCGCGCCTCCACGCTGGCCGGGTCGGTGCCGAGCAGCCGGGCCAGCTCGCCGGCGTGCGGCGTGATCAGCGTCGGAGCCAGCCCTTCGTACCCTTCGTGGCGCGGCAGCAGGTCCCGGTGCTGGCTCAGGATGGTCAGCCCGTCCGCGTCCACCAGGACCGGGAGGTCCGTGCGCAGGATCGCGGTCAGCCGGTCGACCGCGTCGGGGCCGGTGCCCATGCCCGGGCCGGCCACCCACGCCTGGACCCGGCCAACCGTGCCGAGCAGGTCCCAGTCGCCCTCGTCCGGGTGCACGGTGACCACGGTCTCGGGCCACTTCTGCCGCACCAGGACGGCGGCTTCCGGCGTGGTCACCACCCGGACCATGCCGGCCCCGCCGTGCACCGCCCCGCCCGCGGACAGCAGCGCCGCCCCGGTGAACCGGTCGCTGCCGGCCAGCAGGCCGAGCACGCCGCGACGGTACTTGTCCGACTCGGCACCCGGGCGGGGCAGCAGTTCGGCGATGTCGTCCCGCTGCGGGGCCGCGGCCGCGGGCTCTGTTTCGAGGTACGGCCCGAGGCCGATGTCGACGAGCTCGACGGTGCCCGCGTGCCCGGCGCCCGGGTCGATCAGCAGCCCGGGCTTGATCGCGCCGAAGGTCACGGTGACGTCGGCCCGGACCGCCGGGCCCTCCACCGCCCCGGTGTCGGCGTCGATGCCGCTGGGCAGGTCGACGGCCACTACGGTGGCGCCGGCCTGCCGGGCTGTTTCGGCCTCGGCCGCAAGGCCGGCGAACGGCTCGCGCAGGCCACCGCGACCGCCGATACCGAGCAGGCCGTCGAGGATCAGGTCGGCGCCGGCGATCGCGTGGACGGCAGGGAGGGCAGGGGCGGCATCGGCGTAGCCGACGTCGGCCGGGCTGTATACCCTGCCGCCCGCTTCGCGCAGCGCGGCGGCGCCGCCGGGGTGAACCGCGGGTCCGGCCGCGATCGCGGTGACGGCCGCGCCGCGGCGGGCCAGCAGGGCGCCGGCGTACAGCGCGTCGCCGCCGTTGTCCCCGCGGCCGGCCAGCACCACCACCCGGGCGCCGTACACGTGGCCGGGCGCAGCATGGAGCAGGGCGGCGCAGACCGAGGCGAGCCCGGCCGCAGCCCGGCCCATCAGCGTCCCGTCCGGGACGAGGCCCATCAGGGCCTGCTCGGCGGCTCGCACGGCGGCGACCTGGTAGGCGTCTCGCATGGCTCTACCTGCTCCCTGGCCTGCTGGCCTGGCCCACTGCCCCTGGCCTACTGCCCGGCCAGCGCCCGCCGAACCTCCTCGGCGAGCTGCGCCACGACACGTTCGGCCAGGGCCGCGTCCCTGGCCTGGATCATCAGCCTGATCTTGGGCTCGGTGCCGCTCGGCCGGACCAGGACCCGCCCGTCGCCGCCCAGCTCGGCCTCGGCCCGGCGGATCGCCGCGTCGGTCCGCGGTCCGAGCCGCGAGGCGTCGCCCGGCACGTTGACGAGAACCTGCGGGTACTTCGGCATCATCTTGGCCGCCGCGGCCATCGGCACACCGTGCCGGTTCACCGCGGCCAGCAATTGAAGGCTGGTCAGCACGCCGTCGCCAGTGGTGGAGTGCTCGAGCATGATGATGTGCCCGGACTGCTCGCCGCCGAGTACGTAGCCGCCGGCCCGCATGGCCGCGGACACGTGCTTGTCCCCCACCGGGGTCTCGACCACCGCGATGCCGGCGTCGCGCATCGCCACGTGGAAGCCCTGGTTCGACATCACCGTGACCACCACGGCGTCGCCGGCCAGCCGCCCCGCCTCCTTCAGCCCGGTGGCGAGCACGGTCATGATCTGGTCGCCGTCCAGGGGCTGCCCGTCCGCGTCGACGGCGAGGCACCGGTCGGCGTCCCCGTCGTAGGCGATGCCGGCGTTCGCGCCGTGCTCCACCACCGCGGCGGACAGCGCGCCGAGCGCGGTGGAACCGCAGCCCTCGTTGATGTTCAGGCCGTCCGGCTCGTCCCCGATGGTGATGACCTCGGCCCCCGCCCGGCGCAGCGCCTGCGGGGCGATCAGGTACGCGGCGCCGTGCGCGCAGTCGGCCACGACCCGCAGCCCCGCCAGCGGCGGCTGCGGCTGCGGCTGCTCCGGCAGGGTGGCGAGCAGGTGATCCAGGTACAGCTCGTGCACGGCGCGGGCGTCGCTGACCCGGCCGAACTCACGGGTCGTGGCGGCTTCGCCGATCCGGGCCTCGATGGCGTCCTCGGTGGCGCCGGGCAGCTTGACCCCGCCCGGTCCGAAGAACTTGATCCCGTTGTCGGCGGCCGGGTTGTGGCTGGCCGAGATGACCACGCCGAAGGACGCGTTCAGCGCCCCGGTCAGGTAGGCCACGCCCGGCGTCGGGATGACCCCGAGCCTGAGCACATCGACCCCGGCGCTGGCCAGCCCGGCCACCACCGCCGCCTCGAGGAACTCGCCCGAGGCCCGCGGGTCCCGGCCCACTACGGCCACCGGCCGCACGCCGTGCCCAGCCTCGCCGTGCCCAGCCTCGGCGCGGCCGAGCACGGCGGCCGCGGCCACGCTGAGGCTCAAGGCCAGACTGGCGGACAGCTCGTCACCAGCGACACCGCGGACACCGTCCGTACCGAACAAACGGCTACGCTCCCCCGCTTCAGCCATTTCGCTCCGCTCGCTGCTCTGCTGGTACGGCCGGGCTCGTGCTGGTACGGCCGGGCTCGTGCGCGTGGCTCGACAGGCTCCGCGCAGGCGGCGCCTACCGCTTGGAGTACTGCGGCGCCTTGCGGGCCTTCTTCAGGCCGTACTTCTTGCGCTCCTTGACCCGGGC
>Ga0335078_10013930_pt1 | contig 11917 bp, 3 predicted proteins | sample Lox_Sample_32_FD_206711 | JGI IMG/M metagenome (GOLD analysis project Ga0335078, IMG submission 206711) | Soil microbial communities from Loxahatchee National Wildlife Refuge, Florida, United States - Lox_Sample_3.2 | ecosystem: Environmental > Terrestrial > Soil > Wetlands | place: USA: Florida... | reverse complement strand
GCTCATGAGTCGTTGAGAGCCCATCGGCGGCAGCAGGCTGAAATGGAGCGACAGGCCCCGGAGATCATGCGCAACCGCGATGCCACACTGAAGCGCATCGAAGCCTTGCGCGCGAAGGAGCAACAGCTCACCGGCGATTTCGGCATCCTACAAGCTATCGCGCCTACCGAAGACGAAATCACACGCATGAAGAAGGCGGATCAGATCCACAAGGAGGCCGACAGCCTCCAGCAGATGCTCGATGAAGCCAGCAAGGCGATCCGGCGCACCGAGTTGAAGGAGGGCAAGTCGTACATCGACGGCCTGCGCACGCGGTTCTTCGGCTCGCATGAAGGCTTGGAGAAGGCGTATCAGGACGCCAAGAAGGATGTCGAGAAATACCAGAAGGAACTCTTTGAGGGCGATGCGGAAAAGCCGCTGACGAAGACGGAGGCCGCCGACATCCAGAAAAAGCTCGCCGATGCGCAGCGGAGCGAGGCGCGGGCGAAAGGTGCGCTCGATCTCGAAGACCAGCGTAAGAAGTTTCAAACCGAAGCCGCGGCGTTCACCCGCAAAGGGGATGAGGCGGAACTCTCGGCCATCGAGAAAATCTATTACCAGCGTGATCTTCTATTGAAGCAGGCGGCGCAGGTGGTGGCGTCTGAAGCCGATATCGCAGCCATCCGGAAGTCGGCTGACGAGCAGGCCTCGGTGATCACGAAGAAGTCCTGGGAGGAATTCGAGAAATACGAACAGCAGCGCCAGGCGGAGCAGTCGAAGAAGATGCTGAGCCTGCTGCTTCCGTCGAAGGACCAAATGAAGCAGTGGGAGGAGTTCTTCCAGGCACAGGACCGCATCCAGGATATCGGCGTGCAAGCCCAACGGGAAGCGCTGAGGCGCCATGCCGGGATGGCGGTGAAGTCGGCGGAAACGCCGGAGGACGCTTACCGGATTCGCGTGGATCTGGCGGTGAAACTGGCCGAAATTGAGGTCGCGCGGATTCAGAAAGAGGACAACGCCGCCAGACGCATGGTGCTGGCGGCTCAGGCGCAAAAGGACCTGTATACGGAACTGGCGCAGGCCCAGGACGAGCTCGACGAGAAGCGCGCGGAGGCCGAACAGAAACGCGCGGAGGAATTGCAACACCAGGTGGACGAGATCCAGAAGGTTTCTTCCGGGTTGTTGCATACGCTTTTCACAAAGCCCCAGGATTTCGGCAAGCACCTGCGCGATACGATGCGCGACGCCATGCTGAAGCCGATCACGGAGGGTTTGGGAGGGATGGTGGCCGGCGCGCTGCATCCTCTTATATATGGCTCCGATGGGCAAGGCGGGATCGCGGGAATGTTCAAGGGGATCTTCGAGGGCAAGCAGGACCCGGTGAAAGCCGCAACTGATCTCAACACGGCGGCAACGGCGCAGAATTCGGCTGCCGTGGCGATGTTGACAGCGGTGCTCGCTGGTTTCATGGGCATCGGTGCGCCCGCGATCGCAGCGCCGACAATGCCGGGAATTGGCTGCATATCGCTGCCGGCTATCTCGGTGCCGGCACCCGCAGCACCCAGCGCGTCGACCCCGACCGTTGCTCCGGCGATTGGTGGATACTCGCCGGCGCCATGGAGCGCGTCCAGCGCGACTCCCGTTTGGGGCGGATTTTCTCCTGCGCCGTGGTCCTCGACGGCAGCCATGAATCCGTTGGCGGCGATCTTGCGAAGTAGCACGACCGGCGCTGCCGGCGGCACCGGCGGCAAGTCCAGTGTTTACAGCCTCTTCACCAAAGAGGGCTTTTCGAAGTCGCTCTCCAATCTGAAGAGTTCAGTCTGGAACCAGGGTGCCTGGGATGCTTACCCCAGCACCACGGGCGGATATCTTGCGGGCGGCATCCAGGGCGTGGCCACATCGCCCGCCGCCGGTGCAGCCGGATTGATGCTGGCCCAGAGCGGACTGCTCGGCGACCGGCGCGGCACCTGGGGCGGCGTGATGGAGGGAGCGGCCGGCGGCGCGCTCGTCGGTGATCAGGTCGCCGGGCCATTCGGCGCAGCCGTCGGCGCTTCGTTGGGCTTCGAGATCGGCGCGTTTGAAAAGCTGTTCGGTGTCGAGTCGCCGGAAAACGAAGCCAAACGCCTCGTAAAGCAGATTTACAGCATCAGCATCGATACCGCAATGGCGCGGAAGATCGTCTCGATTGCGCAGCAGAAGTACGCGAACCATGTGAGCATTGCTGTCCGCGATCCGGACGTGCGTAAGATGCTGCAGTTGTACGCGGAGGGCACGAGCCAGAAGTTCCCGCTCTCGGCCACGACGCCGGTCGGTGGCAGCTTGGTGGAGCAGGGTGGCCGACTTTACCAGCAGGCGAGCTACGTCAACGGCGTGCCATACACTTTCCAGAGCAACTTGCCGGTGCTGGGCGGCTTGGGAGCGGGCAATGTGTATCCGAATCCTGGCGGCCCGGTCACGAGCGGCGGCGGTGGCGTCAACCTGGCGCTGAACATCAATGGCCAGCAGATCACGCCGGAGTTCGTAACCGACCAAGCGATGGCGGCGCAGGGATCGAGCTATTACCGCACGCAACAGTCAGCCAATATGCAGGTGCCGGGCTTGATGGTGTCCTGATGCCCGGCAACTTGCAGCAGGCTGCGCCAAACGGCGTGATGCCGCGTGCTCTCTGTACTGCCTTTTCCGAATCGCGCGAATACGTCCAGCTTCAGACACAGTTTCACGACGGCGCGATCCAACGGTCGCAGCTCTCCCAGACATCGCGTCGCACTTTCTCGTTGGCGCAGCGATTGACTGCGGCACTGGCGATCGCGCTCAAAGCATTCTGGGATAACCAGCAGGGTGGCGCGGTGCCATTCGTCTTCTACAACCTGATCGAAGGCAGCTACGACCCCACCGGCAATTCGACGCAGGGCAGATACACCGTCCGCTTCCAGGGGGCCTGGTCCCAAAACACCGGGCTCGCACGCACGGACATCCCCCAGTTGCAGTTGATCGAAATCGCATAACCCATGTCCCACGAAATCGGCCGCATCACGGTGCCGGCGCTGGTCAGTTCCGGGCTGACGTTCCCACTCGTCACTGACCAGAACTACGGCTTCACCCAAGACCGGCCTGTCGTGGTGCACCGCTTCGGCAGCCTGGACGCAAAGCAGGAGCAACGGTTCGTCGCCGGCATCGGCCCGCGCAAGTTCGCCTTCCGCCGCCAGCATCTGAACCTGCGCGACCGGAATTCGCTGGTCGCGTTTTGGGAAGGCATGCAAGGCGCGCGGCAATCGTTCCTCTACAACGTGCCCAACGCGGACCAGACCTTCACTTCGACCACAGTCACTTGGGAATACGCGCCGCTCTCGATCCAATACCTCGCGAACGCCTGCCAGACCGGATTCAACTTCATCGAAGTGCCCAGTCCGCCGGCCACGCCGTACCCGGTGAATGCCTCGCCCTCCGTGCGGCTTCCCTCGAGCGCGATGTCGACGGCATTGCTCTCCGAGGTTCAGCAGATCATTCCGCTCGTCCACATTCGAGTCCGCGAGCTAGCGGTGCCGGACATCTGGCTGTCCGATCGCCGCGTCACGTTGTCGGATAACGCCGGAGGCGGCGTGCAGAGCGCCATGGGATGGCAGGCCAGCACCCAGCAATACCTGCCGCGGCTGATTGGAATCGGCGAATCCGGCTCCGACGTACTCATCTCCCAGGACATCAAAGGCTCCTCGGACAACGTGCGCTTCACCTTCGGCAACGCCGATCGCGCGATGACGCAGCTCGCCAACGACACCGATCTGAAATACGCGGAGATCGACCTCTGTCTCTACCACGTGAACTCAGGCCTCGTCCTCCAACTCTGGAAAGGCGTCATCCAAAACTACACGAGCGACGGCACAGCCAACTTCCCCGTAACCTGCTCCGACGGCTTCTTCCAGATCATGAACCAGTACCCGGAGCGGCAGGTGAGCCGCCAATGCTGGAAGACCTACAACGACGGCGTCAATTGCCCGTGGGCCACGAAGGGTGCGAGCGCCGCGGCAGTCACGGCGGCGGGCGGCGACCCCAACAGTTGCGATTACTACCTTGAATCAGCCAACGGTTGCCAAGTGCATGGCATGTCGCCATACTTCGGCGGGCAGCAAGCCGACCCGCAGGGCGTCGTCATTAAGGACGATTCCACCGGGTTTCTCGGCTTCGGCCGCAACACCGTGACGGCCACGTCGATCATCTCCGATACGGTCTGGGGCTTGGCGCTCCCCGAGATCTGGTGCAACAGCGGCGGGAACCCGCTCTACGCGTTTATGGTTACGGCCATGATGGTGGCGTATCGCGATGAGTCCACCTTCGCCGATTCGTTGGGCATCATCGGCGCGGGCCCGATTGGCGGATTCTCGCCATCGGCAGTGGTTCAGAACGCCGACGGCTATCGTTACGTCGTCGCGCCGATGGTCGATGGCTTCACATGGCAGGGCTTCAAGGTCGACGGTAACCTGAACATCAAGCAGGATCAGCCCGGGATGGGCCTGCGCCAGCCCATCGGTGGCGATCCAGCGGTCACGAATTACGATTACTTCTCCCTCGGCCAGGGCGCGCCCCAGGTCTGGGAGCCGAACAACTACGCGGCCGGGACGGCGCTCTGCGAAGTACGCATCTCGAAGCCGAGCGCGATTCAGCCGAGCACACCCGACCAACACCAAATGACCGTGCCGATCGATTACGGGCTGTGGGGCTGGACCTGGGACCAGAACGGGAATCGCACAGCGGTGAAGGGCCTCGTGAATCCCTTCTGGATCGCCGTCAACATGCTGCTGCGCGCGTTGGGGCTGTATGGCAGTCCGTCCACGGGCGCCGGGCCCGCTTCGACGAACCAGCTCGCTTCCTTCGTGCTTTCGTCGCTGGTAGTCGGCGACGGCAGCGGTGCGGCCGAGATCGCCAGCGCCAAGGTCCCCGCGGTCCTCGGAACCGTAGTTGAAACGCAGTTCCAGTTTCAGGGATCGATCAGCAGCCAGAAGCCGTTCCGAGATTGGCTCACCGAAGTGCTGAACTGCTGCCTCGGCTATTACACCTGGGAGTTCGGCAAGCTGAAGCTCGGCTGCCGCATCAACGCCAGCTCGGTGGACGTCTACACACTCGGCAATATTCTGTTTCAAAGCTTAAAGCTCACACCGATTCAGGCCGCGTTCGAACACCTGGTGATTTCTTATGCGGACGTGGACTACCAGTATCAGGCCAACACCGCCGAGTACTGCGACAAGAGCCACGCCGCTTACTATGGCCGCGCCGGTTCGCCGCTCACTAGCCAGATGCACTCGGTGGGCCTCTCAACGCTGAGCCAGGCGCTCCGCGTCGCGGCCACCCGCACACGTGAGGAGATCGGGGGAATCAACTCTGCCGAATGGCGGAACGCGCGTCTAGCCACATGGAAAACTACGCTGCTCGGCCTCAACAATGAGGTCGGGCAGGTCGTTTCGATGACGCACCTGGACGTCCCCGGCATGAAGGGCACGTGCTCGGTGACCGCCGGGCAGTGTGGGAACCTGACGGGCGATCCGCTCGACGAGTACATCGTCAACAAAGACGTGATGATCAATGGGGTCCAGTGTACAGTGACGCAGATCTTCACGACGCCCGATTACCAGACGGTCTCCGGCTTTGCGGTTTCGCCCGCGCCAGCCAATTCCACGAACGCGGCATTCCAATTCATCACCGGCGATTTCCGCATCCAGTCCTGGAGCCTCAATAAGGACTGGAGTGTCACGATCACGGCGAGGAGCGTGACCGCCTCGATGTACGACCTGGACGTGGGGCCGAAGCCGATGGATGTCGCGCCCGCGCCACTGCCGCCGCTGTTCTATCCGATTCCGCTCGGGCCCGCGTGGGCACCGTACCAGGTGCAAGCGGCGGCCAACGACGCGCTGTTTCCGGGCGAGTGCACTTTCGATACCAATCAATCGTACGCTCAGTTGGCCGATGGCAGCATGCTGGCGAACCTCCTGGTAACAGGCAAGCTGCCCGTGAACGAATTCAGCGCGACTGGCGCCGGCGCGACTGGGATCGGCTCGATTGCGCAGTCCACGACGGGCGGGGCGCTTCCCGCGAATGTGACCCTGCGCGTTGCGATCTGCGCGATCGATGCGAACGGGCTTCCGTCGGCGCCCTCGAATATCGCGATCATCGGAACGTCGGCGTCGGGAACGGACGTTTTCACGCTCGAAAATATCACTTGGCCGGCGGTCGCGGGCCTTGTTTCCTATGTGCTGTTCGTAGCCACTCAGGACGATCTGATCTGCGCGCAGGCTACGGGGGCGCTGACGGCAGGGGCGAACAACACGTACACGCCCGGGTCGATCACCTTCTCCGGGCCGCTGGCGCGCTCGACGTGGGCACTGCCCTCGCCGTATGTCAGCAAGGTGAGGATCAAGGCCAAGCATGAAATCCACGGGGGTGTCATCGGCGCGTCGGTAGATAGCGTCTCGGCTGGCACGATTGTTTCGGGGAGTCTGGCGGGCGCGCCACCATCTATAAACCCGAACTGGACGCCGGTCGGCCGCATTCTATCGATCATCGGCAGGCCGGAGGCCTCGACGCCGTTCTTCAGCGCGAAGGTCACCTCGTGGAACCAGACTACCGGCGCGCTCGGCCTTACGCCCGATCCCAACAGCATCGTTCAGGAGGGCGACTGCTTCGTCCTGCGGTTTACCGCCGATGCATCCAACAGCGCCAACCCGACGTCGATCACGGATTCCGGCTGTCAGAACAACGTCTATCCGGACGGCATGACGCCCGGCGCGGAAGTCGGCAACTTGATCCGAGTAATCCAGGGCGCCTCGCGCGGGACGCCGCCGCGGAAGATCATCGCGAACACGGCAACCAGCGTCACGTGGGATCTGCCCCTGATCATCAATCCCGGCGACGTGTGGATTATCGAGGAGCCTACCTGGCCGTACTCGTGTGACACGACGTCCTTCGATAATGGCAACCCGCTGGCCGTCGCGACGATCAACATGCCCACCGGTAATTTCGTGGACGAAACGCTCGTGATCGCCGGCTTCACCGTAGATGTGAATGGCAACGAGTCGCCCGATGGCGACGCGCCGATCCGCGAAGACTGGGTGTTCGGCGCAGAGGGACTGTCGAAAGTCGCCGGCCTGGTGTTCCAGATGCAGGGCACGCTGGGGATCGAGTCGAACGCGGCTCAACCCCTATATCTGAATCGTCCAGTCTCGGTCGGTGATGTGAAGGGCTACGTGCAGGCCGCGCCGACCGGCTCCGGGATTACGTTCACGATCTATGTCGGCACCACGGCGTGGCTGACGTTGACGATTCCCGCCGGCCAGACCGCCGTGGTCGCCACGCCGTCGCAGATCAGCGCGCTATCGCAGATCCCCGCGAATACGGCGGTTTCGATTGGGATCACGGCGGTGGGCACGACATTCCCTGGTGCCAACCTCTCGATCTTCATCTACTCCTGAATGGACCAGATCTACAAGCTCCAGCCGCATCGCACGATGCACCTGCAGGGCTTCGATGACTACGGTGCGGCGGCGGCGCTGTGGGGCGCGTCGGACACTGGATTCACCGTCTCCGGCGTGTTCCGCGACCTCGCCGACTTTGCTGTGCTGGTCCTGTTCCAAAAGGACGATCCGTTTGGCCATCCGCTGTTCTCGTACCTGCCCGACGGCGACCTCACCGGCCTCGTACTCGATTTCGATGTCACGTGGCAAGGCATTCAATCCTGGGAGTCGCTCAAGAACGCCTGGACCGATTGGAATTCGCTCGATTACTCCGTCAACGGGGTCGGCTCCAACAGCCCGAAATGGTTCGGCACCTCTGGCATTACCCTCACGTGCAACACGACCGGGCGCACCGGGGCCTTGGCCACCTACACGCTCAACCTGAACAGCCCGCAATCTGGCGATAAGGTCACTCTCTGGTATCAAAACCAGTCCTTTATCAGCCCGGCGATTTCCGCCTCGCATCCGACAACCGACCAAGCCATGTGGTGGCAAGGCAACGCGGCCTACAACCACCGGGTCACGATCGGCTCGGCAACGTACTCGTGCCTGGAGGATTCGCTCAACAGCGCAGGCGTGGCGAGCAATATTGCGGCGCAGATCAATGCCTCCGATCCGAACTGCACCTCCACAACCGGCGGCACATACGGCAACGAGATCTTCATCACACTGAAGGCGACTGTCGCGGGGCCGATTGCCGTTTCAAGTTCGGATGGATCGGCTGCCGATACGCTGACGCAGACGACAGCGGCGTCGATCCTGCAATCCATCGCGCAACAGATCAACGCCGTCAACTGGTCCGCGAACAGCACGCTCGCTCTGACTGCGACCGTATCCGGCAGCAACCTGATCATCGCCGCCGCACCCGGTGCCGACGGCAACATGGTCGCGTTCTACCAGACGGATAACACCGGTGGCAGCCGCTTGTACTTCACTGCGACCAACTGGAACCTGGCGGGCGGCTCCTCGGACCACGTCTCCTGGCACGTTCACATCGACTTCACCGCGCTCGGTTGGAACAACGTCGATAAGGTCTGGTGGACCATCGCCCCAGCCTTGCCGAACAGCCAGGCATACCAGGCAACCGAATGGGATATGGTCGTCACCAACTGGACCGTCACCGATTCCGGCGGCAAACGCCCGCTCAAAGTCGCCGGGCCGGGTTCCGTCCGGATCGAGGAAGACAGCACTTGGGTGAGTATTTCCGGTTACTGGGAACAGGCGCCTGGCAACGATCCCGTGAACGGGGCGTTCGCTTTCTGGAGCCACGGACGGGCGATCCGCGCGGCGGCTGCTGGCGCAAGTGTCACTATCCAGACGCACTGCCAATCCACGCAAAACATCTACCTCGGCACGCGGCTCGATACAAACTGCGGCATCGTGAGCGCGACTCTCGATGGCGGCGCGTCGGTGACGCTTGACTGCTTCTATCCCACCGCGACCACTTCGCAGACGCGGCGTTTGCTATTCTCCGGCGTCGCGGCAGGTCAGCACTCGGTGACGATCACGCTCACCGGGAACAAAAACGCGTCGAGCCAGGGCTGGTATTTCTATTTCGATTTCCTCGAATGCGCGGTGCTGAGCGACGTTCCCAATCCGGCGACGACGACCACCAGCGTGGCAGTCGCGACCGATTACGACACGGACAACACGTATAAGCTTTCGCCCGAGCGGCTGGTCTGGAACATCCAGAAGCTCGGGCTATTGGGTGAGATCGACCATTACTGCGGCGTGTTCTGGTGGAAGCAGTCGGTGGCGCAGAACCCGTCCTATCCAACTTGCACCGTAACGTTCAGCGGCAACTGGAACGACCAGGATGTCGTCTGGCTGCACACCGGCGGCTCCGCGATCGGTAAGACTGTTTTCGGCGGCCAGGACAACAGCAACACCATCGCGCGACACTTCGCCAATTTCATCAACGCGATCTTCGATGGGGTCTGGGCATCGGCTTCCGGCAGCGTCCTCACGATCACTTCGCATTCGTTTTCGAGCGTCTGGCAATTTCACGTCTATACGCAACTACCCGCCTCGAACACCGGCAGCGGCCAGGCCACGGTGACTGGCGACCTCAAGGGCGGGACCTATGGCACGACATGGGTCATCGATCCAACGCAGACCCCAGTGCTCAACCGCGCCTTTCGCGATTGGAACACGGATTTCTTCGCGCTACTGAAGGCCAACAACATGAGCGTGGTCTGCTCGTTTTCGCAGGAACTGGTTAACCCGCCCGACAATCCACCCTCGTCGGTATGGGTGCAGCGGTTTCCGGACGGGACCGCCGTGCAGACCGCGACTGGCTTCGGCACGCTGAACAGTTCTCAGATCGCATTCAGCTCCGGCCCTCAGAACTACATCGCGCAAGCTCACGCTGCCATGGCCGGATTGATGCAGGCTGGGGGGCTGACGCCGAAGCTTCAATTCGGTGAGATCTTGTGGTGGTTCCAGTCGAACTCATCGGGGATGGCGTTCTACGATGCCGACACGCAATCAGCCGCGCAGTCGGCGCTCGGCCGCGCACTGGCGACTTTCCACACGCCGAACGACGACCCGTCCATCAACAGCTATGCGGATTCGAATTTCCTGCGGACGCGCCTGTACAACTACGTGGTCGCGATCCAGGCCTCGGTCCTCGCGCAATGCCCGTCGGCGCTCTTCGAGCTGTTGTGGCCCATGGACGTGAACGATCCGGAAGCATGCAAACTGCTGCGGTACATCAACCTGCCGCAGCAGTGGACCGCGCGCGTTGGCTCCGGCTTTGACACGTTCCTCATCGAGGGCTACCAGTATCCGGGGATCAGCCACAACCTCGACCAGGCCAGCGCATGCGCTGCGTACCCGTACACGGTGCTCTCCTGGGACCAGGCGCATTGCCGGTATCTCATGGGCCTGTACTACAGCACCTGGCCGTGGATGCGCGAATTCGGGAGCGTCAACCGCCTCGGCCTGCCGACCATCAAGATTTGGGCCTACGACCACCTCTGCCTCTTCGGATGGCCGCTGCCGTTGCCCACGACTGACGACCGCTCGTTTCTCTACTGAAAAAGACATGCTTACCCCATCTCAATTGCAACACCTCTTATCTGCTGCGAAGGCCGCATGTGCTTGTGAGGTTTCCACAGGTCTGCCGGCTGAAATCACAGTTGCGCAATGGGCCATCGAATCAGGCTGGGGCGCCAACTCGCCCGGAAACAACTGTTTCGGGATCAAGGCATATCGCGGATGCAGCGCCACCCAGAATCTTCCCACAGTGGAGTACATCGACGGCGTTCGCCAGAACGTGACCTGCACTTTCGCTTCTTTCGATTCACTGGACGCATGCTTTGAGAAGCACGCAACATTGATTACGCAGGGGCCAGCATATGTCGCCGCATGGGCGAAGTACCAACAGGATCATGATTTGGTTCGGCTAATTAACGGGCTGTCAAGGGTATACGCGACAGATCCAGAATACGCGAGCAAGATCGTGGAGATTGCCACCATGCCAGAGGTCCGCTCGGCGATCAATCACGCGCGCGCTGATGCGTGATCCTTTTGCCACGCGGCGCACTCCCGCAGCGGCCAGACGTGAAATGCAGTACAATGGCCCGGTTACCTTACTAAAGAAAGCTGGAGGCGTCCATGTCCTCTTGGCGCGCACCGCGCATTGTGTTGGTAGGTTGGGTGAGGATCGCGACCGCTCTATTGCTATGCGCCGGCTGGCCCGCCGCGTTTGCGCAAGGCCAGACCGCTGACGTCAGTAGGCTTTTGAAGCAACTGAAGGATAAGAAATACGATGTACGGGCCAGGGCTGCGGCGGCGCTTGGTGAAACAAAGGATCCACGCGCGGTCGAGCCTCTGATCGCGGCCCTCAAAGATCCGGCTTCGGACGTTAGGCTAAACGCCGCCTCGGCGCTGGGTAAGTTCAAGGACCCTGCCGTTGTCGAACCGCTCATCGGGATTGTGAATGATCCAAAATCCTATGACTACAGAGAGCAAAATCCGGGGCTGGCGGCGATCGCGGCTTTAGGACAAATCGGGGACCCGCGCGCCGTCGGGCCGCTTCTGCAGGCGGTGAAGAGCAATCGGATGGGAGGCGGTAACCTGCAGAAGGCGGTGAGTGTCGCGATAGGGAAGATCGGGCCACCTGCGCTCCCGTTGCTAGTAGATTCCCTGGGTGATAAGAGTCCTCAAGTTCTCCAACTCGTGGTAATGTCCCTTAGCAGTCTGGGAACGCCGGCGATCAAGCCCCTGATTGCAGCAGCGAAGAGTACCGATCCACAGGTGCAACAGGGAATCTCTGCGGCGTTGGGAGCAATTGGATCTTCCGCGGTCGAACCGCTCATCGATGCATTGAAGGACAGCGATTCCAATGTGCGGCTCACGGCTGCCTCGGCGCTGGGTCGGATCAAAGACCCGCGCGCAGTTGAACCTTTGATCGCCGCGTTGAAGGACTCCGAACT
>Ga0335078_10013929_pt1 | contig 11917 bp, 11 predicted proteins | sample Lox_Sample_32_FD_206711 | JGI IMG/M metagenome (GOLD analysis project Ga0335078, IMG submission 206711) | Soil microbial communities from Loxahatchee National Wildlife Refuge, Florida, United States - Lox_Sample_3.2 | ecosystem: Environmental > Terrestrial > Soil > Wetlands | place: USA... | reverse complement strand
CCACGGGCTGCCTGGTCACCTGCAGCGTGGCATGCCCCGCCATGGCGGCGGCCGCCAGATCGGCCGGGCGCAGTCGGCGGCCCGCCGGGACGAGCAGTTCGCCAGCGGGGAAGTCCTCGCCGGCGGCGCGCACGTTCAGCCCGGGTGGCGCCGGGCCGGTGATCTCGGCGCCGCCGTCGGCGCGGAGCCGGACCCGCTCGCGCTCCACCACCGTGTCCATGCCGTCCGGAATCAGGTCACCGGTGTCGACCCAGCCGAACGATGCGGCGGCAAGATGCCACACGTCATCGCCGGCAGCGGCGCCAGCAGCGACCGCGATGCCGTCCATCGCGGCGCAGGCGGACCGGGGCACCGGCCAGCGGGCACGCACGGGGGCGGCCGTCACCCGGCCGAGCCCGTCCCGCACCGGCACCTCCTGCGCCACGGGCGTGCCACGCCAGCCCGCCGCCGCGCACGTGTCGATCCAGTGCGAATAGGCGGCCGCCGGGCTTGGCCCAGGGGCGGGTGCGGCTGCGCGCGGCATGCTCAACATTTAGCACGCCGCGGCCGGCACCCGGTGCGCCCCGGTGTAGATGTTCATTGACGGGCCGCGCAGGAAGCCGACCAGGGTGAGGCCCGCCTGCTCGGCCAGGTCGACGGCGAGCGAGGACGGCGCGGAGACGGCGGCGAGCAGCGGGATACCCGCCAGGATCGCCTTCTGGGCCAGCTCGAACGAGGCGCGGCCGCTGACGAGCAGGACGCAGCCGGCCAGTGGCAGGCGCCCGCCGAGCAGCGCCCACCCCACCACCTTGTCCACCGCGTTGTGCCTGCCGACGTCCTCGCGGACGACTATCAGCTCACCGTCGGCGGTGAACAGCCCGGCGGCGTGCAGCCCGCCGGTGCGGGAGAAGACCCGCTGCGCGTCGCGCAGCCGGTCCGGCAGCGCGGCCAGCGTTTCCGGCGCGAAGCGCGCCTGGTCACCGGCCAGCGACGCGGCGGGGCGGACGCAGATGTCCTCGATGCTCGCCTTCCCGCAGACGCCGCACGCGCTGGTGGTCATGAAGTTGCGCCGGGCGCCCGGCGTCACGATGACGCCGGGGGCCAGGGCCACGTCGGCGATGTTGCCCATCCCGTCGTGGCCGGCATGGCCGCATCCGGTTCCGTCGCAGAGCCTGATCTCGGCGATGTCGGCCGGCGAGCCGACTATGGCCTCGCTCACCAGGAACCCGGCCGCGAGTTCGATGTCTTCGCCTGGGGTGCGCATGGTCATGGTCAGCGCGGTGCCGTTCACCCTGATCCCGAGCGGCTCCTCGCTCGCCAGGAAGTCAGCCCGGGACGCGCGGCCGGCGGGCCGCCCGTCGCCGGGCAGCGTGACTCGCAGCACCCGCCGCCGTGCCGTCCGCCCGGGCACCGACCCGCCTTTCGCCGTCCCCTTCCGAAAAGGGTAGGTCAGCGGGCCATGCGGCGGCGCTGCGGGACGATCGTGTACTTCGGGTCGCGCGCCGAGGCCATGCCCGCCTCGAAGATGCCGAACCTGGTCAGCGCCGAGGCCGCGACAAGCGACGCGCCGGACAGCGCGGAGACGGCGCGGCTGTGCCGCCCGAGCACCGCGCCTGCCAGGGCACCCGCGGTCAGGAGCTCGGCCACCCGCAGGACCGCGCCGGTGGTCCCCGCCTCATACGGTTCCGCGGCCTCACCGAGGCGGACGAGCAGCTGCCGCTTGGCGATGAGTTCCACCGCGGCGCCGAGCACGGCGAGGTTGCGCGCGGGCTCGGCGTCGTCGGGATGGGTCGCGAGCAGGCCAAGGCCGCCCGCCGCGCTGGCGGCCGAGCCGGCGAACACGTACGGCATCTCCCGGAAGCCCTCGTGCCAGGCGGGCACCGCGGTGTCGCAGATCAGCGCGGCGGTGTAGGTGGCGACACCAGGGCCGAGCAGCCCCGCGCCGAGAGTGGCGGCCAGGCCGGCCTTCGGCAGCATCCCGGTCACCTCGGACACCGCCGCCGCGCCGGCCAGCGGGCCGTACCCGGCAAGCAGCCAGGAGCCGACGCTCATCGGCGAACTTGGCTTGAACACCCGCAGCATGTTCGCGAACCGCGCGGGACGGCCGAGATCGTGCACCAGCGCGACGGTCGACAGGCTGATCGCGCCGAGCGCCCCGACCTTCGCCACCCGCGCCAGCTTGCGGTAGCCGGACAGGTGTGCCCCGGCGGCCAGCACCGAGGACGCGCCGGCCAGGCCGCCGAGGAAGAAGTACCCAGGCACGTCGGGCACCCTCCACACCGGCTCCTTGATCACCGGGCGGCCGTAGTACGAGGTGAACTCGGCGTCCGGCACCATCGGCTGCTCGCCGCCGCGCCGCCGCCGATGCCCGTTGCCGCCCCTGCGGACCGGTACGTTCACGCCGCTCATCTCCGCCGCCTTCCCAGGCCGAGCGCTACCGCCGTGGCGGCAAGCCCGGCCGCCGCGATCGCCACGTGCCGCCACATTTCCGGCAGGTCGCGGGTGGTGACCACCGGGTCGGGCGGCAGGCCGTAGACCTCGGGCTCGTCGAGCAGCAGGAAGAACGCGCCGGCGCCGCCGATGCCGTCGTCCGGGTCGTCCAGGTAAAGCCGCGCGTCATCCTGCCCTGCCGCGTGCAGGTCCTGCACCCGCAGCCGGGCCCGCTCGCGTAGCTCGTCAAGCGGGCCGAACTGAATGGACTTGGTCGGGCAGGCCTTCGCGCAGGCCGGCTCCTGGCCGGCGCCGAGCCGGTCGTAGCACAGCGTGCACTTGTGCGCCTGACCGTCCTCCTCGCGCCTGGCGATAACGCCGAACGGGCAGGCAGGGATGCAGTAACCGCAGCCGTTGCAGACGTCGTCCTGGACCACCACGGTGCCGAACTCGGTGCGGAACAGCGCCCCGGTCGGGCACACGTCCAGGCAGGCCGATTCCGTGCAGTGCTTGCACACGTCGCTGGCCATCAGCCAGCGCACGCCGTCTGAAGGACCCGCGGGCTGCTCGACGAAGGCGACGTGCCGCCAGGTCGAGGCGCCAAGGCCGACGGTGTTGTCATACGACATGCCGGACAGGCTCAGCCCGTCCTCCGGCACCGCGTTCCACTCCTTGCAGGCCACCTCGCACGCCTTGCAGCCGATGCAGATCGAGGTGTCGGTGAAGAACCCCATCCGCGGCGGATGGTCGAGGTGCCCGGCAAGGGCGGCGGGATCACTGCTCATCGCGGACCTCCGTGCCCGTCTGGGTGGTGATGCCGGCGCGCTGCGCGTACTCGCGGACAAGCCGCCGCAGCGCGGGTCCGCGGGGACGGCGGCCGGGGCGGATGTCGCAGGCCATCGCCTTGACCTCCTGGATGTGCACGTTCGGGTCGAGCGACAGCGCCGCGAGCTCGTTCGCGGCGTCGCCGGTTACCAGCCCGTTCTGGCCCCAATGGTAGGGAAGCCCTACCTGGTGCAGCGGCCGCCCGGCGACCATCAGCGACCGCAGCCGCGGCGTGACGAGGACCCGGGCCTCGATCGCGGTGCGGGCGGTGATGATCGTGGCCCAGCCCGCGTTCTCCAGGCCGCGCTCGGCGGCGAGTTCCGGCGACACCTCGCAGAAGAACTCCGGCTGGAGCTCGGCCAGGTACGGCAGGGTCCGCGACATGCCGCCCGCGGTATGGTGCTCGGTCAGCCGGTAGGTGGTAGCCACGTAGGGGAAGACCGACGAGCCCGGCTCGGCGCCGCTTGGCTGCAGCGGATCCTGCGGGTCCTTGATGATCTGCCTGATCGGGTTGCGCTGCTGGCCGTACAGCGGGTTGGCGAACGGCGACTCCTGCGGCTCGTAGTGCGCGGGCAGCGGGCCGTCGGCCAGCCCGGCCGGGGCGTACAGCCATGCCTTGCCGTCGTTCTGCATGATGAAGGCGTCGATGCCGGAGATCGCGTCGACGCCGCGCGCGCCGTCGGCCGGCCGGTAGGAGGGCGGCCGGGTGGCCGGGAAGTCGGGCACGTCGTGCCCGGTCCACTTGCCGGCCTCGGCGTCCCACCAGACGTAGGCCTTGCGCTCGCTCCACGGCTTGCCGTCCGGGTCGGCCGAGGCCCGGTTGTACAGGATCCGCCGGTTGGCGGGCCAGGCCCAGCCCCACTCGGGCGCGACCCAGCTCTGCTGCGAGCCGGGCTTGCGCCGGGCCGTCTGGTTGACCCCGCCGGCGTACGCGCCGCTGTAGATCCAGCACCCGCAGGTGGTCGATCCGTCGTCCTTCAGCCCGGCGAACCCGGACAGCGGCTTGCCCTCGGCGTCCCAGCCGTTGACCTCGGCGAGCACCGCCTCGGCGGACGGCTCGGCCAGCGGGCCCTCGACCGGGTAGTCCCAGGTCAGGTCCAGCACCGGCCGGTCCATCTCGTCGGTCGACGCGGCGAGCTTCGCCCGGATGCGCAGGCCCAGATGGTAGGTGAACCACAGGTCGCTGCGCGCGTCCTCGGCCGGCGGCACCGCCTCGTGGTGCCACTGCAGCATCCGCTGGGTGTTGGTGAAGCTGCCGGATTTCTCCGTATGCGCCGCGGCGGGCAGGAAGAACACCTCGGTCTTGATGTCCTCGGTGCGCATCTCGCCGGTCTCGATCTCCGGTCCGTTCTGCCAGAACGTGGCGCTCTCGATCATCGCCATGTCCCGCACGACCAGCCAGTCGAGGTTGGCCATCCCGAACCGCTGCATCCTGGTGTTGGCCGATCCCACCGCCGGGTTCTGGCCGAACAGGAAGTAGCCCTTGCACCTCCCGGCCATCTGCTCGGTCACGGTCGTGTACGTACTGTGATCGCCGGTCAGCCGGGGCAGGTAGTCATAGCAGAAGTCGTTCTCAGCCGTGGCTGCCGTTCCCCAGTACGCCTTGAGCAGGCTGACCAGGTAGGCACCTGAGTTGGCCCAGAAGCCCTTGGTCATGGTGATGTCGCCGAGGTAGCTGCCCAGGTCCCTGTGCGCCTGGGCGCGCGGCATCGGCAGGTAGCCGGGCAGCAGGTCGAACAGGGTGGGGATGTCCGTCGACCCCTGGATCGACGCGTGCCCGCGCAGTGCCAGGATGCCTCCTCCGGGCCGGCCCATGTTGCCGAGCAGGGCCTGCAGGATCGCGGCGGTGCGGATGTACTGCACCCCGACCGTGTGCTGGGTCCAGCCGACGCTGTACACGAACGCGGTGGTCCGGTCCCGGCCGGAGTTGGCCGTCAGCAGCTCGCACACCTTGCCGAACGCATCGGGCGGCACGCCGCAGGCCTGCTCCACCATCTCCGGGGTGTAGCGGGCGAAATGCCGTTTCAGGGTCGCCAAGACGCTGCGCGGATGCTCCAGGGACTCGGCCACCTGCGGGCTCGGGTCCGGCCCGGCTGTGTTACCACCGCCCGTTCCGCTAAATTGGTCCTTTCTGTAGGGAGTGCCGCGCGAGCCGGCCGCGGCCCGGACCATGGTCCCGTCGTAACTCCATGCGGACAAGTCGTAGCGGTGGCCTTCGGCGTCCAGGCCCGCGAACACCCCGTCCAGGTCCTCGGTGTCGGCGAAGTCCTCGGTCAAGATCGTGGCCGCGTTGGTGTAGGCGATCACGTAGTCGCGGAAGTACTTCTGGTTCGTGATGACGTAGTTGATGATCGCGCCGAGGAACACGATGTCGCTGCCCGCGCGCAGCGGCACATGCAGGTCGGCGACCGCGCTTGTGCGGGTGAACCTGGGGTCGACGTGGACGATCGTCGCGCCGCGGGCCTTGGCCTCCATCACCCACTGGAAGCCGACCGGGTGGCACTCGGCCATGTTCGATCCCTGGATCAGGATGCAGTCGGCGTTCTGCAGGTCCTGCTGGAAGGTGGTCGCGCCGCCGCGGCCGAAGCTAGTCCCCAGACCGGGGACGGTGGAGGAGTGTCATATCCGCGCCTGGTTCTCGATCTGGATCGCGCCGAGCGCCGTGAACAGCTTCTTGATCAGGTAGTTCTCTTCGTTGTCGAGAGTCGCGCCGCCGAGGCTGGCGAACCCGAGCGTCCGCCGGGTCCGGTTGCCGCCGACCTCCCACTGCCAGCCATACCTGCGGGCCTCAAGCACCCGGTCGGCGATCATGTCCATCGCCGTATCCAGGTCGAGGTCTTCCCAATTTTTGCTGAACGGGCGGCGGTACTTGACCCGGTACTGGCGCGCGCCTCCCGTGGTGAGCTGCATGCTCGCCGAGCCCTTGGGACACAGCCGACCACGGCTCACCGGCGAGTCCGGGTCGCCCTCGATCTGGACTACCTTGCCGCCGGACACGTAGATGTTCTGGCCGCAGCCGACCGCGCAGTAGGGGCAGATCGACTTCACCACCGTGTCGGCGGCGCTTGTGCGTGCCTCGCGGCTGCGGCCGGTCTTGGCCGCGGCGCCGAGGGCGCGGCGGTCGGTCCCGGTGAGCTGCCGGTATACCGGCCACGATCCGATGGGGTTTCGCTTTCCCATGTCCGGCGTCACCTCCGCTTCGTTCGGCCCACCCGCCAAGTATCTCCTACGCTACGATTCGTCCGGGTGCGGGAGGGGAGCGGTGGCCGATGACTGCGCTTGCTTCGGGTATTGACGTCTCGAATTATGCCGGGCAATTCAACTGGTCGGGAACCTCCGGGCTGTCGTTCGGCATTTGCCGTGCCACCCAGGGCCTCGGCGCCAAGGGCACCAATTCGCCGGACCCCTACCTTTCCTGGAACTGGCCGCGGATCACCGAGAAGGGGCTGGCCCGCGGCGCGTATCACTTCCTCGATCCCAGGCTCGACGGGGCGCAGCAGGCGACGTACTTCGTGACCACGGTCAAGGCCCAGGGCCTGCTCGCCACCGACATGCTGTGGCTGGACAACGAGACCGCGGGATCCTCGCCGGCCGCGGTGGCGCAGTGCGCGGCCGCGTTCATGGCACAGCTTGTCGCCCTGTGCCCGCGCAATCCGTGCGGCGTCTACTCGTTCTGGGATTTCATCACCGCGGGCAACTGCGCGGGGCTCGGCGGGTACCCGCTCTGGCTGGCCATCTACCAGAAGGCGACGCCTGGCGCGCCCGCGCCGTGGAGCGCGTGGCAGTTCTGGCAGTCAGGCGGGACATCCAACCACGACGACGACGTGTTCAACGGCACCCCGGCCGAGCTGGGCACGTGGATCAGTTCTTTCGGAGTGAACGCGGAGGCCGAAGTGCAGTCAGGTCAGCTCAACACCGGGGCGGGCGCCGTCACGGTCATCACGGTGCCGCCGGGCAGCGGGACCAAGGTCGTGTTCGGCTGCGACAACGGCGTGCAGGGCCTGCCGCCAGCCGCGCTCAGGGTGGCCATCTACGACACCGAGTGGCACGTCAACGACAGCGTCACGGTCGACTCGACAAAGGGCCAGACCGTGCTCCAGTTCACCGACGCGGCCAAGACCGGCGTGATCTCGGTCCGGCGGCAGGACACCGGCGAGGTCATGGTCGGCTACGAGATCTCGTAGTCTCGGCCGGCCTCGTTAGGCTGGCTGGTTAGGCTGGCCCGGATGATCCTGATCGTGGCCGGCGTGTCCGGCAGCGGGAAGACGACCGTGGGCGCTCTGCTAGCCGGGCGGCTTGGCTGGCGCTTCGCGGACGCGGACGACTTCCATCCGGCCGCGAACATCGCGAAGATGCGGGCCGGCATCCCGCTCACCGACGCGGACCGCCGGCCGTGGCTGAACGCCATCGCGGCCTGGATGGACGAGCGGATCGCGCGGGGGGAGTCGGCGGTGGTCACCTGCTCCGCGTTGCGGCGTCGCTACCGTGACGTGCTGCTGGCCGGGCGGCCCGAGGCACGGCTGGTCTTCCTGTGCGCGGACCGCTCGCTGCTCGAGCGGCGGCTTGCCGCGCGGCACGGCCACTTCTTCCCGGCGGGTCTGCTGGACAGCCAGCTCGCCGCGGTGGAGCCGGTCCAGCCCGACGAGAACGCCGTCACCGTCGGTCCAGGTGACGACCCGGCGGCAACGGTCGCGGCCATCATCGCGGTAATCTGGCCGGGCGGAGGCGCCGCGCCTGCGGCGCGGCTGGGCGGTGATCGTGAAGCTGAAGCTTGACCTGCACGACATTTACAACAAGGGGCAGGACATCGACCGCGCGCTGGCGGCGATCATCGACGAGGCCGTGGCGAAGAAGGCGCCGCTGGTCGAGATCATCCCGGGCAAGGGCTCGGGACAGCTCAAGAAGCACGTGCTGCGGTTCCTTGAGCAAAAAGAGATCAAGGCGAAATATCACCGAGTGGAGAAAGACTCGAAGAACTTCGGTAGGCTCTTCGTGCATTTTCGCTGGTAGGAGACGTTAAACAGGGGTCGGAGCCGGGCCTACCCTGACGCTCATGTCGGGCACCGGTGAGTACATAGCAGCACGTCGGGAACCATACGGTGCAAACTTCTGCACAGACGCAGAGGGACCTTCGACCGATGGCAGCCTGCACAGCTACATCCACCGAGATTAATGGGGCGTGTCATGCGATTCCAATTCCCGGCTCGCCGGGTCATCCTTGCTCCGATGCTTGGCCTGGCGCTGATCGCGGCGGCGTCCGCCTGCAGCAGCTCAGGCAATTCGACGACCACGACCCCGCCGACGCCGACGGCGAGCACCGCTCCGGTAGGTTCGCCGACGCCCGCGGGCAGCTCGGCCGCCCCGGCTACCAGCGCACCCTCGAACGCCGCGGCGGAGATCACGGCGAACTGGGAGAAGTTCTTCGACTCGAGCACGTCGGTCTCGGAGAAGGCCAAGCTGCTGCAGAACGGCCCCACGTTCTCCTCGGCCATCACTTCCTTCACCCAGCTGCCGCTGGCGAACGGGATCGGGGCCAAGGTCACCGCGGTCGTGGTGAACTCGGCCACGACGGCGACGGTGAGCTACAACATCGTGGCCGGCGGGTCGACGCTGCTTGCCAACCAGTCCGGCAAGGCCGTGTACCAGGACGGGATCTGGAAGGTCGGCGACGCCACCCTCTGCAACCTGTTCAAGCTGATACCCGGCGGCTCGGTGCCATCGGCGTGCAGCTCGGTTAGCTGAGGCAGGGCCGGGTTGGCCATACCGGCGGAGGCCGTTTCCGGTGACCGGCACGGCGCGGGCGGCAGCGCCCCCCGTGCCGGTCAGCGGCTGGCCCTCGCGACCTTGTGCACGCTGCTCTTCCTGACCTTCCTCGACAACACGGTGGTCAGCGTCGCCCTCGGCGACATCCAGACAAGCCTGAAGGCGGGCGTCACCGACCTGCAGTGGGTGGTCGGCGCGTACGCGCTCACGTTCGCCAGCCTCATGCTGGCCTGCGGGATGATCGGGGACGAGCTTGGCCGCAAGAAGGTCATGCTCGCCGGAGCCGTCGTCTTCTGCGCGGGCTCGGTGCTGTGCGCTCTCGCCCCGAACGTGCAGACGCTCATCGCGGGCCGCGCCGTGATGGGCCTCGGCGCGGCGGCCAGCGAGCCTGGCACGCTGTCGATGCTGCGGCAGATGTACCCGGACGCCAGGGCACGCAGCCGGGCGATCGGCGTGTGGGCGGGCACGTCAGGCTTCGCGCTCGCGGCCGGCCCGGTCGTCGGCGGGGTGCTCGTCGGGGTCTGGAACTGGCGCGGCATCTTCTGGTTCAACCTGGCGTTCGGGCTTGTCGCCCTGGTCGTCGCGGCGCGCATCCTGCCGGAGAGCGCGGATCGGACGGCCAAGCGGGTCGACACCGCGGGCACGCTGCTCGGCGCGGGCGCGCTCGCCACCTTCGTGTTCGCGATCATCGACGCCGAGCAGGCGGGCTTCGCCGCGACGGCGGTGATCCTCCTGCTGTGCGCGAGCGCGGTGCTCGCGGTGGCCTTCGTCTGGCGCGAGAGCCGCGCCGCGAACCCCCTGCTCGATCTGCGGTACCTGCGCATCCCCCAGTTCACCGCCGCGAACATCACCGCGTTCTGCACCTACTTCGGCACATTCGCGGTTTTCTTCTTCACCGCGCTGTACCTGGTCGAGATCGTGAACGCGTCCGGGTTCAAGCTCGCGGTCGTCTTCTTGCCGATGACGGTGCTGATGATCGTCGCTTCGGTGCTCGCCGGACGGTGGACGGCGCTGATCGGGCCGCGCTGGTCGATCACCATCGGCTGCCTGCTGTTCGCCGTCGGCCTGTTCCTCGCGAACGGCTACCTGTCCCCGCATCCGGACTACGGCCCGCTGGTGGTCGCGCTCGCGATCGCGGGCATCGGCATCGGCACGACCGTGGTCCCGATCACCTCCTCGGTGCTCGCCGCGGTGCCGGCCGAGCGGTCCGGCATGGCCGCCTCGGCCTCCAACACCAGCCGCGAGATCGGCGCCGTCACCGGCGTCGCCATCCTCGGCTCGCTCGTCGACTCCCAGCTCAAGGTCAGCCTGGCCACCCAGATGAACGCCCTGGGCATCCCGAAGGTGTACCAGACGCTGGTCGCCAACGCCCTGGAGACCGGGCAGATCCCGAAGAACACCCTCGGCGACGCCAAGATCGTCAGGGAGGTCATCGACGCGGCGTACTCGGCCTTTCACGCCGGCCTGCACGCGGCGCTGTACCTGTCTGCCGGGCTTGCATTGTTTGCCGCGGTCCTCTGCGCCATTACGCTACGTTCACGTCCGGTGGACGCAGGGTCTTGACATTTCGCTTGGATTGAGAGAAGCAGGTAAGTAACGGCAACGACGCCTTCGGCCAACCCTCGACGGCACGCTAGCGAAGAGAGGCTGACCCATGGTCTGTTATGCCCGGCCTGCGATCAGGATGGCGGCACTGGTACTAGTCGCGTTCTTGGTATTCGAGCGGCCGGTCGGCCACTTCTTCGATGCGGCGGCACTCGTGGTCGCCATCAGCGTGGCCGTCGCGGTCGCCGCCGCCCTCGCGGCGGTTGCGTTCACGGTGTTCTTGTCCACCCGGCGGCGGCGTGCGCGGGCCGGCGGTTGCGTATCTTGCACGCTGCGCTGCCAGCACGCCATGACCGAGGGCCCGCTGCGGCTCCGGCTGGTGAGCATCACCGACCGGAACCTTGCTGCTTCCCCTGCTGCCCCCTCGGCGCCTGTGGCCGCCCCGGTCGCCGCTGGCGTCCGGGCCGTTGTTCCCGCCGGGCGTTCGCTGCCCGTGGTAAGCGTCAACGGGCGGACATCGCCCTCGTCCGCTGTCTCGTCCTCCCCCGGTCACCCGCGGTGGCCGGACAGGCCCGCCCGGCGGGTCCCCGAGCGCGTCGGGTCGTAGCCGAGGACACCTCGAGCCTGCCTCGTCCTGCTGACCGTGGCGTCAGCCCTGGTGTGGTCCCGTAACGGGCAAAGATGTAACGTTGACGTTCGGGTCAGGTTTCAGTCGGCTGGCCCTTTTCGCTGGGAGCATCACGAGGAGCGGCATGGCGGTCGACAAGCACGTGCTCAACGGGAACGGTGGAGACCAGGGCGCAGTCGGCCGGGGCAAGAACTACAAGTGGATCGCGCTGTCCAACACCACGCTCGGCATCTTGATGGTCACCATCAACCAGTCGATCCTGCTGATCTCGCTGCCCGCGCTGTTCCGCGGCATTGACCTCAACCCGCTCGTCTCGTCGAACACCTCCTACTTCCTCTGGGTGTTCATGGGATTCGTGCTGGTCACCGCCGTCCTGGTGGTGAGCCTCGGCAGGGTGGGCGATATCTACGGCCGGGTCCGCATGTACAACCTGGGCTTTGCCGTGTTCACGCTGTTCTCCATCCTGCTGTCGGCGACGTTCCTCACCGGGCCGGCCGGCGCGCTGTGGATCATCATCATGCGGGTCTTCCAGGGGGTCGGCGGCGCGTTCCTGTTCGCCAACTCCACCGCGATCTTGACCGACGCCTTTCCTCCCGACGAGCGGGGCAAGGCGATGGGGATCAACGGGATCGCGGCGGTGAGCGGCTCGTTCATCGGGCTGATCCTCGGCGGCGTGCTCGCCCCGATCGAGTGGCGCCTCGTGTTCCTTGTCTCGGTGCCCTTCGGGCTCTTCGGCACGGTCTGGGC
>Ga0335078_10013928_pt1 | contig 11917 bp, 9 predicted proteins | sample Lox_Sample_32_FD_206711 | JGI IMG/M metagenome (GOLD analysis project Ga0335078, IMG submission 206711) | Soil microbial communities from Loxahatchee National Wildlife Refuge, Florida, United States - Lox_Sample_3.2 | ecosystem: Environmental > Terrestrial > Soil > Wetlands | place: USA: Florida... | reverse complement strand
CTGCCATTGGGAACACCCCCCTCATCCGGCTCCGCCGCGTCTCGGAAGAGACCGGTTGCGACATCCTCGGGAAGGCGGAGTTCCTGAACCCCGGGGGGTCGGTGAAGGATCGCGCCGCACTGGCCATCGTCCTCGATGCGGAGCGACGTGGCCAACTACGGCCTGGCGGCGTCATCGTGGAGGGCACGGCAGGGAACACGGGCATCGGCCTCGCGCTCGTGGGTAACTCAAGGGGTTACCGCACCGTCATCGTCATCCCCGAGACCCAATCGCGGGAGAAGAAGGAGATGTTACGGATGTGCGGGGCGCGCCTCTATGAGGTCCCGGCGGTCCCCTACCGAGACCAAAACAACTACGTGCACGTGGCCGGACGGCTTGCGGATGCGCTCGCCCGGACGGAGCCAGCCGGCGCCATCTGGGCCCAGCAGTTCGACAACGTGGCGAACCGGCGGGGCCACCAAGAGACGACCGGGCCGGAGATTTGGCGACAGACGGATGGGAAAGTAGACGCATTCGTGTGCGCCGTGGGAACCGGCGGTACCCTCGCGGGGGTAGCGGCGGCCCTCCGGGAGCGGAAGGCGACCATCAAGATCGGAATCGCGGATCCTCCCGGCGCCGCGTTGTACGCCTTCTTCACGACGGGCGAGCTCAAGGCGGAGGGCTCGTCGATCACCGAAGGCATCGGACAGGCGCGGATTACGCGCAACCTGGAAGGACTGCAGGTCGATTTTGCATGCCAGGTGCCCGACGCCGAGACGGTCCAGACCGTGTTCGACCTCTGCGAGCATGAGGGACTCGTCCTTGGGAGCTCGAGCGGGGTCAACGTCGCAGGAGCGGTGCGGATGGCGCGCGAGATGGGGTCAGGCCACACCATCGTGACCGTGCTATGCGACTCGGGATCGCGCTATGCCTCTCGGCTCTTCAACGCCGAGTTCCTGCGGTCGAAGGGCCTCCCGACTCCGCGCTGGCTCGAAGGAAGGCCGCCACCAATGCCGTCCGGAGCGTTGCTCCCCTGACCCCGGGCCTCGCAACTGCGCAGGGATCGGAGGGGGGCGTGCGCGCGCCGCCAGTCTTGCTGCGATCAGTCGGGCCTGCGGCGGGTGCGGCGTTGCGCCAGCGTGATGTGTTGCCGCGCGGAAGCGGTTACGGAGAGCAGGATGGTCCAGAGGCCCCGGCCTCGGCGGCACGGCGTCGCGTCCAGATCGAGGGGGCAGCGCCTCGGCGTCGTCCCTGGGCCGGCCCGGCTTCGTGCTCCGCACCTGAGTGGGTCGTCTGGGGCGATGGTCGGCGAAACGGCGTCGTGGAGCATCGCCGGAGTCCTGGCGGTCTTCCTACCAACGTGCCCCCCAAAGAGCTCCTCGATCGCTTCGCGCGCGAGCCCGATCCCCTCCTCCATCTAAGGCGCTGAGCGGGAGCGGCCCGCCGCCGAGCGGGCCGGACGCCAGACCTTCCCGCACCCAATCCCCTCTGCCATCATGCACACGCGCGCGGCGCCACTCGCCGCCGGCCTTGGTAAAGCCATGAATGTCGCCCTCCGAACGGCTGTGACGGTCTGCGCCGTCTCCCTCCCCCTCTGCTTTCCCAGCGCGGCCTGGCCCGAGCCTCCTTCGTCCTCGACCTTGCCTCAGAGAACGATCCGCGTGACCGGCGAGGGTCGCGTTTCGACGCAACCGGACATTGCCGTTGTCTCTATCGGTGTCGAGGCACTCGCCTCGAACGTCTCGGCCGCAACCGCTGACGCGTCCCAGCGAATGCGCGCGGTCCTCGATGCGCTCGGGAAGGAAGGAGTCCCGGCGAAGGACGTTCGCACCAGCCAGTACAGCGTGTCTGAGGAGCGGTCGTGGAAGGACGGGAAGCCGGGGCCCGTCACCGGGTACCGCGTCTCGAACACCGCAGAGGTCCGAGTGCGAGATCTGGCCGTGCTCGGCCCCGTCCTGGAGCACGTCACCAGGGCTGGCGCGAACATCGTCGGCGCATTGCAACTGGAGCGCGAAGACCCTCTGCCGGAGCAACTACAGGCTCTGCGGGCAGCCTATGCAGCCGCACGCGCCAAGGCCCAGGTGCTCGCGAAAGCGGCGGGGGCAGAACTAGGGGAGGTGCTCTCCGTCCACGAGAGCTCCGGCCAAGGCCCACGGCCCATGCGACGAGCCGTCATGGCTGAAGTGGCCTCGAATGTGCCCATCGCCGAAGGCGAGCTCTCTTACACAGCTCAGGTAGAAGCCGTCTTCGCCTTTCGATAGCGGAGAGGCGCAGCGAGAGGGCGAAGGCGCAGGGTCACCAGCTCGCAGCGTGCTTCTCGCGGGAGAGTAGGGTAACGGTGGCGCACGTTTCTTTTCTTTCCCGCCTCCCATGCTCCGCGTCGATGACGCCCTGCGTCTCCGCCGAACGAATCGCTGGTCGATCGCTGGTCGTCCCGGCTGCTCCGAAGATTCGGGTCTGGGCGGGCCTTCGGGTCATGCCTAGTAGCGGCAGGCGGCTGCCCGGGACATCGGGTGGCCAATTTGGGTCGTCGGCGTCAGCTAGCTCCTGCACAGCTCTCCCTTTCGCCGGGGGCCAAACCGAGAAAGGGAATGCCATGTCGGGTTTCAACCCAATGAACGCAGTCATCGTCACCTTGACCGTCCTGCTCACCAGCGCGCCTTCGGGCGCTAGGGCGGAGGGGCCATCGAGGGGCTCTGGGAAGCACCTCTACCTCATCATCGTCACCCACGACGGCGCCGATTGCCTTCACCGTCTCGATGATTGGGCGAAGAATAACAAGTCGCTGCTTGCAAAGGTGAAATGGGGATGCCCCCACGGGGTGCACACCGGCTGGGTCGAGGTAGAGGCGACGAGCGAGCAGTCCGCCTTGGCACTGATCCCGTCGTCCAGTCGGGGGGAGGCGCGGGCGATCCGCGTGGAAGCCTTGGACAGCGCGAGCCGCCTCAAGTCGATCCACCGTCAGGTCGAGCAAATGTACGCTCTCCAGAAGCTCGAGTAGGCGGAGAGCGAGGTACCGGAGCGCCGGGGGCCTACCGGGCGGCCCTGCCGGGGGCCTCCGGCGCACGTGAGTGGTTGAAAAAGATGGCACACCAGGTGACACTCAAAAGGGCACACACCCATTCACTGTCGGTTGGTCAAGGTACCTGGCAAAAGGTGCCACTCGCGTGTCTCCTCATTAAGGATAAGCTGGGCAGCGCGCGCGAGCTGGCAGGCGCTCTCCCGGACGCAGGCCCGCTCGCGCACGCACGTCCCACGCCGTCGCCGCGCAGAGAGTTCGCGCGCCTGCCCGGCCATCCTCGCGGGAAAGATCTTTCAACTCCGCCCGCGACCGGGTCGTGGCTCCTCCGGAACGTGGCAGGAAAGGCGCGGTCGCGATCCAGCGATCTCCCACAGCTCCGCGCTGCACCGCTCTCGGCAGCGCGACATCGCCACTCCCGGATTCGTCCGCAAGGACGTGACTGGAGGACCGGGAGGGCGGTCATTAGGGCGACGCGTGACCGACGAGCAGCGTTGCGGGCCGCGCGAGCAGTAGCTAAAGCGCACCGGGCGGGTCCGGCCCCGAGACCGGGCTCAGGTCGGCATCGGGGACTGCGCCGGAAGGCGAGGATTCCTCGAGCAGTGCCTCGATCTCGGCGGCCGACCCGAGGTTGAGAGCCCTGCCCGCGAGCCCTTCCGCCTCCCGAAGACTCGTGCGTCGGATCGCGTCCTTCACCTCGAGCAACTGGCCCGGTGCGACACTGAAGCGCCGAAGACCGAGGCCGAGCAGGAGCGCCGTCATCCCCGGGTCGCCCGCGATCTCCCCGCAGATGGTGAGCTCGCGCTCGGCCCCAGCCGCCGCCTCCGCAACGGACCGGATGAGCCGCAGAACGGCTGGGTGAAGAGGTTCGTAGTACCCGGCGGCGCCCTCGTCCTCGCGATCGGCTGCGAGCACGTACTGGACGAGGTCGTTCGTGCCGAGGCTGAAGAAATCGACCTCCTTCGCCAGGAAAGAAGCCGTGAGCGCCGCGGACGGTACCTCGATCATGGCTCCGACCGGGACCGTGGGGCTGAATCGCCTGCCCACGGCCGCGAGTTCGCGCTGGACTTGACGCAGAACGGCGCGAGCTTCTCGCACTTCGTCGAGGCTCCCCACGACGGGGAGCAGGATCGAGATAGGGTGATTGGCGCTCACGCGAAGAAACGCGCGTAATTGCGGCTTCAGCACGTCGGGGTGGTGGAGCAGCAGCCGGATGCCGCGCTGGGCGAGCGATGGGTTCCTCGAGGGCGGCAGCGGAAAGTAGGCCAGCGTCTTGTCGCCGCCCAGGTCGAGAACCCGGAACACCACCTGTCGCGGGGCGAAGCGTTCGGCAGCGCGGAGAAGCACCTCGTACTGTTCGTCCTCGGTCGGAAATGAGTCCCGCGCCGAGAATTGAAACTCCGTTCGGTAGAGACCAATCCCCTCGGCACGGCACAGGACGGCCGCCTCAGTGTCAGCGAGGTTGTTGACGTTCGCAAGAAGTGGAATGGTCTCGTCTTCTAACGTGGCAGAAGGGCGATCGACGCTCTCGCCCAGCACGTACCGGTAGGCGCTCACCTCGGCGGCCTGGCGTTCGTACTCGCGCCGGACGGATGCGTCCGGCTCCACGAACACCACTCCGGCCAGGCCGTCGACGATGAGTTCGTTGCCAGTCTTGATTCGCTGCGCGGCATCGGCGACTCCCACGACTGCGGGAGTGCCGGTCGAACGGGCCAGGATCGAGCTGTGCGAGAAGCGATTCCCTCGCTCCGTCACGAAAGCCTTCACGTTCTCGAGCTGAAGTCGGGCCGTCACCGAGGGGAGGAGCTCCTCCGATACGACGATGGCACTCTCGGGGATCACGAGGGGACTTGGATGCGGACCGCCCACCAGCGCAGAAAGGAGCCGGCGCCCGACGTCCCGTACGTCCGCGGCTCGCTCGCGGAGGTAGGAGTCGGCGACCCCACCGATGGCCCGGCTGTAGCCGTCGATCACCTGTGCCAGAGCGGCTTCGATGTTCAGGCGTTCCTTGCGGACGAGGGCAAAGACCTGGTCCCGGAGTCCGGCATCGTTGATGAGGGCGGTCTGCGCGGCAAGGATGTCGCTCTGGGTCGGGCCCATCCGAGCGCCCAGGTCCGCTCGGAGCGCCGCCAGTTGGGAGCCTGCCACGCTCACCGCAGCGTCGTAGCGATCGACCTCGCGACCGATCTCGGAAGCTTGAATGGATCGACGCGGGGCGGCCGGGCGATTGCCACAGGTGAGGACGAAGGCCCTTCCCCTGGCGATGCCCTTCGAGACTCCCGTCCCGTTGAGGGTTAGCGTCACGGCGTTCGGGCTCCGAAGCCACTTGCGCGCCTTCGGTTCTAGGCCCGCCGGATAACCCTAAGGACTTGAGTGGCGCCGAGCCCGCCTAAATCGTGGTGTAAGGGGATGTTCCCCAAGCCCGTTGCCGGCATGAAAGCCTTTCCTGGCGCCCCTGAGGAGGAGAGGAGCCCCTCGACCGCAAGGCGAGGCGCCGTTGGGAGCCGTAGGACCGCCCTGAGTCATGAAATCACGGCACGACGCAAGCGAGGAGGAAGCAGGAGTAGGTAGGCAGCTTCCGAAAGTCGGCTCGCGGGACAGCCGCCTCCATCCAATGCGAAACGGAACCCGTGGCGTACCGACTGCGTGAGGCACATCGCGCCCGTATCGCCGTGCTGACTGGCAATGCTACCAATGGGACCGCCGAGGCGGGCGCGGCTCGGCTCGCCTCAGCAGCAGCTCCGGGTTTGGCCCATCGACTCACCGCTCCGAACGCCGGGAGGGCCACGCGCACGCCGCCCTACAGGTAGGACGGCTGGAAAGACCTACCGTGCCGCACGTGACACCTTGATGGAGGAACAGAGTTTGGGTTAACGGTCGCGCGACGCATTGGGATGGCGCGCCAGTCCAGCCCCTCGGGGCAGTCCGGCACCAACAACTGAGGCCCCGACCGTCATGAGTGGATACTCCCGCGTCACCGCTGCCCCGTCGTCAGGCGCTTCTGTCCGCGTCAACCGAAGGCCGCTTCGCTCGAAGATCATGCCAACCAGACGGATCGGGCCGAGGGACGCTCGCCTGGCCCTTCTGGTCGTCCTGGTGGTGGCCACGTCCCCAGCTTGTTCTGGCAAATCGCCCGCGGCAGGTCCGCCGGGGACGTCCGGCAATGCAAGCAACCCCAGCCCCTCGGCGGGGAATCCCGACGGTTCTTGCGTCAGCCTGACGATACCTTCCGAGGCCCAGGCCGTGGACGTCTCCCAGCCCACCAGCGTCGTCGGCACGGGCACCGCGGCTAGTTGCACCTTTCCCGAGTTGGACAACGCGGTGAAGAAAGGCGGAATCATCACGTTCGACTGCGGCGACTCGCCAGTGACCATTTCGATCACCGCCACCCTCACGCCGCCGGTATCCAACGCGTACGCAAAAGACCCATCGGTGAACACCGTGATCGACGGCGGCAACAAGATCACTCTCGATGGCGGTGGCGCCGTGCGCATCCTATCGTTTGTCCACCCAGGCAGTTGGCAGGCCAACAGCGACACGCTCACGTTACAGCATATAGCGCTCGCAAACGGCAAAGCCGCGGGAACCGTTGCGATCCCCGCGTGCGACCAGACGCCGAATACCAATTGCTCGACCGGGTACGATGACGGCCAAGGCGGAGCTGTCAACATGCAGGACGGTATGCTTCGCGTCGTCGATGCCACTTTCACCGGCAATCAAGCTGCCTTGCTCGGACCCGACACCGGTGGCGGCGCGATTTACATTCAGGGCGCGGCCAATCCCGCGTACATCGTCAGCAGCACCTTCAGTAATAACAAGGCGAGCAACGCCGGCGCCATCGGAATGCTGTGGGCGGGAGCCTGGATATTCAACAGTCTCTTTGAAGGCAATAGTGCCGTTGGCCAAGGCGCAAACAATAACGACCCAAGCCAGTGTGCCTGTATCAACAACGGCCAGAACCAAACGGGGTCGGGCGGGAACGGGGGCGCCATATACAAGGACGGCGGCGACGGCATCGACGTCACCATTTGCGGAACGGACATCCGCAACAACGCGGCAAACGAGTTCGGCGCTGGAGTTTTCCTCACGGCTGACGGGTCGAGCGCCAAACTTGTCATCTACGATTCGTCGCTAACGAACAACACGAGCCCAGTGACTTATTGGCAATGGTGTCCCGGCGTCTCCACCGACAATCCGCACGCGGATTCCACGTCAAGCTCGCCAGAGCCGGTCAATTCGGACTTCTGCGATGCGAGCGGCAGCTGTACTTCCACGTGCTCGTCGTGAGCGATCCGGCAGTTCTTCCCGCGAGCTGGGCGACATGCCTCGTCCCGGAGGTCTAGGCGCGAGCAGACACCTCCCCAGAGACTTTGGCGACGATCGGGATGACCTCGACATCATGGAACTCCCGGCCTCGTCCGCGCGAACGCGATAACGCGCATGGCCTGGCAACGCCGACGCGCTCGCGCGGCCTCGCGCCGGCTACGAGACGATCCCGAAGAAGAAGGGGCCCCGCGCTTATGGTCTCGCCTCGCTTGCCGGCGCCCCACTCGCCGCCCTCCCCAACGCTGATGCAGGCGCCAGGCGTTGCCAGGTGACAGGCAACAGGCGGACTGCCTTCGGGGCGAGTTTTGGGGAGACCTGAAGAGAGACGAGCGGACGGAGCGGGCGGCCCCGACCGAGGTGCAGCCGCAGTCGAACACGAGGCGCCTCCTCGTGCCGACGAGGGTGTGATACAGACTTGCGATGCCTGCCTCGGACTCCGACCGGCTAGCGTGGCTATTGGCGGCCTTTTTCGTGGCGGCGCAGGTTCCGTTCCTCCTTCAGCCCATCGGGCGAGTGCATAAGTGGCGGCAGGCCGACGCCGCGGCGGTTTCTCGGAATCTGGCCTTCGAGTCGGCCGACATCCGCTACCCGCGCATCGATGTGCGCGGCGATCGAACGGGAATTACCGGGATGGAGTTCCCCGCCTACCAGGCCGCGGTGGCCATCCTCATGCGCGCGTTCGACAGCCGGGCGGATTGGATTGGGAAGGCGATTGCACTCGGTGCCTCTCTCCTGGCGTGGGTGGCGCTCGTTACCTTCATGGTGCGCCGCTTTGGTATCAACCCTTGGTCGGCCGGCGCCTCGCTTGCGGTGTCCCCGATGCTGTTCAACTACGGTTCGCGCTTCATGCCCGAGACTTTCGCACTGATGTGCGCTTGCATATCGCTGGAGCGGTTCGATGCGTGGTGGGATCAGCGACGCGCCATCCAGCTTGCGTGCGCCCTCGGCACCGTTGCGCTGGCCGCGCTCGTGAGGCCTTTCGTCATTTTTCTCGGGTTGCCCATGGCGGTCGGGGCGGTCGTTCTCGTGCGCAACCGCTCCCGCGCCGTCTGGGCGCTCGTCGCTGGGGGCCTTCTGGCGTTGCTCCCTTTTGTGGCCTGGTATTTCTGGTGGGACCCGCGACTGGTGCGCCAGTTCGGCATTGACTATTTCTTCATGGGCTCGCCAGTGCGTCAGAATCTTGCCGCGATGGCATCGGCCAAGTTCTGGTCAAAGCTTGGCTGGGTCATTTGCCAAGAGTATGTCTCGTGGCAGCTATTGCCCTTGTTCATTCTCGGCGCGTGGACATTCTGGGGGCGTTCCCGGGGTAGGGAAGACCGCTGGCTATGGCTAACCGTGGTGGTTGGGGTGCCGGTGCTAGCACTGACAGTGTTGCTCTTGCTGACGGGCCAGCATTTCTCGCCCCATACCTACTACCTCTTTGGCATTCTTCCTCCCGTGGCGGTCTGTTTGGCCATGGGCTTCGACGGCATCCGCGTGCGTTGGCCGAAGGCATTTCCGGTAGTCGTGGGGTGTGCCGTGCTTCTTTTGCCTCTGACTCTGGCTTACCAGTACGAACCTGAGAGCGAGCTGACGCGCTATGCCGCAGTGCTCCCCGATGTCGCCAAGAAGGTGGCTTCGAGTGACCTCGTGATCGTGGAGGACCGAGGCGGCTACGCGTGGCACCTTCACCCTCTGCGGCGTCGCGGTTGGGTCGAGCCTCGTTCGCGTCTTGAGGATGTTCACCACATGGCCGAGTTGGCGTCTCGGGGTTGCCGGTGGGTTGTATACGATTCGCCCACAGGCTACAGACTTGCCGGGATTCGAGACTGGCTTGGAAGCCTGGGATCGGATCGGGCCGACATTGCGCGTTCGTCGGACGCCAAGGTTTCGAAATAGGCGCGATCGTGCGAAGCCGGGCTGTGGCGGTCGGCCCCCATGGTGTGGGGAGGGGCGGGCACGCTCCGGGCCGCTGCGCGACAAAATCCTGTGACTTCGATGCGGACGTCGCTGGAGGGGGCCACGGTGAGCACGTCAATGAGGTAGCGAGCGTTGAAGCCGATCTTGAGGGCTCGCCGGAGTACTCGAGGGGCACGTCCTCCTTGGCCTCGCCCGGGTCCGGGTTCTTGGCGGCGATGCGGAGGTTGAGCTCGCCGACTCCCCCTTCAGCTCAACCTCGAGCGACGGGCAGAGGGCATAGGCGCCGCGCTGCACCCGCTGGAAGAGGCGCCGGCTGTAAGGGTTGGTCGAGCCGAGCTCGTTCTTGGCGCGGGCCGAGGACAGGTACTGCCGCCGGCGCCGGTAGGCGGCCAGTATGCCCGGCGGGAGTCCGGCGAGAAGCCGGACCAGGCCGGGAGCGTCGATCAGAGGCGGTGCGCCCCGGCGCGCCGAGCCATCCACCACAGAGCGCGATCAGCCCTCCGAAACGACCCATTCAATTCCGCGAATACCCTATATTCATTCGTATATTACGCGGCAATAGCAGGCCCATGAACGGGATCCCACCCCGGTTCCAGTTGCCCTCGCGGCCTCACGATGCAGGCGGTGGCGCCGAGTTCCATGATCCGCCGCTTCGTCCTTCGCGCGCTGGCCGCGCTGGCGCTGCTCGCCCAAGCGCACGCAGCTCTGGTCGTTTTTTGCCAACCAAACGTCGTCTGGAACAGAGCTCGCAGGCGGTCGGCGTTCAGCTCGGGACCGCTAACGAGTAGGATGCCTCTCTGATGGAGAGGCGACCCGCTTTTTGCGGCGGGATGGAGGAGTATGGCTGGCAAGGAACTGGGGACAGAGGAGGGCGTCGCCCGACCGCCGGGGCGTAGGCCCTCCGGCTTCTCGAACCTCGTCCTCCATCTCCACCCGCGCGTCGTGCCGGTAGAGGCGCTGCGGCTTTCGCGGACCTTCGGCCTCGGCGGGGCGGCGTTGGTCCTCTTCCTGCTCCTCGCCGTGACAGGGGCGCTCCTGCTCGTGACCTACGAGCCCTCACCAGAACGAGCGTATGGGACGGTGGCGGCCCTCGTGGACGAGACTCACTTCGGGGCCTTCGTCCGCAATGCCCACCACTGGGCTGCGAACGGCATCGTGCTCGTCACCTTTATCCACCTTCTGCGCGTCTTCTTCCGTGGCGGGCACCTCCCGCCACGGTGCGGGAACTGGCTCGTGGGCACGGTGCTCCTTGTCATCGTCGTGGCGAGCGCCTTCACTGGTTACCTGCTTTCCTGGGACCAACTCGCCTACTGGGCCGTGACCATCACCACCGGAATGCTGGAGTACGTGCCGCTCGCAGGAGGGACACTACTTCGAGCCGCTCGCGGCGGGCCCGACATCGGGCCAATCACGCTGGCGCGGTTCTTCGTTCTCCACGTGACGATCCTGCCCATCGCGCTTTTCATGCTCCTCGCTTTTCACTTCTGGCTGGTTCGCAAGGCGGGGGGCGTGGTCCTGCCGGACGGCGTGGGCGACGCTGCCTCGCCGCGCGGTCCGTTGGTTCCCACCTCTCCGGCGCTGACGCAGCGAGAGGGGGTGGCCGCGCTCGTCGTGCTAGCAGTCGTGCTGCTCTTGGCAGCTGTAGCGGATGCCCCGCTGCTCGCGCAGGCGAACCCGGGGATGAGCCCGAACCCCGCGAAAGCCCCTTGGTACTTCATGGGCTTACAGGAGCTGCTCGTCCACCTCCACCCGCTCTTCGGCGCGGTGGTGGTCCCGGCGCTGGCCCTGGCGCTGCTCGCGGCGTTGCCGTACCTGAGTGGGCGCGAGAAGACGACCGGCCGGTGGTTCCAGTCGCCACGCGGGGCGCGACTCGCACTCGGCGCCGCTGTGGCGGGGGTCGTGCTCTCGACCGGCGCCATCCTCGTCGATGAGCCACTGCGCCGGGCACCGCCCTGGTTCCCGAAACTCGCGCCGGCGGTCCGCGGCGGGCTTCTTCCCGTGCTCGCGACCGGAGCCTTCGTCGCTGCCGGAGCGTTTCTAGCCCGGCGCCGGGGCGCGTCCCGGCTCGAGACAGTCCAGGCCCTCTTCAGCTTCGTCTTGGCCGCATTCGCCGTGTTAACGATAACCGGCATCATCTTCCGCGGACAGGGGATGGCGCTCGCCTGGCCGTGGTCGCAACACCCGTAGGAGCAATCGTGAACCCACGCACCAAACCGAGCGAGCCGACCGAGCGGCGCCACTTCCTCGACCGCCTCTGGAAAGCGCTCGGCCTCCTAGCCGCGCTTGAGATCGTCGCCGTGGTGGCGGCCTATCTGGCACCGCGCAAGGAAGGCGGTGGGCGTGGGTCAGCAGCGGTCCTTGCCGGGCCGGTGGCGGATTTCACTCCTGCCTCGGTGCGGCCTTTCCCGGCAGGGAAGTTCTACCTTGTGCGGCTCGCCGATGGCGGGTTCCTGGCCCTCTCCTCGAAGTGCACTCACCTTGGCTGCACCGTCCCATGGAATGAGAAGGACCAGGTCTTCGCGTGCCCCTGTCACGCCTCGACATTCGACATGCGTGGTGACGTGCGCTCACCCCCGGCACCGCGCGCGCTCGACCTCTTCCCAGTCGTGATCGAGGCGGGCATCGTCAAGGTGAACACCGCCCGCCGCATCGAGCGGGCCCACTTCGATCCGAGTCAGGTGACGTACCTCTAGG
>Ga0335078_10013927_pt1 | contig 11918 bp, 7 predicted proteins | sample Lox_Sample_32_FD_206711 | JGI IMG/M metagenome (GOLD analysis project Ga0335078, IMG submission 206711) | Soil microbial communities from Loxahatchee National Wildlife Refuge, Florida, United States - Lox_Sample_3.2 | ecosystem: Environmental > Terrestrial > Soil > Wetlands | place: USA: Florida... | reverse complement strand
CTACGCACGGTGGTGGCGTACCGGTGCAGCCAGGCGCGCACTGGGCCGTCGGTGCTTGGCTTGATCGCCAGTCCCGCCGAGCGGGAGATGACGTCAGCGACCTGCGCAACGGTCCGGTGGTCGGTGTGCACGTGCTGCGCGAACTCGGGTCGGCGAAGCTGCTCCAGCCACTCGTCAAGGACATCGACTTCCCAGGGCTGGGTTCTCGGCTCCCTGCCGAGGCTGCGGCTGCGGAGCCGCCGCACCACGGTCGCGGGCTCGGCAAGCAGCGCGAAGTGGTGCACCGGTACGCCGTCATCACGGAGGTTGCCGATGATCTCCTGGAAGTGGTCATAGTTCACCAGCGCCATCGGCGCGATCACCGGCCCGCGATGCTCGCCCAGCGTCAGACGCAGCAGCTCAAGTACGGAGTGCCGCCAGGCGGGGATGTCCTGGAAGAAGGTGCGCCGCAGCGATGGCGGCAGCATCCGGCGCATGCCGAAGCCGACATGCTCGGGGTCGCAGATCACGCTGCCGGGCAGCCGCCGGCTCAGCTCGAACGCGGTCGCTGTCTTGCCCACTCCGGAGGGGCCGTTGATCCACAGGAGCATCGTCGTGCCGGGGAGCGGATCACGGCCGCCGGCCGCCTGGTGCTGTCTGATGACCTCGCGCCGGGCGGCCGCATAAGGCTGACCGGATTCCGCCATGCGCTCGCGAGTTGCCGTCTTGATCTTGTCGTGAGACATCGTGCCCTCTGCCCGGTGGCCAGACCCCGGCGCCTAGCCACCGCGGGGTGATCACGATGGAGGAAGGAGAGAACACACGCGAGGGCTGCGCCGCTCTTGTCCGTGGTGCCACTCCAGCGCCGGGCTGGCGTCGCTCGGATCCGGCAGGCGTGCCTGCCGATTTCAGCATACGCCGAGCGTCGCGCGGGGACGGCGTGATGGCCGGGGTCGCAGCGGCGAATACGGCCGGCGTCGTAGCGGAAGGACGCACCTCATGAAGGGCACCGGGCTGGAGCAACGGCTGGTCCGGGACTACCTGCGCGAGCTCGACGCGGCCATGGCGACCTTGCCGGCCGCGCGGGCCAGCGAGCTCTGATCACGCGCGCCCGGCTGGCGCGGACCGGCAGGCGCACGTGGATCAGGCTCGGCGCGGTCCTCGAAGCGTTCCTGAACGCCGGCCCCGCGGACGTCGCCCGGCAGGCCGGCCTGCACTACCGCATCGTGCAGGCCGCGCGGGCCAGCCTGGCCGAAGTCGGCGACTAGCCCTGGGAGACCGGCTCACTGCGCGGCGGGCTTGCGGGCGCGAATCGCGAGGTTGTTCGGGACCGGCCGGTCGCCGTATTCGGCGACGTACTCGATGACCAGGCGGGCCGCGAGGAACGCGGTGAGCAGTTCGGCGAGCGGGTGATGGCGCATGCCGACCCGCCGCCGCACGTAGTTGCCCCACCACGGTGACTCCCGATGCCATCCGGCCTGCCGGTAGGTCGGGTGGATGACGACGCCGCCGTCGTCCAGCTGTTCCGAGTGCGGCCCGTTGAAGCACGGATGAGCGCCGTAGCAGGCGACGAGCCCGTCCGGGGTCAGCACCCGTGCGACCTCCGCCAGCACGGCAGCGAAGTCGTCGACGTCGGTCGAGATCCATAGCGCGGCGACGGCGGCGAAGGTGCCGTCGGCGAAGGGCAGGGCGGCGGCGTCGCCTTGCACGACGCATCGGGACCGGCCGCTGGCGATGCGCAGCTGGTCGGCCGAACGGTCCAGCCCGACGACCGTTCGGCCGGTGGCGGCGAGGGTGCCGAAGTAAAGACCGCCGCCGCAGCCGAGGTCAAGGCAGCGGCCACCGCCGGGCCCCAGCAGGTTCCGTACCTGAGTCGCATTGCGCTCTGCGTTCGGCCTATTCCAATCGTCATACCAGTCGGCGTGCCCGTCATAGCGCGACTTGGTCAGCGGCATCGTGGCCTCCCGCGGGTGCTGGCCCCGCTCCGACGCTAGCCGTAGGTCGGATACTGCGGCCAGCCGGGCGGCGAGTCCTCCCAGTCCTCCTGCCGGCCGTAGGGGCACAGATCGAGGATGTTGTTCGGGAAGAGCAGCCGGTCCACGCCGCGCGCGGTGGTGGAGTAGGTGAGGTAGACGTCGTCGCCGTCGCGCAGGAACACGCTGAGCCTGAATCCGTCGTTGGCGCCGCAGTCGGCGGCGAAGGACGTGCCGCGCGACGACACGAACGGCATGGTCCAGCCCTGGCGGGTCTTGTAGGCCTCGATCTGGGCGAGCGGCATGTTCGACACGGTCACCCAGCTGACCCCGGTCGCGGCAAGCGCGGCCAGGTTGGCGACGCTGTTGGTGAACGCCGTGCAGCCGGGACAGAACTTGTCCGGCCCGAGGTCCATGAACTGGTACGCCACCAGCTGATCGCGGCCGTCGAAGAGGTCGACCAGGGTCATCAGGCCCTCCGGGGTGTCGAAGACGTAGCCGGTGCCGAACCTGACCATCGGGAGCCGGCGGCGGCGCGCGGCCAGCGCGTCCTGCGCCCTGGTCGCTTCCTTCTCGGCCTTGAGCAGGTCGTCGCGGGCCTGCTGCCACTCCTGTACCGACACAATCTTCGGTTTCGCCATGGTGTCCATCCTGTGAGTCTGCCCGCCGGATAGGGGGCTACCGGAGCTAAGACCTCCGGACGGCGGTCAACTCATCGCATCCCCTTCGCCGGAAACATCGGCGACACTCGCGCCGGTCCCGGCATCGGTCATCACCAGCCCCGCTAACTCGCCTCGGCCCGGGCGCGGAGCTCGCCAGGGCTGGCCGGCAGGTCCCGCCCGCCGAGGATCGGGCGGGTGACCAGCAGCGCGCCGGAGAGCGCGAACGCGGCCACAAGGATCCACAGGGCGGGTCGGATTCCCAGCGCGGTGCCGAGAGCGCCGGCCAGCAGCGCGCCGAGCGGCGCGGTGCCGTAGATCAGGAAACGCTGGCTCGCTGTGGTGCGGCCGAGCATCTCGGCCGGGGTGTAGGTCTGCCGAAAGCTGATCAGCACGATGTTGGCCGCGGTGATGGCCGCGGTGACGACGCCGGAGCCGGCCACGTAGCAGGCCGCGCGCGGCCCTGCTGCTGTCAGCGGGATAAGCAGCCCGGCCAGCCCGCCGATCAGGACGGCGAGCAGCAGGATGCGCGCGGTACCGAGCCTGCGCGCTATCCGCCGCGCGACCAGCGCGCCGGCCAGACCGCCGACATTGCCGACGGCGAGCAGCAGGCCGACCTCCGCCGCGCCGATGTGCGCCACCCTTACCAGGAACAGCACGGAGATGGCCAGGACTCCGCCGTAGGCCATGTTGGCGACGGCCGGCCAGATCGCCAGCGTGCGCAGCAGCGGATCACGCCAGAGGAACGTCAGCCCTTCCGCGATGTCGGCCCGCAGGGTCGTGGGGCGCACGGGCCGCTGGCGGTCGCCGTGCGGTTCGGTCACCCGGATGGCGGCGAGGCAGATCGCGGAGACCAGGAAGCTGCCCGCGTTGAACAGCAGCGAGGTCGCGACCCCGACGGCGCGGGCGGCGAGGCCGGCCAGGCCACGGCCGCCGATCGAGGCGGCGGACCCGCTGCCCGAGAGCTTGGCGTTGCCCTCGAGCAGGTCGGCGGCGGGCACCAGCAACGGCAGGTAGACCATGTAGGCGGTGGAGAAGAAGACGGTGGCGGCACCCGCCAGCAGCTCCACCGCCAGGACCTGCCCGATCGTGAGCACGTGTGCCCACGCCGCCACCGGCAGGCTCGCGTAGAGCACCGTGCAGGCCAGATCGCACGTGATCAGCACCGGCCTCGGCGGCAGCCGGTCCACCCACGCCCCGGCGGGCAGACCGATCACCAGCCACGGCAGGTAAGCGGCGGCCGTCAGCGCTGTCACCGCGAACGTGCCCGCCTTAAGCACGGCGACCGCCAGCAACGGCACGCCGACGGCGGCCATGGCGCTGCCGATGCCGCTGATCGTCTCACCGAACCACAGCAGCGCGAAATTCCGCTGCCGCAGGAGTCCGCCGATCCGTCGGTTGCCCTGCTCAATCCGATCCGCGTCAATGTCCACCGGCAGGGTCGCTTCCGTCCGCCGAGCAGAGATTCCGGCCATTATGCCGGTGAGGGCGCGGCGAGCAGAAACGATTAAGCCGCCTGCTGCGGCGTCAGCTGCCCGCGGGACGCTGGGCGGTCGAAGTCGCGCGTCATCACCGCATCGTGAACTCGCCGCGCAGCGCCTCGATCTCGAACCGGTCCGCGATGGCCTCAAGGTCGCTCATCGTGGGTTCCCGCGCCTCAGAACTTGATGTGGAGCAGGCGTACCGCCGTGGTCCACCGGAAGACCACGTCGGTCGGGGCGTGGCCGCAGACGCCGACCAGCAACTCGGTCTCGCTGTCGCCGTACTGCTTGCCAGAGCCGACGTAGCCCGCGCCCATGGCCAGGTCGGACGGGCTTCCGCCGCACCGCGCGCGGGTGGCGTAACGGCCCAGGATGTTCAGCCGGTGCCCCCAGCCAGGGCCGTCGTCGTACATCCACGCGTAGTTCGCGCCGAGCGGGTTGCGCCAGCCGCCGGCCCAGTTGCCGCCCGCGGCGATCCAGTGGCCGCCGCCGGGGAGAGGGTTGGGCAACTGGTTGAGCGGCGGATCGGTGTCGTCGTTGGCGCCGGTCTGGGCGATCGCGTCGAGGGACGCGGTCAGGACCGTGGCCGGGCTCAGCCCGCGATCCACGCGCTCCAGGTTGACGGTCACGAACAGCTGCTCGGCGTGGCTGAGCTTGCGATAGGCGGTGATCGTGAACGACGACATTCCGCCCATGTGCTCGAGGAGGCTGCGGGCCCGGCCGGTCGCGTGCAGGACCTGCCGGTCGCAGTAGGACCCGTCCCTGGCGGTCGAGCACGCGGAGATCGCGAGGAAGTCGGGGCTCGGCGCCAGGCTCCGGCTGGGATGGTGCGGCGGGAGAATGCCGGCCTGGGCGGCGCCCGTCGTGGCCGGCCGGGCCGGCCACGCCGGTGCCGCGAGCGCGGCGGACGAGGCAAGCAGCGACGCTGCGGCAATCGCGGCGGCGCCCGTTCTGACGACGAGCCGGCGGATCGGCATGACAGGCTCCTCCCTCTCCGCAGGAGAAGCTAGCGGGCCGGCGGCGCGGCGTTCGGGCAAAGCCTGAAACCCGGTCAGCTGCGCCGAAACGATCCGGCCGCGTGCCATGTCCGGCTGCCGGCCCCTCGTCCGGCGTGACACGCGGTTGGCCGTTCGACGACCAGCGCCGCAGCTGGCGTGGAATATTCCGGTACTCCTGGTCGTGCCGGTCCAGCTCGTGCTGGTCCTGGTCCTGGTCGTGGCCCTGGTCGCGCGGCCGGGCCGATCTCCCGTGCTAGCTGCCAGGCACGGTCAGGCTGCCGGGCGGAACCGGAATCGCGTTGGGCCGGCACGGCTCGCCCGCGATGTCGGCGCAGGACGGCAGCGGCCGTTTCGCGGCGGCTCGGGGAAGGAGCCCGAGCACCACGTCGGACGGCCGGGCCGGGCTGGCGAAGATGGTGTCGCTGAAGCGATCGGACGGGCCGGTCACGCCCCAGGTGCCGGTGGTCTCGATGGTGCCGTCGGCCGAGTCGATCGTGATCCTGATGCTCGAGCCCTTGCGGAAGACATGCTCGAAGGGGAACAACTCGACCCGCGCGTCAACCGCCTTGCCCGGGCTGAGCGGCTGGTAGCTGCCCGCCGTGTGCAGCTGCAGGGGCCGCAGCACGGTGGAGTTCAGCGGGCCGTGGCCGGCCGTTGCCAGCGCTCGTTCGGCCAGGTTCAGCCAGCCTGCCTGGACGAACTGCTCCTTGCCGTCCGGCCGGACCTCGCTGATGATCACCTCGATGTCGCTGTCGGCGGCGGTGGAGGATAGCCACAGGTTCACGCTTCCCGGCCCGAAGAAGTCGGCATCGCGGGTGAGCGGCGGCGTGGTATAGGAGACCGACGTGCCGGCCTGCGGGGTTTTCCGCCACTCGCCGCTCTGCGACGGAGCAGGCCCGGAGAAGGACGACTTCCCGGCCGTGACGCCGGTGACCGGGCCGCCGGCGAGCGACCCGTTCCCCCGGAAGTAGAGGGTCACCGGCCGCATCAGGCCGGACCAGCTCGGGTACGTGCTGACCCAGCCCGGAACCGGCGGGCTTGTGCTGGTGGACCTCAGCTCGTGCAGGATCGTGACGTGCGGGGTCCGCTGCCAGCCGTCGTTCGCGCCGGCCACGTAGTGGCGCAGGAAGTTCACCATCATCGTCAGCGGCCGCGTGAACTCGCAGATGCCGTGCGGGCCGTTCGTGCCGATGAACCAGGTTCGCGCTGCATCGAAGGTGTCGTAGTACAGCTCCGTGGCCCGGGACGACACCACGCCGTCCTGCCATGACTGGCAGCCAAGGATCGGCACCTCGATGCGGTCAAGCCGGGACCCGGGCGCGGCCCGCCAGTAGGCGTCGTCGAACGGATGGGCCGGGGTGTTCCTGCCGAGGCTGTACCGCCGGTTGGCGCGCACGTGCGCGCGGAAGTCCTTGCGGCATTGCCGGTCCCCGCTCCTGATCGCGGGCTCGGCCGTCTGCTTGTCGATCTTCACCAGATAGGCCGCATAGAACCTCACGAACCTGGCATTGAACGCGCCGCCCGAGTAGATGACATCGCGGTAGTAGTCGGTCGCGATATGGAACGGCGTGATCGCGTCGAGGCCCTTCGGCCGGAAGCTGGCCACGCCAAGCTGGCTGATCCCGGTTTGCGACGAACCAAACATGCCGACGTGCCCTGTGCTCCACTTCTGCGCCGCCGCCCATTCGACTGCCTGGGCCCCCGCGCGGCCCCAGTCGTTCACGTCCGTGACCTCGTTCACCCCGCCGGAACAGCCGCTGCCGGGCATGTTGACGCCCAGCACCGCGAAACCCGCTGCCAGCAGCCGCCCCGCGTCGGACCCGGCGACTTCCGCGCTGTTGTCGGCGCCCGCGGTGTAGTCGTTGTATTCCAGGGCCACGGGAAACCGGCCGGAGGCGGCGGGCAGCGTCAGGTCGTAGGCCAGTTTGACGCCGCCGGAAATGGTGATATAGCCGGTCCGGTTCACGGCCGAGCCGCCGTTCGCGTCGCACGACGTCAGCGAGGCGCCCAAGCCGGCCGCCAGCAGCAGCCCCGACATCAGCCGCAGCGGCCGACCCAGCCGCAGCGGCCGGCCCAGCCGCAGCGGCCGGCCCAGCCGCAGCGCCCGGCCCGTGACGTGGTTTCTTCGCATGTGCAATGACGCTACCGAGCCGCCGTGACCAGCGGCATCCGCCTGGCACCCGTATTCAGTTGGGTGCTAGCCCCCGGCGGCGGGGCGGCTGTTAACCTGGCTACTGCCGAGTTACCGGGAGCCGCATGAGCACCGAACCTAGGCAGTACGTCATCGCGGATTTGCTGGCCAACGCGATTGAGCCGTGGGACAACCTCACTGCCAGGGAACTCGAGGCGCTCGGGGCGCGGATGGATCACGACAGCCCGCTGACCGCTCCGGTCGTGATCGCCGCGTACAGCAACGAGCGCGGCCCCGTCCTCATTGACGGCGGCGACCGGCTCCAGTGGCTGGCTAGCCCGCCGCGCAACCACAAGGTCATCTCCGCCGACGAAGTGACGGTCGACCAGGCCGCGGTCGACGAGCAGACCGCCCACCTGGCCGCGGTGGCCCTTCGGGTCAACAGGCGCCAGGCGTCCTCGCAGGTGAAAGCCGGCGTGGCCCGCAAGCTCCAGGCGCAATTCGGCTGGTCGCAGGCGACGATCGCCGAGGTGTTCCAGGTGTCCAGGCCCGCGGTGGCCAAGTGGCTCAGGCAGTGGAGCGGCGCGGACGTACCCGAGGTGACCGGCGCGGACGGCAAGATCTACCCGGCTCGCGGGAAGCAGGCGGAGCAGGAAAGGCCGGCGGCAGGCGGCCCGTTCTCCGACGCGCTCAAGGCGCTGCACGCCGCGCACGAGGCAGCCGTGCTGCGTCACCCGATGATCCGCCTCGTCCGGATCGACCGGCACGGCAGCACGGACCCGGGCAGGTGGACGGTTACCGTTCCCGGCCAGTCGGCGAGCGCCGTCGCCGACGCGGCTGGCCGCCTCCGCGACCAGGCCAGCGACCTGGTGGCCCTGGCCAGGAAGCTGGAACAGTCCGGATAGCCGGCCGATCAGGTCACTGCGGTTCTCAGGTCACTGCGGTTCTCAGGTCACTGCGGTTCCCAGGTCACTGCGGGTCGGGCAGGCCGGCGCCCAGGCTCGCAAGGTTGTCCTGGGCATCGGCGTTACCCGCCTCAGCGGCCTTGCTCAGCCAGCCTCGGGCCTCGGCCAGATCGGGCGGATCCAGCAGGTAAGCCAGCATCCATCCGAGGATCGCCTGGCCAGTTGGGTTCCCGGCTTCGGCGGCACGAGTTAGCCAGCCGCGAGCCTCGGCCAGCTCTGGCGGGTTCCATTCGGTGAGGAGCAGCCGTCCGAGGTTGGTCTGCGCGTTGGTGTCGCCTGCCTCGGCGGCCCGGGTGTACCAGGTGCGGGCCTCGGCCAGTTCTGGCGGGTCCATCTGCTCGGCGAGCAGCAGCCCGAGGCTGAACTGGGCGTCAGCGTCCCCGGCTTCGGCTGCCTTGGTGTACCAGGCGCGCGCCTGCTCCAGCTGGGGCGGGTCCATCATCGATGCGAGCCGCCCGAGGTTGCCCTGAGCCTTGGTGTCGCCGGCCTCGGCGGCCCGGGTCCACCAGGCGCGCGCCTGGTCCCATTCCGGCGGATCCGCGGTGACGAGCAGCACGCCGAGGCTGGTCTGGGCGTCGGTGTGACCCGCCTGCGCCGCCCGCGCGTACCAGGCACGCGCTTCAGCCAGCTCCGGCGGGTCCAGCCTGAGGGCGAGCAGCCGCCCGAGGCTGAACTGGGCGTCGGTGTCCCCGGCTTCGGCGGCCCTGGTGTACCAGGCACGCGCCTCGTCAAGCTCCGGCGGATACAGCGCGTCGGCCAGCAGCCAGCCGAGGTTGACCTGGGCGGCGGTGTTCCCGGCCTCGGCGGCCTTGGTCCACCAGGTGCGTGCCGCGGCCAGGTCGGGCGGGTCGAGCTGACCTGTGAGAACCAGGCCGAGGTTGACCTGCGCAGTGGTGTTCCCGGCTTCGGCGGCCCTGGTGTACCAGGCGAGGGCCTCGTCTAGTTCCGGCGGGTCCAGCCTGGTCGCGAGCAGCACTCCGAGGTTGACCTGGGCGGCGATGTCCCCGGCTTCGGCGGCCCTGGTGTACCAGGTGCGCGCCTCGTCCAGTTCCGGCGGGTCCAGCACGTCGGCGAGGACCTGACCAAGGACGACCTGGGCATCAGCGTTCCCCAGCCTGGCGGCCCTGGTCAGCCAGGCGTGGGCCGCCTCCAGCTCCGGCGGATCCAGCCTCGCGGCGAGCAGCCGGCCGAGGCCGAGCTGAGCATCGCTGTTCCCGGCTTCGGCGGCCCGGGTGAGCCAGGTGCGAGCTTCCTCCAGTTCCGGCGGGTCCAGCACGTCGGCGAGGAGCCGGCTAAGACTGACCTGGGCATCGCTGTTCCCGGCCGCCGCGGCCCGGGTAAGCCAGGCGCGGGCCGGCTCCAGCTCCGGCGGATCCAGCACGTCGGCAAGCAGCCGCGCGAGGCTGAGCTGGGCATCGCTGTTCCCGGCTTCGGCGGCCCGGGTGAACCAGGACCGGGCACCTGCCAGGTCCGGCGGGTCCAGCAGGTCACTCAGCAGTACTCCGAGATTGGCCTGGGCAGTGATGTTCCCGGCCTCGGCGGCCTTGGTCCACCAGGTACGCGCCTCCGCCAGGTCAGGTGGGTCCAGCTCAGCAAGCATTACGCCGAGATTGACCTGGGCGTCGGCATTGCCGGCCATCGCGGCGCGCGTGTACCAGGCGCGTGCCGCGTCCAGCTCCGGCGGGTCCTGCCGGGCGAGAAGCAGAGCCAGCGCGAACTGGGCGTCGGAATCCCCGCCTTCGGCGGCCTCGAGATAGCGCGCGCGGTCCTCGGCGAGAGCGGGTGTCCTGATGATCTCGGCAAGAGAGTTATCCGGGAGCACGATCACCAGGCGGCGCTCGCCCCGGCTGAAACCAGCCGCATCGCCAATGCTGCTGAGGTTGAGATCAGCGAGTATGTTCCCCGCTTCGGCGTCCCTGGCTAGCAGGGCGCGGGCTTCGTCGGCCTTTCCCGGCATTGTCGCGAGCAGGGTTCCGAGGTTGAATTGCGCAAAAGCGACGCCAGCGTCGGCGGCGCGGCGAGTAGCCGCTACGGCCACATCGACATTGCCGCGCTGCATGGCGACCGCGCCAATCGCGAACGCGTCATCGTCGGTTGCCCGGTCCAGGAACCACTGCCAGGCGTTCTGCGGCACCGGCCTGGTTCCCTGCTCGCCCTGACCATCGTCGGCGGCAACGAGGTAATCGAAGGCCTCGTAGCCGCGAGAACGGTCCGGCAGCCGGCTGGTGCCAAGCAGCGCGACCTGCTCGCCTGCGGCAGTGGGCGTGCGGGCGAGGCGGAGGGCCTCGCCGATCTGCTCATCGGTCAGGTCGTCGTAGGGGCGGGCTTCCTCGAACGCGTAGCGAGCGATGGCGAGCAGGTCGGCCTCCGGCAGCGGCCGGGTAAGCCCGCAACGCGCCCAGTCCACGCAGGTCTGCACCAGCATGTGCAGTGCGGGGTTGGCCGCCGCCGAGCCGCGGTACTGGCGCAGCAGTTCGGGTGCACCTGCCAGTGTCTCTGCCAGGCCTTCTGGCCGGGAACCGAGCTGCGGGTAGGCCGCTGCCGCCCGCAACTGCTCGTCGGGGTCCGCCCGGGTGCTGACGAGCTCGATCGACGTGGCGTTGTCGAGTACCACCCGTACTTCCCTGGCCAGTTCCCCGCCGGGCATCCGGAGCAGCTCTCGCTGCTCCGTGCGGAGGGTCGCGAGCAGGATGGTCGGTCCCGGCCGGCCGGCCAGGCGGGAGACCGCGGCCTGGGATAGTTCTCCCGCCGGGGGGAGGAACCGCTGGAGGTCATCCAGCCAGATCACCAGAGGCTCAGGGCCGCCAACCGCGGGATGTCCGGCCAGCTGATCCAGGGTCCGGACGGCCGGCGCGGCCAGCAGCGCGCCGCTCCAGTCGTCATGCCGGCGCAGGGCCTCGAAGGCGCTGCGGGTCTTGCCGGCCTTGGACGGCCCGATCAGAACCACCATCCGGCCGGCGCGCAGGGAATCGGCCAGCTGGCCATCCTTCGTCCGGCGCACGTACTCATCGCGCTGTCCGTATGTCTCGGCGTTGCCGTACTCAGAAGGGGTAGCGCCGAGAACATAGGGATTGAGTTCGGCCACCCGCGGCAGCCGGCCGTGAACCAAGGGCACCTCGACCAGGCCGGCCAGCGGCGGCGCGCTCGCCGGCGGCATCGTGCTGGCTGGCGGAACCGTGCTGACCAGCGGCAGCTCGTCCGCGGCGGGGAGGCCGAGCGCCGCGGCGACCTCCGCGACGCTTGCGTCACCGCTGGCGCCCGGCGCCGCGAACCGTTCGGCCGGCAAGATCCTTATCGCGGACCCGCCCTGGCGCGGATGGTGCTGCACGACCACTCCGAGCGCCAGTCCCTGGCAGAACACCAGCGCTCCGGAGAGCCCGCCCCACGACGATCCCCTGGCCCGGTCCCCGCTGGCCGTGGTGCCGGGGCCGCCGACATCGGCCAGCGCCGGATCGCGCATCACCAGGAACCCCGACTCCATGTCCTCGGTCACCCGGATAGTGCCGCGCAGCTCGGCGGCGTTGCGCCCGTGGTCCCGCGGGTCGAGCTGCCAGAGCGGGAAGCCCACCGCCTCGCAATCCTTCAGTTCGCCGGAGCGGCTGCGCTCTACCCGTCCGAACCGGGGTGGTTCCGAGACGGGCCGCGCCGTCCAGGTCGGGCTCTTACCGATAGTAAGCACTGCCACATCCAAGACGTGGGCAAGTACTGAGGCAGGCGCTTCTGCTCCATCTG
>Ga0335078_10013926_pt1 | contig 11918 bp, 11 predicted proteins | sample Lox_Sample_32_FD_206711 | JGI IMG/M metagenome (GOLD analysis project Ga0335078, IMG submission 206711) | Soil microbial communities from Loxahatchee National Wildlife Refuge, Florida, United States - Lox_Sample_3.2 | ecosystem: Environmental > Terrestrial > Soil > Wetlands | place: USA... | reverse complement strand
GAACTGTTCACGCGAGACAATTTTCCAGGTTCGCCGCAAAAATGTGCCGCAACCTGGAGGCCTGAAGGCCATGTTGATCCGCGCCCTTTATCTCGAGCCCGGCAGCATCATGGCCGCCGTGGTTTGCAGCCTGATCGTCGCCGGCTTCCTGAAGGGAACGATCGGGGTCGGCATGCCCGTCGTCGCGCTGCCGCTGCTGTCGCTGTTCATCGACGTCAAGTCGGCAGCCATGCTGCTGAGCATGCCGTTGATCTTCAGCAACTTGCCGCAGGCGCTGGAGGGCGGAAGGACCGGAAAGTGCCTGATGCAACTGATGTCGGTGTTTCTCGGCATGATACCCGGCCTTTTCCTTGGCGTTCGGATCCTGCTCTCGCTCGATGCGAACGTGGCGAAGATCATCGCGGGCTTCGTGCTTATCGGTGTCGGCGGCCTCACCCTGCTCGCGCCGAAGCTCAAACTTTCATCTCGCCTGGTCTTGCCGGGTGGCGTCGCCTTCGGATTTTTCGGTGGGATTCTGGGAGGCATCGCGGCGATGCCGGGGCCGATCGTCTTCATCTTTCTGCTTGCAAAGGGATTGCGCGGAAAGGCCTTCACCAAGGAGGCATCGCTATATCTCGTCGTTTCCGCCGCCCTGCTGGCCATTCTCCTGACGGCGAGCCGCCAGTTCAGCTGGCTTGATGCGTCAGTCTCGACGGCTGCGATGCTGCCGGTCGTGCTCGGCATGGTCGTCGGACAACAAATGCGCGACAGAATTGCACCCGAGACCTTCAGCAAGCTGGTGTTGATCGCAGTCATCGCTGCGGGCGCCGAGTTGCTGCGACATGGTTTCCTTGGTTGACGGTTTGCCGGTGCAGTTCGTCAGCCACCGCCGCCTCTGGGAGGCGCGCATCGTAATCCGCCGAACCAGATGAGCCCTCCAGGCCGCTTAACTTTTGCGCGAAGTTTTTCGATTGCACAACCCAATTAACATTCCTTTAGGTTGTATACCGTAGAGAACGAGCGGAAAAATATGGCTGTTGGCAGGGCGGTTGCGTGTTTGACAGAGAGTCGAATGAAGGCTGGCGGCTTTATCTCCTCAACTGGGTTCTCCTAAGCACAATCGCACTGGTGGTTTGCGCCGGCATCGTGCTGACGCACTTCTCCATCGAGATCGAAAAAGGACTGCTGAAGACCGTGTCGATGGCCGGGATCTTCGTGGTTCTGGGGCACTACCTGGCTTCGCGTACCTGGGGTTCGCGGCCGGCGCTCGTTCTGCTGTCCCTCGCCCAACTGGATCTGCTTTTCCTGCTCGGCGGTCCGCTCTCCTACATCATGGCCTCAGCCGGTTTGCCGCTGCAGGACGCCAATCTTGCCAGTGTCGACCGCCTTCTCGGGCTGGACTGGGCGGCCTATTACCGCTTCGTCACCACGCGGCCAACGCTCCTGCCATACGCCATGTTCTTCTATGCGATGATCGGCTGGCTCGGCCTTGGTGTGCCCTTGCTGCTCGGTCTCACGAAGAACGACATCCGTCTGCAGCAATTCATAACGGCGTGCATCCTCTCCGTCTTTGTCACCACTCTTGTCTCTGCACTGCTTCCCGCAATCGGCACGTACCGGCAATATGGGCTGCCGGCGGAGACGGCTGGCTTCAGAGCAACGGGCTATCTTGTTCAGCTCGAGCAATTGCCCTTCGTGCGGGACGGCACACTTCGCATTCTCAACATCTCCAAGATTGGAGGGATCGTTACATTTCCGAGTTTTCACTCGGCTGCAGCCGTTCTCGCACTATGGGCGTGCTGGAGCGTATGGTGGATACGTCCACTCGCCCTAATAACGAACGTCGGAATGTTGATGGTCACGCCACTGAGTGGCGGCCACTATTTTTTCGATGTGATCGCCGGAGCCGCCCTTGCCACGCTCGCGATCGTTGCGGCGAAGAGGTTCGCAACAGCTTCGGCGGCCGCCCCCGGCATCAGGCGCTCAATCTTGACACAGCGGGCTTGAGTACTGCGAAGACCGTCGTTGAGACGCGGTGGGTTGGGCGCGGCCGATTTCGACCGGCACAAATCGCTCAATACCGGCAAGATATTTTGGAGCGGGAGCGGCGCGAACACAACCTCGGGACGAGACGACTTGCCCGAACATCATCTGAGAGGTCATGTCGAGCCAACGAAGCCTGAGGTCGACAGGTTCGAATTTGCAATTGAAAATGGCGCGCCACGGCCGATGAAGATGGCAATACTCTTTCGCGATTCACCGCCTGCGCTTTCACGCTGCGTCACAGGCGGTGGTTTTCCCGACGCCATGAAGCGTCTGTTGCGCTTCATGGACGGGTATCAAACACTTCCGGGCATCGGGTCGACTTCCGCTCCTGGGGCTGGACCGGAAGTTGAAGGCAAGACTCCAAAACGACGCGAAGGCGACATGCGTTTGGGCTGTGTAATCACTGATAGAGTTGCTCAATGACGTAGAAATGGCCTTCCAGGTGGTTGACGCTAACCTGAGCATCTCCGGTCTCAGGGGGAACAGCCGAACACTTTCCCTTGCCGGCTCCGCTCGCCTTACCACCCCAAGCTGCTGACCGTGCAGAAGGTGGCAATGCGATCTGGTCGCTCTCATCATAAACGAGGTTTCGAAAAGTATTGGCAACCGCTGCGCCACCTGTTCCGCCCCAGTTCCAGCACTCCAAACGTGGACCATCCGCGGTGGGAAGCGCGTCGACTTCCGCCAAGTAGATTGATTTCGAAAATTCCAACCGGATCAATTCAGGCGTCACGCCTAGCCGATAGAATAGTCCGAACGACGATAGCGCGATCACAGGCGCGACGAGGACGGATAAAGTGGCACGCCACCGCCGCCTGAACACGTTTATAGCGAAGCTCGTGACCAAAGCCGCGGTCAACAAGACCAAAGGCACCAAGAGCATCGGGACGATGGCTAAGTAAAAATTGTAAACTTCATCGAGACAGAGGACGACGGCGTAAAACAGCAAGAAAGCGCTGCAACAAATCGTATACCGGACCCTAAATGCGTCGCGTCTGGTCTTCTCCCTGCGACCCATGACTGGGGGCGTGCTCACTGTCCTTCGATCCTTCTGGGAACGGCGCTTGTATACAGGCGGTAGACGACAGGAAACGTTTGGGTCGCCCCGGGCACGAACCGGACCAGCCGTGTCGGTCTGACGAAGTCTGTCGATTGGGGAAGACCAGAAGTGGCTGGTAGAGGGTCAAACCGGCGCTCATGACCCAAAGCAGGCATCGGCTGGGTCCGACCATCACGCCACGGACCCTCAAGACGTTTGCCAGGACCGCATGCAAGCGGATGCGGACCGAGAACGGAGGTTATCGCCGCGATCACCTTCGCGCGCTCGCCCAGCGGGTCGAAGTCGACCAGAAAGAACTGCGCATCATGGGATCGAAAAGCGCGACGGGTTTTGGCGCGCCCAGGTCTGTACCGAAGTGGCGCGCCCGGAACGATTCGAACGTCCGACCCTCAGATTCGTAGTCTGATGCTCTATCCAGCTGAGCTACGGGCGCGTTTTTTCGCAAAAACCGGACCTTAAAAGGTCCACTAATAGTCGCTTGCAAACCCGGTTTGCGAGGCTCGCGAAAGTGCGCACTTGCTAACCGCTCCGCACCGAATTGGCAAGGTCTGGCGCGGGCCGAAAACAACACAAAACGGTCCCTTACGCCCGCGCCCGCTCGTTGCGGATGCTCAAAAGCTCGACCGGCCGGTCCGGGATGGTGATGCGGAACGTGGCGCCAATGGTGCCCTCGACAAGGTGAATTTCGCCGCCATGGGCGCCGACGAGCTCGGCCGCAATCGCCAGTCCCAGCCCGCTGCCGCCGGGCCGGCCCGAAGTCTGGAACGCCTTGAACAGATTCTCGCGGGTTGCCGGCGGAATGCCGGGCCCGGTGTCGGACACTTCGATGATGGCAACCGCGCCTTCGCGGCGTCCGGTGATGCGAATCTGCGTCGTGGGCTGGCCTTCCAGCGCCTGCTCGGCATTGCGAACCAGGTTGAGCAGCACGCGGAACAACTGGTCGGGATCGGCATCGACCATCAGGCCGCGCTCGATCGCGCTGATCCAGGTGATCGAGGCGTCAGCGGCAAGCCCGGCGGATTCGCGCACCTCCGACACCACCGGCTCGATCGGCATCATGCGCCGATCGGGCGCGGCCTCCTGAGCGCGGCCGTAAGACAATGTCGACTGGCAAAATGCGATGGCGCGCTCGAGCGAGCGCATCAATTTCGGCGCGAACCGCTGCACGCGCGGATCGGGCACGCTCGCCAGCTGGTCCGACAGCAATTGCGAGGAGGCCAGCAGGTTGCGCAAGTCGTGATTGATCTTCGATACCGCAAGCCCAAGCGCGGCAAGCCGGCTCTTTTGATGCAGCATCGAGACGAGGTCGCGCTGCATGTCGGACAATTCGCGCTCCGCAACCCCGATCTCGTCGCTGCGATTGGAGGGCACGATGATGCGGGCCGAGCTTTCCGGATTCTCGTGGAAGCTGACGAGGCTTTCGGTCAGCCGCCGCATCGGCCGCACGAACAGGAAATGCAGCGCGAAATAGACCAGTGCCGCGGTCAGGATCGCGATCGCCAGCGAAACCAGCAGCAGGTTGCGCGAAAACCGGTACATTGCCTTGCGCAGCGGCACCTCATCGACCACCACTTCGATGAACTGCCCGCCGCTGGGCGAGGGACCTACGATGCGGATCGACTGGTTGCCGGTCTCCAGCATCATCTGCAACGAGGTGACGATCGAGGACCAGGCTGTCAGCGTCCGCATATCGACGTCATGGTCGATCGCCGCCGGCAAATTGGCGCTGGCCAGCAACCGCCGCTGCTGGCCAAGCTTGATCGCGACCCCCCGCGCACCGATGCTGTCGAGGATCTGGCGCGCCAGCGAATCCGGAACCATGCCGGAAGGGGCGGCGTCCAGAACCAGCGCCGCCGTATTGGCCGACGCCAGGCGAGCATTAAGTCTGTTCATCCAAAAGTTGGCGATCGAGGGCACGTAGATCAGGACTTCCGCGATCATCACCAGCGGAATGGTCAACAGCAACAGCTTGCCGGACAGGCCAAGCCGGCGCGGGAGCCTTGCCCGCGGGGGAGCCTTGTTCGGCTGCTCTTCGTTCGCTGACGCCATAACTACCTTCTAAATCGGGACTTTTCTATGTGGACCCTGGGTCAAGGACCGTCAAATCAAGGTTTAATAACAGTGCCGCAGAGAACCGCCGACCCGCGACTGCCGGTTCCCGTCTCTATAACGGCGCGGCGCGGGCCGCATCGACCGCTCCGGCTGATCGGGCTCCGAAATGCAGCCCCGCCTGCCAGGTTAATACACCGCGGCCATTGAATTATTCGCGATCAAATCGCGGTTTCGGGGAACCCCCGATCGCACGACCCGCCACATTGACGAAAAGGGGTCACTCCCTTATAAGCCGCGCCAATTGTACGCGATGATCCGGCGAACGCCGGTCGGCCCGTTTTTGGCCGGAAATGGCCCGCTTTCCACGGCCTGCTACCATCTGCGGACAGCCCTCATTTAACAGGCAAATTGTCGCCCAAGCAGGCAAATTGTCAGCGGAGAACGACCCGTGAAGCGGACTTATCAACCCAGCAAACTGGTGCGCAAGCGCCGCCATGGCTTCCGCGCGCGCCTTGCCACGACCGGCGGCCGCAAGGTCCTCGCCGCACGCCGCGCGCGCGGCCGCAAGCGTCTGAGCGCCTAACTACCCGGGCCTCCCCTCCACAGAGATCTTCAACATGGATCGGCTAAGGCAGCGGGCGGACTTCCTCGCCGTTGCCAATGGCGCGCGGACCAGCACGGCCGCTTTTGTCGTGCAGCGCCGCCGCCGCGACGATGACGGGCCGAGCCGGGTAGGCTTTACCGTTACCAGGAAAAACGGAACCGCAACCGAGCGCAACCGCATCCGGCGGAGGCTTCGAGAACTCGTGAAGCGACTTCCGCCGCTGTCGCTGCAACCGCACTGTGATTATGTGTTAATCGGTCGCCGGCCCGCGCTGACGTCCGACTTCGCTCACATGCTCGGGGATCTCAGCCAGGCGCTGCATCGCCTCGACCGGCCAACCGCCCAGCGCGCGCCGCAACCGCAAAGAACGACGAGACCATAAACGATGACCGACAATCGCAACACTATCCTCGCCGTCATCCTTTCCGGACTCGTGCTGATCGGCTGGCAGTACTTCTACAATATCCCGCAGATGGAAAAGCAGCGCGCCACGCAAGTCGCGCCGCAGGCCCAGACGCAGCAAGCCCAGACGACCCCGGCGCAGAATGCCGGCAGCTCGCCTGCGCCGCAGGCCAATTCGCCTGCGCCGTCGGCCAATGCGCCCGCGAATGTTCAGGCAGGCTCGACCGCCCCCGTCAGCCGTGAAACCGCGATCGCCGCCGCTCCCCGCGTCAAGATCGACACCCCACGTCTTTCCGGCAGCATTTCGCTGAAGGGCGCACGGATCGACGATCTGTCGCTGGTGCAGTTCCGCGAAACCGTCGATCCGAAATCGCCGCCGATCGTGCTGTATTCACCTTCAGGCTCCGAAAACCCCTATTACGCTGAATTCGGCTGGGTTGCCGCCAGCGGTTCCTCGGTGAAAATGCCGGACCAGAACACGGTCTGGCAGCAGGAGGCGAGCGGCGACCTGACGCCCGGCCATCCCGTGACGCTGAAGTATGAGAATGGCGACGGCCTCACCTTCCGCCGCACCATTGCGGTCGACGATCGCTATCTTTTCACCATCAAGGACGACGTGACCAATGTCGGCAACGCGCCGGTCACGCTCTATCCTTTCGCGCTGATCTCGCGCCACGGCACGCCGCAGGTCTCCGGCTACTACATCCTGCACGAAGGCCTGATCGGTTATCTCGGCGACCAGGGCCTGCAGGAATATACCTACAAGAAGATCGACGAGGCCAAGAACGTCAGCTTCAAGGTCACCAATGGCTGGCTCGGCATCACCGACAAATACTGGGCCTCCGCGCTGCTGCCTGATACGCGCGCTCAATTGCAGGCACGCTATTCCTCCAACCTCGTCGGCAACATCCGCACCTATCAGACCGACTACCTTCAGGATGCGCAGACGATTGCGATCGGCGGCACCGGCAGCGCGCATACGCGCTTGTTCGCGGGCGCCAAGGAAGCCGATGTGGTCGGTTACTGGTTCGGCGGCCACGACGGCTATAACGGCAAGCTCGATCTCAACCATTTCGATCTGCTGATCGATTGGGGCTGGTTCTACTTCATCACCAAGCCGATGTTCTGGGGTCTCGACTCCTTCTATCACCTGTTCGGCAATTTCGGCATTTCGATCCTCCTGGTGACGGTGCTGGTCAAGCTCGCCTTCTTCCCGCTTGCCAACAAGTCCTACGCCTCGATGGCGAAGATGAAGTCGGTGCAGCCGCAGCTCGCCGCGCTGAAAGAGCGCTATCCCGACGACAAGGTGAAGCAGCAGCAGGAGATGATGGAAATCTACAAGAAAGAGAAGATCAACCCGATCGCCGGTTGTCTTCCCGTCGCCTTGCAGATTCCGGTGTTCTTTTCGCTCTACAAGGTGCTGTTCGTCACCATCGAAATGCGGCACGCGCCGTTCTTTGGCTGGATCAAGGACCTGTCGGCGCCCGACCCGACCAACCTGTTCAACCTGTTCGGCCTGTTGCACTTCGATCCGACGCAGATCCCCGTATTCGGGCACTATCTCGCGCTCGGCGTCTGGCCGATCATCATGGGCATCACGATGTGGTTCCAGTTCAAGCTGAACCCGACGCCGCCCGACCCGACCCAGCAGATGATCTTCGGCTGGATGCCGTTGATCTTCACCTTCATGCTGGCGGGCTTCCCTGCGGGCCTTGTGATCTACTGGGCCTGGAACAACCTCCTCTCGGTCTTGCAGCAGAGCCTGATCATGCATCGCAACGGCGTGAAGGTGGAGCTGTTCGACAATCTGAAATCGACGTTCGTGTCCAAGAAGGCCGAATCGAAGACGTGATCTCGGCCGCATCCTGAAGAGCGTTCTTTGCGCATCTCGCAGGATGAGGCGCGGGCCTCATGGTTCGAGACGGCGCTGAACAAGCGCCTCCTCACCATGAGGAACTCAAAGATGGACCACTTCGCATGACTTCCGAACCTTATGCGAAGCTGATCGAACAGGGCCGCAAGCTATTTGCGGGCGACTTCAAGTTCATCTGGGCCGCGCCCTCGATCGAGACCTTGCCGCCGATGGCAGGCGTGGAGATCGCCTTCGCCGGCCGCTCCAACGTCGGCAAATCCAGTCTGATCAACGCGCTCACCGGCCGCAACGCGCTGGCGCGGACTTCCGGCACGCCGGGCCGCACCCAGGAGCTGATCTTCTTCGATGGCCCCGATCACGCCGGGCTGCGGCTGGTCGACATGCCCGGCTACGGCTACGCCGCAGCGTCCAAGGCCAAGATCGCGTCATGGACCGAACTGATCCACAAATATCTCCAGGGCCGCAGCAACCTCGCGCGGGTCTATGTACTGATCGACGCAAGGCATGGCCTCAAGGACGTCGATCTCGACGTGCTGAAAACGCTCGATCGCTCCGCGGTCAGCTATCAGGTGGTTCTGACCAAGGCCGATCAGGTCAAGCGGGGCGAGCTGGAAGGGCGCATCAGCGACGTGAAAGCCTCGCTCGCAACACATCCCGCAGCGTTTCCGGAAGTGATTGCGACGTCCTCGGAAACGTCTGCCGGAATTCCGGAACTGCGGGCGGCGATGGTGCGCCTCTTGGACGAGCGCCGATGACAGATATTCGCGTGTTTCGCATCCTTGTCATCCTCGCCGGTATCATGGGCGCCGACGGCGTGATCCTGGCGGCGGTTGCAGCCCATCAGGCCGATGCGACGCGGCTGCTGCCGGCGTCCTCGATGCTGCTGTTTCACGCAACCGCCGTGCTGGCAGCGGTCGCGTTGACCGAACGCGGCATCGTTGCCGCCAAAGGCGGGATTACGGCGGCCTTCGGCTTTGTCGTCGCTTCGGCGCTGTTCGCCGGCGATCTCTGTTTGCGGCACTTTGCCGGTCATGCGCTGTTTCCGATGGCCGCGCCGACGGGCGGCACGCTCCTGATCCTGAGCTGGTTGGTACTGGCTGTCGCGGCCGCGTGGCCGCGGCGTTGAGGGAGGTTTCGGCGCGCTGCACCGCGTCCGGGACAAGCGCCGTCGTGCAAAGCCTGCTTTGCGCCCTGCCTTACAATCGGATAGAAACCGCACCCGTATCCGCACCCGCGAGACTCGCCTCATGACCGACGCGTCCACCATCACCCCGCTCGATCAGGCCCGCATCCTGTCGGAAGCGCTGCCGCACATGCAGGAATATGACGATGAAACCATCGTCATCAAATATGGCGGCCACGCCATGGGCGCCGAAGATGTCGCGAAAGCGTTCGCCCGCGACATCGTGCTGCTGGAGCAGACCGCGATCAATCCGGTGGTGGTGCATGGCGGCGGGCCGCAGATCGCGACCATGCTCAAACGGCTCGGCATTCAATCCGAGTTCGCCGCCGGCCTGCGCATCACCGATGCCGCCACCATCGAGATCGTCGAGATGGTGCTGGCCGGCTCGATCAACAAGCAGCTTGTCGGCTATATCAACGAAGCCGGCGGCAAGGCGGTCGGCCTCTGCGGCAAGGACGGCAACATGGTGACGGCGTCGAAGGCGACGCGCACTATGGTCGATCCCGGTTCTCACATCGAGAAGGTCGTCGATCTCGGCTTTGTCGGCGAGCCCGAGAAGGTCGATCTCACGCTGCTGAACCAGATCATCGGCTACGAGCTGATCCCGGTGCTGGCGCCGCTTGCGACGGGCAAGACCGGCCAGACCTTCAACGTCAATGCCGACACCTTTGCCGGCGCGGTCGCCGGCGCGCTGAAGGCCAAGCGGCTTCTGCTCCTCACCGACGTGCCCGGCGTGCTCGACAAGTCCAAGAAACTGATCCCTGACCTGTCGATCAAGGACGCGCACAAGCTGATCGCCGACGGCACGATTTCGGGCGGCATGATTCCGAAGGTCGAGACTTGCATCTATGCGCTCGAGCAGGGCGTGCAGGGCGTCGTCATCATCGACGGCAAGCAGCCGCATGCGGTCTTGCTCGAACTCTTCACCAACCAGGGCACGGGCACGCTGATTCACAAGTGATGGCTAGTGGTCCGACGCAACTGAGGCCCATCGTCGCCGGACTGGTTCCGGTCATTTCTCTGCTCGCCGGTATCACGCCCGCTAGGGCCGACCTGAAACTCTGCAACCGCATGAGTTACGTGGTCGAGGCGGCGATCGGCATCGACGACAAATCGGCGACCGCGACCCGCGGCTGGTTTCGCATCGATCCCGCGGCCTGCCGCGTGGTCCTGCAAGGCACGCTGACGGCCGACCGCATCCTGCTCAACGCCCGCGCGCTCGCCGTCTACGGCGCCTCGCCGCTGCCGCAGAACGGCAGCGATACGCTGTGCGTTGCTCGCGACAATTTCGTCATCGCCGCCGCCCGTCAGTGCCGGACTGGCCAGACGCCGGCGCCGTTCACCCAGATCAACCCGACCAGGGCCGATGACGGCAGTCTGGTCGCCTATCTCGCGGAAGACAGCGAATACGACGATGAGCAGGCGCGCCTTGCCGCCATTCAGCGGCTGCTGGTGATCGCGGGCTTTGACGCTTCGCCGATCGACGGCGTCGACGGACCGAAGACGCAAGCAGCGTTGGCGGCATTCCTGAAGAGCCGCAACCTGTCGGCGGATTTCGTCCAGTCGCCGAATTTCTTCACGACCATGGTGGAGGCGGTGCAGGCGCCCTCCTCCACCGGGCTGACCTGGTGCAACGACACCCCGCACAGGGTAATGGCCGCGGTGGCGACGGACGACGGCAAGACGGTGACGAGCCGCGGCTGGTACCGCATCGAACCCGGCAAGTGCCTGCATCCCGACGTCACCGGCCAGCCCAAGCGAATCTTCAGTTTCGCGGAAGCGGTCGACGCCGAAAACCGCACCGTCCGTTTCAAGGACAAGCCCTTGAACTGGGGCGGCGACACGCAGCTCTGCACGCGCGAGAGCAAGTTCGAAGTCAGCGAACAGGGCGACTGCGGCACCCGCGGCCTCGCCGCCGCCGGCTTTGCCATTGTCGATCTTTCGAGCGGCGGCAAGACGCTGCGCTTTGCGATGCCGTGATGACCGAAAAGCGCGCCTTTACCCATGTCGATACCTGGGTGTTCGACCTCGACAACACGCTCTATCCGCACCACGTCAATCTGTGGCAGCAGGTGGATCAGCGCATCGGCGAGTTCATCGCCGCCTATCTGAAGGTCTCGCCGGAACAGGCCCGCTTCATCCAGAAGGACTATTACCGCCGCTACGGCACCAGCATGCGCGGCATGATGACCGAGCACGGCGTGCATGCCGACGACTATCTCGCCTACGTGCACCAGATCGACCACTCGCCGCTGGAGCCTAATCCGGCGATGGGGGCGGCGATCGCCAAACTGCCGGGCCGCAAGCTGATCCTGACCAACGGTTCGACGGATCACGCCGATGCCGTGCTGAAACGGCTTGGCCTGGCTTCACATTTCGAGGCGGTGTTCGACATCATCGCCGCCGAGCTCGAGCCGAAGCCGGCGCCGGAGACCTACCACAAGTTTTTGCGGGATCACGCCGTCGATCCCACCAAAGCCGCGATGTTCGAGGATCTCGCGCGCAATCTCGTGGTCCCGCACCGGCTCGGCATGACCACGGTGCTGGTCGTGCCCGACGGCACCAGGGAAGTGGTGCGCGAGGATTGGGAGCTCGAAGGCCGAGACGACCCTTATGTCGATCACGTCACCGACGATCTGACGGGCTTTTTGCGGGGCTTGGTCGCGCACTAGAATCACGTCTCGCTCTATCCTCTCCCTTTGGGGAGAGGATCGAGCGC
>Ga0335078_10013925_pt1 | contig 11918 bp, 12 predicted proteins | sample Lox_Sample_32_FD_206711 | JGI IMG/M metagenome (GOLD analysis project Ga0335078, IMG submission 206711) | Soil microbial communities from Loxahatchee National Wildlife Refuge, Florida, United States - Lox_Sample_3.2 | ecosystem: Environmental > Terrestrial > Soil > Wetlands | place: USA... | reverse complement strand
GGCGCAGGCGGCGCGGCTGGTGAAAAGGGAACACGGCGACCTGCCCGACGAATGCCGCCGTTACTTCATCATTCGCACCATCATTGACCTGCAAATCCACGATGTCGTCGAAACCAGCGAGCGGCTGATCATCGCATCCGGGGTGCAATCCGCCGACGCAGTGCGCCTGTTTCCGAAGGGGCTCGTGCAGCACAGCCCCGAACGCCGGGCGTTGAATCTCGAATTGCGCGATTACCTCTACAAAAATCTCTACTACAACCAAACGCTCCGCTGGCTGAATCGGCGCTCCCTGAAAATGCTCGAACATCTGTTCCGTTATTACCTGATGCATCCAAAGGAGATTGGCGAGGGCGCACGGCGGCGTGCGACCAAAACCGGCCTTTATCGCGCTGTTTGTGATTATCTGGCCGGCATGACCGATCGTTACGTCGGGCTTGAATACCAACGGATTTTTGGAAAAACGTGACTTGAAGCGTCGAGCCGGCAGTTCGAACGAATCGGCGCTGGCGCGCGCAATGGCCTACGGTGCTCCGGTTTCGGCGCACAGCGCCTGGCCCGGTGTGGTCTTTGCCGCCCCACGCGCCCGCGCCTGCGCCCGCCTCGTTCCAACGCGCCGGAAGACTGTCACACTCCCAGACGCTTCATGTTCGGGGAACCGCCTCGAATGACCGCCGGGCTTTGGATTGCGGCGGCCTTCCGCGGCTTTTCCAATCCGTGTCCACCCGTGGTTAAACTCGTTTGACGATTTCGTCGGAAGAAAGTTCCGCCAGCAATTGCGCAACCGTTTTGCGGTGTCCCGGCAAAATCAAATCCGGCGCGATCTCCTTCAGCGGCCGAAGCACAAACCGCCGCAAATGCGCCCGGGGATGCGGTAAAACGAGTTCCGTTGCGTTGCGAACTTCCGAACCAAATGCAATCAAATCCAGATCCAACGGCCGCGGCTCGTTGATCGATTGCTTCGGCTGGCGGCCAAACTCATTTTCCAACTGCCGGAGTTTGTGCAGCAACGATTCCGGTGTTTCACCTGCTCGCGGCTCAAAACCAACGGCGGCGTTTACAAACATCGGTGAATCCGGCGGACAATCCACCGGAGAAGTTTGCCACAGTGAAGATTTGAGGACCGGCCGGTCGGAAAAATCCTGCAGCTGCGCCATCGCCTCCAGAATGATTCGCCGCGTATCCCCGAGGTTGGAACCGAGCGCAACAAAGACCATAGCAGGAGCCGACCTGAGGAGGCTCATATTTTTGCATTTTTAATCAGAGACTCCTTACGTCGTCTCCTACAAACTCACTTCAAGCCCAGCACGTCCTGCATATCGTAAAGACCGGGCTTCTGTTTGACGACCCACAGGGCGGCGCGTAACGCGCCGTTGGCAAGCGTGTCGCGACTTGACGCCTTGTGCGTCAGCTCGACGCGCTCGCCGTTGGCCGCGAAGATTACCGTGTGGTCGCCCACCACGTCACCGCCGCGCAACGAATGAATGCCAATCTCTCCCGGCGCGCGTTCGCCGATGCCCAGTCGTCCGTGCCGCGCCACCTTGTCCAGATGCTGTTTGCGCACTTCAGCCAAAATTTGCGCCAGCGTTTTGGCCGTACCGCTCGGCGCGTCTATCTTCATCCGGTGGTGCATTTCGGTGATTTCCAGGTCGTAATCCGGGCCTAAAATTTCCGCCGCCTTGCGCGTCAGCCAGAACAGGGTATTCACCCCGGTCGAAAAATTTGAAGCCCAGACCATCGGAATTTTGGTTTTGAACTTCAAAATTTCGTTGCGCTCGGCATTCGTATGGCCCGTTGTGCCGATGACCATGGCCTTTTTGTGCCGGGCACAAAGACCCGCGATGTCCGCCGTCGCCGTGTGCACGGTAAAATCCACCACCACATCGCCGCGCACCACGGCATCCGGCAAATCGTCGCCCATGTCAATCTGCGCGGCGACGTGCAGCTCGCGGAAATTTTTCGCGCACGAAACAAGCGCCTGGCCCATTCGGCCTTTGGCCCCGGTAATAATAATCCTAGTCATATTGTTTAACGCAAAGACGCAATGACGCGAAGCCGCAAAGGGAATTTTTAATAAATAACTTTGCGCCTTTGTTTCCTTGCGCCTTTGCGTTGAAAACTGTCATTTCAAAATGCCGCACGCCTTCATGGTCGCGCGTAATTTGGCGCGGTTGGCCGCGCTCATCGGCACCAGCGGCAGACGGTATTCTTCCTCGATCAACCCTTTCATCGCCAGCGCGGCCTTGATGGGAACCGGGTTCGTCTCGATGAACAAATCTTTGAACAGCGGATAAAGTCTGGCATGAAGCTGCGACGCTTTCCGGATCTGGCCGCGACGGAAGGCGCCTACCATGTGCGCCACTTCCCGCGGAACGACATTCGATGCCACGCTGATGACGCCATCCGCGCCTACCGCCATGAACGGCAGCGTGAGTGAATCGTCACCGCTTAGAATTTCAAATTTCGGGCCCAGCGCCGCGCGTAACGCCGACACTCTGTCGGCGCTGCCGCCGGCTTCCTTGATGCCGATGATGTTCTTGCATTCCTGTGCCAGGCGCCGCACGGTTTCAACACCAATCTCCACGCCACAGCGCCCCGGAATGCTGTAAAGCACAATGGGCAGCCGGGTCGTGCGGGCAATTTCCCGGAAATGCTGGAACAAACCTTCCTGGGTGGGCTTGTTGTAATACGGCGCGACCTGCAGCGAGCCGTCCGCGCCGATTTTCTCGGCCTCGCGCGTCAGATAAACCGCCTCGCTGGTCGAATTTCCGCCGGTACCGGCAAGCACTTTCACCCGGCCTGAACAAAATTTCACCGTGAGCGCGATGATTTCGAGATGTTCCTCGTAGTCCACCGTCGGCGATTCGCCGGTGGTGCCGACGGGCACGATGCCGTCCACGCCGGCCTGGATTTGCCTCCGGACGAGACGTTCGAGGGCAGGCGCGTCGAGCTGCCCGTTTTTGAACGGGGTCACGATGGCGGTGTATGTTCCCTTAAACATGATTTTATCAGGCGGTAAAATTAGCCCAAACCCTGCTTTTGACCAGCAGGAAATTATTCGGAGCGCGGTTGTCCCGGCCGCAGCCGTTTGGAAACTCCCGCACATTCAACTCGAGCTGCCACGCTTTTCCTCCGGGCGTGCTGCGCCTGAAACCGGCGCGCTCCGATCCCCCGAGCATTCCCCTCATTCGAGCGCTTGCTATTCAACATTCGTGTGCTTAATTTCTGCGCGCCTTGAAAAAGACCGCCGCAGTAATTCCGCGCAAGACGATCTATCGTCTCTCGATTTATCTGCGTTGCCTGGCGCGGCTGCGCGAGAAGGGCATCAGCACCGTTTCCAGCGAGGCGCTCGCCCAGGCCGCCGGGGTCAAGCCCACCCAACTCCGAAAAGACCTCGCTTATTTCGGCACTTTCGGGACGCGCGGTCTCGGTTATGACGTGGCGGATTTGTCGAAAAAGATCGCCGACGAACTCGGCACGTCGCGTTTGCAACCGGTCATTTTGGTCGGCGCCGGACACCTGGGGCTGGCCCTGCTTTCCTATCGCGGTTTCGGGAAGGAAGGATTCGAGATTGTGGCGGCCTTTGACGCCGACCCGCGCCGGCAGCGTGATAAAAAAGTCCGCCAGCCAATCCTGGGTTTGAGTCAGCTTCCCGATTTCGTTCGCGACCACGGTGTCAAAATGTCCATCCTGACCGTGCCTGCCGCGGCGGCGCAGGAAGTTGCCAATCAGCTCGTCGCTGTCGGGATCATGGGCATTTTGAACTTTGCGCCGATTCCCCTCTCTGTACCCGAGGAAGTCATGGTCAACAACGTCAACCTGGCCATCGAACTGGAAAATCTCAGCTATTTTATCCGGGACTGACGAGAGTCGCGTGGCCGTTTCTCCCTGGAATCCCGCAGTAGTCCCGTCCGGCTCCGAACCGGGTCAGACAATTTGCAGGGATTTCCTTGACTTGCGGGGTTTTCGGGCCGGTTTCGACGCGGCCGCGGATTCTGCAGCCTTCGCCGGTTCGGCCGGCGCAGTGGGCGGCAGATAAAGGTAACGACCGCAACTCTCGCAGAGCTGGATATCTTCCCCATGTTTCAGCGCCATGATGCCGCCGATGGGCACGCGCATGTGGCAACCGGTACAAACCTGATCACGAACCAGTGTAATGCCCTTCTTCCCTTTGGCGACCAGGCGATCGTAATGGCCGAGAATCTGTCGCGGGATTTTGGCGCGCAACTCGGCCACGACCGTTTCGGCGTTGGCATCTTCGACCTCGTCGAATTCGAGGGACTGAAGTTTGATCAAGTTTTGAAGTAATTCATTGACTGCATTCATAAGACCGTCCAAATGATTTGATGCCATAATCGGTGAAATTCGGCAAGGCTAATCCAGCCGGCCCAGGAGGCGCAACAGTCCGTCCAGAATGGTGACGGGATGCGGCGGACAGCCGGGAATGTAAAGGTCCACCGGCACCACCTGTTCCGCACCGTTTCGCTGCTCGGCATGGTCGAGGTAAGGGCCGCCGGAAATTGCACACGCGCCCACGGCAATCACCAGCCGGGGTGAAGGCAACGCCTCGTAGCTCTGGCGCAGCGCGGATTCCATATTGCGCGTCACCGGCCCGGTGATGAGCAGGCCGTCGGCATGGCGGGGCGAAGCGACAAATTGGATGCCGAACCGGCCCAGATCGAATACCACTGTGTTCAACACATTCACGTCGGCTTCGCAACCGTTGCAGCCCCCGGCGCTGACCTGGCGCAGTTTTAGCGACCGGCCAAACAGTTTGCGCGATTTTTCGTCAAGCGCGCCGGCCAGCTGAAATTCCTTTTCGCCCAGGACCAGCGCGCCGCGGCGGGAGGCCGCCAGACGATAATCCGCGGTGAAATGGATGGCGCCTTCCGGACAAGCCCGCTCACACTCGGGGCAAAACAGGCAACGCCCCAGGTCGAGTTCAACCGCCCTGCCCTTTATCGTGATGGCATTGGTGGGGCAAACGTCGGCACAGAAGTGGCAATCGTCCGGGCATTTTGCGGCGTCAATCCGGGGACGACCACGAAAACGGTCCGACAGCACCGGTGGTTGTTTCGGAAAACCGATCGTCCGGTGCTTTTGATGGCCGCGGGCCAAAAGCGCTTTTAGCATAAAGTCATTCCATTTTGGATTTACGATTGACGATTGACGCGCCAATGCCCGGCAGCACGTAAATCGCAAATCGTAAATCGTAAATTTTACAGGTCATGGCCGCAGTAGGACAGGTTGAAACTTTTATTGCAGAGCGGGAAATCGGAAATCTGCTGGTCGCGCATGGCCATCGCCAGGCCCATCCAGTTGTGGAACGACGGATCCACCACCTTGTAACGCGTGAACTTCCCTCCCCCATCCGTCAAAGCCACGTGGCAAATTTCGCCGCGCCAACCCTCCACCAGGGACACCACGACGGAATTTGGCGCCAGGGGACCAACCTCCGCGAGCACCGGACCGTTCGGCAGCGCCTTGAGTTGATCTGAGATGAATGCGAGTGAACGCTGAATTTCCATCCACCGCACGTGCGCCCGCGCAAAGACGGTGCCGGTGTGGTACAACGATACCGGAATCTGCGCAAAACGATAGAGGCCCGACGGAAATTGCGTCCGGACGTCACGCTCGACTCCGCTCGCCCGCGCCGCCACGCCCACCAGACCGAGTTCCATGGCGGAATCACGTGAGACCGGACCGGCGTTCTCAAAGCGCGAGCGCACCGAAGGCGCGTCCCAAAGCAAATTTACCGCGTTGGTCACATCTTCACGGGCCTGCTCCAACCGCTCGATCAGCTGTGACTGGCGGGTATTATCGAGATCAAACAAAATTCCACCTGGCCGGACCAACCCGCGACCGAAACGATTTCCACAAATTAACGCCGTCAGATTCAGGAAATCACCGCGAATGCGCCCGCAAAAACTGGCCGTGGGCAGGTAGCCGACGTCACCAGCCAGCGCGCCGAGGTCGCCCGTATGGTTCGCCAGGCGCTCCAGCTCCAGCGCAATGGCACGCAACGCCTGCGCCCGCGGCGGCACCCGGCAACCCGCCAACGCCTCGACGGCCTCGCAGTACGCCAGGGTGTGACCGATGCTGGTGTCCCCGGCCAGCGTTTCCATGTAAGAAATCGTCCGCTTGTCCGGCCCGCCCGGGAGTGCGCGTTCCACGCCGCGATGTTGATAGCCGAGCGAAATTTCCAGGTGATAAACCGTTTCACCATGGCATTGAAAACGAAAATGTCCCGGCTCAATAATGCCGGCGTGAACCGGTCCGACGGCGACTTCATGCACGTCCTCGCCGCCCATTTTGAAGAAATCCGCGACCCCGGGTTGGATTGGCGTTTCGGCGGAACGATTCCAGGCATCGTGTTTTTCACGGTAGGAACGATGGAAACGAATCGGTTTCAGCCATGGATGTCCCTCGGGCCTGATTCCCCATTGTTCCGCGATTTCGCGTTCGAACCCATGCGCCTGCGGCAGGTCTGCGGTAAGTGCGGGGTAGGCCTCGGCCAGTACTGTCGAGCACAATGTCAACTGGCCCTCCGCGTCGTTGGCCAGCACGGCATGCAAACGAACGCCCTCGGCACCGGTTGGCTGCCCGAATAATGCGGCGATGCGTCCGTTATTTTCACAAGTTTGCAGGACCTGTTCGCGAAACTCAGTCACGTTCAGATCCGGAATTCCCGTCACCGGCACGGCGTCGCCATTGCGGGCGGGATGAGTGGCGGCGGATTTCACGGCGTGCCTCCCAGCGTCGATGCGACCTGATGTAACAGGCTGCCTAATTTCGCGGGAATGGTCAGGCCCAGGCACAACACCAGAAAGCCAAGCACGGCGGGCGGCACGATCTGCCACCAGCAATCTTCGCCCCGGGCGATGGTCTTCTCCGGTTCACCCTGCGCCATGGCCAAAAACGCAGTCGTCATGCCGATAAAGATCACCGCCAGAAACCCGAGCAACACGAGCGCGATGCAGAAATGTCCGCCATCAAATGCCGCTTTCAGGATGGTGAATTTGCTCAAAAACAATCCAAACGGCGGTGTGCCGGTGATCGCCAGAAAACCCGCCAGCCAGAGCAATCCTGTCGCCGGCGCGGCCAGTAACAGTCCACATACCTTGGAGATACTTTTGCTTTGGTAACGGGCCAGGACATTGCCCGAAAGCAGGAACAACATGCCCTTGGCCAGGGAATGATTGACGGCTTGCAACATCGCACCGAACACCCCCACGCCGCCCAGCCCCATCCCCATCGCGATGATACCCATGTTCTCGACGCTCGAATAGGCCAGCAGCCTTTTGTAATCGGTCTGGCCCAGAATAAACACCGCGCTCACCACCAGCGAAATCAATCCCAGGGCGATCCAAATGTCCCGGCTGAAATCCGCCAAACCGGCCGCCACACATACTTCCTGGACGCGGAGGAGTCCGAGGAAGGCGCAGTTCAACACCGCTCCGGAAAGGAGTGCCGAGACGGCCGACGGCGCCTCGCTGTGAGCATCCGGCAACCAGGTGTGCAAAGGCGCCAGACCCATCTTGGTGCCATAACCGACAAAGAACAGGATACAGGCGACCTTGAACCATGCCGGTTGCAAGGTCGCAGCGTGTGATACCAGATCGGACAGGACCATTGGAGGGCTGCCGTCCGGGACGTGCGTGGCCGCCAGGCCCAGAAAGAAATTCGCCAGCAGGGCCAGCGCAATGCCAACCGAACAGATGAGCAGATATTTCCACGTGGCTTCCAGTGAGCGATGGTGGCGGTGAAAATAGATCAGAGGCGCACTCGCCAGCGTCGTTGCTTCAACCGCCACCCAGAGCAGACCAAAATGCTGACTGACGGTCACAAGCGTCATCGCCGCCAGAAACAACAGCAGGCAACCGATGAATACCGCTTCGGGCGCGTTGTCGAACAGAAATCCTTCCTCGGGATCGGTGGCCCGCCGGTTCGCTTCCTGACCGAGATAACCCACAACGTAAACGGACACCACTAGAAACAACCCGCTCGTGATGCTCAGAAATAACAATCCCGTCGCGTCGATCGCCAGCCAACCGCCCAACGCCGGTGACGGCGTTGATTCCCAACAGCCGGCCGTCAGGACCGCATGTACCAGCGCCAGGCCAAGCAGCAAACCACGCCGCGCCGCGGGACGCGGCAGGCCAAAGGCCGTCAGACCGGCGAGCAACGGCAGAATGATCAGGGCGAGAATCATTGGAAATACGAACTGCGAATGATGAAATCCGAATGATAAAACTCTCCGAAGGCCGACAGGTATCGGCGGTTCGTAATGCGTAACACGTAATTCGACATTTTCATCACTCCTTTAGCGTGCTCAACCGGTCGGTGTTGATGTGGTCGAATTCGCGATTGATATGGAAGATGGTGATGCCCATGACGAACACCGCCACAAATACATCCAACAACACGCCGGCTTCGACCAGGAACGGCGTCCGCACCACCACGCCGACGCCAAAAGTGTAGATGCCGTTCTCCAGCACGAGAAAACCCAGGACCTGGCTCACCGCGCGCTTGCGGCTGACGATAAGAAACAGGCCTGCGAATATTGAAAAGAATGACACCGGCACCAGCCACGGCGAGGCGAGGTTATCGGGAATCGGCAACCGTGTGCACATCCAGCATGACGCGCCCAGAGCCGCCGCACCCGTCACCAACGAGGCGGCGTAACCGATGTAAGGCTCCACTTCGCGTGCGATCTCAGCCTCGCGGATCGCCCGGAAGAGCAACCACGGAAAAACAATGCCCTTGATGGCAATGGTTCCCATTGCCAGCAACGCGAAATGAATCGAGAACTCCTGCCAATGCGCCAGAATCGGCAACAACCCCAGGGCCACACCCTGTGCCGCCACCACGCGAATCGAAGCGCCCAGACGGCTGGAACCCAGCAGCTTCAGATTGGTCAGCACCACGAGGACCAGGATGAGGTTGGTGGTGAACATAAGAATCAGGCCAGCCCCAGGAGAAACGCCACGGCCGCCAGCGCCCCCGCGCCGACGAGGAGTTGTGGCACAATCAAGAAGCGCAGCCTCGCCATGATTGATTCAATGACGCCCACAACCACGGCCACGGCGAGCATCCCGCCCACCGCCAGCCCGACGTTCAACCACAGGTTACCCGTATCCGGCAGTACCATTCCGACCATCAGCGCTGCGAACAGCCACAGTTTGAGCACCGCGCTGTAAACAATGAACGCAAAGTCGGGTCCGCCATGGTCAAGCACCATCACCTCGTGAATCATGGTCAGTTCGAGGTGCGTATTCGGATCGTCCACCGGAATACGTGCGTTTTCCGCCAGCAACACAATCATCAGCGCGATGACTACAAGTGCCAGCACCGGCCCGGAATGCAGCCAGTGCGCACCAGACACGGAACCAAACATGGCCGATAAGGAAAGGTTGCCGGCCAGCCGCGCCACGGTGGCCAGCGCCACGAGCAACGCCGGCTCCGCCAGCGCGGAAAAGAAAACTTCGCGGCTCGCGCCCATCCCTTCGAAACTTGAACCCGTGTCCAGAGCCGCCACGACCATGAAAAACCGAGCCACTCCCAACAGGCCGGCGAACAGCAGAAAATCCAGGGGAAACCCGATCAGCGCCGAAAAACTTCCCAACGGCATCAGCAAGGCCGCGCTCAGCGTCGCCGCCAGACCGACGACCGGCCCGGCCCGGAACACCCAGGTGGTGGTCCGGCTGTAAACCGCGCCTTTCTGGAGCAGCTTCCATAAATCAAAATAGGTCTGCAACAGTGGCTGACCCTGGCGCCCGGCAAAGAACGCCTTGGTGCGGTTGATGACACCCGGTAACAACGGCGACAATACCAGTGACAACAGCAACGGAATTAAGGGAGCGGTGATCATGGTCAGCGGAATTTCCAGATCAGCAACACCATCAACGTTGCCGCGATGTAAAGGATGTAAAGCTGGACGTTGCCGTGTTGGAGCCAGCGTAACTGCGACAGCCAGGCCTCGGCCCGCTCGAACATGGGCCGGTACATTTCTTCGCGGGAAAGATCGGGAGTCTCGGTTTTTAATGCGGCTTCCGCGGGGAAAAGACCGCGCGCCGGCACCACCGTTTTCTTCGTCCCCAGCAACGGCCGGAACAGATCCGTCAAGGGCTGGGCGAAGGAAGAGGCGGTGTATTGCATCCGCGCCGTGGGTTGCACGTAGCCGCAACCCCAGGTCGCGCTCTCGGCTACGGGCCGGCCCGCAAGCAAACCGCGCCGCACCAGAACCAACATGGCTACCAGGAGCAAAAAGGTCAGCGCCCCGATGATCACGAATGTCAGGGGGCTGGACGCCGCGGCAAGGGTTTCACCGACCATCTCCGGTCGTTGGGCCGTGACATTCTCCAAAACGCGTAGCAAACCGGCAACCACGGCCGGGGCGGACAAACCGATCACGACGCAGCCGGCTGCCAATACGAGCATGGGCAGGCGCATGGTCCAGGCGACCTCGTGGGCCTGGAACGTGTGTTCGCTGCGCGGTTCGCCCAGGAAAATAATGCCGAAGGCCTTGGTAAAACACGCCACCGCGAGTCCACCGATGAGCGCCAGACCGGCAATCAACGCCAGCGACGGCACGGCGATCGGCCCGCCGGTTGAGATGCCGGCCTTGAAGGCACCGAGGAAAATCAGAAACTCGCTCACGAAGCCGTTTAACGGCGGCAAACCGGAAATCGCGACCGCCGCGATAAGAAACGTCACCGCCGTCCAGGGCATCCGCTTCAGCAGGCCGCCGAGCTGGTCGATCTCAAGCGTTCCGGTCTCATGTCCCACCGCGCCGGCACCGAGAAACAACAATCCTTTGAACAGCGCGTGATTGAGCACGTGCAACAACCCGCCGCCAAACCCGAGGACCATTAACACCGGCAGATTTGTGCTCATGCCCAACAGACCGACGCCCAGGCCCAGCGCAATAATGCCGATGTTCTCGACGCTATGATACGCCAGCAGCCGCTTCAAATCGTGCTGGGCCAGGGCAAACAACACGCCCAGCACACCTGAACTCAGCCCGATGGCGACGAGGACCCACCCCCACCATAACGGCGGTGTCCCCAGAAATGTGAACGATCGTACCAATCCATAAATCCCCGTCTTGATCATCACCCCCGACATCAACGCCGAGACATGGCTCGGCGCGGCCGGATGTGCTTCCGGCAGCCAGACGTGTAACGGCATAAAGCCGGCCTTGGTGCCAAACCCGACCACTGCCAGGACGAACAGGACATTGGCCAACCCTGCCGTGTGAATGCCCTGCCTGGCCCAGACATCGAAATCCATCGAGCCCGTTTCGCGGGCCAGCAACAGGAACAAGGCCAGCAGAAATGCCGTTCCCAGGTGTGTGGCGACAAAATAAATCCAACCTGCCTCGCGCACGGATGGGCGTTCATGTTCGAACGTGACCAGAAAGAATGACGCCACCGCCATCAATTCCCAGGCAACCAGGAACAACGCGGCGTTGCGCGCCAGCAAAACAAGCATCATCCCCAGCACCAGCAGACCGTAGAAAAACCAGATCGGGCCAAGCGATCGCTTCCCCTGCCACGATCGGAGATAGCCGACTCCATAGACAGCCGCCAATGCCGAAAGCAACAACGTGGGAACCAGAAACCAGGCTGAGAGCGGATCCAGCTCAATAAAAAATTCGCCAAACGGCACGGGCCAGGGAAAATGAAACTGCACCGCCGGGCCACCCAATAAGACCTGAACGACGGGGATGGAACCCAACGCAGCCGCAAGGACCACGGAACCTGCGCCCAACCGGGAGAGATTTCGATCAGACCGGCTCAGCAGCAGGACTGCCACCGCGCCGGCCAGCAGGATGGCCATCGCCAGCAACAGCCACATCACGCAACCGCCTCCTTCGGGGGAACGGCCACCGGCACACGCCCGCCGCCGCCCTGCTCTGG
>Ga0335078_10013924_pt1 | contig 11918 bp, 12 predicted proteins | sample Lox_Sample_32_FD_206711 | JGI IMG/M metagenome (GOLD analysis project Ga0335078, IMG submission 206711) | Soil microbial communities from Loxahatchee National Wildlife Refuge, Florida, United States - Lox_Sample_3.2 | ecosystem: Environmental > Terrestrial > Soil > Wetlands | place: USA... | reverse complement strand
TGGGCTACCCCGGAGATTTCGTTGTGGGTGGTCGCGCCGCCCAGCTGATCTTTGCTGACTTCTTCATGGGTGACGGTCTTGATTACGTCCGGGCCGGTGATGAACATGTACGAAGTTTTGTCCACCATGAAAATAAAGTCAGTGATGGCGGGCGAGTAAACGGCACCGCCGGCGCATGGGCCCATGATAGCCGAAATCTGCGGCACTACGCCGCTGTAGAGAGTATTGCGCAGAAAGATGTCGGCATATCCGGCGAGCGACTGCACGCCTTCCTGAATACGCGCTCCGCCGGAATCGTTCAGGCCAATGAGCGGCGCGCCCATCTTGGCGGCCAGGTCCATGATCTTGACGATTTTTCCCGCGTTGGCTTCAGAGAGCGAGCCGCCGAACACAGTGAAGTCCTGGGCGAAGACGAAGACCAGCCGGCCTTCGACGCGTCCGTATCCGGTGATGAAGCCGTCGCCGTAATATTTCTGCTCGGCCATGCCGAAGTCAGAACAGCGGTGGGTGACGAGCTTATCGGTTTCTTCGAAGGTGCCTTCGTCGAGCAGAAACTCGATGCGCTCGCGAGCCGACATCTTGCCTTCTTTGTGCTGCCGTTCGCGGCGTTCCGCGCCTCCGCCGTCTTCGGCGAGCTGGTCGCGTTTTTTCAGTTCCGCCAGTTTTTGTTCGAGACTCACGCCGAGAGAATTATAGCGGGTACGGGGGATCGGGATTACGCGCGGGGAGAAGCTTCACCACAGAGGACACGGAGGATATTTTCTATCGGTCCAAGCGACGGGCGGGGACGCTCGTCCTCCATTACTTACTCCATGGTCGAGCCCATGGGCTGATAGCGGTACTTCTTGCCATCCCAGACCAGGACTGAAGTCATGGCCCCAACGCCGGTTTCTTCCACGTAAATCGCCATATGTTCTTTTTTCCGGAGGATCAGCTTCTTGGCGTAGATGTCTTTGAAGGGCAGATTCACGACCAGGAATTTTGCCTTGGGCGTTGCGGAATACCAGCGGTCGGGACCGGCGCCGTGGATTATCAGCAGCGCCAGCCCGCGGCGCTCGGGATCATCCGAGGCGAACTGGGTAGTCACGCGGGGATCGCCGTAACCGAAAAACGTGTTGTAGGGATCGACCACGGTGTAGTTTTCTTCTCCCTGATCCATCATGGGATTGGTACAGCGGGCGGGAATGACGATGTCTTCCACGCCGTCTCCATCCAGGTCGGCTTTGAGCGCGGGCATGCCGGTCTGCTTGCAGTTGGAACCAAACTGTTTCTGGATGAAATCGTTGTTAATGAGAGGCTCGGTGGTTTGCTGGGCGCGAAGCCCGGAGCTGAGCAGTCCAGCGCATGCGATGAGCAAAAGAACGAATCGGGGAAACGACATATAGATACTTTAGTCGCAGTGTCGGCTGGCAGATAGAGAAAGAAGCGACCGATACAGCACGAAAGTCACATGCGTAGAGCGGACATTTCTGTCCGCTGGTTTGTGGGGCGTGAGTGAAACCATAGTTGCTGGAATTCTTGCGGTCTTTCCGCTACCGGCTTTTGGCGGACAGGAATGTTCGCCCCAACACCACCGAGGCACCCTCTAGGCGAAGTGTTCCCAGCCTTTGGCTGGCAAAGCAGAGCGCTTGCCTTGGGCGTTCACGAGCACCATCTGCTTTCCCCGCGTCACTTCGCCGATTTGCGTGATGGCGACGCCGACGATGCGGGAGGGGACGCGTTTGCCCGGGCGAGCAGTGAAGAGCAGTTCGTAGTCTTCGCCGCCATGGAGAGCGAGCGGCAAATCGACGGGGCGTGACGGCTTACCGATGCTGGCCCGGGGGATAGCGTCGGCCCAGATTTCAACGCCGACTCCGCTCTCTTCGCAGATGTGGGAGAGGTCGGTGGAGAGACCGTCGCTCAGGTCAATCATGGCGGACGCGAGTTTTCGTTTGAGCAACCACTGGCCTACGCCAATTCGTGGCTCGGGACGGAAGTGGCGGGGAAAGTTGATGGGGCGCAGCTCATGCCCGGCGAACAATCGCTTCAAAGCCGCGGCGGATCCGCCCAGTTGGCCAGTGACGAAGATGCGATCGCCAGGACGAGCCCCGGAACGACGGATGGCCTGGCCTCGGGGCGCGGAGCCGACGACCACTACATCCGCCAGAATGCCGGAGGGGGATTGGGCCGTATCTCCGCCGGCTAGGGCAACGCCAAACCTGTCGGCCAGCGTCAGCAAACCCTTTAGGAACCGATTAACCCAAGCCTGCGACAGGTTGCTTGGTAACGCGAGGGACAGAAAAGCTGCGATGGGGCGACCGCCCATGGCGGCAATATCGCTGAGCCCGCGGGCGAAGCAGCGGTGGCCGATGACTTCCGGCGCATGCCACTGGCGGCGGAAATGAATGCCTTCCAGACTGAAGTCCGTGGTCACCAGGAGTTCATGGCCGGGGGAGACTCGCAGCACGGCGCAATCGTCCCCGATGCCGGAAATGACGCTACGGCCGGGGCGGGCCTGTCGACGAATACCGGCAATCAACGATTTTTCGCGTAGCGGCAAAGCAAACTCAATATATAGGATTGCCTCCGGCTAGGCAGGCGGCTACCGCCAGATCTGGGCCTGGAAACGTGGCCCAATACGGTAACTGGACAGTACCCAGCGGGAAAAAAGCCAGAGCCGGTGGGTAAACTCGCCAAGGTAACCGCTAGCCTTCGGTAACCGGAAAGCCTGCCATGGGTCGTTGACAGATAGGCCTGCGTTTGTTACCGTGACGGTGCTGTCCCCATACACCTTTGGCCGCTAAGTGCCGCATGCAGTTAGCATTGTAGGCACTAGAGTATCGGGCCTTACCTGGTTCCGGTAGGTGCAGTAAGCGTAGCCAGCCTCATTCCCAAACTGGGAAGCACGGCGGGATCAGGCGTAACGTCGGCGGTGAACCAGCCGCTGTGTTCGACTCGGAAAACAGAAGGAAAGTACCTATTGCGTAAACGGTTTTACATTCTTTTCGTGGCGCGCGGAGAAGATGGTCAGCTCCGCAAAATTCCCATTCCAGTTCATTACCTCTACGTCTTAGTGATTGGAGCGGCGATCGGTGGCCTGAGCCTTACCGGGATCGCGAGTTCCTATCTGCGGATGCTGCTGAAGGTTTCGCACTTCAACGAACTGCGTACGCAAAAAGAAGCGTTGAAGAACCGCTATACCCGTCTGGAAGAGGTAGCCCAGGAACGGGATATCCAAGTGGCATCGCTCGGTTCGCTGGCCAGTGAAGTTTCCTCGCTCTATGGTCTGAAGACCGACCCGATTCTGACCCCAACCACGGATACCGTCCAGGACGCACAGGTGAGCTCGTCGCTTGACCGGCTTTATACCTTGAAGGATACAGCTTTGAGCGGTGCGGCCTCGACCGGCATCTCGCTCGGCCTTACCCAAAACGTGACCCCAGCCGACTGGCTGCGGGCCAACTCTGCCCCGAATTTGTGGCCGGTGGAGGGTCCGGTAACCGGATCATTTGGCGAGCGCACCGATCCATTCAACGGTGAGGGTGCGTTCCATTGTGGAGTGGATATTTCGGCGAGTGTGGGCCAGGCGGTGATCGCGCCGGCGGATGGCGTGGTTATTTTTGCCGACTTCATGGGCGGCTACGGCCGGGCGATCGCGCTCGATCACGGCCATGGCATCACCACCCGCTACGGGCATCTGGCCAGTTTCGCGGTCGGTTTTGGGCAGTATGTGCACCGTGGCGACACCATCGGATACGTTGGACTCAGCGGCCGTAGCACCGGTCCTCACCTGCATTACGAAGTTCGCATCAACGACACTCCAGTCAATCCACACAAGTATCTGCGCACTACGCTGGCGCACGCCGGCGGATTTGCCGCTGGCAGCTAGGCTGGGTTCCAACCAACCTGCCCACCCTTAGAGTTGTCATTCGCGCAGCGAGGGACCCGTAGTTTTCCGGCGCTGCTAAACAGCAGATTCCTCGTCGCTGCGCTCCTCGGAATGACAATGTGGGAAGGTTGTGAGATGTGACAGCCGAACGCTGATCGCCGACAGCTGATTCTGCGAGCTTACTGCCGCAGGCCCATCCAGCGTTCGGAAACTACCATGGAGTTGCCGGGGTTTTGCGGATCGTAGCGCACCGACGTCGGCAGGCCAAGGCGGCAGGACTGCAGGTTGATGAGTTGCCGCAGGTAGGTCACGTCCTGAGACGCTTCGTAAGACACGCCAGCAACGTCGTATTGGTAGATCAGCAGGGTGGCTGATTTCTGATCTCCCGCCTGTAACTCCTGAACGTCAATGACCGTGCCGTCGGTGATTCTTCCCACTCGATCCAGCCATTGGCGGCGGCCTTCTTCGATCTCGGCCGCACTCTTCGGCTTGCGACGAAGCAGGAGATAAGTGGCGAAGAGAACGCCGGATCCCGCCAAAACCAGGCTATAAAGACGAAACGGATTCATAACTGCCAGGAGAGACTGCCTCGTGCAGCAACAGTGTCTGCCACCAGCATAAAGCCAGAACACCCTGTCGTGGAAGGGGCAGCTCCCAAAATACCGAAACGGACGTCACCGAATTACCGCAGTAAGACCGGCACCCACTCGCCGGGTGCGATGCGTTCGCGATCCGGTGAAATCACCGCAAAACAGTTGGCCCGCGCGCTGGCGGCGATGTCGCCCGACCCCTGCCAGGGCACCAATTCGACCTCGTTTTGCTCGAACTCTCCGGAGAGGACGGCTGGCAAAAAGCGCTTCAGACCGGTGCGGGTCTTGATCTCCGACTTGAGGCGGGCATGGAGGAAAACAAGCTTGCGCGGCGCCAGCCCAGCCAGCGCTTCCACGACCGGCCGGGCAAAGAGTTCAAACGTGACCATGGTAGAGATAGGATTCCCCGGCAAGCCGAAGAAATACCGGTGGACGGGTGCTGCAGAGGGTGCGGCCGCACCGGCGCTCCAGGGCACGCGTCCGAAGACCACCGGGCGCCCGGGCTGAATCTGCGCCCCGGTGAAGAAGAACTCAGCTTCCAAGACCTGGAGAACCTGCTCCACTAAATCGTATTTGCCCATGGAAACTCCGCCGGTGAGCAGCAGCAGGTCGGCTTCGAAGCCGTCGGCAATCAGCTCGCGCAGACGCTCGGGTTCGTCGGGGGCGATCGGCAGCAGGAGCGGGTCGGCTCCGGCCGCCTGGATTTGCGCAGCCAGCGAGTAAGTGTTGGAGTTGCGAATCTGGTGGGGGGCGGGACTGATATCGACGTCCACGAGTTCGTCGCCGGTGGAGAGAACCGCGACTCGCGGCCGGGAGTAGGCGAGCAGGCGCGATTTTCCGACCGATGCGGCGACCGCGATCGCGGTGTGATCCAGACGCATACCCGGCGCCAACAGGCGTTCACCGCGTTTGGCTTCTGCGCCGGCCGGCACAATATTCTCGCCCGGCGTGGCGCCGCGGAGGATCTCAACGTGGTGAGCGTCCGGCTTCGAATACTCCACCATCACCACCGCGTCGGCGCCGTCCGGGACGGCCGCGCCGGTCATGATGGCCGCGGTTTGACCCGTCTGTATTTTGAGCGCGCTTTCTGCTCCTGCCTTGATTTCGCCGGTCACCTTCAGTCGAGCTGGCAGTTGGGCCAGATCGGCAGCGCGCACGGCGTAGCCGTCGCGCGTGGCTCGCGAAAAAGGAGGGAAATTGCGATCGGCGAGGACCGGCTCGGCCAGAACCTGGCCAAGACTGTCCAGCAATTCCAGAAGTTCCTTGTTGCGCGGGCGAAGCCCGGCGGCGTGTTCCTCGACGGCGCGGCGTGCGGCTTCGAAGCTGAGGACAGTCGGCGGCATCGAGGAGATAATACGAGGGTAGGTGGGAAAAATCTAACGGGGGTCCTTCGGCTGCGTGATCGCTTCACGTTGCGAAGCAATCCCTCCGTTCAGGATGACCACGGTGCGCTCAATTCTGCAGTCGGAAATCCAGGAGAGCCTGGCGGAGTTGCTGCGGGTCGGTGGCGTAGGTCATGGCAGTTTTGAGATCGACGATGTTGGCTCGCACCAGCTTCTCGATTTCGCCGTCGAAATGCTGCATGCCTTCGGAGGATCCGTTTTTCAAGGTCTGCAACACGGCCTGACCGGAGAAACCGGTGGATTCGGTCAAATCCATGCTCCCCGGACTTACTTTCAGAATCTCGAGCGCGGGAACGCGTTGGCCACCATCCCGACGCGGGAGCAGTCTTTGGGAAACGATGTAACGCGCGGCTTTGGCCAGACGGCTGCGGATTCCGGGTTGCTCCGGCACCGGAAATAGTCCGGTGATGCGCTCCCAGGTTTGCGCCACGTCGAGCGTGTTCAGGCTGGAAAGCACCAGATGCCCGGTCTCCGCCGCTTCCAGCGCCATTTCGGTCGTTTCCCGGTCGCGCAGCTCGCTCACAAAAATCACGTCTGGAGCCTGGCGCAGCGCCGCCCGCAATGCGAGAGAAACGCTGGGCGTATCGCTATGCAACTCCCGCTGATGAATGGTGGCGCGTTTGTGGTTGTGCAGGAACTCGATCGGATCCTCGATGGTGATGATGTGGCAAACCTGCTCGCGGTTGATGAGGTCAAGCAACGCCGCCAAGGTAGAGGATTTTCCCGAGCCGCGCGGACCGGTCACCAGTACGATGCCGTCCCGCAGAGCGGCAACCTCCGCCAGTTGCTTCGGCAGACCGAGGGACGCCAGATCCGGCACGGTGGTGGGGATCACGCGCATGACTACGGCACAGCTGCCGCGCTGAATAAACACGTTAACCCGGAACCGCGCCAGTCCCGGCAAGGCAAACGAAATGTCGCACGAGCCCTGTTCCCGCAGCGTGGCAATGGCGGACTTGTTATTGCCGATGAGGTCGGAGGCGATGCGGCGGGTATCATCGGCGTTCAGAGGCGAAAGTCCGGGTCCCTGCACCGCGATCAAGCGTCCATAAATTTCAACCTGCGGCAAGCGGCCGGGAGAAAAAATGAGATCGCTCACCTGCTCGTGAGAGCGCAGCATCGCGGTGAGCAGGGAATCCGTCGCGGCCGTGTTGGAGCCTTTGACGGACTCGAGAACGATAGAAATGGGTGCAGTGCCAGGTGCGGCCATAGCTTCTTCGGAAGATCGGCGAGGGGGATTCGCAAATACAGCCTTGGAATCTGACGACTTTCTTACTGTAAAGAAGTCTGCAGCAGGATTCCACGAAGAACGTGCAGTTCACGGACCTTCGTAACCTCGGCGATGGGAATGCGCCAGACCCATTTCGGCCAAGCAAAAAAGGGCAGCCGCGGCTACCCTGATTTGAAATCTAAGCAGATACTACTTTTTCGCGGGCTTGGCCTTCTGTTTTCCGAAGGTGGTCTCGACCGTGGCCCCGAGGCTGGCCAGCATGGCCTTCGCTTCCTCGGCATGTGGGCCGGTCGGTTGCAGTTCGAGATACTTCTGGAAACCCTCCGCCGTGCCCGGAGGCGCAACCATCTTGTCTCCCTGTAAGGTTGCGGCGCCGATGAGGTTGGTGGCCTTCCAATAGTAAGCGTCGGCCCGGTTGGGGTCAGCGGCGATGGCTTTATCAAAGGCATCGACCGCCGCCTGGCGCATCTTGGCGTCATTGGCGATATTAGCGTTGGTCAGGATCGCACCAAGATTGAAGTAGTACTGACCGGCGGCAGAGGGATCGAGTTGGGCCGCCTGCTGATAAGACTTGGCGGCATCTTCGGTCTTTCCCAGCTTGGCCTGGGCCTGGCCCATGTTGTTGTAGTAGGTGGCCAGGATTTTGTTCGCGTCGGCGGCTTTCTTGGGGTCGGATTCAGCCGCCTTCTGCTTCAGTTCCACCGCCTTTTGATAATCGGTGATGACATCATTGTAGGACTGGGCTTTGGCGGTTGCGTCGGTCTGCTTGTTGGCCGCGCCGAGAGTGTAGTCACCCAGCTTGGCCCACAACAAATCGCGGGTGGGATCGATCGTGGTCGCATCCGTCATGGTGCTGACCGCGGTGGCATAATCCCCGGAATCCGCCGCAGCCTTGGCCGCCGACAGCTTGTCATTCAAAGACTTGACGGTGTTGTTCTCTTTGACCGCCTTCTCATGCGCCTCTTGCTGCTGCTTCAACTGTTCCGGGGTCAATCCAGCGCCGGCGGCCTGCGCTGCCTGTTCCTTCTTCAGATCGAAGTCCAGCGTGGTTTCGTCCAGGGTGACGCCTACGTTGTTGAAGTGATAAATCTCGGTAGTGCCCTGGACCAGGCGTACGTTGTATTTTCCGGTGGTGATGCCCAGCGAGAAATATTCGCCCTTGTTGTTGGTCTTGAGCTCATATTTCCGGCCGTTGTCCAGATTCGACCACTCCACCTGCGCACCAACGATGGGATTGCCTTGCGCATCCTTGCACACACCCTTGACGGTTCCCGCCGACTGGGCGATGGCAGCAGGCAAACAAAGCGCTGCCAGTAAACTTATTAGGACGACTACAAAACGGTGCTTCATTGGTTTTGCCTCCCGCAAAAATGCGATTGTACGATTTCCGACCCTCCATCCGCGGCAGGAAGCTGGACGAACCGCGATTGACCGTGGGAAATCGAAAACACCTTGCTATTGATCGGCCATCACTTCCGCGTATGGAATCGGGTCCGAAGTTCCCGCATCCCGGAACGCCCGCAGACGGAGCACACAACTATCGCATACTCCGCAAGCCCGGTCCTCCCGGCTGTAACATGACCACGTTAAATCGAAGGGAGCGCCCAATTCAAGGCCGAGCGTCACAATCTCCGCTTTTCGCAATCGGATGAGCGGAGTAACGACCTCGATACGCCCTTCCTTGGTGCCCTGGCGGATGACTTCATTGAAAGCCCGGTAGTAGCTGGGACGGCAGTCAGGATAACCGGAGCTGTCCTGTTCTACCGCACCAATGTATATCTTTTCCGCGCCCAGAACCTCCGCCCAGCTGACCGCCACGGACAGGAAGTGTGCATTGCGAAAGGGAACGTACGTGACGGGAATCAGTTGCCCAATGACATGAGATTCGGGAACCGCAATTCGTTCATCGGTGAGCGCCGACCCGCCAATCGCCCGCAGCGCCTCATTCCGCACCGCCAGCCGATCCCGAATTCCCAACCGGTCGCAGATGGCCAGGAAAGATTGTCGCTCACGCTCCTCGGTCCGCTGCCCGTAGCTCACGTGGAGCGCCGCGGCGTCATGGTCCCGTGCTGCCAGCGCCGCGCAGACGCAGGAATCCATGCCTCCGCTGAGGAGAACCACTGCTCGGGATTTGGGGTTTATTGCCACGTTTGGAACGGGAAGACAGAAAAAACCGTCTCTCGTGCGTGTTGCCGCCTTCCCTACACTCCCTTCATCGCCGGGTCCCAGATGAACTTGTGAACCTGCAATCCCAATCGCGCCGGGACGTTGTCGGCCAGCATCCATTCCGCCAACTCCCGCGGGTCGAGCAAGCAATGCGACGTGTCCCGGCTGCCGCTCGCCTCCTTGCTGAAGGCAGGAGAAAATAATACCGCGTTTACCCGCCCCGCCAGCTGATGCTGAGCCAGAAAGCCACGTGCAAATTCATAATCCCCGCGGTCGCTCAGGACAAACTTGATTTCGTCTGTCCGCTCCAGAAAATCGAGGTTTTCGACGTGGAACGTGTCCGGCTCGCCGGAGTTGGGACATTTTACGTCCACGATTTTTACCACGCCCTTGGGAACTCGTTGCAAGGGGCGCTCGCCACTGGTTTCGAGCAGAACGGTGTAGCCGTCATCCAGCAGGTGCTGCATCAGCGGCACCACTTCGCGCTCCTGCAGCATGGGCTCGCCACCAGTAATCTCGACCAGGCCGCGGCTCGGGCTCATCTGCTCCACCTGATCGATAACCTCTTCGAGGCTCATGCGATGGCCACCGGTGAAAGTGTACTCGCTGTCGCACCAGGAGCAGCGCAGGTTGCACCCGGTGAGGCGGACGAAGACGCACGGCAAACCGGCGTAGGTGGATTCACCCTGAATCGACTTGAAGATCTCGGTAATCTGCATCGGGGAACCGCGGACTGAAACGTGTCCTACTCGCTGTAGGTCGCCGTGGTCGTATCCGTTTCAAAAATCGTAATGTTCTTCACCCGGACGCGGCCGTCGGTGACGCGCCCCAGGCGGGAGTTCGTCTCGTCATAAAAGTACTTGGCCAGGTTCTCCGCCGACGGATTCACCACCTTGAAAGGCTCTAGATCGTTGATCATCTGGTGGTCGAGGCGGTCGATGACGTGCTTCATGACCTCGCGCAAGTCTTTGAAATCGAGCAGCAAACCGGCCTTGTCCAGCTCGGTGCCCGCCAACGTGACCCGCACCTTGTAGTTATGCCCGTGCGGGTTCTCGCACTTGCCCTTGTAATTGCGCAGGTAATGGCCCGCGGCAAACGAATCTTCTACCGTGACTTCGAACATGGAACCTCGGATTGTCGTTCTTCAATAAGCGCCGGTAAAACGGCGCATCGACCAACCATTTATTGTACAGCGGGAAACGAGGGCTAGACGGCCTCCGCACCCCATGACAAATATAGCCTTCGAACCTACGATTAGGAGCGTGTTGATTATTATGCGACTTCACCGGATAACCTTGCTATGGTGCGAGGAGAGGTCGAATCAGAGAGGACCCCAGCTTGGCCGTCGCAATCGTAACGCAGAAAGGGCGAATCACCATTCCCGCGCAGGTCCGCGCCGCGCTCGGGGTCGACGCCGGAGACCGCATCGAATTCATCGAAGTGGAAAAGGGCAAATTTGCCATCGTTGCCATCACTCACTCGGTGCGGGAACTGAAAGGGATCTTTCAAGGCAGGCGAAGCAAGCCGGTATCGATTGAGGAGATGAATCCCGCCATCGCTGGCAGAGGCGTCGCGGCTAACGAAACAATCTGAAGCTTACGTCAACGGTTATTTCTGACGGCACGGGCAGAGTGCCGCAGAGTGCGGGCTTGAACTTCCAAGTGAAAACGGCATTCTCGGCTTGATTGTCGAGTCCGGGTTCGAGCCTCCGCAAAACAGCAGTTTTCCGTACCGTACCCTCGGCGCCAATCAGCGCATAGAGAGTAACCACCCCCTGAATTCTTCTCTTCCTGGCTTCGTCCGTATACTCAGGATCGGGTGTGTGGATCGATTCTGGGTGTTTTACATCGTCACAGGTGGGCCAAGCGTCGACTCCTTCCAACGGAGAGAACAGGGATGCGTCTAAGCTCTCAGCGGCCAACCTGTCCACCGAAGACTCCACAACCATGCTACGGTCCTCCGTGACACGTAGGCTCCGCGGATATTGTCTGTCGCCGAACGCGGAATATCCCTCCAACTGCGCCACGACCTTGTGCTCGCCGCGTCCCAGCCTAATTTCTCTAATTACTGGGGCGCCGGTGGTCGCGTTCACGCAAAGTGTTTCGCTCGATGGACTGTGTCCAGGGTCAGAGACGATGAATTCGGCGCAATTCAGGTCGATTCCGGAGGTTTTCCGCTGCTCCGTATGCTTGATGTCTTTATTCGTAACGTTCACCGGATGCTTCGAGCCAAAGAGGTCACGCAGTTCCTGTACCCGCAAGGGTGGATAGCCGAGATTTCTGGAAATCCATTGATTGTTGCCATTCCGCACCCATACCTCTTCGAAATCGCCGGCTCGAATTTCTTCTCGCCAACGTTCTGGAGACGCCCAGAACAACTTGTAAGTCCCGGGAGTCTGCTGTTCGAACATGAGCCGGGCGTGTGCCTCAAGGCGAAAGGGTTCGCCCCGCGCGTAGACGTCCGTGGAATAAATAGCACTTAAGACCTGTGCTTTGATGTGATCCTTTTGATCTTCGGCTGCGAGAATGCCGCCGAGCAGCGAGGCAGTGAGGAATGCTGTGGTTACGAATCGCATCGATCACTGATTTTAGACCAATCCCTATTGCATCCCGAAGAACTCCTCAACATGCTTCAGGTCGGTCGTCTTCTTGTAGTTCGGC
>Ga0335078_10013923_pt1 | contig 11918 bp, 8 predicted proteins | sample Lox_Sample_32_FD_206711 | JGI IMG/M metagenome (GOLD analysis project Ga0335078, IMG submission 206711) | Soil microbial communities from Loxahatchee National Wildlife Refuge, Florida, United States - Lox_Sample_3.2 | ecosystem: Environmental > Terrestrial > Soil > Wetlands | place: USA: Florida... | reverse complement strand
CGCAAAACAGCCCAATGGTACGGCAGCGCCGAGTGACGCCCCGACGGAAGAAGCAAAAAAGAAAAAGGGATTTTTCGGCAGGGTAGCGGGTATCTTTAAGGACGACAAATCGTCTAACACCGCGTCGTCGCCGCCGCCCGCTGACAGCGGAAACAATCCGCGCGAGTGAGCGGTACGCGCGGGAGCCTTTCGTGATGAGGTGAGCCCATGCTTCGCCGCTTTGTGTTCTGCCTGACCGTTGCAATATTGCTTGCCTTACCCAACTTGTACGCCCAAACCGAGTTGGTGCAAATCACACCCCCGCCGCTACGCCGTGCCGCTCCACCTGCTCCCAATGCTTCGGCAGACGAACTGGACGCGCGCGGCGATGAGCTTCGCGGCCAAAAGGCTTACCTCGATGCCTTGGACTACTACCGGGCAGCTTTGGCGAAAAAACGGTCAGCCTCGCTCTACAACAAGGCCGGTATCACGGAACTGGAACTTCGCCGGGACAATGAAAGCGCAAGAGATTTCGGACGCGCCGTCAAGCTGGATCGCCAGTTTGCCGACGCTTGGAATAACTTAGGCGTGGCGTGGTATCTACAGCAGAAGTACGGAAAGGCCGTCAAGGAATATGAGAAAGCCATCAAGCTCAAGCCGGACGTCGCCTCGTTCTACAACAACCTGGGGGCGGCATATTACGGGAAGAAAGACTGGGAACAAGCTACCATCGCCTACGGCCAAGCTTTGCATCTCGATCCCGATATTTTCGAACGTACTTCGCGAACTGGGGTCACTGCCCAATTGCCGTCACCTGAGGAACGAGCGCGCTTTGAGTATCTGATCGCGAAGCTTTATGCCAAACAGGGAGATTCTGATCACGCCCTGCAATACCTGCGGCGGGCGATGGAGGAAGGCTACCCAGGGATCGACGATGTCTATAAGGATTCGGATTTTGAGGGTTTGCGCAAGGACGCTCGATTCGCCCAGTTGATGGCATCCCGGCCTCCGGCGATACCGGAGTAAATGGTCGCCGTTTCAATCACTTGGAAATTACAAATCTTTACATTTTTCCCGCAACTTTTACCCATTTCTGGGTTACTACTGGAAACACTCCTGAAAACACAGGGTGAGTAAGGAGAAACGGTAGCCCATCGGTTGTCGACCCGAGCACGCCCCAAGCAGACAACCGGTGGGCTTTTTAGTTCTTGGCAATTGGCACTTAGCATCTGGCCATGAGAGATTTTTCGAAGCGCCGTGCGGAAGGGCTAAATGCCAAGTGCTAATTGCCAAGTGCCAATTGCTAACGGCTGCTCTTCGGACTTCTTTCCCCGATGTATTCTTCCACCACCCGCTCCCATTTCCCTTGAGCCTTTAACACATACTCGATTGCATCGCGTAGCGCCCCGTCTCCACCGGCATGGGGAGTAACGTAGTACGCTTCTTTTTTCACCTCGGCGCGGGCATTAGCAACTGCGACCGCCAGCCCGCAATGGCGCATGGCGGGAAGATCGATAACGTCGTCTCCAACGAATCCAGCCTCGCTTGCGCTTAGCCCTTCCTCCTGCAGAATTTCCTTTAGGACCGTTAGCTTGTCCTGGATACCCTGATGGATGTGGTCGAGTTTCAGATCACGAGCGCGGACAGCGACCGTCTCCGAGATGCGCTTGGTGATCAGCCCGGTCTTGATGCCACCCAGCCGTGCCAGCGAAATAGCAGTACCGTCGTGCGCATGGAAACCCTTGGCCTCGATCATCGAGGAACTGGCTAGGCCGAAACCGCTTTGCCCTGCGTGCTTGGCGGCGTGCTTAAGTGTGGTCTGCTGAAATCCCGGAGGAGCGGGCAGGAAGAATAGCTTGCCATCTGTGAGAACGCCGTCAACATCGAAGAGCAGGAGTTTGATTTTCCTGGCGCGGGCTTTAGGGGAAATTTTGGGCATGGCGGGGATTCTAGCATTGAAGCTGTCGGCTATCAGCTCTTAGCCTTCAGCACATGGCCCCCGAAACTGCTCGCGTGGAGCGAAGCTCTGCGGAACGCGGAAGAAGTTGACACAAACAGCGGAGAAACTGGAGCGCAGGGGGCAATGAGGGTAAATCGGGATCTTTCGCCAACAACCTTGTTGGACTGCGGCCAACTCCACAGCTTTCATTGACCTGCGCGTTTCACAGACGTAGGATTTGCCCCGAATGATCGGTCAGACCGCACTACCGCATCGTGGAGAGTCTCGGTGGCGGGATTTCGGCTAAAGTCCAGGGACAAACCGCGTTATACTTCCCCCGTTAAACTGGCCTATCCGCCAGGTAGATGCTTCCACAAAATTCGCCTTGTCAGGAGAACGAGCGTGAACCCTAACTTTTTGTCGAATCGCAGATGCTTTCTCACCGGGGCCGCACTCACCGCAGCAATATACGGACTTAACCTCGCCGCTCAACCCGCTGAGACAAAGACAGAGAAGGACTCAGGCCTATATGTCATCGGTCCCAAACCGGGCTATACCCCTCAAGTCGGCACTCTCGTCTCCATGCTCACCTACATTCAAACCGCTGTCACCAGCTCAGTCAAAGGCCTTACCATGGCTGACCTAGACTATCTCTTCGACGCAAACGCCAACACCATCGGAGCGCTCTTGCTCCATCTCGCTGCGACCGAGACCTATTATGGGATGAATACTTTTGAAAACAAGAAGTGGGACAGTTGGTCTGACGATCTGAAAAAGAAGTGGGACCCTGCGATGAACCTCGGCGAGGCCGGCCGTAAAACCATCAAGGGCCACGATCTCGACTACTACCTCAACATCCTGCACGATACCCGTGAACACTCCCTCGCCGAATTTCGCAAACGAGATGACCAGTGGCTCCTATCCACCGATACAGAGCAATTTGACAGTAGCGACAAGATAAACATCTATTGGAAATGGTTCCACGTTTGCGAACACGAGTCTCACCACACCGGCCAGATAGCTTTTCTGACCAAACGACTGCCCGGTGCCAAGGCCGCTCCTGCAGGATCGTAGGCGGATGCAAACCGGAAATAATCCACAACGAGAGCCAAGGTGGTAGGACGGGTCTGAATAGCAATCAGGCGTTTGCACAAGCTTGCACCGTTTCTTCGCCGCGAACCGCGTATGCAGAGGCAGACAAGGTGTAGCCGAGTCGCCCCGATAGATTACCGTCGACCGCTTCATACCAAGTCAGCCATGACCTTGCCAAAAGCGAACATTTTACGAAACTGCACTTCCCCGCTAAAATAGCTGAATGTCTTCCTTCCCTGCCGCGCTCGCCTGGGCACACCCTCTGGTCAGGGATTGGTTTGTCCAGCGATTCGCGACTCCGACGGAGCCACAAGAGCAGGGATGGCCGCATATCCTCGCCGGGCGTACCACACTAATTTCAGCTCCAACCGGCTCGGGCAAGACCCTTGCCGCATTTCTCGCCTGCATTGATCGCCTGGTGCGCAAAGCCCTCGCCGGCGACTTGCAGGATCGCACCGAAGTGCTCTATGTCTCGCCGCTCAAAGCCCTGGGCAATGATATTCAGAAGAACCTCGAAATCCCCCTCGGCGAAATTCTGCAGATGGCCGGCCAACGCGGCCTGCTGATGCCGCAGATTCGCACTGCCGTTCGCACCGGCGACACTCTCATGCACGAACGCCGGGCCATGCTGAAACATCCTCCGCACATTCTGGTGACCACACCCGAGTCGCTGTACATCCTGCTCACGGCTGAGAGAAGTCGCGCGATTCTGCGGGATGTCGAGACTGTGATCGTCGACGAGATTCACGCCGTAGCCGACGACAAGCGTGGCGCCCACCTGACACTTTCTTTGGAAAGGCTCGAAGCGTTGTGTGGAGAGGCAAAGGCGCACCGCGCACGGCTTTTTCCATCCCGCTCCCTCACGCGCATTGGTCTTTCCGCAACCCAGAAGCCGATCGAGGAGATCGCTCACTTCCTGACCGGCAACGCCCGGCCGGATCCGGTCATCGTCAACGTCGGTCACAAGCGGCAGCTCGACCTTGCCGTCGAAGTTCCCGCCACTCAACTTGGCCCCATCGCCACCAACGAAATGTGGGACGAAATTTACGACCGGATCGTGGAGCTGGTGGGGCAGAACCGTTCCACGCTGGTATTCGTAAACACGCGGCGTCTGGCCGAGCGGGTGGCGCATCAGTTGGCGGAACGGCTTGGCGAAGACAACGTTGCCGCCCACCACGGCAGCCTGTCACGCAAGCTGCGTCTGACCGCGGAGAACAAGCTCAAGGACGGCCAAGTCAAGGTGCTGGTCGCGACCGCTTCGTTGGAACTGGGAATTGACATTGGCACGGTCGATTTAGTCATTCAAATCAGTTCTCCGCGGGCCATCGCAGTCGGCCTGCAGAGGGTAGGACGTTCCGGTCACTGGCGTGGGGCAATTCCCAAGGGCCGCTTTTTTGCCACCACTCGCGACGAACTCCAGGAATGCGCTGCCCTGGTGCGGGCCATCCGCCACGGCGATCTCGACCGCTTGATGATTCCCGACGCGCCCGCCGACATTCTTGCCCAGCAGATCGTAGCGATCTGCGCGGCGGGAGCAAACAGAACGGCTGTCGCCACACGCTCTGGAGAGGAAGACGCTGGTTGGGATGAAGACGACCTGTTCTCGGTGATCAGGCGCGCTTATCCCTACCGCAATCTGACGCATGAAACCTACGACGCCATCCTCGAAATGCTTTCCGAAGGCATTGCCGCCCGCCGCGGCCGTTACGGAGCCTACCTGCATCGCGATCGCGTGAATCACAAACTGCGTGCGCGTCGAGGCAGCCGGCTGGCGGCCATCACCAGTGGCGGTGCGATTCCAGAGACGGCATTGTTCACTGTGGTTGCTCAACCCGAAGGTATTGTCGTCGGCACAGTCGACGAGGACTTCGCCGTAGAAAGCAACTCCGGCGACATTATGCTGCTCGGCAACAGCTCCTGGCGCATTCACCGGGTTGAGGGCAAGTCGGGACGCATGCTGGTCGAAGATGCCCACGGCGCGCCGCCCACCATTCCCTTCTGGCGGGGCGAAGCTCCGGCGCGCACCGAGGAACTTTCTTTCCACGTTGCATCTTTACGTAGGGAGATCAGCGATCGTTTACGCAACATCTTCCCTGTCGGTGTCTCGCAAGCGCAGCCCGAGGTCGCGGAAACTGTCGCCTGGCTGAAAGAGGAATGCGGCCTCGACGACTCCGGCGCCGAGCAAGCGATCGAGTACATCCTGCAGGGCCGCGCCGTCCTGGGAGACGTGCCGACACAAGACACCATCATCGCCGAACGCTTCTTTGACGAAGGTGGCGGCATGCAGCTGGTGATCCACGCCCCTTTCGGGGGACGCATCAATAAAGCCTGGGGATTGGCCCTGCGCAAGCGTTTTTGCCGCAGCTTCAATTTCGAACTGCAAGCCGCGGCCACCGATAACGGTCTGAACATCGCGCTGGCTGAGCAGCACAGTTTTCCTCTGGCGGATGTATTTCATTTCTTGAATGCGGAAACGGTGCAGCCGATCTTGGAGCAAGCCGCGCTTGCCTCGCCGTTCTTCGCCACCCGCTGGCGTTGGGACGCAGGCCGCGCCCTCGCCTTGCTGCGTTTTCAGGGCGGCAAGAAGATTCCGCCGCAGATTCAGCGCATGCGTTCCGATGACCTGATGGCTTCCGTCTTCCCCGATGTCGCCGCTTGCCAGGAAAACATCGAAGGGGACATTCAGATTCCCGACCATCCCTTGATCAAAGAAGTAATGAAAGACGTTCTCACTGAGGCCATGGATCTCGATGGCCTGAAGAAGCTATTGCGCGATATGGACGAAGGCCGCATCCGCTGCGTCGCCGTGGACACGCCCGTGCCCTCACAGTTTTCGCACGAGATTCTGAATGCGAATCCCTACGCCTATCTTGACGACGCTCCCCTCGAAGAACGCCGCGCCCGGGCGGTCGAGATGCGCCGCCTGCTGCCGGAGTCGGTCCTCCAAGAAGTTGGTAAGCTCGATCCGGCCGCGATTGCCCAGGTCCGCGAAGAAGCCTGGCCCGACGTCCGCGATGCCGACGAATTACACGATGTTCTGCACACCTTGGTCGCCATGCCCATGCCCAGGTGGGGACAGGAATGGGGCCTCTACTTCGAGCGGTTAGCGCAGCAGAACCGCGCTCTGACGTCAATCCATGGCGGCCGGCGATACTGGGTTGCCGCCGAACGAGTTCCCTTCTTTTTGCTGCTCTTCCCCGAGGCCAGTTTCGAGCAAGCTCCATCTGCGCAGAATGCCTCGCTTCCCTCCCGCGACGACGTTTTGCTGGCGCTAGTCACCGGCTGGATGTCGCACCTCGGCCCCACCACCGCCCCCCAACTGGGCGAATTGCTGGGCCTGCCTTCCACCGAAATCGATGCCGCCCTGTTGCGGATGGAAGCCAGCGGCGCGATCCTGCGCGGAAATTTCACGGGCGGCCACTCGGAGCACACTGAGTGGTGCGAGCGGCGCCTCTTGGCGCGCATTCATCGCCTGACCGTGGCCACGCTCCGCAAACAGATTGAACCGGTCACCGCCGCCCAGTTCATGCAGTGGCTTTTGCGCTGGCAACATGTGGCGCCCGGAACTCAGGTGCTGGGCGAGCGCGCCACGCTAGAAGTCGTGCGCCAGTTGCAGGGATTTGAAATTCCCGCCAACGCCTGGGAGCGCCAGATTCTGGCGCGGCGTATCGCCGATTACGATCCCAAGTGGCTCGATCAGCTTTGCCTCACGGGCGCAATCGGCTGGGGACGTTTATCACCTCACCCGGCAACCCTCGAAGATTCCGCCGCCGGCAAGCGCCGCGTGATTCCCACCAGCGTGGCGCCGATCACATTTTTCATTCGCGAAGAAGCCGAGTGGATGATGCCGCAGCATTCCGCCAGCCACCAGCCCGAAGCCCGCGGCTTGAGCGAAGGCGCGCGTCAGGTGTTGGATTTCTTGCGGCTGCGCGGCGCGTCATTCTTCGCCGACATTGTGCGCGGCACCGACAAGTTGAAAGCCGAAGTAGAAACCGCGCTCTGGGAACTGGTGGCAGCGGGAGTGGTTACAGCCGACGGGTTCGACAATCTGCGCTCTCTCATCGACCCCAAACGCCGCGCCGGGCAAGGCAGCGGACGCAGTGCGCGTCCCCGCCACAGCTCCGGACGCTGGGCCTTGCTCTACAACGACCAGGCCGTCGAGCGCAATCGAGCGGTCGAAGCCACTTGCTGGATGTTGTTGAAGCGCTACGGAATCGTGTTCCGGGATCTGCTCGCCCGGGAGACGAATCTTCCGAAATGGCGGGAGTTGCAAGTTGCCTACCGGCGGATTGAAGACCGCGGCGAAATTCGTGGCGGCCGCTTTGTCGATGGATTCGTCGGCGAACAATTTGCCCTGCCGGTTGCCGTCGAATCCCTGCGCGCGGCCCGCAAGCTGCCGCCTACCCAGGAAACCATCACGTTCTCCGCCGCCGATCCGCTGAATCTGGTCGGCATCCTCGTCCCGGGCGAGCGCGTGCCCGCGATCTCGGGCAAGATTGTCAGCTTTCGTGATGGCGTGGCAGTTCAGGACGCCACTCCGACCATGCCGCAATCTCTGGCTATGGACTGATTGTCCAGGATTCAGCACACGTAATTACGGCATTCTGAAGCTCAGCAAGATTGCGGGATCCAAATAGATTCCCTCCCAGCGCACCGCCACATGCAGGTGCGGCCCCGTTGCGCGACCGGTCCCTCCGCTTAACGCGATCTCTTGCCCCCGCCTTACATGCTCACCCTCTTTCACCTCGATCTTCGAAAGGTGCATGTAGATGGTAAGCAATCCCTGGCCGTGGTCGAGCACAACGCAATTGCCCTCAAAAAACAACATCTGCGCCAGCAACACGGTCCCCGAGTTGAGCGCCGCAACCGGTGTGCCCGCGGGCACACTGAAGTCGAGGCCCTGGTGAACGCTCTGTGTCTCACCGTTAAATACCCGCGCAGTTCCGAACACATCGGAGATCGGGGCGCTCACCGGAGCAAGAAACTTTCCCGCCCAAATGCGTTCCGGGCTCACTTGCCCGAGCACACGCTGCTTCACCGCCTTGTCCTCGTCAATCTCGCGCAATTGGTCCGGACTTGGCTCGGTGTATTGCTTGGGGACGGTCACCGCAATCTGGCGATATTTCCCTTTGCCCACGGCGATCGATTGCTCAAATGAAATTTCCTTCCCGTCTTTCGTTTTGCCCACGAGGGTCAAGACATATGTGCCAGGCTTGGTTTCGAGGCTCGCGCCGGTGATCCCTCGCCAGCTCTTGCTGGGTGAATCAAAGGAAAAAAAGACTTCGTGATCCAGCCATTTTCCTGAGAGGACTTCAAAACGCTGCCGTGAACTCACCTGCAGCAGGACGGGAGATCCATTTACCACGCGCTTTGGCTGGCAGCGCACCGACCAGGAACGAACATGGCGGGGCCCGGTTTTGGTCGATTCCGCGCTCGCGGTCCACATTGGCAGGGCAATCGTCAAGCAGCCGATTACGCAGCGAATGAATAGCATTTGCCACGTTCCTTTCGAGCGCAATCGCTGAAGCATGCGGGAATGGTATCAAATCGATATTTTGGATGTACCGCGACGAAGAAGAAGTTGGTGTTTAGTTTGGTGGACCTGGTCGGGATCGAACCGACGACCTCTTCCATGCCATGGAAGCGCGCTCCCAGCTGCGCCACAGGCCCACATTGCGGTGAAACATTAATTTTCGCCTACCCGGTAGCGATAGTCAAACACCGCACACCCAGGTTGCTAACTCATCAAATTTACGAACCGGGAAAAAATGCGTATCCTGAGGACATCCAGCTTATGAAACTCGCGCTCGGGTTGAGCTTGATTTTTTGTTCTTCGGCTGCGCTGCTGGCGCAGGCTGCTGCCCCGTCCCCGGCTCCAACGGCGAACGCACCGGCGCCGGTTCCGTACTCTTCCGTCAGCCAAGTAAATTTGCTGCTTTCCCAGGTCGAACAAACTTCGCAATCCATGCAGCGGAATTTATCTGGTTTGCGGATCGAAAAATGGAAGACCGATCCCAACACCAAACGGGGATCGCAGGCCGACGTCGCGTCGATTCAGCGCAACCTGCAAACTGCGCTCCCCGCCATCATCGCCGAGTTGCGAAATTCCCCGGAGAGTCTGCCCCCGACTTTCAAGCTCTATCGCAATCTGGATGCACTCTACGAGGTGTTTGCTTCTCTGGCTGAATCCACGGGCGCCTTCGGCTCCCGCGACGAATACCAGTCGTTGCGGAACGACGTGAACTCTCTCGAGAGTTCGCGGCGAATGTTTGCCGACCGGCTGGAAACTCTGGCCGACTCGAAAGAAACTGAGCTGACCAGATTACGCACCGACCTGCAGAACGCGCGCGCGACCGAAAAAGTCGCCGCCCCGCCGAAGAAAGTAGTGGTAGACGACACCGAACCAGCGAAGAAGCCGGCTAAGAAAAAACCCGCGCCCAAACCGAAACCGCCCTCCGGTACTCCGCCGGGCTCCGGCCAAGCGCCGCCTCCCTCCACCACAAACCCAGCCCCGCAGTAGGGGCCAGCTCGCGTTACCAGTCTGAAAACAAACCTTTTTCGGTGTGGAACTTACTCCCCCAAGTTGGGGTCTATAGGCTAGAGGGGAAATACTGAGCGGGAGTAATCTGAGCGCTGGAACTTCGGGTCAGCTGAGCGGCGAGAAAAGATCCTATAATGGAGATTGTGCCATGCGAGTGATGGCGGGAGCATCCAGCTTGGGTAATCTCGTGGAAGCGATTGGAATCCGGGCGGAGGAATCCGCGATCGTGGCCGAACTCAAGGCCGGGTCCGAGGAGGCCTACGCCTGGCTGATCGGCGAGTTTCACCAGCCGGTTTACAGCTTGGTTTACCGCATGGTTTCCGACCCCGCCGATGCCCCCGATACCACCCAGGAAGTTTTCCTGAAAGTGTTCCGCGGCATGAAGCATTTCCAGGGTGAATCCAGTCTCAAGACCTGGATCTATCGTATAGCTCTACACGAGGCCTCGAACCGGCGCCGCTGGTGGTTTCGGCACAAATCCCGCGAGACCTCCATCGAGCCACTGGAAGCAGCCGCCTTCGCTTCTTCGGCCCTGAGAGAATGTTTAACCGACGATGCCGAGTCACCCTTCGATCGCTTGGCTCACGAAGAAGTGAGAACGCGCGTGGAAGAGGAGTTGCGCAGGGTTGCCGAACCCTACCGCACCACCGTGATTCTGCGTGATCTGGAAGAAATGTCTTACGAGGAAATTGCGGAAGTCACACAGGTTTCCCTGGGGACGGTGAAGTCGCGACTAACCCGCGGACGGCAAGCGTTGAAAGAACGCCTGACCGCTTATGCCAGAGAGGTTGGTCCGCAGTTGGGCATTGGAATTCCCGAGCTGAGAACGGCTCCGCATTGCGAAGCAGTGGGTACAGGACGGCGCTGCGAGGTGGGATCATGACATGCCACCAGGTGAAATTGTTGCTCTCGTCGTATCTTGACAATGCCATGTCCGGCAAGTTGATGTTGTCCATGGCCAGGCATCTCGATGCTTGCGAGCAGTGCCGGCAGGAATATCTCGCCCTGCGTCAAACCCAGCAGTTACTGACCACCGTTGGCCGCCCGAAGGCGCCCAGCGATCTGGCTTTGAAACTGCGCTTGGCGATCTCTCGCGAAGCAGCACAGGCGCGGCAACCTAGCTTCTCCGCGTTCCGGGTTCGTGCGGAAAATGCCATCAATGCATTCATGGTTCCGGCTACGGCGGGTCTGGCAACTGCCGTGGTGATCTTCGGCTTCCTGATGGGCTTCGTGGCATTGCCATTGCAAGCCGGCAGCGCCGATGTCCCACTCATGTTGAACACTGCCCCGCAGCTTCAGGGATCGGCGTTCGGCACCACGCTTGACTCAATCAAAGATGATTCTCTGGTGATCGAGGCCTACGTCGATGCCAACGGCAGGGTGCAGGATTACCGCGTGTTGTCGAATCCCGGCGCGGCCCAAGAACTGCCCCCGCAAGTGAAGAATATGCTGATCTTCACGACGTTTCGCCCCGCCATGTCGATGGGCCGGCCGACGTCTGGAAGGGCTGTGCTCTCGTTCTCACGAGTCAGCGTGAAGGGGTGAAAAGGCAGTGGCATCATCATGGCAACTAGAGAGCGGGCATCTCGTATGTCATTGGTCTGAGGCTGGACGGGCCGCGCAATACAATCCGTTTTGCATGCAAGAGGCTTCTGACATACGAGGTAGTTTTCTGCCGCCCCCTTCCGGATTTTGCCAGCCATAGTCCGTTCGGGGGCGCCAGCTGGTTCCAACGCTACGGCCGTGACCGCGAAGCCTAATACGTTTCAAAATCGGCTCCGTTGACCCCCTGCCCGGAACCTCTTAAACTGACGTGTAGCCCGCACATTTCACCACGCTATAGGAGGATTTCCCTGGGCCACCGCTTTCCAATGGCGGTTTTTGCCGCCCTGTTGGGGCTCACGGTAGGGCTGTGCCCGGCGGAGACCCCACCCAACGTCACCCTGGACACCAGTGAGACATTGTTCAGTGTGCTCGCTGCCATCAACACCTGCGGCTACAACGCAGAACTGGATCTGTCCGATCCGGTGCGTGAGCAGATCCGCGCCGAAGTGGCCAGGGCGTCGCAGGCTTTCGACCAGGCAAAAGAAGAAACCCTGGTGTTGTGCCAGTTCTATCACGAACATGAGCAGCCTGAGCCCTCGCGAACACTCGCGCAATACGTCTCTTTGGCGCTCCGTCTGGAAGCCCCGCCAGGGTTCGCGTTCAAGGTCAAAGATGCCGACCTGCCTCCGGACGCAGCTCAAGTGTCCGGCATCGTGCCCATCTTGCAGAAGTTCTATGACGTCGCAGGATTGCACGCCATCTGGCTCCGTCATCAGGTGGTCTACTCAGGACTCACGGCCCGTTACCGTGACCCGCTCGCCA
>Ga0335078_10013922_pt1 | contig 11919 bp, 9 predicted proteins | sample Lox_Sample_32_FD_206711 | JGI IMG/M metagenome (GOLD analysis project Ga0335078, IMG submission 206711) | Soil microbial communities from Loxahatchee National Wildlife Refuge, Florida, United States - Lox_Sample_3.2 | ecosystem: Environmental > Terrestrial > Soil > Wetlands | place: USA: Florida... | reverse complement strand
GGCCAGATCGTGAATCGTCACGACCGTTGGGCATGGGCTGCGCAGCATCGCAGCGTCCATCCACGGCGAGTGCACCACGTCCGCGCCGGATGAGCGCGCCAGCGCCGAAGGACATTGCGCCTCGAAGATCTCATCGCGCGCCGCGGCCGTCTCGCGCAGAGCCGACAGCAGGCATCTGCAGTAGCGCCCTACGCCGTCCGGGTCCGACACCGCGCGGCTGTCGAACGCGACCCTCACCGTCCGTCGCGCGCCTTCACCCGATCCCCGCAATGTGCATGGCGCCGGCAACACTAATCGCTTTGCGAGCGGAAGGGTAGATATGAGAGCCTTGCTGCAGCGCCAATGCCCGCCAGCGACCACCACGACGGCTCGTGGCAGCATGTTCCAGAGGGGTTGCAGCCGTCGGACTTCGCGCTGCGCCGGCGCTTCCTGCTCGATCGCGTGTCAGCCACCGAGCGCGTGCTCGACGTCGGCTGCGGCGAGGGGCGCTTCGCCGCCGAGCTGCTCGCGGCGGGCGCGCGCGTGGTGGCGGTGGACGTCGCGCAGGAGCCGCTGCGCCGCGCGCGGGCGCGTCACCCGCGGCTCGACCTGCGCCTGATCGCCCCCGAGGGGCCGTGGGAGCTCGACGACGCGAGCTTCGACGTCGTCTGGGCCGGCGAGGTGATCGAGCACGTGGCCGACACCGCAGCGTGGCTGTCGGAGGTCCGTCGCGTGCTGCGCTCGGGCGGCAGGCTGCTGCTGAGCACGCCCGCGCACGAGCCGCTCGCGCTGATGCGCCTGGCGCTGTCGCGCCGCGCGTTCGCGCGCCACTTCGACCCCCGCGGCGACCACCTGCGCTTCTACAGCCGCCGCACGCTCAGCGAGCTGCTGGCCGACTTCGGCTTCACGGCGATCGCCGTGCAGAGCGCCGGCGGGCCGCCGGGCGCGCGGCGCCTGCTGCTGGCGAGCGCGTCCCGCCGGCGCTACTGACCCCGCGCGCTGCGCGCTCCCGTGCGCTCGCCGCCGCCTGCAGCTGTTCCACCCGCTGCAACGCCATGACGTAGTCGTTGTGGGTTTCGATCGCTTCGCGGTTGCCGCCGGCGATGGCTTCGGCGGAGACCGACTCGGGATCGAGGTACACGGCCGCCTGCAGCTCCCTCAGCGCCGCCCGCGCCTCGCCGGGGGCGCTCTGCAGGTCATAGCGCCCCAGCGCCAGCCACGTCTGCGGGTTCGACGGCTGCAGGCGCACGGCCCGCACCAGCGTCGCGCGTGCGCGCGCGTCCTCGCCGGACACGCGCTGCACGCTCGCCAGCGTGAACAGCGCTTCGATCGACAGCGGATCGCGCGCCACCGCCGTGTCGGCCGCCGCGAGCGCTGCGCGCGTGTCGTGCGCTTCCAGGTGCGCGTCCGCTTCCTGGCTGGCTTCTTCCGAGCGCAGCGGCTGCCACTGAGACCACGCCGCCAGCAGCGCCGCCAGCACCGTCGCCGTGGCGATCGCTACGCGCGTGTAGCTCGGACGCGCGCCCGCGAGCACCGGACGCACGTCCGCGAGCGGCTCCTCGTCGAGCCCCGCGGTCAGCGGGCCGCGCCCCGCGAGCCAGCCCGCGCACAGCAGCGCCACGCACGCATCCCCCGGCACGTACCACGTCCAGTCGATCAGCGAGTGCGCGCCGAACACCACAACCAGGCTGAGCATGCTCAGCATCGCCACGCGCTCGGGCGTGTAGCGCCTCTGCGTGCCCGCCGGCAGGCGCCGCCAGCCTGTGCCCTTCAGGGCGCCGGGGCGCGCCCCGGCGGCGCGGCGCCAGCGGCGGTTGAAGGGGTGCGTCGCGCGCCCCGCGGCGGCCAGCCAGGCGACCAGCAGCGCCAGCGCCACCAGCAGCCCCGCGATGCCCAGATCGGCGAGCGTCTGCACGATGAAGCTGTGCGCATGGCGCACTTCGAGCGTCTCGGTTTCGTAGCGCAGGTGCGCCGTCGCATAGCCTTCGGCGCCGGCTCCCACGAGCGGATGCGCGGCGAACACCTGCAGGCCCTCCTTCCAGTAGCGCGCGCGCACGCTCGCCACCGCCGTCAGGCGTCCCGGCGTGTTGGGGGGAGGTTTGGCGTTGGGGTCCGTGAGGTCGTGCACCGCATGCGACACGCTGCCCGCGAGGCCGCGGTGGCTGAGCGCCAGCGCCCCCGCGAACGCGACCACGGCCAGCGCCATCGTCGCCAGCAGCGCAGCTCCCGCGCGCCGCCGCGCCAGCAGCGAGGGCGGATGGCTCGAGCTGCGAAAGCCGATCGCAACGCCCACGACCGCGAGCGCCAGCAGCACCGCCACGATCAGCGCCCCAAGCCGGTGGCCCGCCGTCGTGCGCTGCGCCAGCGCCACGCCTTCCGAGCTGAGCGCCTGCGTGGAGAAGTCCCACGCCGCCACCGCGCCGCCGCCGAGCGCGCCGACGATCAGCAGCGTCGCCCCGCGCAGGCGCAGCGGCACCGTGGCGAACCACAGCGCAAGACCCACCGCCAACGCCACCAGCGCGCCGCGCGAGTAGGACAGCAGCAGCGTCAGCAGCAGCAGCCCCATCGCCGGGTAGGCCAGCGCGCGCAGCAGCGCGTGGCCCGTGCGGCGGGCGCCCAGCCACAGGCAGCAGACGACGCCCATGGCAGCGCTGAGGCCGACCGCGTTCCAGTAGCCGTACGGTTCCTTCAGGCGCGCGTACGTGTTCGACGGCGCCAGGCTCGCCGGGAACACCTTGGTCGCAAGCGCATACGCGCACACCACCACCGCCCCCAGCGCCAGACCACCGAGGATCGCCGGCCAGCGCGCCGGAGCGACGCGCACGAGCGCCACGCCGGCCGCGAACACGGCGCTGTAGGCGAGCAGTCGGCCCGCGTCCTGCCAGCTGTGGTCGGGCTGCACCGACCACACGATCGAGATCCCGCTCAGCGCCGCGAACGCCAGCAGCAGGCCCACCGGCCACGCGCCGTAGGCGCGCGCGCCCTGCGGCGCCAGCAGCACGCACACGGCGATCAGCGCCCCCGATCCCAGCGTCAGCGCCATCTCCGTGTTGGTCATCGCTTCGAGGTTCAGGCCGCCCTTGGCGTTGAACGTGACGAAGCAGCAGATCGCGGCGAGCGCCAGCGTGGTCCACCACAGGCCTCCCCACAGGCGGCTCCTCGCCAGCGCCCGTGGCGCCTCGCGCCACTCGCGGCTCGGCCTCGCCGCCGGCGGCGAGGTGGGCTCGCTCGCCGCCGGCGGGCGCTCAGTCTGCGCGGCGGGCACGGAGGCGGTTGCGCGCCGCGCCGCCGACGATCAGCAGCAGGCACGCGAGTAGGAAGGCGAGCGTCGCAAGCAGAGGGCTGGGAAGGGAGCTGAGCGCCGAGGAGATGCTCACGTGCACCACTCCCGGGCGCACCGTGCCGCCTGCCAGGTTGACCGATCCGGGGCGGCTGTTCTGGGCGTGGGAGATCGCCCGCTGCTGCGCCGGCGTCGCCGCGATCGCCGTGGGCGGCCCCGCGCTGGGGCTGCCCGCCCCGCCCCCGCCGCCGCCACGGGCTGCCGCCGCGAGCGCCGCCTGGCGGATCAGCGAGGAGCAGTCGCTGTACTCTTCCGTGTCCGCTTCCAGCTCTTTCAGCGCTTTGCGGTAGTCCGCCTGGCTGAAGCCGCTCAGCGATTCGTTGTGCGTACAGCGCAACACGATCGTTTCGCCCACGTTTGCGCGCGCGGGGGCTGCGAGCGTGAGCGTGGCGGCGGCAAGCAGCGCCAGCCACAGCGCACACCGGCCACACCCTCTCCACGGCGCGCCAGCGAGGGGTCGGCTTTGCAGGCGGACGATTCCCATGAGCTGACGACTCAACGCTACCAACGCCCGCGGGAGACGCCGACGCTCGCAAGCGCCGCGCAGAAGCCGCGCGCCCACGCATCGTGGCTGTACGCGAGCACGTCCTCGCTGCCGGCCGCGCCCATCCGCTCGCGCGTCGCCTGATCGCCCGCCAGCCGCCCGATCGCGTACGCCAGCGCCCCGCTGTCGCCCGCAGGCACGATCAACCCGTTCTCGCCGTCGCGCACCAGCCCGCCCGCCGCGGCGCCGACCGCGTCGGTGGCGATCACCGCCAGTCCGCTGTTCATGGCCTCGTTGACCACCAACCCCCACGGCTCTCGAAAGGTGCGCGTCGGGATCGAGGGCACGACCAGCACGTGGCACGCCGCATACACGTCGCGCAGGGCCCGCGCGCCGACGTGCCCGAGCGCCGCCATCGACCTCTCTGACTCGCCCCGCTGCCCCTCGGCAGCCGCCGCCCGCGCCTGCAGCGGCAGGGACGCCGGGGCGATGCCCGCGAGCACCAGCGCAGCCTCGGGTTGGCGCAGGCCGCAGGCGCGCCAGGCGGCGAGCAGCACGTCGAGGCCCTTCTCGCGCACCGGCCGTCCCACGAACAGGAAGCGCGTGCGGGCGGCCGACGGCCACTGGGGGAAGCCCGGCGCCGTCACCTCGCGCGAGCGCCAGAAGTCGTTGTCCACCGACTGCGGCGCCACGTGCACGTTGCGCGCGCCGCGCGCGGACACGTAGGCGCTCACGTGCGGGCCGTAGGTGACGACCGCGTCGGCCGAGCCGTACAGCCGCCGCAGCGGCAGGTAGGTGAAGGCGTGCGCGACCGTCGCCGGGTGCGCCCACAGCGACGCCCACAGCAGCAGCGGCAGCCGCGCGCGGCGCGCGCCCGTCCACGTCGCCAGCGGCGCCAGGCGCCCGCCGGTGGGGCACACCACCGCGCGGTGGCGCCCGCTCGCCGCCAGCGCGTGCAGCTCGCCGGGGCGCACCCTGAGGCTGGGGAAAGGCAGCTCCTCGCCGCTGTCGGGCCCTCCGTGCTGGTAGCGGCCGCCGAACAGCGCCAGCTCGATGCCCTCCAGCTCGTGCAGGCGCGCGAACGCGCCCACCCGGTAGGCCGGAGCGTGGCCCGTGACGAACAGGACCGGCTTCACCGCGAGGACACCGCGCGCTCCCCCGGGGAGCGGGAATCCGCGGCGAGCGCGTGCGTGTACGCCTCGACGGTCTGCTCGCCGCAGCGCTCCCACGTGAAGTGCGCCGCCACCGTCGCACGCGCGCGCTGCCCCGCCTCGCGCAGGCGGTGCGGGTCCGACAGCAGCTCGTCGATGCGCTGCGACAGGCGCTCTATGTCGCCCGGCGGGACCAGCACGAAGCCGTCGCCCGCCGCCGCGATCTCCTCCGGCCCGGGCTCGCCGCGGCAGCCGATCGCCGGCAGCCCCCCCGCCATCGCCTCGATGTAGGCCACGCCGAACGCCTCCTCGGTGGAGGGCATCACGAACAGCGTGCACCGGCGCGCGCGTGCGATCGCCTGCTCGGGCGGCATCTGCCCGTGGAAGTCCACGCGCGCCGCCACTCCCAGGCGCTGCGCCAGCCGCTCCAGCGCCGCGCGCTCGGGTCCTTCGCCGATGACCGCGTAGCGCAGCGTGGGGTGGCGCGCCGACAGCACCGCCATCGCGCGCAGCACGTCGCCGTGGCGCTTGCGCGCCACCAGGTGCGCCACCGTCACCAGCGACGGCGCCTGCCCGCGAGCCCCTGCCGCGCGGCCCTCGCGCAGGGAGCGCTGCGGCGCTGTGGGCAGGTCCGCGCCGAGGTGCACCACGCGCGTCTCGCCCGCGCCGTGGCCGCGCGCCAGCTCGGCGATGCCGTGGCTGTTGGCCAGCACCAGCCGCGCCGCGCCCAGGCCGCGCGCCACCGCCTCCGCTCCCGCGCGGCCGCGCCTGGCCGTGTACAGCACGTCGCCGCCGTGCACCGACACCACCAGCGGACGCGCGAGGCCCGCCCGCCGCACGGCGTCGGCGGCCGGCACCGCGTTGTGGGCGTGGATCAGCTCGAACGGGAACGACCGCTGAAGCGCGCGCAGCGCCAGCGCCAGCGCCGGCGCCGCCCACGCCCCCCATGCCGGATACGAGCGCTCCCGCGGGGGCGACACATACGGCACGTACAGCACCTGCAGCCCGTCGCGCTGCTGGCGCCGGGGCTCGCGCACCATCTCAGCCAGCGTCCGCGCCGCCGGCCCGGCGCCGGCCGCCAGCGCCGAGCGCGGGGGAACCAGCCGCTGCAGCACCAGCACGCGCACCTGCGCGCCGGCGTCGCGCGCGGCCAGAGCCTGGCGGTGCGCCCAGATCCCCAGCACGGGGTCGCGGCGGCTGGGGTAGAACTCGGCCACCACCGCCACCCGCGGCCCGCCGCCTGCGCCCGCGGCCACGCCGCTCGCGCCGTCGCGCCCGTTCACCAGCGCCGGTGGGTCGTGAGGGTGCGATCGGCCTCGTCCGCGCTCAGGTACGGCCGCCCGGCGAGGAACTCGCGCGCCTCCGCCACCGCCTCCGCGCGCGCGTACGCCGCCGCGGCGGGCGCCGCCAGATGCGCGATCGGCACCGCGTCCACCACGCCGCAGCGCCAGCCGTGCTCGCGCGCGAGCGCCGCCCAGTGCACGTCCAGGCCCCAGCCCATGCGCAGCGGCGGGAACGGCAGCAGCACCGGGAACGTCACCGACGCGAACGCCGTCAGCGGCCCGATCTCCACGAACGGCGTCTCGCGCACCACGCTGCGCGCACGCCTGCGCGTGACCGGCCACGCGGCATGCGAGCGCAGGCGGTGCGCCGGCTGCGCCAGCGCCAGCGAGAAGCGCTCGCTGAGGAACAGGAAGCGGTCGAGGAAGCCGCTCGGCAGCACGATGTCGTCATCGACCACCATCAGCCAGTCGTGCCCGTCCGCGGGATGCCGCGCCAGCAGCGCGTCGAGGTTCTCGAACTTCCCCCGCCCGCCGGGCGCGCACCAGTGCAGCTCCACCTGGTGGCGCGAGCGCAGCAGCTCCACCGCGATCGCTGAGCCCGCGCCAGCGTGCTCGGGACGCTGCACCCCCAGCACCAGCACCCGCCGCAGCGACGGCGCGTGGCGCGCCGCCAGCCCCAGGCGCAGGCGCTCGCCGCTGAGCCTCGCCCACGCGTCCAGCAGATCGTCCCCTGCCTGGCGGCGCACGGCGTCCACGCCGCCCACCTCGCCGCTCGTGCCCGACAGGAAGTCCTCGCCGCCAGCCGGTCGCTCCCCCGCGCGTTCGCGCAGCCCCTGGCGCAGACGCCCCGCGCTGTGGGCCACCATCGTCAGGCCCGCCGGGCAGCGCCTGCGCGCCACATGACCGGCGCAGCGCGCCAGCGTCAGCGCCTCCGCGCGCAGCGACGGCACGCGCCCGCGGCGCGCGTCGAAGCGCCGCGCCGCCATCCCGCGGACGTACGCCGTCCGCATCAGCGAGCGCAGCCGCGCGTCCGCGCCCACGCGACGGTGCGCCACCGCTGCCCCCGCCACGTACAGCACGCGCGCCCCCGGGTCGCGCTCGCGCAGGCGTTCCTGCCACTCCTGCTCGTCGCCGCCGTGCTCCAGCGACACGTCGAACGGCCCCACCCGTTCCAGCGCGCCGCGGCGGATCGCCATGTTCGCCCCCCACGCGAAGCGGGCGTCCACGTCGCGCGTGCCCAGGTCCAGCGTCGTGATCGACGCATGCCCCTCCCCACAGCCGCGCGGAGCGCGGCCCTCTAGATCCTCTCTTATCGGGCCGGCGAAAACATCCACCTGCGGGTTCTCGCGCGCCGCCCGAAGCAGCGCCGCAAGCCAGCCGTCGCTCGCGCGCACGTCGTCGTCCACGAACACCACCAGCTCGCCCGTCGAGCGCTGCACGCCCGTGTTGCGAGCCACGTTCAGGCCCAGCGGGCCGGGGTGCGGCTCGTAGCGCGCGCCGAAGCGCGCCGCCAGCTCGCGCGTGCGCGGCGAGCCGCCCGCGTCGTCCACCACCAGCACCTCCGCTCCCGCGCGCGTCGCCGCAGGCGCGATCGACGACAGCGCCACCTCCAGGTAGGGGAGACGTTCGCGCGTGGGGATCACAATCGACGCAGGCGGGGCCATCGCTGCCAGAGAGTCTAGGTTTGGAGCGCCATCGTCCTGTTCCTGCACAACCGCTACCGCGCCACCGGCGGCGAGGAGCGCACCGTCGAGAGCCTGCTGTGGCTCGTGCGCGAGCACCTCCGCGAGCCCGCCCAGCTGCTCGCGCGCGACTCCGCCGAGATCGGGCGCGCGCAGGCCGCCGCCGGGCTGCTGCGCGGCGGCCTTCACCCCGCCCAGGTCTCCAGCGCACTGCGGCTGAGCGGCGCGCGCGTGCTCCACGCGCACAACCTGCTGCCCGCCTTCGGCTGGCGCGCGCTCGCCGCCGCGCGCGCCGAGGGGGTGCGCGTGGTGCTGCACCTGCACCAGTACCGCCTCGTGTGCGCCGTCGGCGTGTGCTTCACGCGCGGCGCCGAGTGCACGCGCTGCCACGGGCGCAACACGCTGCCCGGGATCCGCCTCGGCTGCCGCGGCAGCGCCGCCGAGGCGCTTGCCTACGGCGCCTCGCTCGCGCTGTGGCAGCAGCGGCTGCTCGCCCAGGCGGACGCCGTGATCGTGCCCAGCCATTTCGCCCGCGAACGGCTGCGCGCGCTCGGCGCGCCGCTGCCCTGGGAGCGCGTGCACGTGATCGCGCCGCCGCTGCGCGCCGCCGAGCCGGAGACGTTGGATGCTACCCGTGCGCCCGACACGCCGGAGGGGCCCTACGCGCTGGTGGTCGCGCGGCTCGCGCCCGAGAAGGGCGTGGACGTCGCCATCGCCGCCTGCCGCACCGCGGGCATGCCGCTGGTGGTCGCGGGCGACGGGCCCGAGCGCGGCGCGCTGGAAGCCGCGGCCGAGCGCCACGCGGTCCGCTTCGTGGGCCACGTGGACGGCGCGCGCCTGCAGGCGCTTCGCGCCGGCGCCGCCCTCGCGCTCGCGCCCTCGCGCTTCGGCGAGACCTTCGGGCTGTCCGTCGCCGAGGCGCTTGCCGCGGGGCTGCCCGTGGTCGCAAGCCGTGTGGGCTCGCATCCGGAGCTGCTCGACCCCGAGGCGCTGGTGCCCGCGGGCGACGCGCGTGCGCTGGCCGGAGCGATAGAGCGTCTGTCGGGAAACCGCGACGCCGGCCTGCGCGGGCGTGAGCGCGTGCGCGCGCTGTGCGCCCCCGCGGCCGTCGCGCGCGCGCTCGCATCCGTGTACGACGGCGCCTGAGCAGCTGCCGCGCGACGGCGCCCGAGCGGCGACGGCGCATAAGCTGCCGGCCGTGCCCTCCGCCCCCAGCGCTCTGATCACCGGCATCACCGGCCAGGACGGCTCCTACCTGGCGGAGCTGCTGCTGGAGAAGGGCTATGAGGTGACCGGCACGGTGCGCGACGTCGAGCAGCGCTCGCTCGGCTGCAGCGAGCATCTGCGCGGACGGCTGCAGCTGGTGCGCGGCGAACTGCTCGAGCCCGACACGCTGCTCGCCGCCGTCGAGAGCGTGCGCCCGCGCGAGATCTACCACCTTGCCGCGCCCTCGTTCGTGCCGGCCTCGTGGCGCGAGCCCGGCGAGAGCGCCAGGGCGATCGTCGGCTCGTGCGCGGCGCTGCTCGAAGCCGTGCGCGACCTCGACCGCGACACGCGCGTGTACGTGTCCGCCTCCGGAGCCATCTTCGGCGATGCGTCCGAGAGCCCGCAGCGCGAGGACACGTGCTGCCGCCCCTCCACGCCCTACGCCATCGCCAAGCTCGCCGCCCACCAGCTCGTGGGCGCGCTGCGCGCCCACGAGGGGCTGCACGCGAGCTCGGGCATCGTCTACAACCACGAGTCCGAGCGCAGGCCCGAGCAGTTCGTCACCCGCCGGATCACGCGCGCCGCGGCCGCCATCAGCCTCGGGCGGGCGCGCGAGCTGACGCTCGGCTCGCTCGACGCCGTGCGCGACTGGTCGTTCGCCGGCGACACCGTGCGGGGGGCGTGGCTGATGCTCCAGCAGGACGAGCCCGGCGACTACGTGCTGGCGAGCGGCGCCGGGCACACGGTCGCCGAGTTCGCGGACGCGGCGTTCGCCGCAGTGGGCCTGCGCGCGGAGCAGTACGTGCGCGTGGACCCCGCGCTCGTGCGCGCGCCAGAACGCACCGCCAGCGTGGGCGATCCGACGAAGGCGCGCCAGCGGCTCGGATGGCAGCCGCGTGTCAGCTTCCATGAGCTGGTGCAGCGGATGGTGCAGGCCGACCTGCGCTCGCTGCGCGCGAGCGGCGCAGCGTCGTCGCGCTGAGGTCGTACACTGCGGCCGCGATGACCACCGTTGGGGTGATAGGTCTCGGTTACGTCGGCTTGCCGCTGGCGGTCGCGTTCGCGCAGCAGGGCTGCGAGGTGATCGCCGTGGACGTCGACTCGCGCAAGGTCGACGCGATCCAGGCGGGCGAGTCCTACATCGAGGACGTCAGCTCGCAGGAGCTCGCGGCGGCGTGCGAGCGCATCCACGCGACCACGCGCTACGCGCGCCTGGAGCGAGCCGACGCGGTGCTCGTGTGCGTGCCCACGCCGCTGACCGCCAACCGCGAGCCGGACCTGGGCCCGCTGATCGACTCCACCAGTGCGCTGGCCGAGGTGCTGCAGGCGGGACAGCTGGTCGTGCTGGAGTCCACCACCTACCCCGGCACCACGCGCGAGCGGATCGCGCCGCTGCTGGAGGAGTCAGGGCTGGCCGCCGGGCGCGACTTCCACCTGGCGTTCTCGCCCGAGCGCGTGGACCCGGGGCGCACCGACTACACGCTGCGCAACACGCCCAAGGTCGTGGGCGGGCTGACGGAGGAGTGCGCTGAGCGCGCGCAGGAGCTGTACGGGCTCGTGTGCGAAAACGTGGTGCGGGTGTCCAGCCCCGAGGCCGCCGAGCTGTGCAAGCTCTTGGAGAACATCTTCCGCTCGGTGAACATCGCGCTGGTCAACGAACTGGCGATGCTCACCGACCGCATGGGCATCGACATCTGGGAGGTTGTCGATGCGGCCTCCAGCAAGCCCTACGGCTTCATGCGCTTCGAGCCCGGCCCCGGCATGGGCGGCCACTGCCTGCCGGTGGACCCCTTCTACCTGAGCTGGCGCGCGCGCGAGTTCGACATGGCCACGGAGTTCATCGAGCTGGCGGGCAAGGTCAACCAGCAGATGCCCTACCACTGCGTCGCCAAGGCGCAGCGCGCGCTCAACGAGCGCGGCATGTCCGTCAAAGGCGCGCGCGTGGCGGTCTTCGGCGTCAGCTACAAGCCGGGCGTGGGGGACATGCGCGAGTCGCCCGCCCTGAAGATCATCTCGCTGCTGCGCGATCTCGGCGCGGAGGTCGTCTACCACGACCCGCACGTGCCCGCGCTCAACGAGTTCGGGCTGGAGAGCGTGCCGTTGGAGCAGGCGCTCACCGACGCCGACCTGACCCTGATCGTCACCGCGCACCCCAGCGTGGACCACGACCTCGTCGCGCGCCGCGCGCGCCTGGTCGTGGACCTGCGTGGCGCCACGCGCAGCGTCGCCACGGCTGGCGCCACCAACGTCGTCCGCTTGTGAGCGCCGACGCCGGGCCGTTGCTGGGCGACGGCGTGAGCGTCGGCCAGGGCGTGTCGTTCGGCGCCCACGTGGTCGTGCACGCGGGCACCGTCATCGGCGACGGCTGCGCCATCGAGGACCACGCGGTGCTCGGCAAGCGCCCGCGGCTCGCGCGCCACTCGAGCGCCGGCGGCGAGGTCGGCGCGCTGGAGCTCGGCGAGGGCACAAGCGTGGGGACCGGCGCGGTCGTGTTCGCCGGCACGAGCATCGGCGCTCACGCCATCGTCGGCGACCAGGCGTTCGTGCGCGAGCGCAGCACGATCGGCGAGCGCAGCGTGATCGGACGTGCAAGCGTCGTCGACAACGACGTGGTCGTGGGGGCACGCGTGCGGGTGCAGACGAACGTGTACCTGACGGCCTTCTCGGTCGTCGAGGACGACGTCTTCCTCGGACCCTGCGTGTGCACCACCAACGACGACTCGATGGCCCGCCACGCGCCGGGCATACGCCTCGTCGGCGCGCTGCTGCGCCGCGCCTGCCGGATCGGCGCCGG
>Ga0335078_10013921_pt1 | contig 11920 bp, 11 predicted proteins | sample Lox_Sample_32_FD_206711 | JGI IMG/M metagenome (GOLD analysis project Ga0335078, IMG submission 206711) | Soil microbial communities from Loxahatchee National Wildlife Refuge, Florida, United States - Lox_Sample_3.2 | ecosystem: Environmental > Terrestrial > Soil > Wetlands | place: USA... | reverse complement strand
CTTTTCTGCATAGTTAGCTACGGGACAACTACAAAAAAGCTCCATAAGGGTTACTATTTCTTTGTAGGTGCCCGCGGAAACCACGAGAACGTGCTTTTGCGGAGCCCGCTGGGTCAAGAAAAGGGGGATTCGCCTGATTTCAGAGACTTTTTTATGTTTGCGCTCTGATTACTCCTTCGAGCCCGTTCAATTCGTCGATTACGTCTTTCCCCACTTTTTGATGGACAAGGTAAATGGCAATGGCGCATCCTTCCCCAATCTGTCTAGACGGATTCTCTCTGATGTTCACTCCATTATCAGCAAGAACCTTGTCTATCTTGGCAAACATTCCTGGCTTATCCGCATGGTAAACGAACAGTGGATAGAAGGGCTTCTCCTCAAACTCGATGCTTTCACCCACGTTCACTGCGTTCGAAAAATCCCCGCGCATCAGGTAATCAATAACAACCGTCGCCATTTCAACTGACGTTTTCATCTGAGCCTCCACGGTTGAAGCTCCTAAATGAGGCGTAAAGACAATGTTGTCCAGTTTTCGCAACTCGTTTCTGAACTCGGAGTCTTCCTGGGTCGGCTCCTCCTCGAAAACGTCCAAGGCTGCCCCCGCTATACCGCCGCTTTCAAGAGCGTTGTACAGGGCTTTGCCATCTACGTTGCGCCCGCGGGCAGTGTTGATTAAGTAGGCTGTCGGCTTCATCAGCCAAAGCTCCTTCTCTCCAATCACGTTTTCGTTTCCGTTAACGTGTATGCTCACGTAATCAGCTTGTGAAAGAACTTCTTCTTTTGTGACAAGCTTTATTCTAGAACTAACTTTCGCGACGGGGTCGTACCCGATCGTTTCCATGTTGAACCCGGCAGTAAGTTCGCTTAGTTTCTGCCCGATTCTTCCACAACCGATGATCCCTAAAGTTTTGCCGGAAAGCTCAGTGCCTTCAAAACATTTCTTTCTCCAAACGCCTTTCTTCAAAGAACAATGGCCCTGCGCAACCCTCCTTGAAACACTCATCATCAAAGCAAGCGCCAATTCCGCAGTGGCATTGGTGTTCCCAAAAGGTGCCGACTTCACGATAACCCCATTTTCAATCGCGGCATGGATGTCAATGTTGTCTGTTCCAACTCCTGCTCTGCCGATGACTTTCAATTTCCCTTTGATTCCCGACTCAATAACTTCTCGCGTCACCTTGGTCGCGCTCCGCACTACTAAAGCATCGAATTTGCCAATTTGTTTAACTAGACCTTTTGGGTCGAGTTTACCGTTGTCGGTCTCAATTCCGGCGTTTTCAAAGAGTTTTATTCCTTCTTCATCCATCCCGTCGTTCAGCAAAACTTTCATCATAGTCACCAGTACTTGTGACATAATTGCATCCTGAGACTTTAGTTTTTGCTCCGTGACCAATGTCTTGATGCTCGCGGCTGCAATTTAGCTTTAGATAATAAAGAATGGCAAAAAAAGAGCAGCTTAATTTCATTTAAGTCGCAATTTTTGCTGGTAAATTCAGTTTAAGTAAATAGGGAAATGTTAATCTCCCATAAATTGACAACCTTTAAATACACAAAAGAAAAACAAACCTTTCCAAAGGAGGAGACATTCATGGGAAGATCCATTACTAGAAAAATACTTGAAAAACACCTTGCAGTAGGCGAGTATGTACCTGGAAACGAGATAGGCATAAAAATCGACCAAACCCTCACTCAAGACGCCACTGGAACCATGGCTTATCTTCAGTTTGAAGCAATGGGTCTAAAGCAAGTGAAAACCGAGCTTTCCGTAAGCTATGTTGACCACAACACCATTCAAGTAGGCTTCGAAAACGCCGACGACCACAAGTACCTTCAGACCGTCGCAGCCAAATACGGCATCATTTACTCGAAAGCTGGAAACGGGATCTGTCATCAAGTTCATCTGGAACGTTTTGGCAAACCCGGAAAAACCCTTCTTGGCTCAGACAGCCACACCACCACCGGCGGAGGAATCGGTATGATAGCCATCGGAGCCGGGGGATTAGACGTTGCAGTGGCCATGGGCGGAGGTGAGTTCTACCTCACTTGCCCAAAAGTCTACAAAATCAACCTCACTGGCAAACTCAAGCCGTGGGTCACCGCCAAAGACGTTGTTCTCAAAATGCTGGAAATTTTCTCGGTGAAAGGCAACGTCGGTGTTGTCATGGAGTATGCAGGACCTGGTGTCAACAGCCTGACCGTTCCTGAGAGGGCAACAATTACTAACATGGGCGCAGAGATGGGCGTAACCACGTCGATTTTTCCCTCAGACGAGGAAACAAGAAAGTTCCTCAAAGCGCAGGGAAGAGAAGCAGATTGGGTTGAGTTGAAGGCCGACGGTGACGCAGAATATGACAAAGTCGTTGACCTCGACCTCACCACTTTGGAGCCCCTTGCGGCGGCACCTCACAGCCCAGGTAACATCGTCAAAGTAGCCGACATGAAAGAAACAAAAGTCGACCAAGTCATGCTTGGATCCTGCACCAACTCATCTTACAAAGAAATCGCGACCGTTGCCAAAATCATGAAGGGCAAAAAAGTCCACCCTGACGTGTCCTTCGGCGTCGCCCCAGGCTCAAGGCAAGTTCTGCAGATGGCAGCGCGAGACGGTTACATTGGCGACCTCTTGGACTCCGGTGCGAGGCTGCTTGAGGCAGCATGCGGATTCTGTATAGGTAACAGCATGAGCCCGATGTCGGCCGGCACGTCGCTGCGAACGAGTAACCGGAACTTTGAGGGCAGAAGCGGCACTACAGATGCGCAGGTTTACCTTGTGAGCCCCGAAGTTGCAGCCGTAGCGGCAATCACAGGTAAATTCACTGACCCAAGAAAAGCAGGCATAGCTTACCCAAAAGTGGATATGCCAACGAAATTCCTTGTTGACGATTCAATGTTCATTTTCCCAAAAGATGCCGATAAAAACGTAGAAGTCGCAAGGGGACCAAACATTGGCGCACCACCCACCAACGACACTATGCCCGAGCAAATTAAAGGAGCAGTCGGGATCAAAGTCGGCGACAAAATCACAACAGACCACATAATGCCCGCAGGAGCCAGACTCAAGTACCGCTCAAACGTACCAAAATACTCCGAATACGTTTTCGAACCGATCGACCCCGCCTTCCCGAAACGAGCCATGGAAGCCAAGAAAAAAGGTCTTCACACGATCATAGTAGCCGGCGAGTCTTACGGCCAAGGAAGCTCCAGAGAGCATGCAGCGCTGTGCCCGATGTACCTCGGCGTCAAAGCAATTGTCGCTAAATCAGTGGAACGTATCCACGCGGCTAACCTTGTAAATTTCGGCATAATCTCGCTGTCATTCAAGAACATGGCTGACTACGACAAACTTAGCCAGGGCGACGAAATCGAAATCCCCGATATCAAAAAGAAACTCCAAAATAGCCAACCAATCATTCTGGTGAATAAAACCAAAAAACTGGAGATTGAGCTTGCCTACACTCTTTCTCGGAGGCAGAAGGACATTCTTATCGCGGGCGGCTTGCTTCCGTACACGGTCAAGCAGAGTTGAAGGAGGACAAGGCAATGGATAAAATAAAAGTTAAGACACCGATCGTCGAGATAGATGGAGACGAAATGACTCGGATAATGTGGAAAATGGTCAAAGACCAGCTTCTCTTGCCATACTTAGACATGGAACTCGCCTATTATGACCTTCAGCTCAAAAAACGGGATGAGACTGACGATAAAATCACGCTTGAAGCGGCAGAAGCCATAAAAAAATACGGCGTCGGCGTCAAATGCGCCACCATCACCCCGAACAAAGAGCGCGTAAAAGAATACAAACTCAAAAAAGAATGGAGCAGCCCCAACGGAACAATCAGAGCCGCGTTGGACGGAACGGTTTTCCGCGCACCGATCTTGGTCAAGAACATTCCTCCGTCGGTAAGAAGCTGGAAGAAACCTATCCACATCGGAAGGCACGCCTACGGCGACGTCTACAAGAACCTTGAGTTTCGGGTTCCTGAAGCAGGGAAAGCCGAGTTGACCTTTACAAACGCGGCGGGCAAGGAGCTGTTCCGCGGCACCATTCAAGACTTTAAGGGTCCAGGCGTTATCCAAGGCATCCACAATACCGACAAGTCCATCGAAAGCTTCGCTAAATCATGCTTTACCTACGCATATGACCAGAAAATACATCTATGGTTCGGCGCCAAAGACACGATTTCCAAAACTTATGATGGCGAGTTCCGCAAGATTTTCGAGGATGAATATCAGAAGAACTGGGCAGCCAAATTCAAGGCGACGGGGCTCGATTACTTCTTCACCTTAATCGACGACGCAGTTGCGCGCATCATGAAGTCCGAGGGCGGTTTGCTTTGGGCTTGCAAAAACTACGACGGCGACGTCATGAGCGACATGCTAGGTTCAGCCTACGGCAGTCTAGCAATGATGACCTCGGTTCTTGTCAGCCCGCATGGTTTCTACGAGTTTGAAGCATCCCACGGCACTGTGCAGAAACATTACTACAAGTACCTCAAAGGAGAAAAAACATCAAGTAACCCCATGGCGCTCATCTTCGCTTGGAGTGGCTGTCTAAGAAAACGAGGCGAGTTAGATAAGACGCCAGAAGTCGTTGAATTCGCAAATAAACTCGAGGCGGCTGCTTTGCAAACGGTTGAAAGCGGCGTCTTGACAGGCGACTTGATGCAGGTTGTCACGCCAGATGCGAAGAACCATCAGGTTTACACAGAGGAGTTTATTGCTGAGGTTGCGAAGAAACTAAAGAAACTTCTTCAATGAAGGGAGATATAGATGGCTCATAAGGCAATCCGAGAAGCTGACGGCAAATGTATGCTTGCACGTCTTCTAAAAGAATACTCAGCTGGAAAATACACTGTTTCAGACAAAATCGTCAGTGTAGGACCCAACACGGACTTAGCAAAGCTGCCCAAACAGTACGGGTGGTTAAATACTGAAAAGTTAGTGGTCAAACCTGACCAGTTGATAAAACGCAGAGGAAAAAACAAGCTTATTCTCGTCAATGCAAACTTCAACCAAGCAAAATCTTGGATCGAAGAAAAATCAAGAGACCTCGTAACTATCTACAGCAGGTTCGACTCCGAAGGGAAACCCGTCGGCAAAGGAACCGTCGGGCAACTGACCCAATTCATCATCGAACCAATGACACCGCACAAAGACTCAGACGAATGCTACCTTGCCATTACCTCAAACGCGAGCGGCGATACTATCCTCTTCTATCATGAAGGCGGAGTAAACGTCGGCGATGTGGACAGTAAGGCGTCACGGCTGGAAGTCCCTATCGGCAACTTTCCTACTTCAGCTGAAATACAGAAAAAGCTCTTAGAAAAAGTTCCCGCCAACTGCAAAAGCAATATTGCAGGCTTCATCGAAGCATTGTTCAAGTTTTACGCTGACCTAAACTTCACCTATTTGGAAATAAATCCGCTTGTAGTCACAAAAGATTCGATTATTCCCCTTGACCTTGCAGCAAAGTTGGACAGCACCGCTGAGTTTGAGAGCGGCTCAAAATGGGGCAAAATCGAGTTTCCAGCTCCGTTCGGCAGAGTTTCAAGCAAGGAAGAAGCCTTCATCGAAGACTTAGACTCAAAAACTGGCGCTTCGCTGAAGTTGACTGTTCTCAATCCTTACGGACGAGTTTGGACTATGGTTGCAGGCGGCGGCGCCTCAGTCATTTACGCCGACACAATCACAGACCTTGGTTTTATGAGCGAACTGGCTAATTACGGCGAATATTCTGGTGATCCAACCGAAGAATTCACGTACCTCTACGCGAAGACAATCCTTGAATTAATGACGAGAAACCCGCATCCGCAAGGAAAGTTCCTGCTTATCGGCGGAGGAATAGCAAACTTCACTGACGTGGCGGCCACCTTTAAAGGCATAATACGCGCTCTCAAAGAGTTCAAGAAGGACCTTAAGGAAAATAATGTCAAGATCTACGTGCGAAGAGGCGGACCCAATTACAAGGAAGGGCTTTGCCAGATGAGGGCGTTAGGCGAGATGCTTGGCGTACCCATCGAGGTGTATGGACCAGAAACCCACATGACAAAAATTGTGTCGATGGCGCTAAAAGGAGCGAATTAAATGCCAAAGACGGATACAGCCAAGAAGACCAATTCTAACGAACTCTTCGATAGGACCACTCAATCATTTATCTACAACAACCAAGTCGCAGCAACCCAGAGGATGCTTGACTTCGACTATGCTGCTGGACGGCAGACCCCTTCGGTGGCAGCAATAATCAACCCGACCGGCTCAGACAGCTACGCCAAATTCTTCTTCGGCACACATGAAATCCTCATTCCCATGTACAAAACCCTCGAGAAAGCTGCGCAGATGCATCCCAATGTCGACGTAATGGTGAACTTTGCTTCGTTCAGGTCAGCGGCGTCCTCAACTGAAGAAGCCTTAGCCCTACCGCAGTTACGCACCATAATCATAATCGCAGAGGGCGTTCCCGAGCGCAGAACGAAGATGTTGACAGCCAAAGCGAAAGCCCTCGGAAAAGTAATCATTGGTCCCGCAACCGTCGGAGGAATCAAAGCTGGCTGCTTCAAAATCGGAAACGCCGGCGGCACGATTGAAAACATCATTGAGTCCAAGCTTCACAGGCCGGGCTCAGTGGGGTTCGTTTCCAAGTCAGGCGGGTTAAGTAACGAAGCCTACAACATCATTGCGCGGAACACCGACGGCTTGTATGAAGGCATTGCTATTGGCGGAGACACTTACCCTGGTTCGACCCTTCTTGATCATCTTCTCAGATTCGAAGGCATCCCTGATATCAAAATGCTCGTGTGCTTAGGCGAGGTCGGCGGCAGCGCTGAATACGAAATCGCCGAAGCATTGAAAACAAAGAAGATAACCAAACCCCTCGTAATTTGGGTTACAGGGACTTGTAGCAAAGCTTTCAAGACTGAAGTTCAGTTCGGACATGCAGGCGCCAAAGTAGGATGTGACTTGGAAACCGCGGATGCAAAAAACGCTGCGCTCATGAAGGCAGGCGCCATAGTTCCTAACTCTTATGATGATTACGACCAGAAGATAAGTGAAACTTATCAGAGTTTGGTGGAAAGGGGCGTCATCAAGCTGAAGCCTGAGCCACCTGTGCCCAAGATCCCGATGGACTACGCCAAAGCTCTCAAAGAAGGATTAATTCGCAAACCCTCGAACTTCATTTGCACTATAAGCGACGACCGTGGCGAAGAACTGTTGTATGGAAAGATGCCTATATCCGAAGTCTTTAAACAGGACATAGGAATAGGCGGGGTACTTAGCATCTTATGGTTCAAACGTCTGCTGCCAGACTATTCAACCAAATTCATTGAGATGTCCCTTATGGTTACAGCCGACCATGGACCCGCAGTTTCAGGCGCCCATAACACTATAGTCGCTGCCAGAGCAGGCAAAGACCTAATGTCTTCGGTTGCAAGCGGCATGCTAACAATAGGCCCACGGTTCGGGGGCGCCATCGACGGGGCGGCTCTAAGCTTCTCCGACGCATACGACCGCGGGTTGTCACCAATCCAATTCGTTGAAGAAATGAAGCGGAAAGGCGAAAACATCCAAGGCATCGGGCACCTCATCAAAAGCGTAAACAACCCTGACATGCGTGTCACTATCATGAAGGACTACGCAAAGAAACACTTCAAGGCTACACCACTACTAGATTACGCTCTGGAAGTTGAGAAACTCACGACCGCCAAAAAAGACAACCTGATACTGAACGTTGACGGGTGCATCGGAATCTGCTTTGTCGACATGCTGCGCAACGAGATGCCAAAAGAGGAATCTGACGAGTACGTCAAGATGGGCGCACTCAACGGCTTATTCGTGCTGGGCAGAACAATCGGCTTGATCGGGCACTTCTTGGACCAAAAACGGCTAAAACAGGGACTCTACAGGCACCCTTGGGACGACATAACCTACATGACCGAGTGACACCCGCAAAATTGGGGCTTCTTTTCCGTCGGTTTTTTCTAACTAGTTTTTGCTCCACCGCTTTTTATGTTGCGGCGCATTCGCCCCAGCATCTAAGCCACTCTAAATACTCGCAGCCGCTGAGCCATTCAACATAAGAATTTTCTTTCGTACCGGAAGGCTCAAATTTTACGAAATGACGGCCGTCAGATGTCCTAAACAGAATCGCCTTAAAATCGCCAAAGTCACTGAAGCCCTCAGCAATCTCTTCCATCTTGAATCCCGCCTATAACCAAAATAAAATCTATTCAAGATATAAAATTAACGCACATTCAGGTTATTAGAGATAGAAAAAAAATAAAATTCCATTTTCGTCTTAGAAATTTAAACCACTTTTCGCTGTAAATCAATGGGAAGACCTTTCCTCGCTTTTAGAATTATTTTGGTTTTCGTGGAGAAAAACTCTTTATCCTCGTTTGGATTCAATATAGAATTGGTTAAAAAGCATAATTTTCTGAAAAGGTGGTCCTAATCAAGGATGATTATTGCTAAAGAGGGCGTCATTCAGGTCACGACTAACCATTCTTTCGCCGAAACGTTTGAATTACTTGAATCCAAAGTTGCCTCTCTAGGACTCAGCGTTTTTGCCCGGATCGATTTTCAAAAAGACGCCGAAAAAGCTGAGATCAAAATGAGACCAGCACGTTTGCTCATTTTTGGCAATCCGAAAGCAGGTACGCCATTGATGATTGCTTCACCTACCATAGCCATCGATTTTCCGCTCAAAGTCTTGGTTTCCGAAGATGAACAAGGCAAAGTATGGTTGACTTACAATTCACCTCAATATCTTAAAGACCGCCACAATATTCCAGAGACGCTATTGAAGAACATCTCAGGAATTGTAGGCATTGTTGAATCAGTCAGAAAATAAGGTCGTCCAATCTTACAACTAGTAATTGGCGCTGGGGAAGGGATTTGAATCCCATTTTACTAGTAAAATATCGGCTGATTTGTTGGTCTGAGGAAAGGTTTCGTGAAAACAAGCGCGACACTGAGCGGGGACAAGTGTTCTTATATTTTCTTTCTTGGTGTGCATAGTCTATTTTCTATGCGCGTTTGTTTGCAAAAAAAAAGTATTGATGTAGGTAGTGACCCCCTGAATGTTATTCAGGAAGGCCTCATAATTTTCCAATCTTGCTTAAAGGTAGAACATTAGGCGTTCGTGTTTTGCGGTCCTGTAAAATATGTAGCATAATCCCATCAAGACAGCTAAGGAGGCAACAGCGGTGACAACGAAGACGCTAGGCAGGATGCTGTTAGCTATGACCAGCCCATACAACAATAAAACCGCAACGGAGTAGACTGCGGCGCTTCCAATTAATTTTGTTTCCAAAGAAAGAGTCATTTTTTCACCATTATCTCATATATTAACTCTCATTATATAAGTTTTAGGCTCTTGACTCCAGATTTTAAGACTGTTGAACAATTCTGCTAACTGTCGAAATATGCCTTCCATTCTGCCCAAACTTTTTTTCTTCTGAAGGCTTACCGACGAACTTGAAGTAGGCAATGCCAACTGAGGGAGCTTCAATTACCAATAACAAGTTTTCAAGCCTTAGCAGCACAGCAAGATCATCTACCTAAAAAGACCTAAATTCTTATAGTCTAATTGTTGGAACCGGGAAAAAGTTATAGAAAATAAAATTCTATGGCAAAACACATACTGTCAGTACTTATGTTGTTGGACAGACAAAGTTTTTAATAGTTTTTGAATGCATTTATTGATAACGTGGTTACGTTGACCTGCAATAGTATTGACGGTTCGATAGAATTAGTAGATGGCTCGGTTTTAAAAGTGGCTGTAAGCATTATAGACGCTCGTGAGGGCGGCTTCTCTGTATTTGGAGGAGTAAACGTCCTTGTGAAGCATACTGGAGGTATTGCCGTAACAAAAATCGGGGCGAAAGCATCTGAAATGGTAAAGGACAAACCTCTTTTCCCGGCGAGTGAACAGCCGACCGATGGATGGCAAATTATTGACGTAATTAAATTTACTCCAGCCACCTCAGAGACTAAAGTTGAAACATCAAAAGGAGCCTTCGTGGTTACTCTAAAAGCGATACCTTCGATGGCTGCCGTAAATTTGAATTACAAAAATGAACTTAATGAGCCTGCTTACGTTGTTAATTGGGCGCCCATAGTAAGTTGGAAACGCGCTGTTTAAGGCGAATAATATTTATGTCGGCTGGTCCGCCTTTTTTATTTTGCAATATCTCTCCGCAAGAAAACGCTAAAGACATTCATTACCTTGCCCAGAATATTTTTGTCATTAAATCGTTTGCAATCACGGCAAGCGCAGCTTTAGCCTTCCCCAACATTAACGTTCAAAGGACCATGAGCACTTTTGGCGGTGGGCAGTATGTAACCACCATAAACTCCGTTGACAGGCAACTATTCGATAGCCTCGAACATGTTGCAAGTTCTATTGACTCATCCTTAGCCGATAAAGCCCAAATTCCTCAAATAATCGCAACGCTGAAAGAACGTGATCTTATAGATAACGATCTTTATTTCAAAATTCTCGATTCACTGTTAACCTTTGATGGGCTTCTGTCACAAGTTAATCAAGATAGCAAGTTGCTAGCGGGAGATTTTGATTTAATAAGGAACATTCTTACATTGTTTTCCAGAATTAAGCTCAATCTGTCTCAAAATGTACCGGCTGAACATTGCGAATTTAGAACTGTATCAAATTACTTTTGGCTGAGTGGAATTGCAAGTGATTTGTCCATTTACTTAAACTACTTAACCAGTACTTTCTCCACTTCTTCAAGCACTCTTAAAGTGTCTTCTAACGTGGATTTTATGAATTCTTCTGGGTAATCCGTTTTCCCCAAAAAGTAAAGATGTAAGCCTTCTGTTTTCGAAGCAAAATGCAGTGGATTATCAAAGTGCGACTCAAGCAATAACTGTTTCAAATTTGAATCTTCCTTTGATAATAGTTGAAAAAGGTCAGCAAATTTTTCTTTCTTTGCTGCAACCGATGCAACCTCAACTATTGACCAAGCATTTACTAACGAAGACAACGCTCCCCAAACCTCTTCTGATGCCTGAACGTAATCAGCCCCCAGAATATGATTCCGAGCGTCTGAAACATGCTTTTTAAAACGCGTAAGATACAAAGAACGTCTTATAGTAATCATGCCTTCAAAGTAAGATGGATGATAACTAAAGCATTTTGGTTTGATAGCCGAGTAGAACCCAAGGTCCAATTGGCGCCGGGGAAGGGATTCGAACCCTTGCGAGCGCGAAGCCCACCGGCTAACTTGCCTTCTGGCTTTAGCCCTCTTTTGTTAGATCTCGAGGCCGGCGCATTAACCACTCTGCCACCCCGGCTTGTACACAAACGAATGCGTTAGCTGTGTAAAAACATTTTCCAGTCAAACACTCCTGCAAAGTAAGCGGTTGTTAGAATGAATGTTTTCGGGAGGGGCAATAGTATTCAGCAGTTTTACGTGTTGCTTTCTTTTAAACAGCTATTAGCTTTTTCTACAGCTTGAACTCAGTTGGATAAACATTTTCCTTGAGCATTTCTTTATTGCTTCCTGAATATATTAAGTGCAGGATGGACCCCCCTCCGTCTCTCTGTCTCTATCGGTGATATCTTATGCCCCTGTTTGAGCACATCAAGAGTAGCGTACTTCTAGACCCAACTGTTCTAGATTCGCAATCAGACCCACCAGACGGTGTACCTCTTTGCCGTGAGCAAGATCTAACGTTTATGGCATCCAACATATCTGATATCTTTACGTCGGGACGTGCAAGAAACATGTTCGTATGGGGTCTTCCCGGAACAGGCAAAACAGCGTGCATTCAATACTTGCTAAAAGAAACTGAGAGCCACTCAAAAAGGATCAACTTGCCAGTAGGCACAGCCTATGTCAACGCAGGCAGAACCCGAAGCCCATATTCTACATTGCTCCAAATCCTCAAACAGCTAAAC